>Ga0209498_1001736_pt1 | contig 13276 bp, 11 predicted proteins | sample WalLakDeSediment_FD_184131 | JGI IMG/M metagenome (GOLD analysis project Ga0209498, IMG submission 184131) | Lake sediment microbial communities from Walker lake, Nevada to study Microbial Dark Matter (Phase II) - Walker Lake 11/02/13 Deep... | ecosystem: Environmental > Aquatic > Freshwater >...
GGAGGATCGGTGCGGGACGAGGAGGTCATCGCCGCCGCCGACGAGCACGGCATCGCCATGGTGTTCACGGGGCGGAGGCTGTTCAGGCACTGAGGTCGTGGGTGACTCGGCTAATCTCAGCTGGTCCGGTCCTCGGCTGTAGGCTTACCGCTCCTCCCTCAACTCCAGGGTCAGATGGGTGGTCACGTTGTCGGCAAAGGAAAGGACGTACGTATAGCGGCCGGGACTCAGTGGCGTCTCTCCCATGCAGTCGATGACCTGCAGGCGAGCGGTATCCTGCGCTGCCACCACCCGTACCATGACGATCCGGTAGGCCCGGGCTACTTCCTGGTAGGGCGTGGATTGGCCGGGCTGGAGGCCGTTGAAGACGATGGAGTCGCCGGGCAGATGGAGGATCCCCTCGTCGAGCAGCACTTCGGAGCCGTTCATGACCCTGACTTCCACCGGCTCGTCCGGTTCCAGGAAACCGCATGCCAGGACCGAAAAGGCGAAGAGGGCAGGGGCGAGACGAAGCTGGAACGGCATGGGACGGGTTCTCCGAATCCAGGAAACGTGATGAGCTCACGTGGTGAGCTTCGCTAGTACAACGATCCGGGCCAGGCGAACGTGACGTCGGAAGCGGGGGAGCGGAGCGGTCTGTTCCGCGCCCGGCGGTTCGCCTCCATCCATTTCCGCCTGGATGCCGATGCCAGGGACGTTTCAGATGAAACGCTCCTCAGCCATCCGCGGAGGCGGATGTCCTGGCGCACGAGCTCGTTTCGGCTAAGACGTTTCCGGTCCAGGGAGCATGGGGGGAAGGGCCGGGAGCGGGGGAGGAGATGGTGACGATGGGAGGCGGGACTGCTCCCCCCATCGCCATGCTGCCGCGTTGATCGCTGCGGCCTAATTGGCCATCTTGTAGGGAGCCTGGAGGGGTGTCCGAATGGCTAAGGAACCGGTCTTGAAAACCGGCGCGCGCAAGCGTATGTGGGTTCGAATCCCACCCCCTCCGTTTTCCCCAGCTTCGTGAGGTGTGGTGCGCCTGTGGGGTAAACACCCGGGATGGACCCCTCGAACCCACGCGTCCCGGAGGCGGGGCCTCCGGTCCGCAATGTGGGTGCAGCTCGCCACGGCTCGCTGAGCTCGGCGCTGTGCGCCTCGGTTCGAGTCCCACCCCCTCCGTTCTTCTCAACATCGTGAGGTTTGCCACGCCCTCGGGATGAACACCCGGAATGGACCCCTCGAACCCACGCGTCCCGGAGGCGGGGCCTCCGGTCCGCCATGTGGGTGCAGCTCGCCAAAGCTCGCTGAGCTCGGCGCTGTGCGCCTCGGTTCGAGTCCCACCCCCTCCGTTTATCTGAGCATCGTGAGGAGTGGTGCGCCTGTGGGATAGACACCCGGAATGGGTGTCTCGAACCCACGCGTCCCGGAGGCCATGCCTCCGGTCCGCTATGTGGGTGCAGCTCGCCGGGGCTCGCTGAGCTCGGCGCGTTGCGCCTCGGTTCGAATCCCACCCCCTCCGTTCTTCCGAGCATCGTGAGGTTTGCCACGCCTGCGGGTTACTCCCCGGGGCGGATTCATCGAACCCCCGCGTCCCGGAGGCGAGGCCTCCGTTACTTCGACGGTGACGTGGCCCTGGAGGATTCTCCCGAGAGAGGAGGGCCCCGCCGCCCAGCGGGGCCCTCTCGGCGTGCCTCTGGCACTAGGGTCAATGACCTTCCACAATGGTGACGTTAGGGTTCAGGTCGGTCCGGTATCGGTTCCCCTCGGAGTCTTCTGCCACCGCCAGGAGCTCGACGTTTCCCGGGGGCAGGCCGGCCGGGCTGAAGTCGATGGACCAGGTATAGAAGTAGTTGACCCCCTCAGTGGAGAAATCGGCCAAACTCCCAACCACGGAGTCGATGTAGATGTAGAAGCTCAGGTCCGGGTGAAGAACGTAGAAGTAGACTGTCCCGCCAGCCCAGGTCGGAGATATGACGCCCTGGGCGGGCTCCTTTGCCATGGCTTGCACAGTGATGGTGAGGGAGGTTTGGCAAGGATCCTCGCCTTGGCCGTTGCAGACGTCGACGGGCGTGGTGGGGGCGCCCATGGTCCATTCGTTAGCCGGGCCTGAATCCGCTTCCGTGGGGGGGAAGCCAAGCCGGAACTCCACGACGGCGTCCTGTCCTTCATCCAAGTCCAGGCTCTGGTAGGCGCTGTATTCGCCGTGGCCTCTTGCCACGACGGTGTAGGGGCCGGCCGGAAGGTCCGAGAAGCGGTAAATGCCTTCCTCATCAGTGTAATCTATCAAGGGCTCCGTTGCCCACAACGTGATCTCGAAGCCCTCCTGCGGTTCCCCGTCGACGGAAACCACCCCCGAGATGGAGCCGAGGAGCGACGTCGTAAGGTTGAAGTCCACAGTGGCATGCTCTCCTTCACGCAACACAACGCTCTGGGACCAGGCGGGGTCGGTTACTGTTGCTGTGACGGTGTACGTACCGGGAGGCAGATTCAAGAAATTGTACGATCCATCGGCGGCGGTGACGGCGTTCATGTACAATGGTCCTTGCCCTCCCGTCAACTGGACAGCGATGCCCGAGAGCGGGCTCCCCTCGCTGGAAACCACCCCCGAGATGGAGCCGAGGAGGTCTGGGTCCGGCACCGCCCCAAAGAACTCCGAGAATGATCCCGTCAGGCCCCCGAGTCCCCGGGCCATGGGCCGCTCTCTCGCTGAGAGGGGGTCGGGAAGGAGAAGGTCGGCGAAACGGCGGCCCAAAGAGCCAAGAATGGAGTTGGAGAAATCCTGCCGAGCTGTTTGGTACGTTCCAAAGTCATCGAAGAAGTCGAAACAGTCGACAACATATTGAGGCTCCACCCAGGGCAACGCCCTGACCTCGTAGCCTTCACCATTCGCATAATCCTTCTGGTGGAGCCAGAGAGACTCCCAATCTTCTTGGGCCATGGGAGGGTCCGTATCCGCCGCGCATGCTTCCACCACCACGTCCTCCTTAAACTCTCCTTCGGGGTAGCGCTTGATCTCCCAGCAGCCCCTGGCCTGGGTCAAATCGTTCTCTACGTCGCAGAACTCTTCCTCGAGGAGCCGGATCGTGATGAACACAGGCTCCTCCGTCGCGTCCGACCCCGCGGCCACGGCGGCCCAGAAGTTCTCCGTGATGACCACGGTCTCCTCGCCGGGAAGAATCCACCCATATCCATAGTCTTCGGCCTCGAAGAACCCCTCCGGAAGGTCTTCCAGGCCCACGTACTGCATGAGGCGGATGGTGAGGATGTCTACCCCTTCCGCCGCTGTGGCGGGGAGATCTTCATTGGTCTCTCCCACCGGATCCTGCAGGTGCCCCTCCGCGAGCATATCGCCGAACCATTCGGCCAGCCCCAAGGCTTGGGCCTGTGCCTCCTGGATGTTTTCCTCCTCCATGTTCCGCTGGATGTTCCCCCACCGCCTCAGCGCGGCGGTGCGAAGCCCCCCTTCGGGAAGGAGTGCCTTGATGAGTGCATCAATCTCACTCTCGAGATCGACTGCGCTCAGGACCATCTCCGTTTCAGGCGTTTCGAGCCTGGGAGGCTCCATGAGCGTTCGGTCGTCCCTGCAGGACATGACAGCGACAGCAACGAGAACGGTGCCCAGGACCCAATGAATAGTGTATCGCATGAGATCCTCCTTTGGAGATGACGGTGCCCCCTCTGGGAGGAGGGCGCCGCCAAAGTGGCTTTGGCCGGCCTCGGCCATGTCCGGGGCTCTTCCTCTCCTATCTATCCAGGACGGCCGACTTCGTCGTTGGCGAAGCCTCGTGTCCCCTTCATCTCGTGGCCTGGAGAAGGTCCTGGAATCCCGAGTGACTCCGTAGCGGGCGCCACCACCAGTGGGTGGCCCAGTCCCCCGAATCGTCCCCGGCCCCCCCCACCGCGGCGAAGTAGGTCCTCAGGAGCCTCACGGCCTCGTCGTGGTCACCCAGAACCGAGCGGACGTGGGCCTCCAGGAACGGAAGCTCCAGGTTCGGATCCACGTCGGCACCAGCCCGGGCTTGGAGCAGTATGCCCCGGGCGCTATCTGGGAGGTTTGCGTGGGAGAGGACCTCGGCCACCCAGATCATCGTTCTGTGCCGCTGGTAGGCCCGGCGGCCCTCCGGCGTCAGCTCCACCGTCCTTTCATGGAGCCGCCAGGCCTCCTCCACATCGGGGGTGCCGGAAGGCAGTGTCATTTCCAGGATCCGGCACTCCCAGAACCGATAGTCTCCGGGAAAGCGCCGGTGGCCTTCCCCACACCAGGAGCGCGCCTGGGTGAAGCTCTCGGTGTCGTAGGAGGCCAAGAAGAGCCTCCAGAGAACCTCCGGGGCGGCGCTGAGGAAGGCATCGGCTTCGTAGGCCCGACGGGCGCTCACCAGTGCATTGGTAAGGTCGCTCACCTGATAGTACAGGTGGCTCAGTGTGCTGTGGGCGCTTGCCAGGGATGGGTCGATCCTCACCGCCGCCTCCAGATCCTCCTGGGCCTCTCTCAAGAGCCTGGCCGCTTCGTCCCGTCCCGGCGTGACCCCGAGGAGCCAGTGCCAGTAGCGGACTGTGCCCCTAAGCTCCAGGGCACTGGGGTCGTTGGGGTCCACGGCAAGTGCCTCTTCGGCGAAGGCGAAACCGTCCCGGATGCCCGACAGGGCCGAATCCATGTCCCAGGCAAGTCGAGACCGTCGGTAGGCGATCCACCCCTGCTGGACCGGAGGCTCCGACCACCGGGGATCCACCGCATGGGCCAGGGCGAAGAGAGAGTCGGCTCGCTGGAAGGCCTCGAACCCGAGTTCCAGCTGTGCTTCGGCCACGCGTTCCTCCGCCATCTTCCGCTCCCGCTCCCCCCGCTGGGCCAGTACCCAGGCGTCCACACTGGTGGTGGCGGCCCGGCGTGTCCGGAGACGAATCTCCTCCCCCAGGCGCTGGCGCAGGAGCCATGCTACCTCTTGGACGACGGAGTCCCGGGCAAGAAGGATCTCGGTGGAAGGGACCTCGAATATGCTGCGCTCGAAGTCCACACCGCTGCCACCTTCCACCAAGCGCACGGATACCCTCAGACGCTCTCCCACTAGCTCGAGGGCGCCTCTGATGAGGGTTCCCACCTCCAAGGCCCGGGCGATGCTGTCCAAGGGTGCGAGACTTCCCCGGAACCCGGCCACGCCGTTGCGTGAGACGATGTCCAGATCCCTGACCCTGGTTAGCTCTCCGATGAGACCTTCCGTCAGCCCATCGGCCACATGCTGGAGGTCTCCGCCGGGGCTGAGGTCGTCGAAGTAGAGGACCGCAACGGCCCGGGGATCCAGACCATCGACAGCCACCGCCGGAGGGGATCCTCCACCACGGAGCAGCGGAGGAAGGGCGATGATGGCTGCCACCACCACTGCGCTGGCGGGAAGGACTACCTTCCACCACGCCCCTTGCCTCCGATGGGACACCCTTCTTCGCTCGGGCCACTCACCGGAGATTGCCCGGTCGATGTCCCTGATCAGTTCCTCCGCAGTGCTGTATCGGTCTGCCGGAGACTTTGCCAGGAGCTTCTCCAGGAACTCCGCCATTGCTTCCGGCACCGCGGGGCGCATCACCTTCACGGAAATGGGGTCGGTAGTCAGATGCTGGCGGACCACGCTGTCCGCTGACGGACCCACGAAGGGTGGTTGGCCCACCAACATCTCGTACAGCACACAGCCCAGGGAGTAGAGGTCGCTACGCCCGTCGGTGTTTTCCCCCAAGGTCTGTTCGGGGCTGGAGTAGGCGGGCGTCCCCACGGAGAATCCGGTGCGGGTGAGAGTCTCGTCTCCCACGGCATTCAGGATTCTGGCTATGCCGAAGTCCCCCAGCACCGCGTGTCCGGCGTCCAGCAGAATGTTTGCCGGCTTCACGTCCCGGTGAACGAACCCGTTGGCATGGGCGTAGGACAAGGCATCGGCGATCTCCCGGGTAATCCGGAGGGCCTCGTTGCAGGGGAGCTGTCCCTCGCTCCGGAGCCTTTCCTTCAGTGATTCCCCTTCGAAGAACGGCATGACGCAAAAGAGAAGCCCTTCAGCTTCTCCCGAGTCGTAGACGGGCAGGATGTGGGGATGGTTGAGCTGGGCCTCGATCCTGATCTCTCGCAGGAACCGGGCGGTGCCGACGGAGGCCGCCAACTCCGGAAGGAGCACCTTTATGGCAACCTTTCGGTCGTGTCGACGATCGTGGGCCAGGAACACGATTCCCATGCCCCCGACCCCCAGCTCCCGCTCCATGGAGTATCGGTCTTCCAGGGCGCGTTTCAGCTTCTCGAAACGCTCACCGGACAGGAGTGCTTCATCCATCATCCCGCACCGCCTGGGAATCGGAAGATTTGTCTCCGAGCCTCACGACGGAGCCCCGGAGATGGCCCCGACGCTCGAAGGGCAATCCCCACTCCCTGGCCACGAGGCCGGGAGTCACAGGCAGGATCCATACCGTCGAGCTTTGGCCGAACCTCAGGTTCAGGCCTCGGAGCAATAGCTTGTGATGGTAAACCTGGCTTAACTTTATCTCCGCCTTTGGCTCTGCGCAAGGAAGTTCGTCTCCCGTCGACTGTCATCGGATTGGACGTCAGCCGGACCGCTTATTGAACGAAATCCCCCAGGTTCGTTGCAACCGCCCTGGGAGCATGGCGGCTGCAACGACCTCCGGCACTCGTGATTCGGTGTCTTGTCTCGGATCCCCCTTGGGTGCTGTTGCGTCATCCTCCAATGTGCCAGGTTCGTGCCATGGGGTTAGGGAGCTGTAAGTTGTATAAGCCTAGTATTTTACGCGGTTGCCCCTCCCTTTTGGACCGTCTCGGGTGTAACGGATCGGAACGGTTGGTGTTCCGAGCCGTTACGGTTTTGGTCACCGCCTCGGCCTGGAGCATGGGATGGAGAGGGAGGAGGCCTTTCAGCTTCGGCCCCGGTCCGGGCCGGGAGGCCACCGTCCCGGACCGGCGCGCTTCGCCAGCGCCGTTTGCAGCTTCGGCGGGCATGGCCATCATATGGGCGCGACGAATGTCCGAGGTGCGGAGCCCCCTCGGTTGGCCTTGTGGATCGAGCGGGGCGGTATCGCCGCTAACTCCCCTCCTTGACCGGCCAGCCCACGTGCGGCCAATATGGCCCCGGTGGCAGTACAGAGCGGCAAGGTCGTGGACCCGGTGGGTGGTTGGGAATGTGAGTTCCCGCTGCGGCGTTTCCGTGCCGACCCCGCAGCTCGGCGGGTTTCGGGACGACCCGCCAGCCACCCGCCCCACCACGGGACAGCCGCTCGAATCGAACCCCAACTCCGGGAGGACAGATGAGGAAGCCGCACCGCTCCTTGCACTGGTGTCTCGCCGTACTGGTGTTGCTGGCCGTGGCGCCGGCTGCACAGGCCCAGATCGCCGATCTGCGTACCGAGGCCGAGGAACTGGAGTACGCCCGCCACACCAGCCATGACCGCATGGTGGAGTACCTCCAGGCCCTACAGGCCCAGTCCCTGGACATGCGGCTCGGCACCTATGGCAAGACCCGGGAGGGCCGGGAACTGGTCTACGCCGTCTTCAGCCGTCCCCTGGTGAGCAGGCCCTGGGAGGCCATGGTCTCGGGCAAGCCCGTGGTCCTCCTGGCAGCGAACATCCACGGCGGAGAGCGCACCTATCGGGAGTCTCTGCTGGTGCTGCTTCGGGAGATGGCCGATCGAGGCACGCCGGTGAACCGCATGCTGGACGACATGATCATCGTGGTGGCGCCCTCCATCAACCCGGACGGCCTGGAGGCCCAGCCGAACCCCACCCGGGCGAACGCCTTCGGCTTCGACATGAACCGGGACTACATGAGGCTGACCCAGCCGGAGATCGTGCAGTACCTGGCCAACCTGGTCCAGCAGTGGCGGCCGCACCTGCTGGTGGACGGCCATAACGGCGGTGCCCGGCCCTATAATCTTACCTATCAGGGCGGTGGCGCCGCCGGGGGTGACCAGCGTCTCACCCAGATCTGCGACCAGGAGATCTTCCCGGCCATCGACCGCCGGCTCGAGGCGGAGGGCTACCTCTCCTGGTACTACGGCCGGGACCAGGACCGGGAGCGCTGGACCGGGCTGGTGGAGCACCCCCGTATGGGCCATAACTACGTCCCCATGGCCAACATCATCTCCATCCTCTTCGAGGCTCCGGGGGGCCAGACCCTGGCCACCGGCGCGGCGGCCGGTGTGTACGGCCACCTGGCGGTGCTGGAGTTCGTTCAGCAGAACGCCCGGAGGATCGTGGACCTGGTGGAGGACGCCCGGGCCGAGACGGTGCGGATCGGCAAGGCAGCGGAAGGGCAGATTCCCGTGACACAGCGCTTCGTGCCCGCCGACTACCGCGTCAGCTACAAGACCGTGGAGACCGTGGACGACGAGGTGCGGATCGTGGACGTCACCGACGCCGAGATCCTGATCAAGCCCGAGGCCACCCTGCTCCGGGATCGGCCCTACGCCTACCTCCTGCCCCGGCAGGCCGACGCTGCCGTGGCCATGCTGCTGCGCCACGGCATCCTGGTCGAGCAGCTGCAGGAGCCCCTGGAGCTGGAGGTGCAAGCCTACATCCTGGACGGCGTCGAGTACCGCTCACACTTCGGGCATTCGGCCGGTACCTTCGTGTCGGTGGGCGAGGTGGTCACTGTGTCGCGGCCCTTCCCCCGAGGCACCTATGTGGTGCCCACGGGCCAGACCATGGGACGCATCGTGACCCACATCCTGGAAGCGGAGTCAGGGGACAACCTGGTCACCTGGAACACCATGGACGCCTGGCTCCCCAAGCCCCAGCTCGCCAGGATCGCCGCGGAAGGGGAAGGCGTAGGGGGGGGCGGGGAAGCTCAACAGGGGCAGCAGGCACAGCAAGGGCAACCGGGGCAGCAGGTAAGGCCGGGCCAGCAGCCCGGGCAACAGCAGGCGAGCGAGCCGCCACCGCCGCCGTATCTGCCCATCTTCAAGCTCATGCAGCGCACGGCCCTTCCCACCAGGATCGTGGACAACTGGTGAGAGGCGGTTCACAGAGAGCGCCGGCCCGGGCGGCCCGCCGGGCCGGCGCCTCGGCCCGGTAGGGCCGCCCGAGTCGAGCTACACCCGCGCTCCGTTCCAAGCTATCCGCCCAAACGAAGAAGACACGCCAACTGGCCTCAGCCCACCAAGCCCCCCTGAGCGCATCCTGCAGCGGAACGACCGCGACCGGGCCGCGGTCGCTTGTGGGCAGGAGCAGGACCAGATCAAGTGGTGTATCCATGCTCATAACTGAATCGGGCAGCCGGCCAGCCGCAACGAGGCACCCCGCCTGACTCTATTGACGCTATTGACGCCTCGATAATATCTTTGCGTTGACGCTGTTGACAGGAGGCGCAGGTGACTGCACGAACAGAGGATTACGTGGCGGCCGCGACGCGGCGGTTCCGGGACCGGCTGCGGTCAGTGATCGCGGAGCACGAGCGCTCCGGGAGTGGACCGGACACGGTACTAGGCGACCCGGCCGACTTCGCGGATCGCGCGATTGAGGCGGCAGCCACAATCCCCTCGCCCTGGGACGAGATCGCGGGGCCGTTCGTGCGTAGCGAGGGCGTGCAAGCCCGTCTCGGCATCTCGCGTCAGGCCGTCGCTGCCAAGGCCGCCCGGCGGCGGCTGCTCCGCGTGGTGACCAGCGACGGCGTGCACCTCTATCCCCTCTGGCAGTTCGATGGCCGCTCCGTACTAGCGGGGCTGGCTGACGTTATTGCGCTATTCCCCGAGGCCGCGGTCGATGGCTGGACGCTGGCCGGCTGGCTGCGCACGACCGATCCGGACCTGGGCGCCTCTCCCTACGATGTCCTTGTCCATGGCGAGGCCGAACGCGTGCTCGGGGTCGCTCGGGGCGCGGCCCTTGACCTGGCGTCGTGAGGCCCCCACTCACGCTCGGTGAGCCGGGCGACCTGTCCGGTTTCCCGGCGGTCCGGCCGCCGGCATACCTGTTCCGTGTCTGCCGACGCCCTCTCAACACCTGGTTCTTCTCGTCGTCCGGCGCCGGCCGCTTCGACCTCGAGCCACCCGAAGGCACCTGTTATTTCGCGGCTGACCCCTATGGCGCGATCCGCGAGGCCAGCCGGCTCGGGCCGGTCACGCCGCGCTGGCTCTCGGAGCGGGACCTGCGCGAGGTCGCGCCACCTGACCCGAATGCGAGACTCGCAGCGACGCACGTGAGGGCGGCCGGCAGGTACGGCCTCACCATGGAACTGGTGGCCCACGTGCCGTACGACCTGCCGCGCCGCTGGGCTGCCGCGTTCCGGGCGGCCGGCTTCGCAGGCCTGCGCCACCAGTTGCGGCACGACCCGCGTGCTCGGCCCGCCGGCCTGTCGCTGTTCGGCCCAGCCGGCCCGGACGACACACAGGACGGCAGGCGTCAGGCCCTTGACCCGGCGCTGCTCGGCGCGGCGGGCGTTCGCGTCATTGAGCCGCCCCACTCGGGCGCGCTCACCATCGAGGGTTGAGGTCGGCCGGAACCCGCCAGGCCGGGCGGGGCCCGTAATCTGTGTGTGTCCGGCCGAAGGCGTGCAGTGCCTGCCAGGGCGGGCTGCCGTATCTCGGCGAGGTGGCCGCCGCGCGCCGGCTTGAATTGGCCCCGGGCGAGGTTCCCGGGAAGCGTCCTGCCCTCGAAGCACCCGAGTGAAGAGGACCCCTCAACCCCCATCATCCCGCATCTTCATCCTCTTCAGGATCTCCTGGTAGGTGCTTCCTTTGCCCGGCTCCGGGATGGCCTCGGCTATGGCCAGAAGGATGAGCTTCACAAAAGATCGGGGGACGTCCCGGTCCCCCCGGAGGATCCAGAGGACCCCTCCCACCAGGGTGTCCAGGACCCTGGCCAGGTTCTCCCTCTGCTTGGCCGAGAGGGGACGGTTCCCGGGGCGGGCCAGCTCCATCCGCTGCAGGCACTCCAGGAAGGCAGCCTGGGTCACCTGGTCCGAAGGGTCCCAGATGGTGGGAGCCACCCGGGGAAGGGAATCACTCCACTCGGCGGAGCTCCTCCGCCCCTCACGGGCCAGCTGGAGGGCCGGGGTCATCTCCCCCTCCCCGAACAGCAGCCATTCCAGGCGCACCCCAAAGACCCTGCATACCTGGGCGTAGTAGTCCACCGGGGCCTTGCGCCCGGTGTGGTAGTTCCGGACCGCGGCGTAGCTGACGGCGTACTCCCCGCCTTCCGTCAGAAGGCGGTGGAACTCCGCCATGGGCATCCCTTCCAGATATTCGAGCCTGAGCTGCTCCAGGCGCTCGGCTTCCGGGACCGGATGACTCTTCGATGGCACGCTTGAAGCTCCTGCCAGGTTGAGGCGTCATTCCCTCGCCAGGGGAAAGCTCTCCCCGATGGCGGCACGGCGGGCCAATGTACAGGCCTCGGCCAAGGGAGGGCAACGAAGGAAGGTCCCGGGCGAGACCGGACGGCCCAACGAAGGAAGGCCCCGTGCCTCCCGGCTCTCCCCTCCATCAGCCCTACTCCAGACCCCTTACCGTGTCCACGGCCCGGAGATGGGGGAAGGGAATGAGGGAGGTGAGGTTCTGGGCGAAGCCGTCCAGGCCGGGAAAGAGCGTGGCGGAGGTCATGTTCATGGCCAGGAGCTCCCGGGTGGCCTCTTCCAGGAAGCTCCGGGTGTTTGCCAGGGGGATCTCCACCAGGAGCTCTTCGGGATGATCCACGGCCCGGAGGTTGTCCATGAAGGAACGGGTGATGTCGCCAGGCACCAGGAACAGGCTCTGCTGCAGGATGAGCCGGGGGTTCATCTGCCAGGGGTTCAGGGGAAAGACCAGGGGGTGGCGAGGCCGGTGGTCGATGAGGGCCGCCACCGTCCCTTCCTTCTTCGCATTCGGATCCCGTAGAAGGTGGGGACGCACGTGCTCCAGGTCTTCCACCTGCCGGCGGATCTTCTCCAGGTCCATGGCGAAGACTGAGGAGGGTTGCCCCACGTCGTCACGGACCACGGCGAAGTAGACCGCAACGAAGAACGAGTAGCTCCAATCCAGGAGGCGAGTGGGCCCTCCGTGATGCCGCATCAGGGAGAGCCAGCCGATGCGGTCCCCGTCCGCCGGCTCGCTGGTGAGGTAGAGATGGGCCTCCCGCTTGAACCTGCGCAGGAGCCCCTCCTCGATCTCCGGGAGCTCGGACCAGTCCCTTCCCCAACGATCCACGGCGTCCCGCTCCAGGCTCGTCTTCAGACCCTCGGGCCGGCAGCAGTCCCCACGGAAGCACCACTGCCCCGTCTTGAACCCCTCGTACCGCTCCAGGAGCTCTCGCCAGTTGGTGACGGAATCGGGCATCTCAGGTTCCTGTTCGGGGGCGGCGCGCGTCACCCCTCTCGGCGGGCCGGCTCACGTCAGGATCCCTGGAAACCCACCCGATTGTGGGAACCGTCACAGAAGGGTTTGTTGGTGGAGGAGCCGCACCGGCAAAGGAAGAAGGGCTTGCCCTCCCGGGTGGGGAGCTCCTTGCCCTCGTGGTCCAGAAGGGTCACGGGGCCTTCCACCTTGATGGAGCCGTTCAAGCTCAGGGTGAGCTTCACGTCGGACATGGCCTTCTCCTGTTGGCGGGTTGGTGTGGTCCGGCAGATGCGACCCAGCCGGAGTCGCTTCCCTCGCCGGCCCATCCCCCACGGGGTGGCCGTGGGAGCAGGAGGAAAGGTATTCTATTGCCCGTCGCCTGGCGATATCCGACTCCGGGATCTGGAAAGGATGATTACCCGTGAACCCAGCGGTCTCTGCGGAAGGCAAGCCTCGCCTGAATCCGCAGCTCCTCGAGGAGGACACCCTCTTTCGGGCCCTCATCCGGTTCAGCTTCTGCCCCCCGGAGCTGCTGGAAAAGGCTGTTCGGGAGCTACAGACCAGGGGTGAGACCTGGGTAAGGGATGAGGGCGTGGCCGTGCCCTCCCGGGTGAGGATCGTGGCTTTCGGGGACGGAGAGAAGAGCCTCGGCCACGGCTACACCGTGGTGCCCCTGAAGCACGTGGCGGGCTACGTGAAGGACCACCTGAAGCGTTACCATGACGTCATCCGCCCCGTTCGGGTCACGGACCCCACCCTGGGCCTCCTCCATCTCCTGTAGAAGCTGGGGGAGGACTGACGGGGGTTTGTGCTCGAACTTTTGGTGGCCCATCGGCCTACAAGTCCTGGCCGAAGCCAGTCCTCCTCCAGGAGCCGCTCGTGAGCATCGTTCGCCGCAGGAAGACCGTGGAAGTCACCGTGGGGGAAGTGAAGGTCGGGGGGGGCAACCCGGTGGTGGTCCAGTCCATGACCAACACCGACACCGCCGACGCCGCGGCCACCGCCCACCAGG
>Ga0209498_1001737_pt1 | contig 13275 bp, 10 predicted proteins | sample WalLakDeSediment_FD_184131 | JGI IMG/M metagenome (GOLD analysis project Ga0209498, IMG submission 184131) | Lake sediment microbial communities from Walker lake, Nevada to study Microbial Dark Matter (Phase II) - Walker Lake 11/02/13 Deep... | ecosystem: Environmental > Aquatic > Freshwater >...
CGCGAGCATCGCCCGCGACGCCGTCGAGTCCCTCTCTCGTTCCCCCGAACCCGACATTGCGTACGCAGCGAGGCGCGCTCTTGCTACACTCCACGACGTGAGCGTCGCCGGTGCACAAATTCGCGGTGAGCGATCGTTCGCAGACGTGACGCAGCTGCGCGGGTTTGCGCGGCGCGCCTACGAAGCGATTTTGGTCCCCGAGCTCGACATCCTCGACGAAGAATTTGACGAGGACGTGGAGACGGACATCGAGGCAGAGATTCTCTAGCATGCGGTACGGTATTTTCAGCGACACCCACGCCAATCTACCGGCCCTCAATGCCGTCATGCGGGGCTTCGACGCCGAGCGGGTCGACGCGCTGATCTGTCTTGGTGACACGGTTGGTTACGGCTCGCAGCCCAACGAGTGCTGCGAGATCGTCCGCAAGAACGCCAAGTACACGATCCTCGGCAACCATGACGCCGCGGTCGCAGGGCGCATGGACTACAGCTACTACTACGACGCCGCGCGCGAGGCCCTCGACTTCCACAGCCGGATCCTCAGCGAAGAGAACATGGAGTGGCTGCGGGGGCTGCCCTACATGGAGAAGGACACCGAGACCCACTTCTGTCACGGGTCGCCGGTCGATCTCGAGGAGTTCGAGTACATCTTCTCCGTCGATCAGGCCGCGACCTGCATCCCGATCTGGGATCGCCTGGGTCAGGCCACCTTCATCGGTCACTCGCACCTGTGCAAGGCCTTTGCGATCAGCAAGGAGCGCGTGTTCGAGGTCGTGACCCGCGAGTTCGACGTGCGCACCGACTACCGCTACGTGATCAGCGTCGGCAGCGTCGGCCAGCCGCGCGACCATGACCCGCGGGCGAGCTACACGATCTACGACAGCGCCAACCAACGGTTTGAGTTCAAGCGGGTCGAGTACGACGTCGCCGAGGCGGCGCGGCGCATCTACGACATCGGCCAGCTCAGCGACAGCTTCGGCGCGCGGCTGTTCGCTGGGGTCTGATCGGGGTCTGATCGGGGTCTGGTCGGGCTCTGGTCGGGCTCAACGCTTGGTTCGCTCGCGCGTGCGCAGAGCGGCCTCGACGGCGCTGAGCTGCCGGCGTACGGACGCCGGATCACCGGTCGCGACGAACGCCCGCGGCCGTCGGCTCCCGCGCCGCAAGGGCGCGCTCATGACGAGCTCGCCGCCTCGCTGGCTCAACGCGAACGCTGCGGCGAGGCGCAGCGCGGCTGGGACCGCGGCGGCGGAGCCGGACACCCGAGCGCAGCGGCCGAGCGCGAGGTCAGCGAGGGCCACCAGCGCGGCGCCCGGATCGGCGATCCCCTGGCGAACGCTCTCGTCGAAGCGAATCGGCTCCCGGGGGCCCTGGACCGTGATGATCGCCGGCCGCTCGGGCGCGACGAGCAGCGAGGCCAGCACGTTCGTGGCTTGCAGCGGGGCGCACCCATCGAGGACCGTCACGGCGAAGCCGGCGGGGTAGGGCGCCGCGTGAACCAGCACACGCCAGCGGGCCGGGGCCGGCCCGATCAGCCCTTCGCTCCCATCGACGCGGATCGCCGCGCTCTCGAACTGCTCGTTGGCCCAGGCGTGGAGCACCCAGGTGAACGGCAGCTCCGAGCTGGGGTCGCTCGATCGCGTCCTGCGGTCGAGATCACGCAGCAGCGCCGCCCAGTCGGTCTGAGCCCGCGGCGGGGGCGGGATGCTCGGGTCGTGGACGGACAAGGTGGGCGGCGTCGGACTTGGTCGTTTGGCCACTACGCGAGCACCTACGGTGGCCGCGCTGGACCCCGCGCGCGCCGAAGCACGCCGGCGGGTGGCTGACCGTACCACGAGTCGCGCGGCCCAAGGACGCGGCTCCGAACCGCCGGGTCGAGCATCGAGGCGTTCGCTTCTATGCTCCGCGACTGATGCCGCGGTATGAGACCGAGGAGCGATTCTGGGAGATCGAGCGCGAGGGCAAGCGCTTGCGAATTCGTGCGGGTCGGATCGGCGAGCCTGGCGAACACATGGTCCACACCGCTCACTTCGAGGCCGAGGCCCAGCGGCAGTTCGACCTTCGGATTAACGCCAAGATCGACGAGGGTTACCGCGCGGTCGAGGCGGCCCGTGAGCCGGTCCCTGAGCTCGAGCCCGAGCTCGGCGCCGCCGTTTTCGACGCGCTCGCGCCCGAGCGGCTCGCGACCCCCGAGGGCGTCGCGGCCCTGCGCGACGCGTGGTCCGTGCTCGGCGACTGGCTCGCGGCCCAAGGCGATGTCCGCGGCGAGCTGATCAGCATCGACGAGACCCTCGCCTACGTCGACGGCCGCGGGCGCGACCGGCTGCTCGCGCGCCGCGACGAGCTGCTCGGCCAATGGATCCCGCGCTGGTTCGGTGACTTCGGCCGGCTCGACGGCCCCGGGCGACCGATCGGGCTCGGCTGGGATCACGGCTTCATCGCCGTCGCGCGGGTCGGCAGCGATCCGCAGCGGCTCGACCTCAGCCGCTACCGCCTCGGCCTGCGTGATCTGGTCCCGGTCCTCGACCACCTGCTCGCGCACCCCTTGGCGGCCATGCTTCGCCAGCTCCGCGTCGGTGAGCTCGATCCTCGGAGCAACCGCGATCTCGCGCGCGCGCTCCCGCTGCTCGGGAGCGCGACGCGGCCGTGCTTGATCCGGCTCGAGCTTGGCGGGGTCTCGCGCGGGGCGTGGAGCCGCGACGCCTACGGCGTGCTCGTGCAAAAGGTCGAGCTCGCACGGATCGGCTCGTTGGCGCCGCTGGCCCTGGCGCAGCAGTGGGCTCCTCGGCTCACCGCCTTGCGGGTGGTCGGCGCCGAGATTCGGGTCTTGCCTGCGCTGCCGCAGCTGCGCGTGATCGAGATCGAGGTCCCGTTCTTGTTCGAGGAGCTGCGGACCTGGTTGGCGTCCGAGCGCTGGCCCCGGCTCGAGCGCTTGTGGGTGCGGACCACCAACCTCAACGATCCCTGGTCGCGGATCACCGACGGACCCGACCTCGAACAGATCCTCGACGCGCTCACGCGCGCCCCGATCGCCGAGCTCGGGCTCCAGGGGCCGAGCGCCCTCGCGATCTTGCTTCAGTGGCAACGGGCCCGAGCTAGCCCCGTCGTGCTCACCGAGCTGCGCTTGTTCAACCTCGGCGACTCGGCCGTCGATCTGCTCCTCGATCACGCCGAGGAGCTCGCCGCTGTCGAGCGCATCGTGATCGAAGACGGCCGGATCGGTGCGCGCTGGTCCGCGCTCACGGCCCGCTACGGCGATCGTATTCGTCGCTGTCCGGGCACCTTCACCGCGCTCGCCGACGGCGACGGCAGTGACTTGCGCGAGTCGATCTTCGACGCTCCGGGGTGGGTGGGCTGACCCGCCGGCCGCCTACAGCCAGTCGGCCAGGATCCGGCGGACGATCAGCTCGGCCGCCTGGTCGCGCGGGACCGGCCGCGAGTACAGGTAGCCCTGGGCCTCGCCGCAGTCGAGCAAGGTCAGCTCCTCGGCCTGCTCGCGGGTCTCGACGCCCTCGGCGACCACGCCCATGCCGAGGTTGTGGGCGAGCCCGACGATGCTCGGCACGATCGCGGCCTTGCGATGATCCTGGCCGAGCATGTCGACGAACGACTTGTCGATCTTGAGCCCGTCGATCGCAAACCGGTGGAGGTAGCTCAGCGAGCTGTAGCCCGTGCCGAAGTCGTCGATGTACAGCTTGATCCCGCGGTCACGCAGGCGCCCGAGGATCCGCGTGGCCGTGGTCGGGTCGTCGATCAGCGTGCTCTCGGTCAGCTCGAGCTTGACCGCCGTGGGGCTCAAGCCCGTGTCCTCGATGACCTGCTCGATGTCGCTGACGAGGGTCGGCGAGCCGAGCTGATGGCCCGAGAGGTTGATGCTGATCGAGACGTCGGTGGCGTCGGGGAACCGCCGGTGCCAGGCGGCCATCTGCGAGCAGGCCTCGCGCAGCACGAACTGCCCGATCGGCACGATCAGCCCGGTCTCCTCGGCGAGCGCGATGAACTCGACGGGCCCGATCACCCCGCGCTTGGGGTGGTTCCAGCGGACCAAGGCCTCGAACCCGGTCAGCTTGCTCGAGCCGAGCTGGACGATCGGCTGGTAGTAGACCTCAAACTGCTGGCGGACGATCGCCTCGCGCAGCTGCATCTGCGTGCGCAAGGTGTTGAGCGCCTCTTGCCGCATCGCCGTGTCGAAGGTCGAGCTGCGCGACTTGCCGCGGCGCTTGGCTCGGCTGGTCGCGACGCCAGCGTCGCGGATGACCTCGGCCGGGCGCTCGTAGTGACGATCGCTGTTGGTGATGCCGATCGAGCCGGTCGTGAAGATGGTTTGCTCGTCGAGCTCGAACGGCTGGCGCAGGACCTCGTGGATCGCGTCGGCGAGCCGATCGGCCTGGCTGAAGTCGTCGAGGGCCTCGAGCAAGATCGCGAACTCGTCGCCGCCGTAGCGACAGACCAAGGTGCCCTCGATCACGCAGTCGCGCAGGCGCTGGGCGAGCTGGGCCAAGATCCGATCGGCGGACTCGAGCCCGATGCTGTCGTTGAGGACCTTGAACCGATCGAGGTTGAGGAACAGGACCGAGAACCGAAACTCGGGATCGCGGCGAGTCTGGTTGATCGCCCGCTCGAGCCGCTCGATCAGCACGCGTCGGCTCGGGAGCCCGGTGAGCTCGTCGTGGAGCGCGTGCGGGGCCGCGAGCGCCTCGGCCCGCTTGCGCCGGTTGATGTCGGTCAGCGAGCCGGCGAGGGCGATCGCGCGGCCCCAGCGATCGCGGCGGACGAGCCCGCGGCTGAGCACCCAGCGATAGCCGCCGTCACGCTGACGGATCCGGTGCTCGAACTGGTGGACGACCGTCCCGCCGTCGATGTGCGCGGCGATGTCCGTGCGCAGCCCGGGCAGATCGTCGGTGTGGACCCGCGAGAACCACACGTCGCAGCCGTGCCCGACCTCTTCGTCGATGATCCCAAACAGCTGGCGCCAGCGCGACGAGTAGTGGACCTCGTCGGTCCGCAGGTCCCACTCCCACAGGCCATCGTTGGCGGCGCGCAAGAGCAGGTCATGGCCGGCCTTGAATTCGCGCATGGCCTCGCTCGCGCGGGCCTGCTCGAGCGCGTGGCGGATCGTCCGCTCGAGCACGTTGGCGGTCAGATCGTCGGTCCCGATCAGATCGGCGGCTCCGGCCGCGCGGGCCCGCTCGAGGCTCATGCTCATGTCGGGGCACACCGCGATCAGCGGGCGCTCGCCGGTCGGGTCGCCGTGGGTGACGTGCGGATCGAGGGTGCTGGCGTCGACGATGTACAGGTCGTAGTTTGGGTCCAAGCTCAGCGTCGTGGGGTGCACGACGTCGACATCGAAGCTCCAGTTGGGCGCGGCCGCGAGCGCGCTGACCAGCCGCTCCGCTAGCTCCTCGTCGGCCCCAACCAGCACTCGCGCTCGCCGGCGTGGCACCAAGTCACCCCGGGTCACGGTCGCGACCTCCCGGTCGCCAGGGAGTGGGGTTCCGTAAACCGGTCATGGGCATCAAGAGGCTGCAAGCTCTCGCCCATTTCACGGGGAGCTTGGCCACCCCGTCAAGTCTTTACGTGCGCAGGGCGGCGTTGGTCCGGGCGTGGGAGATGAGCTTTGGATCAGTCCGGTGACTTTGCACCCGGTCCGCGGCGCGGACCGGGCGCTATCGATTCTGCAGGAGCTCGGGGTGAGCGCGAAGGCTCAAGTGGAGTTTGGCCGCCTCCTCGGCTTGAGCCGGGGTGATCAGCCGGCGGATCTGCAGGCGCCGAATCTGGCGCAACAGGTGCGCTCGCCACTCGCTATCGGTCTTGCCTGTCGCGAAGCGGCGGGAGTAGGCGACCGGGGCCGGAGCCATGCTCGCGAGGTGCAGGGCCTCGATCAGGCTGAGGTTGCGGGGCTCTTTGCCGAAGTGGTAGCGGGCCGCTTCGGCGACGCCGTGGACCTCGGGGCCGAGCTCGATGATGTTGAGGTAGATCTCGAGGATCCGGCGCTTGTCGAGGCTGCGCTCGAGCTCCGCAGCGAGCATGGCTTCGGACAGCTTGCGGGCGACGGACCGATCGATGCCCAGCCACAAGCTGCGCGTCGCTTGCTGGGAGATGGTGCTGGCGCCCCGGCTGATCCGGCCTTCGAGGACGTTGAACCAAAACGCCCGCTCGATCTGCTCGCGGTCGAACCCGTCGTGCTCCCAGTAGCGCGTGTCCTCGAGGATCACGAAGGCGCGGGCGAGCTGCGGGACCGAGGCGAGCGGGACGTAGCCGCTGTCGCCGGGCGCGAGCACCCGGCGCTTCTCGACGCCCGAGCCGGTCTCGAACCGATGCCGGTAGGGCCCCGCGAGGGCCGGAAGATCGACGCCGGGGCCGAGCCGCACGAGTTCGCAGCGCTCGAGGTAGGGGAGCGAGAACCGGAGCTCGCCGGGGGCCTCGAAGGTCCGCAGGTCGAGGGGCTCGGCGCCTTGTCCGAGGTGCCGCTCGCGGGCCTTGGCGAGCGCGGCGAAGTCGAGGTGCAGGCCGAAGTGAGCGTCGATCTCGCCGCGCAGCTCGGTCCCCGCGAGCACCGGCGGCGCGCCCGGGAGCGCGTGGATCAGCGCCTGGCAGGGGGTCGTGGGCAGCTCGAGGTTGAGATCGAAGGCCGCGGCGTCGAGCTGCGCAGACAGCTGCATGGTCACGCCAGCGTGGCCGAGCACGAGGTTGCCGAAGCTGCGTGGGCCCGTCGCGGTGTGCTCGCGCGCGAGCTCCCCGTCGAGCTGCAAGGTCGAGAAAAAGATCGGATCGGGGGCGAGCAGCTCGCTGTCGAGGGTGATGTCCGCGAGTTCGACGGCGTCGAGGCGCACACGCGTGAGCCCGGCGCCGCGGACCAACTCGACGTGGCCCGTGATCCGAGCGTCATCGACGAACACCCGGCCCTCGCGCTCGCCCAAGGCGTCGGCGAGGCGCTGACCCGAGAGCAGGGCGAGCGGCTCGAGCAGGGCGAGCGGCAGGGCGAAGGCGTCGAGGGTCAGGCGATCGCGGCCCGGCTCGAAGCCCCGCTCGAACGCGACGCTCGCGTGGCCGCCCTTGGGTTCGTGGAGCTCGAGGGCCGCGCGGGTGGGCGAGGCCCGCCCCGCGATCACCATGTCCTCGCCCTCACCGTCGAGATCGACGCTCCCGCGCAGGCTCAGATCCCGGGGTCGCGCGTCGACGCTCGAGAACTCGAGCGCGGCCCGGGCCCAGCTCGGCGCGGCCGCGCCCGAGCCGAACTCGAACTGCCCGCGGCCAACGATGCGCCCGTCACCGGGCAACTCGAGCTGCGGATCGATCGCCGTGGCTCGAAGCCCGTCGGTGAGCTCGAGCACCACGCGGCCCTCGGTCGTGATCGTGATCGGGATCCCGCGCAGCTTGATCAAGATGTCGGCGATCGGATCGCGGGGCGCCGCCGGCTTTAATTCGTTTGGCTCGGCCGTGTGGGGCGCGAGTGAGGTCGCCGCGGGCTTCGGCTGGCGCCGCGGGATCAGGGCGTCGAGGCCCTCGATCTCGATCGACAGCCCGCGCGCGCCCGGGCGGATGCGCAGGCGCTCGACCCTGAATTGCCCGCGATCGTCGGGCAGCGCTCGACTCAACCCGCGCAGCTCGAGGCCGCCGAGATCGACGTTGATCGCGAACTGCTCGTCGACCCCAAGCCGCTCGCGCAGCCGCTCGTGGACCTTGGCCTCGGCCAGCGCGGGCCCGATCGCCGCGCCAGCGACGAGGCTCGTGCCCACGACCCAGCTTGCGATCTGCCGCCCCGCTCGCGGGCTGCGGGTTCGAGCTGGGCGGGTTCGTGGCGGATGATCAGCCATGGCTCAAGCGGGTGAGGCGGCCGCGGTCCAAGGGTCGAGGCCGGAATTACGAGCGCGGCCGCGAGCGCCGACCACGGGGCCGGCGAAGATCTGCGCGCACAGGTGCGGGAACGACAGCCCAGCCGCGCGCGCGACCCGGGCGACGACGCCGTCGCGATGCAGCGGGGGCAGGGGCTCGACCTCGAGCACCACTTCGTTCTCGCGCTGCGACACGATCAGATCGACGACCGTCGGGCCATCGGTCAGCTGCAGGGCCGCCGCCGCGCGGCGAGCGAGGTTGACGACCCCCGCGCGCTCGCAGGCCGAGAGGTTCGGGGGACACACCATGCTCGTGGTCCGCAGCTCACCGTTCTCCCAGCTGCGATCGATCTCGGCGACGCCGAGGACCTCACCGTGGAGCAGCACGACCGAGAGCTCGCGGCCGATCACCTCGCGCTCGAGCAGCAGCTCGGCGTCGACCCGGCACGCGTGCGAGAGCGCGACGCGGATCTCCGAGGCGCTGTCGAGCCGGCGGACGCCAGCCCCCGCCGCGCCCCGCCGCGGCTTGAGCACGCACGGCCAGCCGAGGCGCTCGAGCTGCGCGCCCGAGGGGGCGGCGTCGAGGGCCACGGTTCGCGGGACCGGAACGTTAAAGTGGTCGAGCCGGCGGCGGGCCCCGAGCTTGTCGTAGGCGAGGGCGATCGCCAGCTCGCTCGGCCCGAGCACCGGCAAGCCGCAGGCTCGCGCGGCCGCGTGCAAGCGCCCGCTGCCCCCGAGGTGACCGTGTCCTACGATCAAAACCCGCTCGAATTCCGCGCAGCGCCGCCGGAGCAGGTCCGCGACGGGCTCGAGTTCGAACTCGGCGCGAGCCGAATGGGCCGGGACCGCGATGACCTCGCAGTGGATCCCCAAGGCCCGGGCCGCTTCGCGTAGATCGGTCGCGGTGCGCTGCTCCGCTGCCATCCACGGCACCTCTGCGGAACGGGCGCGAGTCTGAAACCCGGCTCCGACGGAAGGGCCTGCAGGCAGGACGAGGCCGAGCGTGAGCGCACCCATGCATGGGCGGCTAGCAGGACTTGCCAAGCGCCCGCAAATTTTCGGATAGTTTGCAGGTCCTGCGCGCCGCGAGTGTCCGACGGTCTAGGCTGGTCGCCGCCTCGTTGGACGCGGCCAACACCGGGCGCGCCCGTCAAGCATCCTCCTCGCGCCAGCCGCGAGCGACGCGAACAGCCGATTGACCGCGATCAGCGGAACCCTCATGACCTTTCTCGAAGCCGCGATCGAGGTTCTCCGACGTTCCGGGGAGCCCCTTCACTATAACGATATCGCCCGGCTCGCCGTCGAGCGGAAGCTGCTGTCGCATGTCGGCCGCGATCCGCAAGCCGCGATGCAGTCCTGCTTGAACTCGGCCGTCCGCGGCCAAGTGCATGACGGCCTGGTGATCCGCAGCAAACCCGGCCACTACGCCCTGCGCTCTGGCGTCGAGCTCCCGGACCTTCCGCCCGCGCCGAGCGAGTCGGAGCGACGACCCATGGTCGCGGCTCACGACGACGACGACGACGACGACGACGCCGATGGTGACGATGGTGACGATGGTGACGACGCCGGCGATGACGACGGCGACGATCCCCGCGACCCGGCCGGGCGAAAAAAGCCCAGCAAATCCGCGAAGAAAGCCAGCGCTTCCTCGAAAGTGTCGAGGGAATCGCGGGCCCCCACGCGGCGCCGAAGGCCCGTGCGCGAGGACGCCGAGCCGGCTGTGGTTGGGGCGGTGGCGGTGGCGGTCGACGCTGAACAGCGCGCCGAACCCGTCCCAGCCCAGCTGCCGATGCCCGAGCTCGACCCCAGCAAGGTCCGGTTTCGTGGCCCCGAGGGGTCCGGCCTCGAAGGCGATACCGACGTCGCCTTGGTGATCGCGAACGCCATGTCGCGCCTAGCCGTCGATCGGCCGGAGCTGCGAGAAGAGCTCGAAGCCATGCAAAAAGTCCCAGGATCGGGTCCCGAGGTGATCGAGGTTGGACGCAAGACGCGTCGCGATGACGACGGCGGCCGCGAGCGTGAGCGCGAGCGTGAGCGTGAGCGTGAGCGTGAGCGCGAGCGTGACGAGGGCGGGGGTCGGCGCAAGCGTCGGCGTCGTCGTCGGGGCCGTCGGGTCGAGTGGTCCGAGCCCGGCAGCGGCCGGTCCGCCGGGACCCGCGGCGGCGAGCTGACCAACCTCCTCGACAAGGTCGCCACGGTCCTCGCCGAGGCCGGATCGCGCTCGCTCCACATCCGCCAGATCGCCGAGAACCTCGCGACGCACGACGTGCTCGGCGGTGAGATCTCAGAGATCGAGCGGGCCGTGACCGCCTCGATCCTCCTCGACATCCACCGCCGCGGCGACGCCTCGCGCTTCGCCGTCCGCGGGGACGCGCGCTACCAGCTCCGCGGCAGCCGACTGCCCGACAAAGCCGCGGCCGCCGAGCACGCTGCGAGGGCCGCTCTCGTCGCGCTCGAGAGCGAGACCGAGAACCAACTTCTCTTGTGGTTGCAATCACTTGGGGCGCGATCTCTCGAAGCGCTCGTAAGGATGTGGCTCGACCGCGAGGAGTTCAATTTGGTCGCGACCCTGCCGCCCTCGCGCGGCCTCGGCAAGCTCGTGGTCGAAGACCCCGAGGCCGACGAGGATGACGGGCGGACCTTGGTCCTCATCGTCCCGCGCAAGACCAGCCTCGAGCCCAAGCTGTGGGACGGCGAGGCTGAGCGCAACGGCTGCGGTAGCACCTTGGTGTTCGCGATGTCCGATGGCGCCGCGGAGCCCGCGGGCTCCGGGAACGACGCTCGCGTGATTCACGCTCGGGACTTCGCTCGGTGGTTGTTGCGCCAGAGCATCGGGGTCAAGGCCTTCGAGGTCCGGGTCCCCGTGCTCGACGCCGATCTGATCGAGTCGATCGGTGGGCTGGACACCTGAACCGGAGCGTCTCATGAGCGACGCGCTCACGCGTCCCTTACGCGGCCGCTGGCTCGGGACCCAGCCCTTCGCGAGCTGCCTCGATGAGCAGCTGCGCGTCCGTGAGGCGGTCATCGAGGGCCTCGCGCCCGAGACCTTGTTCATGGTCGAGCACCCCCCGACCCTGACCCTCGGTCGGCGTGCGAGCCGCGAGGATGTGCTCTGGTCCGCCGAGCAGTTGGCCGCCGAGCAGGTCGCGGTCTGCGAGACCCCGCGCGGCGGCGAGGTCACGCTCCACGCGCCGGGGCAGCTGGTCGCCTATCCAGTGGTGGAGGTCGGCCGCAAGATCCGCGAGCACATCGTGCGCATGGCCGAGACCACCATCGCCTTGTTCGAGCAGCTCGGCGTCGAGGGCACGCAGTTTCGCATGGACCACCCGGGCGTGTGGCGCGGCGACACCAAGATGGCCTCGATCGGCGTGCACATCAGCCGCGGGATCAGCGTGCAGGGCATGTCGATCAACCTCGACGTCGCCCCGCACCTGTTCAGCTCCCTGGTCTCATGCGGCATCCCCGAGATCCGCATGACCAGCGTCGCCGCCGTCAGCCCCGCTCCGGTCCCGCCGATCGCCGAGCTCGCTCGCCGCTGGGCCGAGGAATTTGCGCGGCGAGCGGGCTACACTCTCGATTGGCAGTGACTCTCGAGCCGCAAAAACCAGCTATGGTGGCCGGGGACGGCACGCGGATCGCCGTCTGTCCGTGATGGTCCGCTGCAAGCACCTCGTTGGGTTCGCGCTCGTGCTCGGGATTGGTCTCCCGTTCGGCATGGGGTGCAGCGATCCCGACCCTCAGCCCTTCCATCTCCAGTTGATCTCGATCGACGCCCACGGTGGCCCGGCGCTCTCCGAGGATCGGGTCCAGTCGATCCTTCGCCGCTCGCTCGAGGGCTCGCCGAGCTTCTCCCCGGCGGAGCGTGATCAACGCAGCGGCGCCCGTGGGCACGCCTTGATCGCGGCGCTCGAGTACCGCGAGCTCCCCGACACGACCAAGCGCGGGCGCGATCTCATGGTTCGGCTCCACGTCGAGTCGCCCAAGGAGCTCGCCGAGCGGCTCGGCGACGCGGGCTTGGATGTCACGGTGCTCGTCGAGATCGAAGGTCAAACCGAGCTCGCCGCCGACCTGCAGCGCGCGACCGATCGGCTCGCGGCGATCTTGCAGGCGCGGGTCGACCTCGCGCTCGGGAGCGAGGGCGCCGTCGAGCGCCTGCTGCGATCGAGCGATCCCGATCGCCTGCTGCTCACCCTCGAGTGGCTGCGCGATCATGGCGAGCAGCCCCAGGCGCGCGTCGCCGCTGCTGTCGTCGCGCCGCTCATCAATCACCCCGACGATCGCGTCGGCCTCCTCGCGATCGAGACCATCGGTCAGATCGGCGGCCCGGAGCACGTCTCGCTCGTGCTCGAGCGGATCCGCCTGGCCGATGGCACCCAGGTCAGCCACGCCTACGACGCGATCGCCCGGCTCGGCGGCCCCGACGCTGCGGGCTTCTTGGAGTTCGCCGCGCGCAACGAGGACGAGCCCGGCCGCCGCGCCGCTGCTCAGCGGGCGCTCCGCCGGGTCGCAGACTCGGATAGGGTGGAGCTCCCGCGTCGTAGCGACCGGTCCCCAACACGAGGCCACCGATGATCCTCAGCGCCGTCCATGGCGGGCTCTTCGCCCTGACCCTCATCTTCACCCCCCCGAACCCCAAGGCCGGACCCAGCGAGGGGGTCTACGCCGTAGGCAGCAGCGGCGTCGCTCCGTTGCCACCGCCGCCGCCCCCAGTCTCGCCCTCCACCATCGCCCGCGGCAGTTGGCGCGGGATCGGTTGGCTCGCCGTCAGCCTCCATGGCACGGGCCCGGTCGCGGGCATGAGCCCCGCCCGCCCCAGCCTCATCTCGCTTGGCGGCGGGGTCGAGGGTGGCTGGCGGATCCGCCAATGGCTCGCCCTTGGAGCCGCGTTTGGCCGCCAACCCCACGAGCTCTACCGCGAGTACGACCCCGAGCTCTTGGCGACCTTCAGCTACCGCGGCTTCATGAGCGCCTTGGACGTCGCGTTCGTGCGGGTCTATGCGCCGATCCGCGGCCGCTTCGATCCCTACATCGACGTGGGCGGCGGGCTCTCGTTCTTCAACCCCGCCCGCGACCGCCCCAACGAGATCGGGGCGACGGTCCGCGCCGGCGCAGGGTTTGACATCTGGGTGAGCCGCACGATGACCCTGGGCGCCTCGGGCATCTACCGGGTCAACTTCATCGACACCACCGTCGGCCAGGCGTGGCAAGCCGCGCTCAACATCGGCCTGCACTGGTAAGTGGCCCCCTTAGAAAATCGCCCGCGTGGCCCGGAACGATCGCCTACCATGGTGTCTCGTACCCGCCACCGTGCCACACAGCCCAGAAAACTTAGTTGGCATACCTGCCTCCAAGTTCAACGACATCCGGCGCCTCGGCGACGGGGCCGAGGGCGGGACCTGGATCGCAACGGACGCTGGCGGCCGCAGGGTCGTGCTCAAGCACG
>Ga0209498_1001738_pt1 | contig 13274 bp, 10 predicted proteins | sample WalLakDeSediment_FD_184131 | JGI IMG/M metagenome (GOLD analysis project Ga0209498, IMG submission 184131) | Lake sediment microbial communities from Walker lake, Nevada to study Microbial Dark Matter (Phase II) - Walker Lake 11/02/13 Deep... | ecosystem: Environmental > Aquatic > Freshwater >...
CGCTGACGATCCACACGCCCTCCGGTGGTGAGGTGTAGTCCAGCCTGTCGGGCAGCGACAGAGGTCGCAACCTCACTTCGAGACGTTGCAGAGCGGGCGGCGGCGCAGGATTGTGATCTCGCGCAAGCGAATCAGGCGTTATGGCTTTTTTTTTATCCGTATCGGTTTGCGCGCTCATATACTCGACGATTTGACCGAGGGTGCGTAGTTCGGCGAGGGCATCGGCGCTGAATTCGGGCAGGTCGGGATGCAGGTCTTGCAACGCGCCGAGGATTTCGACGCGCTTGATCGAGTCGATGCCCAGGTCGGCTTCCATGTCCATCGTCAGGTCGAGCATTTCCGCCGGGTAGCCGGTTTTGTCGCTGACGACGTCCAGCAGCGAGCGGGTTAGCGTTTCTGCCGGTAGACGGTAGACGGTAGACGGTAGACGGGGTGGGGCTTGCTCACCGCCCCCGTCCCCGGGGGCAGGTGATGCGGCGTGAGTCTGCGCACTCATATACTCGACGATTTGGCCGAGGGTACGCAGTTCGGCGAGGGCATCGGCGCTGAATTCGGGCAGGTCGGGATGCAGGTCTTGCAGTGCGCCGAGGATTTCGACACGCTTGATCGAGTCGATGCCCAGGTCGGCTTCCATGTCCATCGTCAGGTCGAGCATTTCCGCCGGGTAGCCGGTTTTGTCGCTGACGACGTCCAGCAGCGAGTGGGTTAGCGTTTCTGCCGGTAGACGGTAGTCAGTAGACGGTAGACGGGGGGGCGGTGCGGATATTCGCTCACTATCCCCGTCCCCGGACACTCGCTCACTACCCCCGTCCCCGGAAACTTGCTCACTGCCCCCGTCCCCGGGGGCGGGTGACGTGGCGTGAGCCTGCGCGCTCATATACTCGACGATTTGGCCGAGGGTGCGCAGTTCGGCGAGGGCATCGGCGCTGAATTCGGGCAGGTCGGGATGCAGGTCTTGCAGCGCGCCGAGGATTTCGACGCGCTTGATCGAGTCGATGCCCAGGTCGGCTTCCATGTCCATCGTGAGGTCGAGCATTTCCGCCGGGTAGCCGGTTTTGTCGCTGACGATGTCCAGCAGGGAGCGGGTTAGCGTTTCTGCCGGTAGACGGTAGTCAGTAGACGGTAGACGGGGGGGCGGTGCGGATATTCGCTCACTATCCCCGTCCCCGGACACTCGCTCACTACCCCCGTCCCCGGACACTTGCTCCCCGCCCCCGTCCTCGGGGGCGGGTGATGCGGCAAGTGTGGGTGGTGTTGCCGGCGCTGCAACGACCACGGGCAAAGGCGGTTCGGGAACGGTCACCGGGGCCGGTTGGGCGACCGGCGCGGCAATGGGTTGGGCGTTTGCATCGGGCGCGGTTACGGGATGATGCCCGTTCCCATTTCCCGGCGAAACGCGAGGGCTCGCGAGAGCGCCCTGTTGCAACAGCTCGATGGTTGCGCGGGTGTTTTCTCCCTGCTGGCTCAAAAACTGCTTGTGGATGTTCAGCGTTTCGGCCTGGATGTCGTGGAAGCGCGCGATGCTGTGCGCGAGGCTCTCCAACACCTGCGCTGTCGTCGCCGTTTGTTGCGGCGTTGCGCTCCCGGCCGTGAAGATCTCGCCCTGCTGCTGCATCACCTGCGCGAAAATTTTGGCGTAGTCTGCCTGGCAACTCAAGTACTGCTCGTGGGCGCGGAGCGTGAGATGTTGGTGATCGAAGGCGCGCGCCAGGCTGCGTTCCACGCTTTCCATAACGCGCTCATAGTCAGGGCCGGCATCGGGTTGTGGTGCGGCGTAAACCGTTTGCGGCGGGGGGGCGGATTGTGGTTCCGCCCACTGCGAAGATTCGCTCGTGGTCAGCGAGGCGGCGACGGGTGATGTATGCCCATTTCCATCGCCGTTTCCCTTCACGCGTGGCCCGTCCTCGAGCGCCGTCTCGAACGCCTGCCGTGTCTTCTCGCTCACGTAATTATTTCCATTCAAACTCACCGTCAGTGTCATTTCTCACCGTCCTTACGAATCATGAATCATGAATCCAGAATCATGATTCATGATTCATGATTCATGATTCTGGATTAATCAATCGTTATAGAGGTCAATATCCCGCAGCGGCAGCCCCGCGACGCGCAGTTGCACGATGGCCTCGCGCAGTTGCCGGTCGCTGGACTTCTGGCGGCTGGAATTGAGCGCCACGGCGATGTGTGGCCGGTCGCCCAGGATGTCGTCCACCAGGTTCGTCACCACCCGGCGCGGGCCGATCTCAACGAAGATGTCACCTCCGGCAGCGTAGATGTTCTCGATCTGCGTCTTGAAGATGACCGGGTGCAGGATATGCTGCGCCAACACTTGCTTGGCCGCGTCCGCGTCAAGAGGATAGGGCTGGCCGATCGTGTTGGAGTAGACGGGGACGCGCGCCGCGTGAAACGCTACCGGTGCGACGGCGCGGGCAAACGGCGCTGAGGCGTAGTCGACCAATGGGGTGTGAAAGGCCGCCGCGACGGGCAGCGCCGCGACGTTGTAGCCCTGCGCCTTCAACCCTGCGTGTGCCTGCGCGACCGCCGCTGTCGGCCCGGCCAACACGACCTGCGTTGGCGCATTCACGTTGGCAATCACGACCTCCGGGAAGTCCACGATAGCGCGTTCGATCTCGGCCAGCGGCGCTTGTACCGCCAGCATCCCGCCGGTGTCGGTTCCTGCCTGCGCCGGTAGCGTCATCGCTTTCCCGCGCGCTTTGACCAAGGCGAGGAAATCCGCGTCGCTGAGGACGCCCGCTGCCCACAACGCTGCGAGTTCACCGAAGCTGTGTCCCGCGGTGAAATCGGGTTGGAACCCGGCCTGCGCCAAAATTCGATACAGCCCTGCACTGAAGACGCCAATGGCGGCTTGTGCGTACTCGGTGCGGCGCAATGCTTTCTCCTGCGCCTTTTCGCCCGCTTCGTCGAAGGCCGGGATGGGGAAGACCACCGACGAGAGCGATTCCAATCCCTCGCGGATGAAGAGCGCGTCCATTGCGGCGTACATTTCGCGCAGCGGCGGGAAGTTCAGCGCAATCTCCAAGCCCATATTGACGTACTGTGACCCCTGGCCCGGAAACAGCGCCACGACGCGGCCTGCGCACGTTAGCCCTTCCGCCCGGTAGGAGATGCCCTTGGGATGCTCCCACGCTTCTGCATCGAGTCGTTTTTCCAAAGTGGTGAGGGCGCTGTCGAGCATCTGTCGTGCCTCGTCGAGCGAATCCGCCGCAAAGCCGAATCGCGCCGCGTCGCGCGCCACCGGCGCTTTGCTCTGTGCGACGAGCTGCGCGTAAGCCTGCGCGCCATCGCCGGAACTGAGCGCCTGGAGCGCAGCTTTGCCCTCGCGCAACAACCGTTCCGGCGTTGCGGCAGAAATGAGCACGGATTGCGTCACGCTATGGCGACGGTACGCGACGGTGTGCTCGTGGCTGTATTCTTCGAGGACGATATGGAAGTTCGTCCCACCGAAGCCGAACGCGCTCACGCCCGCGCGCCGGGGTGGGGCATCGGTCGCTCGAATCCAGGGGCGCGTCTCGGTGTTTACGTAGAAAGGCGTGGTTTCGATGTTCAACTGTGGGTTGGGCCGCGTGACGTTGATCGTCGGCGGGAGGATTTTGTGGTGCAGCGCGAGCGCCGCTTTGATCAGCCCCGCCGCGCCCGCCGCCGCCTTCGTGTGGCCGATTTGCGATTTGATGCTGCCAAGCGCAATCGTCCGTGCAGACACGGGCGTCTGCTGGGAAGTGTCGCCGTTGTTGAAAACCATGCGCAGCCCCGCAAATTCCGCCGGATCGCCGGCCGGCGTGCCGGTGCCATGCGCTTCGATCAGACCGACCGTGGTGGGCGCGAAGCCCGCATCCTCGTAGGCGCGACGCAGCGCTTTAGCCTGTCCCTCAGGACGCGGCGCGTAGATGCTCTTGAATTTGCCGTCGCTGGATTCGCCGATGCCCTTGATGACGGCGTAGATCCGGTCGCCGTCGCGCTCGGCGTCGTCCAGGCGCTTGAGCAGCGCCATGCCGATGCCCTCGCCGAGCATCATCCCGTCGGCAGCGGCATCGAAAGGCCGGCTGGCGCCGCGTTTGGAAAGCGCTGGGGTCTTGCTGAAGCACATATACATAAACGGCGAATTGTCGGTATCCACGCCGCCCACGATCATCATATCGGCGCGGCGCTCGACCAGTTGCCCGGCGGCCATCGCCAGCGCGCTGAGGCTGCTCGCGCAGGCCGCATCCACGACACAGTTTGCACCGCCCAGGTCGAAGCGGTTGGCGATGCGCCCGGCGATGACGTTGCCCAACAGGCCGGGGAAGGAGTCCTCTTTCCATTCCACGTAGGCCAGCTTGAGCTTTTCGACAATCATCTCCGTATCTTCGTCGGAGAGGCCGCTGCTCTTGAGCACTTTGCGCCATACGGGATACTGTAAGCGGCTGGTGAGCGGCGTGATGAGCTTTTGCCCACCTGCTACGCCCAGGATGACGCCGACCTTATCGCGGTCGAAACTGCGCCCCGCGCCGTACCCGGCATCCTCCAACACGTCCCGTGCGACGACGAGCGCGAGCAACTGCGACACGTCCGTCACTTCGAGGATGTTGGGCGGCAGGCCGAACTCCAACGGGTTGAAATCGATGTCGGGGATGAAGCCGCCACGCCGGCAATAGGTCTTGTCCGGCGCAGCAGGGTCTGGGTCGTAATAGTCATCGATGTTCCAGCGCGAGAGCGGCACGTCGGTGATGCCGTCAATTTTGCACACGATATTGTCCCAGAACTCCGTCGCATTGTGCGCCCCGGCAAAAATGCCCGCGATCCCGATCACTGCGACAGGTGTCTCTGATAGTTTGGTCATAGTCGGTAGTCCTTAGTCGGTAGTCCTTAGTCGTTAGTCCAAAGTCGAAAGTCTCAAGTCCAAAGTCAATAATCCGGTATATGTTCAGCGGTTATAGGCGCGCGAAAGCACGCACTACGAACCTTATCATTGGCCTTCGGCGCGTATCTACACTGAGACGACGCCGATGCCAAGCGTCCCTGGCCCGCCGTGCGTGGCGAGGGCCATACCCACTTCGATGATGGGGATCGATTCCGCCGGAAACCCGGTCTTGGCGGCCAACGTAGCAGCCAGTTCGCGGGCTTCGTCGAGACAGGCAACGTGGGCAATGCTGACGCTCTCGGCGGGGAAGTGTTGCAGCGCGATGTCCAGCAGGCGTTGTTTGGCGACCTGTCGCCCGCGCGGTTTTTCGACGAGGACGAGTTCGCCATCTTGCATACTGAGCAAAGGCCGGATCTTGAGCAGGCCGGCAAGGATGCCGCTCAGCTTGCTCGCTCTGCCGCCCTTGACCAGGTACTGCACGGTATCCAGGGTGATGTACAGGTGTTGTTTGTTGCGTTGCGCCTCGACGGTTTGCACGACTTCGGCGAGGCTCTGTCCGGCGCGCGCTGCACGCGCCGCGGCCAGCGCCAAGCTCCCCTGGCCGACAGCCAACGTCGCGGAGTCTACCACGGCGACCTGGTCGGGCGTAAAATGTTGGCTGGCGATAAGGGCTGCGCTGTAGGTGGCGCTCAGTTTGCCGGTGACGGTGATGCAGATGACCTGATGGCCCGCATCTATCAGAGTGCGAAAGGCGCGTTCGAAATCGCCGGAGGAAGGCGCAGCCGTTTTCGGCCAGACACTCTGCGCCATTTCCCAAAATGCCGCCATCGACATCGTTTTATCCTTGAACTGCTCATCCCCAAAGAGGAAAATCAACGGGACGACGGTGATGTCGAATTCCTGTTCAATGCCGACAGGCAGATCGCAACTGGTATCGGTCACAACTTTAACGCTCATCATAGCCTCCTCGATAGTCTGCTCATGAATTTTTACGCGAATTTTCGCGTCACAATCATTGAATTTCGTCTGCGAAATTAATCTGTACCAACAACGCGCCTTTCTCAACGGCGGCGCCTTCTTTGACATTGACGCGCTTCACACGCCCGGCAAAGGGGGCGCGAACTTGCATCTGCATCTTCATCGATTCGAGCACGGCGAGCACCTGATCTTGCGCGATCAGGTCGCCTTCGGCGGCTATAACCTGGATGACGACGCCCGGCATCGGCGCGACGAGATCTCCGGCGGCGATAGCGTCTGCGCGCCGCCGTTTGGGCCGGTGCGCGGAGTCTACGCGGGCGATGACGCGACGTCCGCCCACCAGCACTTCGTAGACGCCACGCTGCTGCGCGCTCAGGTATAGCTCGGTGCTTTGATTCCCGCGCCGCAGCACGTGTAGCCCGTTGCCGTTCAACGAGTCCAGATCGAACTGCACCGGTTCGCCGTTCAGGGTCAGGTGTCCCCCATTGACCTTTACCTGATACTCATGGTCGCCTATCGAAACACAGTAGCTTGACATTGTGAACCTCCGGTTCAGCTTACATTTGCTCCCGCCATGCGGTGATTTGCCACGCGCTGCCGCCGGACGGTGTGGCTTTCTGCTGCATGCTTTCCCGCTGCCGGTGCGCCAGGAGCGCGGTCGCCAACGCCACGTCACGCTCCAACGCCAGATCACCATCCTTCTGCGACTGCGGGCGGAAGGTTTCCAGATACGTTGTGTTGAAATTCCCCGCGATGAAGGGCGGGCTATCTACCACATCGAAGAGGAATTCCAGGTCGGTGGGGACGCCGCCGATTTGAAATTCGCGCAGCGCGCGGCGCAGGCGCAAAATGGCGACGGCCCGGTTCTCGCCCCAGGCGATGACCTTCGCCAGCATCGAATCGTAGTTCGCGGTGATGGCCATGCCCGGATAGAGCGCGCTGTCCACGCGGATGCCCGGCCCACCCGGCTCCTTGAGGTGCGTGATCACGCCGGTGGCGGGCATGAACCCTTGCGCCGGATCTTCGGCCAACACCCGCGCTTCGATGGCTGCGCCGCGCCACTCGATGTACTCCTGCGCGTAGCGCAACGGGCGTCCTGCCGCCAGCCGCAATTGCTCCTTGACTAGATCCAGCCCCGTGACCATTTCTGTGACCGGATGCTCCACCTGGATGCGCGGGTTGATTTCGATGAAGTGGAACTTGCCATCGGCGTCGAGCAGGAATTCCACCGTGCCCAGGCTGCGATAGTTGAGCGCGCGCCCCAGCTTGACCGCCGACTCGAACAGGTGCGCGCGTTGCGCATCCGTGAGGCCGTGGGCGGGCGCTTCCTCGATCAGCTTTTGCCGTCGCCGTTGGATAGAGCACTCGCGCTCCCCCAGGCAGAGGATGTGGCCCTGCCCATCGCCCAGAATCTGTACCTCAATGTGGCGCGCCTGCTGGACGAGCGGCTCCAGGTAGACGCTGCCGTCGCCGAACGCGGCGTGGGCTTCCTTGCGCGCCGCTTCGATCTGTTGCGCCAACTCCTCCGGTCGCCGGGCCAGGCGAATGCCGCGCCCGCCGCCGCCAGCAATCGCTTTCACCAGCACCGGATACTGCACCTGCGCTGCCAAATCCACGGGAACTTCTTGCGCCAACGGCGTGTCGGGGCCGGGCAGCACGGGCAGTCCGGCGTCGCGCGCCGCGCGGCGGGCCGCCAGCTTGTCGCCGGTAAGGGCAATCGTCTCCGGGTATGGGCCGATGAACGTCATTCCGGCTTCCTCGATGGCGCGCGCGAAATCGGCGTTCTCCGAGAGGAAACCGTAGCCGGGATGCACGGCGTCGGCCCCGGAACGGCGCGCCGCGTCGCACAAGGCATTGATGTCCAGGTAACTCGCTGCCGTTCCGTGGTTCGGCGCGGCGATGAACAGCGCCTCGTCGGCATAGCGCGTGTGCAGCGCGTCGCGGTCCACCTCGGTATACACGGCGACGCTTTGGACGCCCAAATCCCGGCACGCCCGCAAGATGCGGATGGCGATTTCGCCTCGGTTAGCAACTAATACTTTCAATGCCACACTCCTCGCAATTCCAAATCATGAATCATGAATCATGAATCATGAATCATGATTCAAAGTGGTATATTCCCATGCTTCCGTTTCGGCGTCGCCTGGCGCTTGTCGCGCAGCGTTTCCAGGGCGACGATCAGGCGCGTGCGGGTTTCGGTGGGCGTAATGATGTCGTCGAGATAGCCCCGCGCGGCGGCGACAAAAGGCGTGGCGAGTTCTTCACGGTAACGGTGGGTCAGTGCGGCGTGCCGGGCGGCGGGATCGTCTGCGGCAGCCATCTCCTTGCGGTAGATGACGTTGACCGCGCTTTCCGGCCCCATCACGGCGATCTCGGCGGTTGGCCACGCCAGGTTGACGTCGCCGCCGAGGTGGCGGGAACTCATCACGATGTACGCGCCGCCATACGCCTTGCGCATAATCAGCGCGACTTTGGGAACGGTGGCTTCGGCGTAGGCGTAGATCATCTTTGCGCCGTGGCGGATGATGCCGCCATGCTCCTGGTCGATACCGGGCAGAAAGCCGGGTGTATCGACCAGCGTCACCAACGGGATGTGGAAGGCATCGCAAAAGCGGATGAAGCGCGCGCCCTTGTCGGAGGCGTCGATGTCCAGCACGCCGGCGAGCGTCAAAGGCTGGTTGGCGACGAGGCCGACCGCGTGCCCATCTAACCGCGCAAAACCGACGACGAGATTGGCCGCGTAACCGGCATGCACTTCCAGGAATTCCCCATCGTCTACCAGCGTCTCGATGATGCCATGCACGTCGTAGGGATGCTGTGCGTCCGCCGGGATAAGGTCGGCCAGTTCCGGCGTCGGGCGCAGGCGTTCGTCGCCCGGCGGGATGTACGGCGGCGGCGTGAGGTTGTTCGACGGCAGGTAGGAGAGCAGCCACCGTACCTGCGCCAGCGCCATCTCTTCGTCTGCCGCGACGAAATGTGCGACCCCGCTATGCGCTCCGTGAACGTCGCTGCCGCCGAGCGTGTCGAAATCCACGTCCTCGTGGGTGACGGCGCGGATCACGTCCGGGCCGGTGATGAACATGTGCGCGATCTCGTCCACCATAAAGACGAAGTCCGTAATGGCCGGGGAGTAAACCGCGCCGCCCGCGCACGGCCCCAGGATCACCGACAGTTGCGGGATGACGCCGGAGGCGCGCGTGTTGCGGTAGAAGATGTCGCCGTAAGCGGCGAGCGCGTCCACGCCCTCCTGGATGCGCGCCCCGCCGGAGTCGTTGAGGCCGATGAGCGGCGCGCCCTGTTCGTAGGCCAGATCGAGCACGCGGGCGATCTTGCGTCCGTGCGCCGCGCCGACGGAGCCGCCCGCCACGGTGAAATCCTGCGCGAAGACGTAGACCGGGCGACCGTCGATCTTTCCGCTGCCGGTTACGACGCCGTCGCCGGGTGCGTTTGCTCCGTCTGCTCCCGCGACAAACATCCCGATCTCGACGAAGGAGTCGGGGTCGAGCAGCGCCGCGAGGCGCTCCCGAGCCGTTTGCTTGCTTTTGGCGTGCTGCTGCGCGATGCGCGCTTCGCCGCCGCCCAGTTGGGCGGCTTCGCGCATCGTGGTCAGTTTGGCGGATACATCGGTCATCGTCACTCCGGTAACATTGTTAGGCCTGCCGACAACGAATTTTTGAACGAATATAACGAATGGATGTCTGCCTGACGTGAGTTTTTCGTCCAGCCGCGACCCAAATTGGTCGCCAATTTCATTCGTTAATTCGTTGCTCCATTCGTTGTCGGCAAGGTTGCCCCCTATATTACATTTGTCATCAATTCACAGTCTAATAACACTGTTTCAGCAGGAAAGTTACGCGGTTTGGAGAAGAATGGGCGAATGAGTGAATGGGCGAATCAGCGAATGTGGCCTCGATCAACCAGCAACCTGCAACCCGCAACCCTTAACTCGCAACTCGCATCCAGTTTTGTGGTAGTATAGAGGTATGGGATTTGGCAAGATGATAGCATTGCTCTGGCGCGGGCTTTACCGGTGGGCAGCGAACCGGTTGTACAACGAGTTCGCCTGGGCCTACGATGCGGTAAGCTGGCTGGTCAGCGCCGGGCATTGGGACGGGTGGCGGAAGACGACGCTCGCGCACGTCTCCGGGCAGCGCGTGCTGGAAGTGGGCTTCGGCACCGGGGACCTGCTTGTCGAGATGGCTGCGCGCGGGTGGCGCGTCTGCGGCCTGGATTGCTCGCCCGCGATGCACCGGATTACAGCGCGCAAACTGCGCCGGCGTGGCATGGCTGCGCCGCGCGTGCGTGGAATCACGCAGGCGCTTCCCTTCGCCGACGGCAGCTTCGATACGCTGATTGCCACGTTCCCCGCCGAATACATCGTTGCGCCGGAGACATTACGTGAGGCGGCGCGGGTGCTGGCTGTTGACGGGCGTTTCGTCATTGCCGGATTGACGGCGCAGGTGGAGCATCCACTGTTGCGTTGGCTCGTCAGACCGGTCTATGGCGACGTGCGAGATGGCGTGCTGGCGTATTTCGAGCGTGTGGTCGCGCCTGCCGGTTTTCGCGTTAACGTGGAAGTCGAACCGGCAAAGTGGGTGCGGATGCCGGTGGTTATCTTGATGAAGGTGTGATACAATGAATGAAAGCAGTTCAAGTGTAGGAGGTGTGTAATGTTCGCTGAATCGACGCTCAAAGATGCTGTGCTTCAGGCGCTTGATGACTTGCCGCAGGAGCGAATGGCAGAGGTGTTGAATTTCGCCTTGTTTCTCAAGACGCGTCCAGAAAGATCGTGCGGGCGTGGCTCCCGCGCTTCACTTGCCCTCCGTTCCTGCATCACAGTTAAAGCCGTTGGTCGGCTTGGTGGCCTGGGGTGGGGATGCTGTGGAAGACTCAGAAAGGTTATATGAGTTATGAACAGGGTTGTGATCGATACGAATGTGTTGGTCGCTCTGGTCGACAGTCGTGATAAGTGGCACGTCCAAGCGCGAGCTATCCTGGATACGTTGGAAGCCCATGATGCGCACGTGATGTACTTGGATTGTGTGTTGAATGAAACCATTAGCGTTCTGGCGCGGCGATCAGAGGAGCAAAAGCGTGTCGGGGAGTTTGTGGCATTGGCGGAAACTGCTCTACGTCAAGCGCCTGAGACAAGCATCGTTTGGGCATCGCTTGAAACGTATCGTTTGTATAGCGAGATCATAGCATTGGTAAAGCAAACTCAAGGCGCGCTCAATTTTCACGATGCACTGATTGCATCACTTTGTCGCGAATGGGAAGTAACATTGTTGCTCAGTTTCGATAAGGACTTTGATAGTATTCGGTGGTTGACAAGGATTGAAACAGCGTCAGACGTCGCTGATGCTTTGATAGGTGCATCAGGATAACCCTTCGCGCTACTCTCGATGATCCCCGAATTATGCCCTCGTAATACACTCGGTTCAGAGGTCGTTGCGCTTGACGCTGGCGCGTGGCGGTTGCGCATCCCCGGTGGGCCGGGCGGAAGCTATCGTCTGGCGCAACTGGACGATTACAGCAAGTTGCCGCGCAGCCGCTTTCTCTGGCGACCGCCTGTTTGCCTGGAAGTGCGCGCGCGGGTCTCGGAGGCTGACCTGCCGGGGACGTGGGGCTTCGGTCTGTGGAACGATCCGTTCACCGCGAGCCTGGGGCTGGCGGGGATGGCGCGCCGGTTACCCGCGTTGCCGCAGGCCGCGTGGTTCTTCTATGCCTCGCCGCATAATTACCTGGCGCTCCACGATACGCATCCGGCGCAAGGGCTGTTGGCGGCGACGTTTGCGTCACGGCGCATCCCCGCGCCGGTGTTGGCCGCCGGTCTGCCCGCGTTGCCGCTACTGGCGTGGCCGCTGACCGCGCGTTGGCTGCGCCGGGCAATGCGGCCGTTCGTCGCCGAGGATGCGGCGCGGCTGGACCTCGATCCGGCGCAATGGCATACGTATCGTTTCGACTGGTGCGCAGATGCGGTCAACTTTTTTGTGGATGGCGAATCCTGCTTCACCACCACGGTTGCGCCGAGCGGGCCATTAGGTCTGGTGCTGTGGATCGACAACCAGTATGCCGCCTTCCCGCCCGATGGACGGCTGCGGTTTGGGGCGCTGTCGAATGTTTCGGCAGAATTGGAATTATGTATAGGTGAATTGACATCTTTTTAACTTATGTTAGACTAATCTTGTATTCATCAAACATTTCGTCGAGGAGGTGTTTATGCGTGGGAGAAGGGCGCTTCTTATCATCGTCATCGTGTTGCTCAATGTCGTCGTTTTAGGCTATTTGTATTTGACAATGTCCAGGCCTACCCAAGTAGATGAGATTCTGGTGGAAGCCACACCAACGCCTGTACCTTTCGTGGGCGTCGTGGTTTCGGCTCAGGACCCGATCCCACGTGGTTGGCGGTTCCGCACCGGCGATGGGGCTACGACGGTAAAACAGTGGCCGGTGGACGAGCTCCCGCCTGGCTACTTTAGTTCGCAGGTACAACTTGAGAATCTTTACGTAACAGAAGATATCCCCAAGGATGCCCCGATTATCAGGTCGATGCTGGATGATAAACCTGTTGCGCCTTTCCCTGAGGGTCGTGTCGGTTACGGCTTGCCGGTGGATGTGCAAGGCGGCGTCGGTTGGCATATCCGGGAGGGCGATCACGTCGATGTGTTGGCAGCGATCAAACTGATCGACGTGGACGTTGAATTCCAAAGCCCGATGCCCAATCGATTTCAGACGTTGCCTGAGGTTGTGGGTGAAGATGCCGCTTTGTCGTCAATCAGCGGTGTGTATGGCCGTTTCGAGTCTTTACCCGATGGCACGGCGGCTATCATTTTGCCCGGCAGCGATCCTATCCCCCAGATTGTCGTGCAGATGACCGTGCAAGATGCGATTGTCTGGCGCATTGGGGCGAATTTTGGCGAGCCAGCGATAGCGGCGCCGACGCCGGAAGCGGAGGAGGCTGGCGGCGGGCTTTTTGGTCAACAGCAGCAACCCGCCCCGGCGGCAGCGGCAGCCCCGGCGACGGCACAGCGCGGGGATGTCGAGCTGATGGTTTTGCTGGTCACGCCACAAGACGCCTTGATTTTGAAGTATTTGCATGAAATCGGCGCGGACCTGGATTTGGTCTTGCGCGCGCCAGGTGACAGCACCTTCTGGATTACCGGTGCAGTGTGGAGTCGTTATATTCTCGATCGTTATCAAATCCCGCAAGCGCCCTCCGACTTGCCGGTTGCCCCGGTTGAGTTGCGCATACCGATTGAAATCACGCCGGCTCCGACCGCGCCGCCCGCGGAGTAAGATACGCGAATACGCGTTCCCACCCGCCCCGACTCAGGGGCGGGTTTTTTGTTGGCGGTACTGCGAAAAAACGCATTGAGAACCTATGCTGAGAATCATCGCGGTATCACGCTGTCGCCGGAATGGACGGCTAAAGTCGTTTTTT
>Ga0209498_1001741_pt1 | contig 13270 bp, 10 predicted proteins | sample WalLakDeSediment_FD_184131 | JGI IMG/M metagenome (GOLD analysis project Ga0209498, IMG submission 184131) | Lake sediment microbial communities from Walker lake, Nevada to study Microbial Dark Matter (Phase II) - Walker Lake 11/02/13 Deep... | ecosystem: Environmental > Aquatic > Freshwater >...
ACCCCAATATGAAGCGTTCTTCGATGCGATCGCCAGCACTTTCCGACTGTCGAGTACGCGCGGCGAGAAATAATAAGAACAACGGTATCAGCCCGATTGTCAGCTTATTCATTTCGCATCCTCTAGTTTCTACCAACTGAACGAAAGTGCATTTCGTTACATCTCTAACAGAGAGGCTGGGTACACTCATTAAGTCCCCAGCCTCTTTGACAAACCCGATAGCTATGGTTAATACTTGCTTTAAGCCTTCCCTATTCTGAACACCTTGGTGCCGCACTTGGGACACACGCCCTGAGTAGCAGGCCTCTTGTTCTTCATTACGATAGATTTCGCATTCTGGATTTCCACCTTCTTCCGGCACTTCATGCAGTATGCTTGCATCTGTTCACCTCCTAGTTTTGCGTGGAGACTACAACATTCACCACCGAAATGTCAAGAATCTACTAAACCTACCTGTTCAATGATAAGGATGCAGTCCACGAAGTAACAATTCGTCATGTTGTTCAGTCCCCAAGCGGCTGCTACCTGATGTCCTCACGGAATTGACTGTTTGTGGGCCTTGCATAATACTGAAAAATCCTTCTCGGACATTTTAGAACCTGTCGGTAGCGCTGTGCAGAAATACTCCCCGCAGCATTCTTCAGTCCTTTTGTGATCTACAAAAGGGGGGGCCGTTGGTGTAAAATAAGTTTGCTTAAATACAAGATCGCAGCTCTCCATAATAGTCGCCAAATGAGAGACCATGCATGATAGTCTTACATGCACTGTGGGATAATATCGCTTTTGGTAAACTCCACCTTTGGGCAGAGTCTTCCACCCTACCAGCCATCACTCCTAAGATTCGAGGGCGGCAGCCAAAAAAGCCACGACCACACCCTTTCGCACTAGCCATTGATCCGCTAAAAGAAGCAGTCGGCAGCCTTTCCGAGAGCTTAATTGTAGAGAGCGCAACTTCGGCAGTTCTGCCGATCCTTCTGCCATCCGCCCGAAAGGGGCCGCTACCTTCTCCTGAGTTAATCCGGGAGGAGATTATCGAAGATAAGGACGAAATTGTATTAACCCCTTGGTATATCGATACCCTGCCTCTCGATCCGGATGATGCTCTGGATTTCCTGATCTCCCTGCCAGGCGAGCCGCCCCATGGGGTCGCCTTCGGTAGCTCCCTGTGTTTCTGGGTTGAAGCAGCCAAATTCTCGCTTGAGCTAATCACCAGGCAATGCTTCATACCGACAATTAACGAAGACAAGGGGTCTTTTCGAGCCGTTTGGCGTGTGGTCATCGATGAGGAAGACTCCGAACGAGTCCAGCTACTATCAAACTCGATGCCCCCGAGTTGTCGAGCATTCCTGCCTCAAGAAGAGGGGAGAGCACCGTCACCATCCGAGCTGCTTTCGAGTTTTATCAATCGAACCGTCGATGCCTTTGTCCGAAGCAGCCTTTCTTCGATGTCGCTTCTCCCGACTCGACGCGGTCGACGGGTTGTTTCCCTATCGGAGCAATGGCTGAAGGCCCTTTCATCTGATGACCCCCGACTTGAGGCATCTACTGAAGAAGTAGGCTCTTTTTCCCAAGAAATAAAACCCTGGCTCAGCCAGATTCAGCCTACCCCTTCGGATACACCATTTCGCACCTGCTTCAGGCTTGACTCACCAGATGGCGATGCGCAAGAGTGGAAAGTCAGTTTTCATCTCCAGGCCAGTGACGACCGAAGCCTGCTGGTTCCAGCGAAGAAGGTTTGGGGCACAAGGTCAGGTGTTATCACCTTCCTGAAGCGCCGGTTTGAAAACCCGCAGGAACGGCTGCTTGCTGACCTTGGCAGGGCTTCACGAGTGTTCCCGGCTATCGATGAGAGTCTGAAAACGGCACGCCCCGTAGAAGTGAGCTTGGGCACCGAGCAGGCCTACTCCTTCCTGCGCCAGTCTGCCCCGCTCCTGGAACAGAGTGGATTCGGCGTTCTCCTTCCGCCCTGGTGGCAAAAACCGTCGGCCCGCCTCAATGCCAAGTTGAGACTGAAGCCAAAAGCAAAGGCTAGAGTTGGCTCAGGGCTCATGGGAATGGACAGTATTGTAGCCTACGATTGGGAAATCGCCCTGGGCGACGAAACCCTTTCTCCGGCAGAGTTCGAGAAGCTTGCCAGCCTGAAGGTGCCCCTCGTCAAGGTAAGGGGACAGTGGGTAGAGCTCAGACCGGAGGAAATTGAAGCAGCTATCGCCTTTTTTCAGAAGAAGCATGATGGCGGCGAGATGGGATTGGGCGAGGCGCTTCGGATCGGGCTGGGGCCGGAAGTTTCCGAGGTAGGGCTGCCGGTGATAGGAGTGGAAGCTGAGGGATGGGTAGGGGAGTGCATGGACAGGCTCTCCGAGGGCGCTAAGATTGCCGAGATCGAACCGCCTCAAAGCTTTAATGGCCAGCTGCGTCCTTACCAGATCAAGGGACTTTCCTGGCTCGTTTTCCTCAAGCAGTTTGGGCTCGGTGCCTGCCTCGCCGATGACATGGGATTGGGAAAGACAATCGAGTTCATTGCCTTCATGCTCCACGAGCGCGTTGGCCGGCGAAAAAAGTCGTGGCCCGGCCCGACGCTGCTGATCTGCCCGATGTCGGTGGTAGGTAATTGGAAAAAGGAAGTCGAGCGCTTTGGGCCGCTGCTCAAGGTCATGGTGCACCACGGTGCTGACAGGCTCTCAGGCAAGGCGTTTGAAAAGGCAATCAAAAAGCATGACCTTGTCGTTAGCACCTATGCTCTGGCGCATCGGGATGAAGAACTCTTCTCCAGGATTCACTGGGAGTGTGTTGTCCTGGATGAGGCCCAGAATATCAAAAATCCCTCCGCCAAACAGACGCAGGCAATCAGAAAGCTTAATGCTAATCACAAGGTCACCCTGACCGGCACTCCAGTGGAAAACCGGCTGTCCGAACTCTGGTCGATTATGGATTTCCTTAATCCCGGATACCTTAAATCGGCCCAGGATTTCCACCGCAATTTCGTCATCCCTATCGAGAAATATCGCAATCCCACCCGCGCTGAAACGCTCAAACGCCTGATTCAGCCATTTGTATTACGTCGAACAAAGACGGATCCGACCATTATCAATGACCTGCCCGAAAAAATGGAGATGAAGGTCTTCTGCAATCTCAGCCAGGAGCAGGCAACGCTTTACGAGGCGGTGGTCAAGGAGATGCTGGAGAAGATTGAAGACTCCGAGGGAATCGAGCGCAAGGGGTTGGTGCTATCCACACTGTTGAAACTCAAGCAGGTCTGTAATCATCCGGCACATTTCCTTCAGGATGGCAGCAAACTTCCCGAACGCTCCGGCAAGCTTATTCGCCTGGAGGAGATGCTGGAAGAACTCCTGGCCGAAGGCGACAAGGCATTGATCTTTACCCAGTTTGCCGAGATGGGCGCGATGCTCCACAATCATCTCCGGGAGACCTTCGGATGTGAAACGCTTTTCCTCTACGGGGGCACGACTAAGAAACAGCGCGATGCCATGATTCAGCGCTTTCAAGACGATCATCGAGGGCCTCCCCTCTTTATTCTCTCCCTTAAGGCAGGTGGATTGGGCATTAATCTGACGGCCGCAAATCATGTTTTCCACTTCGATCGCTGGTGGAATCCGGCAGTGGAAAATCAGGCTACCGACCGGGCTTTCCGCATCGGACAAAAGAAGAATGTCCAGGTACACAAGTTTGTTTGCCTCGGTACGCTGGAAGAGCGCATTGACGAAATGATCGAGCGGAAGAAAGAACTGGCGGAAAGCATCGTCGGCACCGGTGAGACCTGGCTTACCGAAATGTCAACCGATCAACTCAAGAAGATATTCGCTTTGAGCCGCGACGCGGTGCGGGAGGAATAATATGGGGCGATGGAGTGATTGGGGTTACTACGAACCGGCTCGGCCAAAGCCGGTAAAAGATGGCATCAAGACCAAAAGCCAGCGGGGAGAAATCGGCGAGACCTGGTGGTCCAAACGTTGGATCGGGGTACTCCACTCTTTCGGCATGGGGGCAAGGCTGGATCGCGGTCGCTCCTACGCTCGCAAGGGACAGGTAGTCTCCATTGATATCCAAAATGGCATTGTCACTGCTAAGGTTCAGGGTACACGGGCAAGGCCCTACTCGGTCAAGATTGAGTTGAAACCGCTTTCGGAAAAGGATTGGGATGAGGTCACGGACGCCATGGCTGCCCAGGCTGTATTTGCCGCCAAGTTGCTTTCCGGCGAAATGCCACCGAATATCGAGGAAGCCTTTGCTGAAGCGAAAGTTTCGCTTTTCCCAGCCTCAGAGAAGGAACTTGACACCGACTGCTCTTGCCCGGACTGGGCTAATCCCTGCAAGCATATTGCCGCCGTCTACTACCTGCTAGCCGAGAGTTTTGATGAGGACCCATTTCTAATTTTCAAGCTGCGTGGCCTGACCAAGGAAGAGATTATCGAGATGCTTCGGGAGAAGCGGGCCCAAACACTACCGGAAGAGGAGGCTTCGCGGGTTATCGAAGCTGACTTTTCTGAAGAAGATTCCGCTGTCCCACCTCTTGAAGAATGCATGGATACGTTCTGGCAAGCCGGAGAAGCATTGGATTCCTTTACCGTGAACCCCACACACCCAGAGGTTGACAATGCTATTCTTAAGAGACTGGGGAATGCTCCTTTCACAGTTGGGAAACATAATGTGGCGTCTCTATTAGCCAAAGCATACACTGTAGCCAGCAGTGCTGCGTTGCAAAAGGCACTGGGTGAACCACAAGAAGAATAATAATCACAGGTTCCGAATTAGGGGGGTGACCCCGCTCACGGTTACGGGGAAGCCATTCTTGTTGATGGGAATAGACTGGACGGGTATATGCGCTATCATCAGGGGGATACATACCGCTTTATTTGGAAACGCATCCTGGATTAGACTGAACAAAAAGCCAGAATGTGCAATCCCTAAGAAAGAATCTGGGTCTCTCCACCTTGTAGAGGAACATGCATCTCTTTGACCATTCCACTAAAATAGGTCAAATACACGTGCTCCCAATGAAGCCCTTTGAGCGGCTTTACTCTGTGTCTAATGAGCTTGATCCTCTCCGCTCCAACAAAAGATCACGGGGTTGCTCCTGAAGTCATCCGCTCATAAAGCCTCTCGGCATCCTCTCGGCGACACAGCTCGGTCCCCGGTGTCATCACGGCCGCCGCACTGGCTGCTACACCGAAGCGGACAGCCTCTTTCAACGGAAGGCCCCTGGCCAGGCTCAGAACAATGCCCGCAACCATGCTGTCGCGCCAGCCCCTACTTTGCTCTTGATGGGCACAGTGGGTGCCCTCAGGTGTTCACATCCCTCTTTTGATACCATCATGGCGCCTGCTGCCCCAAGGGAAATCACGACTGCCTCGCTCTGTCCGCTATTAACGATCTGCCTTGCCAAATCCTCTTGGTGCGATTCGTCTTCGATCTCGTGTTCCGCAAGTTCTTTGAGTTCGCGCAGGTTGGGCTTGATAAGGAAAACCCCTTCGCGGATCGCAGGAGAAAGTGCCTCCCCTGAGGTATCCACGATCATCCTTGCGCCAAGCTCTCTCGCCAGACGCGCCACACGAGCGTAAAAGTCCTTTGGCGCCCCAGGTGGGAGTCTCCCACTGGCGACGATATAGTCCGGTTTGGGATCTATCTCGGACGCCTCGGTAAGGCACTTGTTCCACTCCTTGTCCTGAAGGATTGATCCAGGCATGTCAAAACGGAATTGTTGGTCGGTGGCCTCTTCATACACTATGAGATTTTCACGCGTCCATCCCTCGACCTGAATAGGATGATGATCGAGTCCCTCTTGGTCGAGCAGATCCCGAAACATCTGCCCAGCGGGACCTCCAGCAGGATAAAGTGCCACCGACTTGCCGCCTAGTTTACGAATGGCCCGAGAGACATTGATGCCGCCGCCACCTGGCTCATATCGAGGAGATTTACACCGAAGCTTCCGCTCGGGAATCACATGATCCACGCGTGAACTCTTATCTATGCTTGGTTTCATCGTCAGCGTCAGTATCGATTGCATGAATGGTTTCCTTCTCTTTACCCAATCTGACGGTCATTCATTTTCTTTCAGTTTTTGGGGACTAGGCGTGAGAACTGATACTCCAGGGAAAACCCCAATTCCTCCAGCGGCGTCATTCAGTGTGCGTCGTCAGCAACATTGGCACAATTCAGTAATGGACACTTTAAGTAACGGACTTGGTCCTGTCAAGCTCCCGAATTGCACGAAATAGCGTATTGTTGCCCCTACCATTTTGACCAATTCTGCTCGAAAACGGGAGTTCCTGAAGTGGAGTCCTCCTGATCCCCCCAAGTCAGGGTGTCGAAATTCGAATCAGGGTCGGTCTAGCTACAAACCACCGACTCCCTGACCCTTGATCAAGGTGTCGCTAACCTTTTTATATCTTATAGGGTGTCTATTCAATACCTAATCAGGTTGTCGAAATAGCGATCAGGTAGTCGCTGTAGATTCGAAACCTTGACAACCTTACTTCTTGTCAAAGCGCCACTTTTTGGTGTACAGCTAGGAGTTCATGGAGTGCTAAATTCTAAGAGCGATTATGTGATTGTCATTCAAGGAACGCAGGCTTTCTCAATCGTGAGTCGTCAAATGTATCGTAGGGACTTGACAAAATTGGCAGAAAATGTTAGAAGTCCATAGTCCGTCTAATGATTATATGAATATGGACTTAATAAATGTTTCCAAGCTGAAGTCATGATACGATATATCCAGTCCTTCAGTCCATCTAACTTAACCCAACTGTGGATAAATAGCGGACAGTTAGCACCACAACTATATTCTACAATACAGGCAGTCAAAGATAGAGATAGGGGGAAACATGAGCAATGGAACCATTAAAATTGTCTGCTCTTGGTGCAAGAGACATATGAGAGAGGAAACCGGCCGGGGTGTGGAAGGGATTTCTCATAGTATATGCACAGATTGCCTGAATGATTTGAGAACAATGTCGAGAAATGGCTCCAGCTCTGTAGTTAAGCAGTATCAGGAAAGATCAAGTTCTAAAAGAGTTCGAGCGGCATCGACCTAGTGCACATTTAGCCAGACTATATCATCCATGACACTTATGCTTTGTGGTTGGTTCATGCAGTACTCCAAATCGTCTTTTCCATCTATCTCCTCCCTGGACAGTTGCGTTTGTTGCAGGTTTCACAGGGATTATAACTCTCTACACCTTGGTCGCGTAGTCCGATACCTATGATGCCTGATATCGACTTCTGGGGCACCATAATATGCATTTCACTCAAACAAACCCCGGATGAATCTCCATCCATAGCGCGGAAGAGCACCCTCTGCTGGTTTATGTCCCAATCGCAGTAGCCGGGGCTGAAGCGGCGGCTTATGCAAAGCCCTTGAGCTCGAGCTAGGTCTCCTATCTTGCTTTGTACAACATCAGCCAGACTCTCAGCAACGCTTGACCCTATCGCATCCAGCACATACGCCTCGACTATTTGGCCATCATCGGCCAGCCGGCCACTCGTTTCCTCCAGGCGATCGCCGATTGTGAGTATAAATACAGCAACTTTCTCACACCGTTCCAACAGCCGGGCTATGACCTCACTTCGGAATACAACCCTACCCTTAACAAGAGTTCGGGAACCCTCAACACTTTTGATATCGCTTATTATATATGAGTATGACGGTTCAGTAAGGTGTCGAGCCCTTTCCATGTACTGGTCGAGCAGAGATGCTATCCGTGCTGACGGCTCGACATCGGCTTTATATCCTAAGTACCGACATACGCTCCTTCTATCGATGTCAACATTAACCCTGTCACTAACGACCATTGGTTTCTTCACATCATCTTCACCTAGGAGAACATTAAGCTATATTGAGGGTGTCTTTACTGCAGCATTTGACCCGCCGCATTCTAGCATACTCGTTATCTCATTTCCAGTTAAACTCAGACCTGCACAATAATAGGGATAAGTGGACGGGCAGAAAAACGTCACTAATAACCTCGAGTCAGCGGCATTGACGAAGGTAAGCGAAAGTTTTAATATAGTGGCACTGTGGCTGATAGGGAAAGCTCTACTTAAGCTTCAAATAAGGGGAATAGTGATCATCGTAGGAGAGAAGATCAATACAAGCCGAAAGAGCATCGAAGATGCCGTCGATAAACGAGACGCCGCGTTCATCTCCACGGTGGCGCGACAGCAAGCCGAAGCTGGAGCCAATTACATTGACGTAAATGCCGGAACCTTTCTGGACCACGAGATCGATTGCCTCTGCTGGTTAGTAGAGACAGTACAAAGTGAAGTAGATTTACCTCTGTCCCTGGACAGTCCCAATACCAAGGCCCTGTCCGAAGCTATCAAACACCATAAAGGCGAACCAATGGTCAACTCTATTTCACTGGAGACAGAACGCTTCCAATCCCTTCTTCCTGTAATCACTTCCCGGCCCTGTAGCATAGTAGCTCTGTGCATGGCCCAAACGTCGATGCCCACGACTGCGGAAGAAAGAGTCGAGGTGGGCTCCGAGCTCATCGAGAAACTCACAGATGCAGGGATTCCTCTTGAGAAGATTTACGTAGACCCGCTGGTTCAACCTGTCTCTGTAGACACTGGCATGGGAATCGCTGCCCTCGAGGCCGTTAATCGAATAATGAATGTATTCCCGGGCGTGAACACTATCTGTGGCCTTTCCAATGTCTCCTTCGGCCTGCCGGAACGCCGCCTCATCAACCGCAACTTCCTGGCCCTCGCTATGTCGTATGGTCTATCCGCAGCCATTTTAGACCCGAGTGACAAGCAAATCATGGCAACGCTCCTTTCGGTTGAGATGCTGCTTGGCAGGGATGAATATTGTGAGAAGTTCATTGACGCCTATCAAAACGGCCGCATTACCGGATGATGACTTTTCCTTACGCATTTGTGTAAAACAACTTCAAAGGGGGATGAAAATGAGCGAGTTCAAGACATTATCCGAAACTGTGATTAAGGGGGACATTAATAAAGCTGTAGCTGAGACGCAAAAAGCTATAGACGCCGGCAGCGATGTCCAGGCCATCATTGATGATGGCCTTATCGCCGCCATGGACGAAGTGGGCGAGAGTTTCTCAAAAGGGCTAATATTCGTCCCCCAGATGTTGCGCTCCGCCAAGACCATGCAGGAGTGCATGAAAGTGCTGGAGCCGCTGATTCAAGAGGGTGACGTCGCCTCCAAAGGAAAGGTGCTGATAGGGACAGTCAAGGGCGACCTGCACGACATCGGCAAGAATTTGGTTTCTATGATGATGGAGGGCGCAGGCTTCATGGTGACTGATTTGGGAGTAGATGTCACTCCCGAGAAGTTCGTCCAAAAGGCGCAAGAGGTGGAACCTGACATCGTGGCCATGTCGGCACTGCTATCTACCACTATGCCAGCAATGCCCCAGACCATCGAAGCGCTACAGAAAGCCGGTATCAGGAATAAAGTCAAGGTTATGATCGGCGGAGCGCCAGTTACCAGTAAATATGCTCAGGAAATAAAGGCGGATTCTTATGCAGCCGACGCAGGTTCCGCTGTTGTCGAAGCTAAAAAGCTACTGGGAACTTCCTAGGGATTTTTTCTCTGTTAAAGAGCAAGTTATGAAACCGATGGCGATACCCACATTTCAACCCCGCTTGAAAGTCTTGAGCCGCGAACAGGGGCTGGCGATTCACACAGCCGCCCTAGAAATCCTCGAGAAAACGGGATTCAAAATGGAGCATCCCGGAGCCTTGGAACTGCTCGCGGACGCCGGGTGCGAGGTTTCAAACGGCGACTGGGTCAAGCTACCCTCTTATCTCGTTGAAGAGTCCTTAAAGTCAGCCCCCAGTCAAATTGCCCTATATGACCAGCAGGGTAATGAAACTATGCCCCTTGTCAATGGCAACCATTTCTATGGCACAGGCTCTGATGCCACATTCACTCTGGACTTAGAAACGGGACAACGCCGCCGAACCGTCTTAAACGACGCCGCCAATTTCGCCAAGCTGGTGGATGGGCTTGAGAACATATCCTTTGCCATGTCTATGGCCAACCCTGAGGACGCACCTATCGAAGATATCTATGGTTACGCTTTCGCCGAGATGGTCAAGAATACCAATAAACCTCTTGTATTCATAGCAGACAGCGGCAGGGACATTGCCAAGATTTATGAAATCGCTTGCCTGGTTGCAGGAGGTGAAGAAGAACTCCAGAAGAAGCCGTTTCTACTCAACTACTCGGAGGCCATCAGCCCTCTGCGCTTTCCCCAAAACGTCATGGAAAGGCTCATTTTCTGTGCGGAAAAGAGGATACCCGTCTGTTTCCCGTCGGGGTCCAATGCCGGAGGCGGAGCCCCGGTCACACTTGCCGGAGCCATGGCTTTGGGGATCGCTGAAAACCTGGGAGGACTAGTAGTCCATCAGTTGGTTGGCAAAGGTTCGCCCTTCCTATTCGGCCCCAACGTCAGCGTCCTGGATATGAAGTCCACTGTGGTTTCGTATGGCTGCCCCGAATGGAGTCTCACTCAGGCCGCACTCGCCGACATGCGAGATGAAATCTACGGCCTGCCCATCTGGGCTTATGCCGGAGCCTCAGATGCCAAAGTCATGGATGCCCAGGCAGGGGCCGAGGCTATGTTCTCCATCATCACAGCGATGCTTTCCCGTTCGAACTTGATCCACGATGTGGGTTTTCTGGAATACGGGAGTACCTCTTCGCTCGAAATGGTGACATTAGCCAACGAACTGGTAGCCATGAGCCGGTTTTTTATCGAGGGTATTCCTGTCAACGAAGAAACCCTGGCACTCGAAGCGATAGAAAGAGTAGCAAGTGGCGGCCCCGGTTCCATCTTCCTCATGGATGATCACACCTTCGAACACTTCATGCAAGCCCAGTTCTTACCGAAGCTTCTGGACCGCTCAAGGTACGACTCATGGGTAGAGGCCGGTGCTATGGACCTCTACAAGCGTTGCAATATCGAGGCCAAAAGGATCCTTTCAGAACATCAGGTAGAGCCCAAACCTGATGAAGTGCTCAAAGATATCGATCGAATCCTAGAGGGACGCTAACAGCGAGTACACCCATGGGAACGAGTTTGCCATTCTACAGACCACTCACGCCTGAAGATTTGAGGCAGATCGACCAGACGGGGCGACGGATACTGGAGCGAGTGGGGATCAGAATCTCCGACAGTACCTTTCTCAACATGCTAAAAGAGGCAGGAGCGCAGGTAGACCACGACGACCAGAGGGTACGCTTCGCGAGCGACTGGCTTGACGGGGTTTTAAACAATGCCCCATCAAGCTTCGTCCTGCACTCCAGAGACGGTCGGAATGACCTGTATTTGGGGAAAGGCGAGGTGTATTTCGGAAACGGCGGACGGGTATTTCGCATCCTCGATCTGGCAACAGGTGGATACCGTCTCACCAAGCTTATGGATGTGGCCCGTACCGCTACACTGGTCAATCACCTGGACAACATTCGTTTCTACCTCATCTCCTGTCAAGCCCACGATATAAAACCCGTAAACTATCACTTGCTGGATTTCTATTATGCCCTCAACCACACCACGAAACATGTTATGGGGGGCTGTACCGATCTTCACGGCGCCGAACAGATGTGGAAACTGGCAAGCATCATCGCTGGAGGAGAAGACAGACTCCGAGAGAAACCATTCGTTTCCGTGATTACCAACCCCATAAGCCCTCTCACTACAGAGGCTAATACACTGAACATCCTCCGTTTCTGCGCCGAGCGAGGTATCCCGGTAACCTGCGCTCCAGCACCTATCGCCGGGGCTACCTCGCCAGCATCCCTGGCCGGGACGCTTTCCCAGATGCATGCCGAAGCCCTGGCAGGCGTGGCTATCGTTCAGGTATTCGTCCCGGGAGCCAAGGTGCTTTACGGCGCTGTGCCCACTATCATGGACTTACGTAAAATGGAATTCACCATGGGCTCTGTTGAAATGGCGATGATGAACGCTTCTGCAGTCCAGCTCGCCAAGCTGTATAACCTGCCCATTTACGCTTCGGCCGGAGTCACCGAGGCCAAGAGACCGGATATCCAGGCCGGATTCGAGAAGACAGTTTCCAGCTTGATGGTAGCCATGACAGGGGCGGACTACATCCATATGGCGGCGGGAATGCTTGATTCAGCCAATTCCATTTCCTATGAGCAATATGTTATAGATAATGAAATCATTGGAATGATTCAGAGAATACTTTCGGGGATCAAGGTGAACGAAGATACCACAGCCTTCGATGTGATCGAGCAAGTCGGGCCTGGAGGGAACTTCGTTACTGAAGAACATACCATTGATCATATGATGGACGAATTCTTCTACCCCAACCTGGGTGTAAGATGCAACTTCGATATCTGGGAGGAGAAGGGCAGGCCTGACATGCTAAGCCGTGCTAAAGATTTAGTCAGAGAGATACTGGAGGCAGGCGAAGAGGGGCTTTTAGACCACGACGTGATCTCCGAGGTAAGAAAAGCCTTCCCAGGCAGCCGACTTATCAGACCTAGTTAAAAGGAAGATGTCGACCAAAACAGGAACTATCACGCGTATTATCGCCTGCGGGGTGTTCAAACCAGCAATTGACCACCTCCGAATTACCAAGAAATACCCAAATCTGCGTTTGACCTACCTGCCATCCGTTCTGCACACCAGGCCACAAATGCTGGAAAAATACTTACTGAGAAAGATCGCATCTGCTAAGAAGAGGAATGAGCGGATCGTGTGCCTTTACGGAGACTGTTTCCCAGGCATCGACGACTTTTGCCGACAGCACGGGGTAGTAAAAGTGCCCGGGCAATTCTGCTATGAAATGCTTCTCGGCACCGCACGGTTCAATCAACTTATGGACGAAACCACAGGCACCTACTTTCTTGAAAAAGACCTGCTGGTCAACTTCAGAGAATACTGCATGGAGCCACTAGAGCTACATGACGCGGAAATGCGAAGTTGTTACTTCGAACACTACCAGAAACTGCTATATATCAGGCAGCCTACCGATCCGGACCTTGTATCGCAGGCCAGGCAACTGGCCGAATTCCTGGATCTGTCCCTTGCCATTAGCGATGCGGATTACTCGCATCTAGAGAGTATGCTCGACGATTTGCTTTAACGCGTACCTCCCTGCAGTCGGAGTACCCAGAGGAATAAAAACAACACCCGGTGCTAATAGGAGCAGTTAAGATGGAAAATCGCCAGATTGAAGAGCACCAAGATGAAAGACTCAGGAGAAGAAAACCCCCTATCGGGGCTCCTCCATTCAAAAAAGCCAAAACCAGATA
>Ga0209498_1001743_pt1 | contig 13258 bp, 14 predicted proteins | sample WalLakDeSediment_FD_184131 | JGI IMG/M metagenome (GOLD analysis project Ga0209498, IMG submission 184131) | Lake sediment microbial communities from Walker lake, Nevada to study Microbial Dark Matter (Phase II) - Walker Lake 11/02/13 Deep... | ecosystem: Environmental > Aquatic > Freshwater >...
AAAAAAACTTTTGAAGAAAATTTGGAAATTTGAAAGCAGAAAAATATTTCCATCTGTAGATGAAATCCCACACTTGATAGTAAATATTTTCCCTTGAATCTGCCCTGCGAAGAAAAACTTTGAATCAAATGGTATCCTGCAAACAAGATATTTGCCTTCATTTATACTCATTGCGGATTAAAATTTCATACTGATTCCATCGCTTGGAGCGATGGAATCAGTATACCCCAGTGCGCTAAAGTGCAATTATTTTTCACAAGGAGACACGGAGATAATGGAGCAAACAGGGAGAAAAAATTCTCCGTTAACCTCTGTTTGCTCTGTGCCTCATTGTCAAAAAATGAATTTTAGCATTTATCCAATTTTCTAATGAAAATATTTGAAAATTATACCCACCCATTCAAAGGTTTAAAACCTTTGAATGGGTGCTTCTTGCAAAAAAATGCAAGATTAAACTGGTAATAGAATAAATTTTTATTCTGAAAAAATAACCCAAAACGAGTATAGCCCTGGCAGTGGAATGTCCAATGTTTCTTTCAACTGACTTTTGTTTTCCACAAGATTTTTTTTCGATGTGAAAAATTCAAAATTACGCGACAACATATCTGCAAAAATATCAGGTTTTGGTGATTTAAACTCACCCCTCCGAAGGTTGAAAATTTTCAGAGGGATTTTTTCTGCCAATAAGTCATCTTTTATAAAAATCTCGAAAAACACCTTGATTTTGTGTCTAAATTGGTTTATATTTACTTCAATTTTGAATCGAATACCAGATCAAGTCATCGAAAAATGACATTCCTTCGGTCAAAAATTTGATTTTCTAAACAGAGGACCTTAAATGCAAATCAATAAAGAGTTGAAACATGATGTAATCGTCTTTGGCGCGGGTCTCGCAGGACTAAGTGCGGTTTTGGAAATATTGGAACGTGATGGAAAAACCGACGTCGCTGTGATATCGAAAGTCCATCCGGTTCGTTCCCACTCCGGCGCGGCACAGGGCGGAATCAATGCGGCGCTGCGATTTGACGATAGCTGGCATTCGCATCAGTTCGATACAGTGAAAGGCTCGTGGTTTTTAGCCGATCAGGATGCGGCGCGAATTTTATGCAGCGAAGCCAAAGAGGTGATCGCCAGATTTGATAAATATGGTGCATTGTTCGACCGCAATGCGGATGGAACGATTGCGCAGCGGGCGTTCGGTGGACAGAGTCGCAATCGCACCTGCTACATCGCCGACAAGACAGGACATAATTTGCTGCACACGCTCTATGAACAGGCAATGAAGCAGAAGGTCAATTTTTATTGGGAATATTTTGTCACGTCGATTCTTGTTGAAGATGGAAAATTTAAAGGGATCACAGCGTTTGATATTCTGACAGGAGAGTTTTATTTTATTCGAGCCAAAGCCCTCATCATTGCCACTGGCGGGGCGGGACGAATTTATGGTCAGAGCAGCAATGCCCTGATCAATACGGGCGATGGCGGAGCGCTGGCATATCAGGCTGGCATTCCCATTAAAGATATGGAGTTTTTCCAGATTCATCCCACTGGTTTGTTAAATGGAATTTTGATCACGGAAGGCGCACGAGGCGAAGGCGGATATTTGATCAATAAAGATGGCGAGCGATTCATGCAGCGCTATGCCCCGAAATTTATGGAATTGGCGCCACGGGATTTTGTGGCTCGCTCAATTCATTTTGAAATTCGAGAGGGGAGAGGTATCAATAGCAAATATGTTCATCTCGATCTGCGGCATCTTGGTGAGGAGAAGATCAAAACACGATTGCCACAAATTCGGGAGATTGCCATGGTCTTTGCTGGCGTCGATCCTGTGCACGATCCGATCCCGATTCGACCGACCGTGCACTACACCATGGGCGGCATCGATGTCAATATTAAAACCGAGACGGCCATCCCAGGCATTTATGCGGCGGGAGAATGCAGTTGTGTCAGCGTTCATGGCGCTAATCGTTTGGGTGGAAATTCGTTATTAGAAACGGTTGTGTTTGGACCGATTGCTGGGAGAGAGGCGTCAAAATTCTCAAAGACAAATGAATTATTGAATTTTTCAAAAGCGTCAATCCAGGCAGAAGAAGATCGGTTGAATACGCTATTTAATCGAGACAAAGGCGAGCGTGTTGGAACCATTCGGGTCGATATGGAAAAGACGATGGTCAACAGCTTCGGCATTTTCCGCAACGAAAAAGTGATGCAGGAAGGTCTCGATCAATTGCTGGCATTGAAGCAGCGCTATAAAAATGTAATTGTCAAGGATAAAGGTAAGGCTTATAATCTCGATCTGATTCGGACGCTTGAGTTGGGCTACATGCTCGATCTGGCGCATGTCATCGCTGTAGGAGCCATTGCCCGGAAAGAGAGCCGGGGCGCTCATTATCGGGAAGATTTTCAGAAAATGGATAATAAGAATTTCTTAAAGCATACGATGGTCAAGCTGGATGAAACAGGCAAGCCGCAGTTGAGCTATAAACCTGTTGTGATCGAGGATATTGAGCCGCTGGCGGAGATCAGGTATTGATTTTAGATTTACGAATTTAGATTTTAGAATTGTCTGAAAAGATTTTTTTCCAACGGATAGAAACAACCCAACGGATTCTAAAAATTTTTTATCCGTTGGCTTCATTAATCCGTTGGGCAATTATAAATAAAATTATTGATTTTAATTCTTTCCATAATTAATCTGAATGACTAAAACAGAGTATGAACATATTCTAACTGATAAGGATCGCATTCGTGCGCATTTCACGATGGATAAAGGAGAAGTAGTGGATTTTTTAGTTCAATATGAAACGCTGATAAATGAGAAGTGGCATCCAGTGGTTCGGTTTGATACTGCGCATGGATTCCCACATATTGATATTTTACATTTTGACGGAAGAAAAGACAAACATTCCTTATCTCATCTAACTCCAAATGATGCCCTCACCATGGCTCAGTTAGATGTCGGGCAAAATTGGGAACGTTATCGAGAAAATTACTTAAAGGGGACAAAGTGATGAACGAGAAAGAGCTTTTTTATAAAAATAATTTGCTTAATATTGAGTTCAATAAATACCTGATTGAGCATCCAGCCTTTGCCGCTCGAATTCCAAAAGGCGCTCGAATTGTTCTTCTTCCGCTTTACGATTCCGAATTATACCAGGAGAATTTGAGACTATCGAAGAAATATCTGGAATCGAATCAAAAGGTCCTTTATATCAAAATAGGTGAATTGGCGCCACCGCCAAAATCCCGAATTAGAAAGCCAACTATGGAACAAAGCATTGATTATTAATTTTTCGATGGAGCCAAATTAGATGAATTTTACCTCAAATATTTTTCGATACAATCCCGAAAAAGACAAACAAGGTCGCCTGGTCGAATATTCAGTCCGCATGGAAGAAGGCATGTCCGTGCTGGCGCTGCTCCATCAGGTGCATGACGACCAGGACGGCACGCTGGCTTATCGTTACTCCTGTCGTGGAGCGATCTGCGGCACCTGCGCCGTGATGATCAATGGCGTGCCTCGGCTGGCCTGCAAAACTCAAGTGAGTGATTTGCTTAAAGAAAAAGAGATCATTACCATCGAGCCGCTGGCGCACTATGGTGTAGTCAAAGATTTAGTCGTCGAGAAACGACCATTCTGGCAGGCAGTGCAGGATACCATGCCGTGGCTGTTCCGAGATAAGGATCTGCCCGACGAAAGATTCAATTATGAAACCAGCATGACTAAAATGGATCTTGATCAATTGAACCGATCGTCAGATTGCATCAAATGTTCTTGTTGTAACGCAGGCTGTCCCAAAATAGATGAAATGCCAGAATTCATCGGACCTGCGATTTCGATTCAGATCAGCAAGCAGATGTTCGATCCCAGGGATAATAATTTTGATGAACGCAAGAAAATCAGTGCAGCAAAAGAGGGCGTTTTTGCTTGTGATAAACATGCGGTGTGCGTGAAGGTCTGTCCCAAAGATTGTCGTCCCCTGCGGGCGATTACGTTTATTCAGAATCGGATCAGGTGATGCTCTACCCTTTCAAAGGTTTGTAACCTTTGAAAGGGTCGCTGTTTGGAAAATTGGAATTTATTTGAATTTTGTTTTTTGAATTTTGATGTTTTGAGGAAGCTATGGATAGAATTATAAATTTCGACCATGCTTCTGCCACGCAGCCGTTGCCTGAGGTGGTGGAAAGCATGATGCCATTTTTGAGAGATAATTATGGCAATCCGTCCAGCATGCATGTGCTGGGTCAGCAGGCAAAGATGGCGATTGATAAGGCTCGGGAACAAGTGGCAAAGTTGATCAATGCCGATCCAGAGGAGATTATTTTCACTGCTTCGGGCAGCGAGTCCAATAATTTTGCGTTGAAGGGAGTTGCCTTTGCCAATCGCAAAAAGGGCGATCACATCATCGTTTCTGCAATCGAACATTTTTCCGTTTTGCAGGCTGCTAAATCGCTGGAGAAATTGGGCTATCAAATCACCCAGATTTCTGTGGATAAAGACGGCTTGATCGATCCCGAGGATGTCAAAAAAGCGATCACCGATAAAACCATTCTGATCTCGGTGCATCATGCCAATCCCGAGATCGGCACGATCGAGCCGATTGAAGAAATTGGTAGAATTGCCAGGGAAAAAGGTGTCCTGTTCCATTCCGATGCCATTCAAACTGTTGGCACGATTCCCGTCGATGTGAAAAAACTGAATGTCGATTTTCTCAGCCTGGCTGCGAATACATTTTACGGTCCCAAAGGCGTGGCAGGCATTTATATCAGAAAAGGCGCCAGAATTAATCCGCTGATTGACGGCGGCACCCAGGAAGGCGGCCGACGAGCAGGAACGGAAAATATGATGAGCATCGTCGGTATGGGCACAGCCGCCGAAATTGCCGTCAAAGAAATGGACAAACGAATCGCCCATCTTCAGTCATTGCGGGATTTGATGATCAAATTAATCGAGGAAAAAATTGATCATATTTCTTTGCATGGACATCGCACCCAGCGCCTGCCCAACAATGTGAATCTCGGTTTTGAATTTATCGAGGGCGAATCGATCCTGCTGTTTTTAGGGATGAGCAATATCATCGCTTCCAGCGGATCAGCTTGCACTTCCAAAGCATTAAAAGCATCTCATGTCCTGCTGGCAATCGGCGTATCTCATGCCATTGCCAACGGAACAATTCTGTTTACGCTGGGTATTGATAATACCGAAGAAGATGTCAGGTTGTTAGGAGACAAGCTGCCGTCGATAGTTGACAGGCTACGCTCCATGTCTCCACTATATAAGAAATGAAGAAAATTCCAAAAACCAATAAACAAATAAATCTCAAATTCAAATATTCAATGAACCAAATGAACCAAACGGTTTGGTATTTGATTTTTGAAAATTGAAATTTATTTGGATTTTGGGATTTGATTATTGGAATTTTAGCACTGATTATTGAATTATTAGGAAAGGATACAACAATGACAGGTCCTTATAGTGACAAAGTGATGGATCACTTTATGAATCCTCGTAACGTTGGCGAGATCGAGGATGCGGATGGTGTGGGGACTGTTGGAAATCCTGCTTGTGGCGATATTATGCAAATGTTCATAAAAGTTGAAAACGACACTATCATTGATGCAAAATTTAAAACGTTCGGTTGCGGCGCTGCGATTGCAACCAGCAGCATGGCGACCGAGCTGATAAAGGGAAAGCCGATAGATGAGGCGCTAAAAATCACCAATGATGAAGTGACCAATCAGCTTGGCGGGCTTCCCAAGGTAAAGCGACATTGCTCGGTTTTGGCTGAACAGGCGTTGCAAAGCGCACTCGACGATTATTACAAGAAAAAAGGAATCCCTTCGCCCATCAAGCTCAAGACCGAAGAAGAAATGCATGAAGAGGAAAGTGACTAAAGTTAAAAGTGACTAAAGTAAATTAAAATTCTTTAGCTCACTTTAATCACTTTGTTAACTTTTAACTTTCTCAATTTTTTAACCAGCTTTTGTTGAACGAAAAATTATGGATAAAAAAGATTCCGTGACCATCGTCGCATTCAGCGGTGATTTAGATAAATTATTGGCAGCGTTCTTTATTGCCACAGGAGCGGCTGCCTCGGGCAAACAGGTTAATATGTTTTTCACTTTTTGGGGCTTGAAGCTGCTGCAGCAGACCAGCAAGAAACCACGTGGGCTAAATTTCTTGCAGAAAATGTTCTCCTTTATGGTGAAGCCTGGTCCCGACAAGCGTTCCATTTCCAAATTGAATATGGCTGGCATGGGAGCGATGATGTTAAAGAAATTGATGAAGCGTTCCCGAGTGCCATCTTTGAAAGAAATGATTGCAACAGCCAAAAGCCTGGGCGTCAAATTTACTGCCTGCACTACCAGCATGGGCGTGATGGGAATTCCGAAAGAGACTTTGATTCCTGAAGTCGATCATATCGCTGGCGTAACGAGCTTTTTAGTGGATGCGGAGAAGAATAGTGTGACGTTGTTCATTTAATAGGATTATTTGATCAATGAACGGTTAAAGATATTCTCCAACGGATTAAAAAACCCAACGGATTTTTTAAAAAAGCTTTATCAGTTGGGTTCTTTAATCCGTTGGGAATCTATTTCAAATTTAGATCATGTAAATTGATCAGGAATGAATTATGCCGAAACCCGATTTTACCATAGACTGTTTAGGATTATACTGTCCGATGCCGATCATCAAAACAGCGGAAAAAATCAAAGAACTTTCTGCTGGACAAATACTTGAAGTCATTTCCGATGATGAAGGAATTGTCGAAGATATGCCCAATTGGTGTAAGATGACGGGGCATGAGTTTCTTGAAATGAAGCAGGAGGGGGATGAGTATCGGGCGTTTGTGAAAAAGGTTGGTGGGTGATTTAGTAATTGGGGAATTGTGAGATTGGTTGAATGGGTAATTGGGAGAACGGATAAATGTCACCATCTAAAAACGACATCCTTACCTATAAAAAATTATTTATCGATTCTGTTAATCGAGGAATTGCTGATGCAGACTCAGGAAAAGTATTCACTACCGAGCAATTAAAAATAGAAATGGAGAAGCGAAGAAAGAAGCGGCAATGTCAATTTGAACTTGGGTTATAATGAAAATGATCAAAGGTTCGAAAACATAAATGGAGCATAACGATTATGGCAATTTATCAGGGAGTGGTTAAACATGGCAGAGTGGTATTACCAGATTATGTCCAGTTCAAGGAAGGTGCCAGTGTAATAGTAAAGGAACAAGTTGATTTAGAAAACGAATGGCTAACGATTCCACAGGTGGCTGATAGATTTGGCGTATCAAGCGAATTAGTCCAACAGTGGATCAAGTCTGCGAAGGTGAGAGTCTATCCTCTTGACTCAAAGTTAGTCAATGCAGGAGATGTAGAGGATGCCATCGAGCAACATGACCTTTTTATGCTATCAGCCCAGGTTGTCGAGCGGGAGGAGTGACAATGAGCTATAAACGTGGCGACGTGGTATTGGTTTTATTTCATCTTGAAGGAAAGATTGGTAGTTTAACAGCATCTGACATCCACGGCGCTGAAGCAGCGATAAAAAGAGCATTGTGTTTCTAGTGTGAACCTGCGGGAGGTTGCAAACCTCCCGCAGGTTTGATAGAAAATAAATCACCGAATTTGGCGGCAGGTTCTTCCTGATTTTGATCTGATATGACTAATGATAAATTGCTATGCAGCTGATTTGATAATTGACTTTTGACTGCCCAAAATTCGATGGTGTTATTGAGATCGACTCTTCGAAAGTGAGTTGTACTGGAGTTTGATGATGACCAATTAAAACAATCACTTATTGAAACATTTTTTAATAACAGATGAGTAGTGTAGGCTAGCTTATGTGTTCTGACAGTCTAAAATTATGCATGTGTATAACCTGATAAATATGTATATTAATTTTACGGTTTGAATAGATAACAAGAACCAGTGGAAATTTAAAATGCTAAAGAATATTTGTTATAAAACCCCATATGGTACTTTGTTAAAAGGAGATTCATATGAAATTCTTACAAGTGAAAATATGAATTTCTACAAAGGAAAAATAACCCTAATAATAACTTCACCTCCATTTCCTTTAAATACAAAAAAAAAATATGGTAATTTAGTTGGTTCCGAATACAAAGATTGGCTTATTGCATTTGCTCCAGTGTTCGAAGAGCTACTCCGTGATGATGGATCAGTTGTAATTGAACTCGGAAATTCTTGGGAACATGGCAGACCTGTTCAATCATTGCTCCATTTAGAATCATTATTGGGTTTTGTAAATAACTCTAATTTGCGATTAATTCAAGAATTCATTTCTTATAATCCTTCAAAACTGCCCTCGCCTGCCCAGTGGGTAACAAAAGAAAGGATCAGAACGGTCGATAGCTATACACATATTTGGTGGATGTCAAAATCTGATTATCCAAAAGCTGATAATAGAAAAGTATTACGACCATATAGTAAGAGCATGAAAAAATTATTAAAAAATAAAACCTATAATTCAGGAATACGACCATCAGAACACCAAATATCAAAAGAAGGATTTCTTAAGGATAACAATGGCAGTATAGCCCATAATTTTTTTGAAATTGATCCAATAGATGAGAAAAGGGATGTTAGACTTCCTTATAACGTTTTAAGTTTTTCTAATACCAGTTCAAATGATTTTTTTCTGAAAAATTGTCGGGAATATGGTTTTTCTCCTCACCCTGCTAGAATGAATAAAGGGATTATAAGTTTTTTTATAAATTTTCTGACCGAAAAAAATGACATTGTTTTAGATCCATTTGCGGGAAGCAATACAACTGGATATGTTTCCGAAGTAAATAAAAGAAACTGGATATCAATCGAAATTGATGACAATTACATAAATCAATCAGTAATTAGATTTCATGATCCTGATTTAAAAACCGATATTAAATTATTTGATCAAATTTGTAACTTTGGATAGTTCAGTATGTTCGGAAAATCCAAAATTTTAGATACCGACAAAAAATGGTTCTTTGAAATAGATCCTGCTTCATTTTATGAGAAAAATTTAGAGAATACAATTCTATCTCAAATGGAAAGTATCTATCCAAATTATCTTGGAGTACCATTTGCTATAGATATTGCAAATTCTGAAGGTGAAATTGCAAGACCTGATTTCGTATTGATTCGAAAAGATTATCAGGAATGGTATGTGGTTGAAGTTGAATTATCGAGACATAGCTGGGATGATCATATAGAAAAGCAAGTCCGAGTTTTTAGTACTGGAATATATGAGAAAGAACATATTGCAGGACATCTTTTTAAAAAAGACAGTTCCTTAGATATTGAAAAACTTGAAAAGATGGTTGATGAACATTATCCTAAAGTTATGGTTGTCGTTAATGAAAAGATGATCGACTGGGGAAAGAAAATCAAAAAATATAATGCTATTTTAAGTGTTTTTCAAATTTATAAAGGAACTGAAGGTTTTGATGTCTATCGAGTTGAGGGCGAAACTCCATTGATAGTCGCCGATAAATCACATTGTATGTTTACAAAAGGCGGACCTAATATTCTGGAAGTCTTTTCTCCAGAAATTATTACAGAATGCCATAATAGTGAAATAGAAATATCATATAAAGGTAGGATTACTAAATGGGTAAAAAAAGAAAGTAAGAATAGAAATAAAAGAAGAGTATATTTAATACTAAAAGGATTAAATTATTTACCCATCGAAAATAAATATGTTTTGACTAAATCAAAATCAAATGAATATTATTTAGAGATTAATTAGCCATGGAAAATTTTAAAATTAAACTAGCCTCTGAAATAATCGCTTCGTACAAGCGATTATCATACAAAGTATGGTATGCATTAGCTGAATTTGTAGATAACTCGACTCAAGCTTTTGAGAATAACAAGACAATTCTTCTGGATGAATATTCAAAAAAAGGGACACAATTAGTAGTAAGTATTAATTATTTTAAAGGCGATAGCTTACAGGATGATTATTTTGAGATAATTGATAATTCTATTGGCATGTCAAAAGCCGAATTGATTAAGGCGCTAAATATTGGCGTCCCTCCTGAAAATAACAAAGGTCGCTGTAGATATGGATTGGGGATGAAAACTGCAGCTTTTTGGTTAGGAGATGAATGGTCTATAAAAACCAAGAAGCTAGATGATTCGAAAGAGCACTCTGTATGTTTGAGTTTGGATTCTATTTCAGGAGGTAATTTAACGTTAGGTTTAGAATCCATTGACAAAGCGAAAAATGATCACTACACTGTAATTAAAATTGAGAAATTACATCGTCGCTTTAAAGGCAACTCTATCAACAAAATAAAATCATTTTTATCATCTATATATCGTTTTGATATGGCAAAGAAAGAACTTATTTTAAACTGGAATAGTGAACCTCTGCAATGGAAAGAATATACCGAAGAGGATTTTATCCACAACAGCGAAGGTAAACCTTATAGAGTCGATTTCGAGTTTAATATAGCAAATAAAAAAGTATACGGATGGGCAGGTGTATTAAAAAGTGGAGGACGTCTTAAAGGTGGATTTGCTCTTGTTCAATGTAATCGTATAATTCAAGCTCCACCAAATGGCTATAAACCTGAAGGTATCTTTGGAGAACAATTTGGGGGTATTAATGATTTAATAAATCAAAGGATTGTAGGGGAAATATTTCTTGATGAATTTGAAATTAGTCATACAAAAGACAACATAGTTTGGGAAGGGACAGAAGAAGAAGAACTGAACTACGCTATTACTAAAAAAATAGGTGATTTCAAGAAAATTGCTAGAGAATTTAGAGCAAAGGCAGTTGATGAGGGAGGTCCAACAGATATTGACTTTCAAGTCGCTTTTGATGAATTAATAGTAGAGCTAAAATCAACAGAACTTAATGATACAATAGATATAATGGAAATACCACCAGATGATGTTATTCTCGAATCAAATAAGCAGATTCAAGAAGCTGTTGTTAATAAAGCAGAACCAACTATAATTAAAATAAACAAATTGGAAGTAAGATTATACATCAATGAAACAATGTCGCCAAATGATCCTTACGTTATAACAGATTCAACAAACAATGAACACCAAGTAATAGTAATTGTGAACAAAAATCATCCTTTTTGGAATGAATTAGAGGGAAGTAAGGGTATAATGAATTATTTGCGTCAATGTGTGTATGATGGTGTAGCTGAATGGAAAGCTTGGTTTATGGCAAGTTCAAAAGAAGCTGACACTATTAAATATATTAAAGATGATTTACTAAGACTTCCCTATAATATCGAGAAAAACAGAATAATTTAAATTCAAGATAAATTATCTGTAGAAGTTAAAAAGCAAATATCCTCCCCCTGATTCGTTGAATATTTCACAAGACTATGGCACACAGTTCACCGTGGTGTTCGATCTGAAAAATCTAAAAGTATTGTTTAAGACCAAAGCCAGTCACAAAAGTCGGGAGATCGACTTCAACTTTTTCAGCCCTGCCTGCTCGGATTCCATGCAGATGCTTGAAGCGGAACAGACCGATCAGGGGAATGTGAATCAATTATTCCAGAATTATTCTTATGAAGCGAACCGAAAGTTCTTGAACGACCGTCTTAAAAATGCGAAAGGCATGTCACAGGAAGTGATCGAATGTTTAGCCCAGCATCCTGAGACATATCGATGCAAGTGAAAAACCTGAATTCTCTAGGAGGATATAAAATAGAAAGACGAACCAGAAATCATGACTGAATTCAAACACACCAATCAACTCATCCACGAAACCAGCCCCTATTTGCTCCAGCACGCCCATAATCCCGTCAACTGGTATCCCTGGGGCGAGGAAGCGTTGCAATTGGCCAGGAAGCTGGACAAACCGATTTTTCTTTCCATCGGCTATTCTGCCTGTCACTGGTGCCATGTCATGGAGCATGAATCGTTTGAGAACGAAGCCATTGCTCAGATCCTGAATGACAATTTTATCCCCATCAAAGTCGATCGGGAGGAGCGACCTGACATCGATGAAATTTATATGTCTGCCGTGCAACTGATGACGGGCAGTGGCGGTTGGCCCCTGTCGGTATGGCTGACGCCGAATTTACAACCGTTCTTTGGCGGCACCTATTTTCCGCCAGAAGATCGGTGGGGGAGAGCTGGCTTCAAAAACATTTTGCTGCAAATTGCCCAACTCTGGCGACAGCGTCGGGGCGACGTGCTGAAAAGCGCCAATCAGATTACGGCCAGCCTCAATCAAATCAACCAGGTGCAATCTGCTGATATCGAATTGAGTCAATCATTGTGGCAGTCGGCGTTCAAATCGGCTGACCAGCGCTTCGATGAACGGCATGGGGGATTTGGCAGCGCTCCCAAATTTCCGATGGCGATGGAATTGTCTTTTTTGCTGCGCTATTATTTTCATAATGGAGAAAAAAGAGCGCTGGCAATGGTCGAAAAATCCTTGCAGGAGATGGCAAATGGCGGGATTTTCGATCATCTCAGCGGCGGCTTTCATCGCTATTCCACAGACGAGCGCTGGCTGGTACCCCACTTTGAAAAAATGCTTTACGATAATGCGTTGCTCACCACCACCTACCTGGAAGCTTTTCAAATCACTAAAAATATAAATTATGCGGAGATAGCCAGATCCACGCTCGATTATGTCCTGAGAGAGATGACTTCTTCTGAAGGCGGCTTTTATTCGTCTCAAGATGCGGACAGCGAAGGCGAGGAGGGCAAATTTTATGTCTGGGGGAAAGTTGAAATCGAAGCAATTTTGGGCAAGGAACAAGCCAGGTTGTTTTGTGATATTTACGATGTCTCCAAAGAAGGCAATTGGGAAGGGAAAAATATTCTCCATCTGCGCCGCAGCCTGGAAGGAGCGGCGATGGAATATGGTTTTTCTTTATCAGATCTGAAGGATCGATTGGCCAGGGCTCGAGGGCAATTGTTCGAAGCTCGATCGAAACGGATTCCTCCTGGCACGGATGATAAAATTCTGACCGACTGGAACGGGCTGATGATTTCGGCGTTTTGCAAGGGGTATCAAATTTTAGGCGACCAAAAATATTTGACCGCCGCTCAAAAAGCAGTTGATTTTTTGCTGGAAAAACTTTATATTGATAAGCGAATTTTAAAAACTTATCGCAATGGCAAAAGTCATTTGAACGGCTATTTATCGGATTATGCGTTTTTAATCGCTGCGCTGATCGATCTGTACGAGTCCAATTTTCAAGCGGCATATCTGTCAAGAGCGATTGAGATCAACGAACTGATGCTGCAAAAG
>Ga0209498_1001744_pt1 | contig 13256 bp, 14 predicted proteins | sample WalLakDeSediment_FD_184131 | JGI IMG/M metagenome (GOLD analysis project Ga0209498, IMG submission 184131) | Lake sediment microbial communities from Walker lake, Nevada to study Microbial Dark Matter (Phase II) - Walker Lake 11/02/13 Deep... | ecosystem: Environmental > Aquatic > Freshwater >...
CTACCTTTTTGAAGGTGCCTCCCGATCTTAAGTAACCGAAGGCAATTGTATTCTGGGCCTCCACCCATTGCCTGGTGTCCTCCCCATCGGCATCTTCCAGCCAGCGATAGGGATCGGCTACTTCGGCGCCATGATAGTTATCGACGATATCGACTTTTTTAGCTTGCGGATATTCCAGCTTTGCTTTCCCGCAACCGTGCAACATGAACGCTGAGAACACTAAATACATAAACAGATACCTGAACATGGTTTAACCTCCTTTGTGAAGTGATCCCCCTTTATAGATTGAGTCAGTGCCATTTTTAAAAATAAAACTTCTTACCTATGCCGAAACTAATAACCGAGCCGGTTTAGTTTAATACGATCTTTACGCCAATTTTCCTGAACTTTGACCTGTAGATCCAGAAAAACCGGATGGCCAAGCAGGGCCTCGATTTCCTGGCGGGCTTCCTGGCCGGCATCCCGCAGTGCCTTCCCGCCCTTACCGATGATAATACCCTTTTGTGATTTACGCTCCACCAGGATATTGGCGCGGATATAGGTTTTCCCCCGGGAACGTTCCTTGAACTCTTCGATGACCACTTCCGTGGCATAGGGAATTTCTTCAAAGTATTGTTCGAATATTTTTTCCCGAATGAACTCGGCCACAAAAAACCGCTCCGGATGCTCACTGAGTACGTCCGGAGGATAATAAGGAGGATGCTCCGGAAGAAGTTTGATGATTTCCTGTTCGGCCTCATCCACTCCATCCCCGTTAAGCGCAGAAATTGGAATCATGGCTTTAAAGGGGTAGAACCGATTGTAACCATCCATAAGGGTTAACAACCCGGCTTTTTCGATCCGATCGATTTTATTGAACAACAGCAGAACCGGTTTTTGTTGAGGATTAATTTCTTCCAGATTCAGATGCACCGGGTGGTGTGCATTCATAACATCCACCATCAGGATAAGCAGGTCGGCATCATTTAAAGCGGCCTGAAGCTGAGCCATCATGCGTTTCTGCAATTCGTATCGGGGAGTTAAAATACCCGGCGTGTCCAGGAAAATAACCTGGTAATTTTCTTTATTCAGGATGCCCAACACGCGCCGGCGGGTTGTCTGTGGCTTCGATGAGACAATGGAAAGCTTGATATTCAAAAGGGTATTGAGCAGGGTCGACTTGCCGACGTTGGGCAGGCCAATAATGGCGGCATATCCGGATTTGAATGATGAAAGAAGTTGTTCCATTAGTGGATTGCCCTGGCCAGGCCATCAATCAGATCCAGGCGCTTCTTTAGTCGATCCAACTCACAGGCAACGGCGATCTGATCGGTTTTGAACTCACAGAGAATACCGGTTTTGCCACTGAAAAAGTAGGCCAGATCATTGAACTCATTAATAAACGCTTTAAAGATGTCCTGCTTTAGTAATTGTTGAATTTCCGGTTTGGAAACAGGCCGCACCAAAAACGTGGTGCCATGATCATTGACTATCGTGGTAAAGTCTTCCTGTTCTCCGGCGTTTTGTTCATCGAGCCAGTTTTGCGCCGATATGGTTAAGGATATTTTTGTGCTTAAATCGTAACTGATATCGATATAGGTCAGCCGCCCGTTGGCCGTTTTTTCGGTACTGAAGTTTAGGGTCAGCAAAACACCGTTTATTTTGCCGTGAAAAACCGGGCGGGCTAAAAAACTTTTACGGATAACTTTACCCTCAAAATGATCTTCAAGATCAAGCAGATTGCGATGAACGGTATCCCAGAGCGATTTGCGGACATAAATCATCAGCAGCCAAACCCCTAAGAAGACGAGTATAACCAAAATTACGATCAGCATAAAATAGTCCCGGGTATTTTAATATATATGAAAGGGTAGAGGTGAAAAGGAAACGATGAAGATAACATAAGATACATATCCCAACACTTTCCTCTTGGTGTCGATGACAATGGAATCGTCAAGGGTTGGCGGATGCCGGAAACGAATGAAAAACAAAATTAACAGAATCCACAGAACCCAGATATACGAGTTAAGATGCGAAATCAGATAAACATTAAGGATGATGAGCAGAAAAAAAGCGCCAAAGGCAATTAAACGGGCCCTGTCACCGAACATGGCATAAGTGATATGGCCGCCATCCAATTGGCCAATGGGCATCAGGTTGATGGCCGTAACGAGGAGTCCGAACCAACCGGCAAAAATATAGTGAAAATGGTAAATTTCATTCATGGGCAGACGGTGGCCGTTAAACAGGGCAGCAATCCAGTCATAAATGAGCGTATTACCCAATACAAGATTCAGTCCGTCTTCATTATCGAGGGGATGTATTTGTACGATAAAATCATAAATTCCCTGTAGATCTGGTAAGTGCGAAAAGCCCCATACCAAAAAGAAAATACTGAGAATAAAACTGCTTAACGGTCCGGCAATGCCAATATCGAACAAAGCCTTTTTATGCGGAATGGATGACCGCATCTTGATGAAAGCGCCCATGGTTCCGGGATGGAAAAAGAAGGGGGCAAAAAAAGGTATAAAATAGGGAAGGGTCACCTGAACGCCATAGTATCGGGCGGCAAAATAATGACCCAGTTCATGTCCCAGCAATATGGTTAACAGAGCAAATGAGTAAGGCCAACCTGCGAATAATTGTGCCCACGATTCAAAGGGATTAAGTCCGATGAGCATGGAGCCGGTCACCAAGGTAGTCAGAAAAGTCAACAAAAAAAGGATAATGTTGGTAATAAATCTCTTTGGCTTTTGTGCTCCTCCGGCGCGTAGAACTTTTAAAATGAAATCGTCTTCGCTACTATCCAGGCTCGATACGATACCCTGCTCCAGCAATTGGCGTTGAAAGTGTTCGATTTCTTGCTCACTAATATTTTCTTTTTTTTGTTTGAACACAGGAGAGCCGTAAAATCCGCTCAGACGCTCCAGTTTCATTCTATCGTTAATGATTTTCCGGGCAACTTCAATCATTTCTTTGGTGGTCAACGAACTAACCTCTTCAACTTAGAATTTTATATAATACCTAATTGAATTTAATCAAATTGAAAATACAAAACCTTAATCATTCCCGATTAACAGCTCTAACCTGAATGAATACTTTTCTTAACGCACGAAATTTTACCGGGCGGAACAAGTCGGTTATCTATCCATTTGAATGTATCTTTAATCTATGGACGAAGATACCCCATACTTAGCTTTTTTGAAAGATATGCAACCAGTTCACTGTGTTAAGGCGAAAACAATTTCCTATCCATTTAAGGGCCATGAGTCAGTGATCATGATTACGGCCAAAACGATTGGATGGGAATTAACATGGGTAATAAAAACAAACAAAATTCATTAAAACGATTCGGATTGTTAATAAGTTCGGGATTAAGCCAATTCCCGATTAATTTTCCTGAACCTTACCGGTCATGGGGACAAACCTTACGGGTAGTACATTTTCCATGGCAATCCCATCCTCATCTTTACTGACCACGACCAATTCCTGGACGAATTCGCCCACGGGAAGAACCATCCGGCCGCCAATTTTAAGCTGCTCTAACAGGAGTGGTGGAATTTTGGGTGGTGCGGCCGTAACAATAATGGCATCGAAAGGTGCCCTGGATGGCCAGCCGTTGTATCCATCACCCTGAATGACTTCCACATTATTATAGCCCAGGCTTCGCAGAACTTTTTCCGCCTGTTCCGCTAATTCCGGTATAATTTCAATGGTGAATACGGAATCAACGATCTGGGCTAAAATAGCAGCCTGGTATCCCGAACCCGTGCCTATTTCCAGAACCTTATCCGTACTTTTAATGCGTAACTGTTCCGTCATAAAGGCAACGATATAGGGTTGGCTGATAGTTTGTCCTTTCCCGATTGGCCGCGGTTCATCCCGATAAGCATAAGGGGCCTGGTCTTCCGGGACAAATAAATGCCGGGGAACCGATCGCATGGCCTTGATGACCAGAGGGTCTCTAACGCCCCGGGCAATGATTTGCCTGCGAACCATGTCTTCGCGCAGTTCGGCGTACTTCTCAGAAAAGTTTTTCATGGCTTTTTCCTGCCCACACGAAAGATGCAATACAAAAATGATCAGCAGCGGGCCTTTGATTAGATTCCAGATGTTGGAAATAAAATTCATGAGCATTCCTGCCATATTTTATTTGATATGAATTAATTCTTTCTTTTCTGTTGTGGTCAAATCGAATTAAAATTTGGCCATACAATTTAAATGTTGATAGACACTTTCAGCCAGGGCTTGATAATGATAACCGCCCTCTAATAAGGAAATGATTCTTCCCTGACAATGCTTTCCGGCAAAACGGCTGACAATTTCGGTCATCTTATAAAACCCTGCGGTGGTTACCCGCATCCCGCCAATCGGATCCGATTCATGGGCATCAAAACCGGCCGAGATCAATACCAGATCGGCCGGGAAAGATTGTTCGATGCTCTGCAGGGCATTTTCGAACAGTTGCAGATAATCATTATCGCCGTGACCGGGCTTCAGGGGAATGTTTAAGGTATATCCGTCTCCTGCACCACGACCACGTTCAGAGGCCGCTCCTGAGCCGGGGAAAAACGGATATTGATGCATACTGAAGTAGAAAACCGATGGATCCTCGTAAAACGTGTTTTGTGTCCCATTGCCATGGTGCACATCCCAGTCGATGATAAGGATATTTTCAGCCCATCCTTTTTGTTGGGCATATCTTGCTCCAATGGCAATATTATTGAAAATACAAAATCCCCGGGCATGATCGTTTTCTGCGTGATGACCGGGAGGGCGGACGGCAGCGAATACCTTATCGTATTTTTCTTCATACATCAGATCAACCGCTTTTATGGCGGCTCCGGCGGCCAGCAAGGCGGCGGCAACGGAATATTCACTCAAAACCGTGTCGCCGATGTCCAGTACATGATGGTCAACCCCTTCTAAACTAACAATCGATTGGATATAATTTCGATTATGAACCAAAGCAACCTGGTCAATTGAAGCTGGTTCCGGGATGATGGGTGGGTTGTGCTCGAAGAACCCCTTTTTCTCGAGAAATTTCCGGATAGTTTGCAGCCTCTCAGGACTCTCGGGATGACCATGTCCGGCAAAGTGCTTTTCGTAAAGCGGATGATAAACGTATGCTAATTTTGCCATAACCTTTAGAGCCTCTTGAGAAATATTTTGAAGGTTGTGCCCTGGCCCGGCGTTGATTCAACTTCGATACGTCCTTTGTGCTGATCAATAATGTTCTTTACAATGGCCAGTCCGAGACCGGTGCCACCTTCCTTACCGCTGGTAACAAAGGATTCAAACAATCGACCCCTGATTTCAGCAGGAATACCCTTGCCCGTATCCGACAGATGAAATACAATCTCTCCATCGGCCTGGTTAGCGATCAGGGAGAACTTACCTCCTTTATCCATGGCCTCCAGGGCATTTTTCATGATATTCATAAAAACCCGGTTAATTTTCTCGGGGTCCACATAAATCATGCTTTGCGTATTGCAGGCAACTTCAAATTCAAAGCCGCGTTTGCGCACATCCATCTCAAAAAATTTGCGGAAATTGTCAATAATCTTATCCACCGGATATTTTACCGGAAGAATACTGGTTTTGCCTTTGGCAAAATCAAGAATATCGGTGGTCATGTTGGTCAGCGTTTTGATTTGATTGATGATGATCTCGCTGTATTCAGTGCGTAAATCCGGATCTTCCTCCTCCCGCATCAAATCGACAAATCCGTAGATATTGTTCATCGGGGTGCGTAAGTCGTGGACAATCGTACTCATCATATTGCCGATGGAGGCTAAGCGGTCGGCCTGAATTTTCTCGTCGCGTAACCGATAAGCTTCAATGGTTCGGGATATTTGACTGACCAGGGAGTGAATCAAACGAATATCATCTTCACGGAAAAATTCGTCTTTATCCGCCTTATTGAAAACTTCCATCACGCCTTTTACCTGATTTCCAAAACTTAACGGTGCGCAGACCATCTGTTTGATATCCAGGCCGATACCCAGGGTATGTTTAAGAGCGGATGGGGATTCCTGGTCTAATTGATTCAAAACCAGCAGTTCGCCATCCTGCATTACCTTTGCGGTTATGGTGTTTTCTGAAGATTGAATCGCCCGGTTTAATGTTTCGAGATCTAAATTTTTTGCGGCGCGATAACGTAAGGCACCGGATTTATCATCTCGGAGGGCTAAAGTGGCGGCTTCAACCTTGAGGGTCCGGCATATTTTTTCCATTAAAAGTTGCAATAATTCGTCCAGATTATAGGCCTTATTGAGTTCACGCTCGATTTCGAAAAGCAGATTAATTTCATCGATTTTTTTCTCAAGCGCGGTATATAGTCTGGCATTGATTACGGAAATGGCTACCTGAGAGGCGATGCTGGCTAATAAGTCCTCATCGTCGCTGGTGAAAATGCCGTCGATCTTATTTAATACCTGTAATACACCGATGATTCCGGGTGGCGTATTTTTCTCGCTCTTAGGTTCGAAGATGGGCATACACAAAATGCTTTTGGTATGATAACCGGTTTTTTTATCGGTGGAGGGATCAAAGCGGCTGTCCTGATAGGCGTCCTTTATATTGATGATTTCGCCGGTTTTCGCCACATGGCCGGCTATGCCAATTCCTATTTTCAACCGGATTTCTTTTATTTCTGCTTTTTGAGCAATTTTCGACCAGAGTTCCCCCCGTTCCTCATCCACGATATAGAAGGTACTGCGTTCAGCATTCATCAGGCGCGTTACTTCATCCATAATTAACATCAAAAGTCGCTCGGTACGCAATTCGGAACTCAATGTTTTCCCGATATGCTTGATCGAGCTCATTTCAATTTCTTTGCGATGCAGCTGTTTTTGAAGCTCGTCTAATTTAGTCTGCAGGTCATTAATTTCTTCTGTCACCACTTATGCCCCTGGATAATTGACTGGTCTCAATATAGGGAAGGTAAATGTTTAAAATCAAACAATTACACAAGAATTTAGCAAAAAAGGCAAGAATAAGTAAAAAAAATGGGAACAGGAATGACACGCTCAGCATATCCCTGTTCCCTTAAAATTGAGGGTGCTTGGTAAATGTATTAATTGGCGAGAGCGGCCTTAGCCCGGTCAACGGTGTCAAAGGTGTCGAAAACTTTGATCAATTGGGTAATGATAAGTAAGCTGTTTACTTTCTCAGAAACACGAGCCAGAGCCAGTTGGCCATTGGCGTTTTTCAGGGTGGTCATGCAGGCCATCAGGACACCCATTCCGGAACTGTTCATCCATTTGACGTCGCCCAGGTCGATGACCACGTTGGTTATTTTGTCGTTGATGAGGTTGCGGATATAATCATGAAGCTGTGTTGTTTCCGGGCCACCCATCATTTTACCCGACAAGGTAAGGACTGCCACATGATTTTCAATCTTTTCTTTGATCTTCATAGGTGCTCCTGTAGGTTAAATCGTGGACGAAAAATGTTAACAGGGTGTAAAATAACCGATAAAGTAATTTTAGTCAATATATTTATATTACCTATTCCTATAGCCTCAGGTTATTACAAAAAAAACGGTTCGCAACGACTATTCAAAAACCGGGAAATGAAAAAATCTCCCAATGTAATCCTTTTATTCCTCTTCGGCGGTATTTTTTTCTGCTAAATAAACCGGTGCAATTTTCCCCTGAAATAGTTCATCCTGGGCAATTACCGTGGGATTAATCTCGCGTTCGAATTTGATGTCTTTCATCAGTTCACGATCATAGATATCGGTCTCATCATACATATCCATATCGTCCAGGATCTCATTTTCCTTTTTCTTGGCAACCCGATCGCTATTTATTTGACGGGCTCTGCCGGCAATCAGTAAACACATCTCATATATATTTATACTTTTCTCTTTGATTGTGCGCATATCAAGAGTCTGAATCGCCATATACGTTTCTCCTGCATAAAAATGAACACCGAATTTAGCACTTAACTTGAGGTTAATCAAGTTTTTTTAACCATATTTTCGGATAATTTATTGCACAGGGGAAAACATGGCGATTTACTCGAATTCAGCTTCCTTTAACATTTCCATCGGGTTGGCAACTTTCTTCAATCCTTTGGGAAGATCGAATAAACCGGAAGCTATCTTTTCTTCGCGTATGGTGATCAGCTCTGAAGAGGACTGTATTTTCATACCCATCATATTCATTTCCGTCTCCGATAACACAGGATAACCCTTTAACTCTTCGGAGTTATAGATCGATTCAGCAAGTTCACGAAATTCAGGCATGTCTTTATAGAAGTTATAATAAACATCCTTTCCGAAGGGTAAATCCTCGGTCAGCCAGATGCTCTGCTTCATCATTCCGCCATCAGTAGCTACCTCGTAACAATTCCATTGTTTGATTTTTTTTGTTTTTCCGGTTTTCCGAAATTTGAAATCAAAAGCTTCATTACTTTGCATCATAGACCGACCCATCTGAACCATTTGGCGCATCTCATCCATTCCTATTTCGGTGTATTGTTTTTTACCCGGATCAATCGTCCAGGCTTTTTTTAGATCAAATCTGAAAATAATAATTTGATCTTCGGACTCAGTTCGAAAACGATCATTCATGATCCAGTTTTTGGATATGAATTCCTTGGCCGGTTGACCCATTACGGATGAGGTATAGACCTTTTGCTCCATATAATAACCTTTTTGGGCATAACACAATGCTGTAAAGATAAACAGCAGGATGAAGGCGGCGAAGATCTTTTTCATAGTTTTCCTTTCGTTGATTGGTTGGATAATAATCGATTAAATAAATGCCATTGTCTTCCGAGAATTTACAAAAACAAAGTACAGATTGCATCAAGGCAGTTAAGGCTGATCGAACTTTTTTCAAAAAATCATGTAGATAGAAAAGCAGTTTTCAGGCCATATCGGTTCAAAAACCGTTTATTGTTTGAAATTTAGACATAATTTGCTTACTTTCATGTGTGGAAATTTATTGATATTTTCAGGATAAACAAAGGTAATTTTAAAGATAGGAGGCTGTTATGGCATCAAATGGTGGAGATCTTTTTAAGGGATTTATTTTAGGCGGCCTGGTCGGTCTGGCGGTGGGCGTGTTATTTGCTCCTAAAAGCGGCAAGGATATGCGTGAAGAGTTACTTGAAGAAGGTGATGATTTATTGGAAAAAGCCAAAAAGGAGCTGGATAAACTAAAAAAGGATTTATCGGATTTACGGGTGAAAATTACCGACACCATTGATCGTGGTAAGGGAGTCTTTGAACAGGCCCAGACAGCAGAGGAGAGGGACTTCGAAAAAGAACTGAACAACCTGGATGAAGAAGTCACTGCCGAAGCGGATGGACAAGGTAAAAAAAAGACAACCCCTAAAAAAAGTGCTTCAAAGAAAGAATCCTGATTGCGGCTTCTGAAACAAGAAATGATACCGCATAACATCAGTGGAAAGCAACAAAAATATTAACCGTTTCTGGAGAGTAGAATGACCGGAGTTTGGGAATTTGCATTTGTTTTTTTTCTGGTTGCTTTGACCATATTAGTGTTTTTATGTATACCCGCATTACTGGAGTTCAGAACGACACTGCGGCGATTCAATAAATCCCTGCAAATTGTTAATCAGGATTTACCGGAGATATTGCAGAATGTCAGACAGATTACTGATACGGTTAACAACGCCTCAAAGAAATTGGATACTTCCGTTAAAAATGTGGTTGAATTGGAGCAGATGATCAGTAATGAAATAAAACAACCCTTACAAAATATCGCTCAAACCATTGCCATGTTGCTGCAGGTATTCAACAAAATATTTCGCCGCAAAGCGTCAAAATAAAGAAAGGCGTCGTAAGACGCCTTTCTTTATTGTCAATATGAATGACCAGTAAAAATTTTTTAAATAGTATATTCTGGTGAGTTGGGTCGAAAGCTTTATAACCTACTGGTCGATCACATCATCATCCAATCGGGATTATTTTGTTCCACCCATATTTATCTTCACGGTTACCAAGTTGTATGGCCGTTAGAATATCATAAAGCTTTTTGGATATTTCACCCACCTCATCGTTTTCAGCATAGGTTACAGTTTTATTCATGTAAGTTATGCTTTTTACAGGTGTAATCACGGCTGCTGTACCGCAGCAACCAGCCTCTTTGAACGTATCAATCTCACCAATAGCCAAGGGCCTTTTCTCGACCTTTAGGCCCAGCTCTTTTTCGGCAATTGTCATCAAGCTCATATTCGTGATACTGGGTAAAATTGATTTTGAGTCTGGTGTGACATAAACATTATCTTTAGTGATGGCAAAAAAGTTGGCCGGGCCGGACTCGTCAAGGTACTTTTTGTAACGGGCATCAAGATATAGTACCTCATCGAATCCCAGATCACGGGCTTTCTTTGAAATACGCAGGCTGGCCGCGTAATTACCGCCCACCTTAACATCGCCGACGCCATCGGGGGCGGCTCTGTCCATCGATTCTTCCACATAAAGTTTGATCGGATTAAGGCCGGATTTGAAGTAAGGCCCCACGGGCGTGGCAAAAACCAGGAACAAATATTCCACAGAGCGTTTTACACCAATAATTGCCGAGGTTCCCAATAGCAGGGGACGGATATACAAGCTGGCTCCCATACCGTGTGGTGGAATAAACCGTTTGTTTAATTGCACCAACTTGAAAATCGCTTCAATAAACTTATCTTCGGGGAAAGGCTCCATCAGCGTTTTTTCCGCCGACCGTGTCATGCGCTTGGCATTTTCATCCACCCGGAAAATGCTTACTTTTCCGTCAGCATGTTCAAAAACTTTGATGCCTTCGAAACATTCCTGGCCATAATGCAGGCAGGTAGCGGCAATGTTCAGGGTGATCTTATCATCCCTAACAATCTCACCATCATCCCAGCGGCCCTCATTAAACCGATATTGCAAGTGGGCATCGGTCTTGGTATAGCCAAAGGTTAAATTTTTCCAATCGATTTGAGCTCTTTCCATATAAAACTCCTTTAGGGTATTATAGTTGTAGCAATTTCAGTATCCGGTTTAAACATAAATAAAAAACCCCTTATCCATTAAACTACGATAAGGGGTGAATTCCTTGTCTTTATCAAGGATTATTAATACATTGATCAAAGAAATAAAAATGATTGTAATAAATATATCTAGCATAGTCTTAGAATTCAGTGCCGAATTGAACTCGATTTATCCTTAAAAAGCATAAATGTAATCGACATAAAAAGCAAATTTTTTTAATTATTTTATCACATCATTACCATTATTATTTTTACCATGAGGGAGAATATTGTCATGTTCCGCAAAATGTGTTTTTTCATTATCATCGTCCTCGCCACCTTTACTGTTGCTCAGGAACAAACGTTCGTTGAGGTGACTACCATCAATCCCAATATTCAGTTGGATATTCGCTATGCCACTGAGAACAATTTCCTGAATCGCGTGGTTTATCCCCAGGCGCGTTGTTTTGTCCGCTATCCCGTTGGTATAAAATTGGATTCGATCCAACAGGAACTGGAAAGCATTGGATTAGGTCTCAAAATCTTCGACGGTTACCGGCCGCTCTCTGTTCAGAAACAGATGTGGGAAATTCTCCCCGATGATCAATATGTGGCCAATCCTCAAAATGGCTCGCGGCACAACCGTGGTGCTGCCGTGGATGTCAGTTTAGTGGATTTCAGCGGTTCTGAATTACCCATGCCGACGGAGTATGATGACTTCACTGAAAAAGCTGCTCATGCCTATCAGAATTTACCGGCAGAAATACGCCGCAATCGCTGGATCCTGAAAACCATAATGGAAAAATATGGTTTTACACCCATCAAATCGGAATGGTGGCATTACGATCTGAAAGGATGGGAAATATTCCCCATTTCTGATCTGAGTTTCGAAGAAATTGAGCAAATGAATGCCCATTCCCAATCCGAATAATGATTACGCTTTATTGGTCCGGATTAAAACGCGCCTTCCACTCCAAGGCCCGGTTTTTCACTGAAAATCATTTTGCCCTGTTCAACCTTGACAGCCTGGAAAGGATCGTTACTGATTAACAGGTTTCCGTCCAGGTCGGCCCAATCCACATAAGGAGAAAGGTGAGCTGCTGCGGCAATGGCCACGGAACTTTCGATCATACAGCCCAGCATGATCTTCATGTCCAGAGCCTTGGCCATTTGAATCATTCGTAAGGCTTCCTGAATGCCACCGGCTTTCATCAGCTTGATATTGATGCCGTCATAGGCCGTAGCCAGTTTGGGGATATCGGCAGCTGATTTAACCGCTTCATCGGCAACGATGGGCATATCGATACGTTCACGCAGCCAGGCGGTTTCTTTAATCATTTCGGAGGGCATGGGTTGTTCGATGAATTCGACATTCTGAGTTTTCAACCACTGAATTTTCTCCAGGGCTTCTTCTTTTATCTTCCAGCCCTCGTTGGCATCCACACGCACCGGCTTATCGGTGACACTGCGCAGGGCGGCCATAATCTCTTCATCGTTCTCACGGCCCACCTTTAATTTAAGTATGGGATACTCCGCAGCTTCCAGTACCTTTTGTTTGATCATCTCCGGTGTATCGATACCAATGGAAAAGGAGGTGAGCGGTGCCTTGGCGGTATTCAGCCCAAACATTTTGAATAAAGGTATCTGAAAGGCCTTACCGATCCAGTCCATTAAAGCAATATCCAGGGCGGCTTTGGCACAACTCTGATCGGTGATTTGTGCATCCAGGGCGCTTTTAATATCGGTAAAATGAAACAGGTCAATTTGGTCAAAGATAGTTTTGGCCTCATTGATTCTCTGTGTGGTCAGTTCGGCATTCTCACCGTAACGAACATTGGGAGCTGCTTCACCCAAGCCGATGATTCCATCGCGCTCAATTTTGACAAACACGTTATCCTTGAAATCGCTGGAACTTCTGGAAATTGTCCAGGTATGTGCTAATTCAAGACGCTTGGTTTTAACTTCGATCATAACTTTTCCTGTGCCTTTTTTCTGATAATTGGAACCGCCGCTACTGCAACCATTAAGTGAATTTAAAAGTGAAAACCCGATAAGGGATTTACCGGATAAGGATAAAAATTCTTTCCTGTTGAGTTTCATCAGATCACCTCATTGTTGATGACGCGTTTTATGGTTTTCAAGGTTTTTTTGCGGAAGGCATTAAAATTGGGGGCGGTTTCGTCAAAACTGTCTATGTTTACCCTGCTGTCCTGGTGAATGAATTCATAACCGCCCATACTGATCCCGACATGGGTAATCCGATCATTGACGCCGAAGAACACGAGATCACCGGGACGGAC
>Ga0209498_1001747_pt1 | contig 13253 bp, 11 predicted proteins | sample WalLakDeSediment_FD_184131 | JGI IMG/M metagenome (GOLD analysis project Ga0209498, IMG submission 184131) | Lake sediment microbial communities from Walker lake, Nevada to study Microbial Dark Matter (Phase II) - Walker Lake 11/02/13 Deep... | ecosystem: Environmental > Aquatic > Freshwater >...
ACCAAACAATATCTTTTTCTTTGCAGAACCTGTCTATCTCTGAATAATCGTCTTTTGTAAATTCAACTCTATGCCTGTAATTAATATACGTCATTCTTCCCCAGGGAGTTTCTCTTTCAATGTTCCACTGATCCTTTGGAACACAAATCTCCGGAGTTCGTTTTTGAAACTTTACTGCATCGCAGCCGGCAGCTTTTGCACCTTCTATAAGTTTCTTTGCAATATTTAATGAACCATTATGGTTGATCCCGATCTCAGCAACGATAAAAACAGGATGACCATCACCAATGTTTATTTTTCCGACTTTGATTGATCTCATAATTAAATTCTCATTGAAAGAATAAAAGCATTATTTAGTTTTGAAAGCTATAATTAACTCAGCAACTTCTCTGAAAGCACCATTACCGCCTTTGTTTTCACAAACATAATCGCATATCTCTTTTATAAAGCTCATACCATCAGCAGGAGTTGCTCTGAAGCCAACTAATTTCATTATCTCAACATCATTTGAATCGTCTCCGACAAACGCAATTTCTTCAAGAGTAACTCCATTCTTTTTCATTATCTCTGGAAGTAAATCTTCTTTTTTCTTAACACCAAGATAAAATTCTTTAATTTTTAATTTCTCTGCTCTTGTTCTTACTGAACCAGATTCTTCTCCTGTGATAATAATAGTTTCAACACCGGCATATTTTCTCATTCGTTCGACACCCATTCCATCACGTATCGAAAATCTTTTTAGCTCTTCACCCTTTGCAGAGAAGTAAACACCTGCATCTGTAAGCACGCCATCGTTATCAGTGAGAACGACTTTAATCTTTTGAAGTTTTTCTTTGAGGTGAAGGTTTTTTTGTTTTAATTGATTGTCGATTACCATGCTGTCCAACCTCCATCAACAGAATTTATGCTGAACTTGTTTCAGCATCTTTAAAGTTTTGAAAAGAGATTCCGAATCAAGCCTGCCTGACGGCAAGGCAGGTTCGAAATAATAAACAACAATTACCATGCTGTCCATCCTCCATCAACTACGAGATTAGCTCCTGTCATATAACTTGAAGCATCACTGGCGAGAAATATCAAAGCACCCCTGTAATCAGTTGGGTGAGCCATTCTTCCGAGAGGTGTTCTTGCCGAGTAATTTTTCACAAAAAATTCTTCCTGATTGTCTTTCACACCGCCGGGAGAAAGAGTATTTACACGAACACCTTTATTTCCCCAATAAGCAGCAAGAAATCTGGTGAAAGAGATTACTGCACCTTTTGTAACAGGATAAGCAGCAGATTTGTAAAATGTTTGTTCGCCTTTTTCATTTTTATAAATTGATTGATCTGGTGCTACAATCCCATAAGTTGAGGCTACATTTATGATACTTCCATAACCTCTGTTTGCCATTTCAGCCCCGATAACCTGAGAGCAGAGGAACATTCCGGTTACATTTACATCAAGTGACTTTCTGAACATTTCTACTGGGTAATTTTCAAATTTTGATTCTTCTAGTGCAGCAATCGGATCTTCGAACTTGTCATTTATTGCAGCATTGTTCACTAAGATATCAATCTTGCCATAATTGCTGAGTACTTTATCCTTCAAATCTTTTACTGATTTTTTATGCGTGATATCTGCTGATATACCCAATGATAAAGCGGGAAGGGTGGCGGCAAATTTTGCACATTCGCTTTCACTCAAATCACAAACAACAACGCTTGCACCTGCCTCTGCAAGTGCATGACAGTGGTGTTTACCAATCAGGCCAAGTGCACCGGTTACTACAGCAACTTTCTCTTTGAGTGAAAACAGTTCAGGTATTTTCTTTTCTTCTGACAATTTATTTCTTCTTTGGTTTAGTATTGAAGTTACTTACTTTTCTGAACACAGGTTCAACAGGTTCTCCCTTGAGATAACCAAGAACGTTTTTTTCATCAACAGCTTTTTTCAGAATTGGAAGGACATCCCGATAAGCTTTCAATGTATAATCAACATCATCATCGGTATGAGAAAAACTCATATTATGAAAACCTCCCCAGAGAATTCCACGCTTAATCATTTCCTGCTGAACCAGTGATTTCATTTCTAAAGGATTCCCGGCAGAAGCATCAAATGTTATCAGCGAACGACATTCATAACCAATACATTTTGTGTAAGGCATATTTAATTCTTCGGCAATTTTATTATAACCTTCCATTAATTTTTTCCCTTGCATTGCAAGATAAGCTGGAACGTTCTTTTCATTTAATTCATTGATTGTAGCTTTTGCGGCTGCAAGTGATAAAGCTTCACCACCGAATGTTGTAAAAAAGAAAACATCTTTTTCAAGAACATTCATCACATCTTTTCTTCCGACAAGTATTCCAATCGGCATTCCATTAGCAACTGCTTTTGAAAAAGTAGCGAGGTCAGCGTTCACCCCAAAAAATTCTTGTGCGCCGCCAAGTGCGATTCTGAACCCTGTCCACATTTCATCAAAGATTAAAAGAGTTCCGTTTTTGTCACACACATCTCTCAGCTTATGAAGAAAATTATCTTTTGGTGCTTCGAAGACGAATGGTTCAAGAATTACTGCAGCAGTATCATCATCAATAGAATCAATTACAGACTGAATATCATTATAGTTAAAAGTAAATGTCAGATCCTGGATAGCTTTTGGAATTCCAGCGTTTCTGTCAGTCACTGTAATATACCAATCGTGCCAGCCATGATAGCCGCAGCATAAAACTTTTTCTCTTTTTGTATATGCTCTTGCAACTCTTATCGCCGCAGAAGTAACATCTGCACCTGATTTGCTGTACCTTATTGATTCAGCATTTGGAATTAATTTATTCAGCATTTCAGCAACCTCAACTTCCAATGGATGCATAAGAGAAAACGTTATCCCATCTTCAAGCTGCTTCTTTATTGCTTCATCAACTTTATCATAAGCGTAACCAAGCGAAAGGGGACCGATAGCCATATTGAAATCCAAGTATTCATTTCCATCAACATCCCAAACGTGAGAGCCTTTTCCTCTTACTAAATACTTGGGAGCAATTCCTTTTACATTTTGCTGTGGACCTTTAGCGAGTGTTTGAGTAGTGCAAGGAATGAGATTCAGTGCTTTCTTATAAAGCTCGTCTGACTTTTGTATTGAAGGAAAATCTTTGTTGAATTCTACTTTATTTGGCATATCTTGATTAATTGTTTGAACTATTTATTTCTTTAATTCTAAATTTTCTTAGTCTGTTCTGTAGTAATCGTTTTAAGCTCATTCAGATGATTCCGATACCAATTAACACCACAGTACATCTCATTTATTTTTTTAATTTCGGGCTTAGCTTTAAGCAAACTCAAAATATCATTCAATTTAAATCTCGGATTACTGAAGTATAACTCATCGTAAACTCTTTTTATAAATTCATAATCTTCTTTGTAATCGATAGTAAATCTGTGAGTCATAGAATAATCGAGTCCGGTTTCCCATAAAACATTTCCTACCCTGAACTTGTCAGGATTTTCCCAGATAAATGGAGTAGTATGCTCGCGCTCGAAATCTTTTTTAGCATTTATCCAGGCATTTTCCAGCACCTTGAAACTCATCAACTCAACATCATTCCCATCTGGATATGATGGGGGATGGAGGTTACTAACAAAGTCAAAATTTTCTTTGTTGCTAATATAATACAAGATCACTTTATCAATTATTTCAGGATCGATCAGTGGGCAGTCTGAGGGTATTTTAATTACTGCTTCTGCATTGTATTCTTTAGCGGCTTTGTAATGTCTATCGAGAAGATCAAGCGAATGTCCACGAAAAACATTTATTTTATTTTGCTGACAAAGCTTGAACAATTGATTATCGGTTTCGTCTTCAGTGATTGCAAGAACAATTTCTCCGGCGTATTTTGAAAATGCAACACGCTCATACATTCTCAACAGAAGCGGCTTATCGGCAAGAGGCAGAAAAACTTTTCTGGGCAGGCGTGTGGAGCCCATACGTGCCTGGATAATCGTAACAATTTTAGGAGATGTAATCAACTTGAAAAAGATTAATGTCCGGTATGTGTTCGGGCTAATTTTCGTTTTAAAGGATACTTAATGTGATGTATTAAGTCGGAATAGTATTTGTCTTTTACTTTTGGTCTTTCAACAGATTGGGTTGCCAGTAATTCATTTGCAACCTCTGCAATATTTTTTGCAGATGTGCCGTTATTTTGAATCGGGACTAATTTTTTTAACTCATCATTATCGATATCGCAATAAACTTCTTTCCCTAACACCTGTGCAGGAAAAATTGTACTGGAAAATCGTGTGATTAAAACATCACAATTAGCCAGCAGTGGATCAATACTTACGCCGTGATAGACTAAAGCATCAGGAGCATATTTTTTTATTTCAGCAATTCGCTTTTTTACATTTTCATTCGGATGAAGTTTGAAGATAAGTTTTCTTCCGTTAGCTATTTTAAGTGCAAAATTTATTAGCTTTTTTCTGTTCTCATATTTAAGTGTCTCTCTAATATCTGAAGTAGCAACTAAGACAAAGTTCTTATGCTCAAACTTAAGTCCTTTCATTTCAATTAAATTATCAAAGTTAGGAATTCCAGTTACACGAATTTTATTTGGGTTGATACCTCTTTCTATGAATTGCGTCCTGAATCCTTCGGACGCGACACAAAAATAGTCGTACTGATGAGACAATCCTGTCATTGAAGTACTTGCACACCATCTGTAAAGATGTAAAAATCTGGTAACGTGATATCTCCAATCAGGCGGATCGGTCATACCTTCCTGAACAAGAATGGTTTTAAATTTTTTAATATTGCTAGGAACTGTGAGATCTTGAGAAGTGAAAACCAAATCATAATCATCATTTTTACCGCGGTAATCTATATTTAGTTTATTCTCTTTGAGGTAATTAAGTGTATTTCGTTTAAATACTCCACCCAAAATTGTAAATTCAATTAATTTTAACCTGTTTAATAATCCTAAAAAGCCGGTGGCAAAAAATGGTGTGAAGTAAGCCTCATGTTCCGATAATTCAAGGGAAATTTTGTGCATTTGCGTGGTCTGATTCATCGAACCACATATGTATAAAATTTTCTTATTTAACATTTAATAGTGAAATTATTTGACAAGTTTACTTATTGAAATATATCAAAATAATTAGCTTTTAACGATGTAATTTCTGTGAATTATAATTAAATGAAGCATAATTGATACAGATCACAAATCATTATTAATCAAGAAATTTATTTGATTCTTTGATTAGGCTAAATTTGTATAATCATTTAATATTATGGTATGAAAATATAAATGATTTTGACACTTGTTGAATGTTAAAAAATTATGAATTATTTAAAACCTAAAAAACTACTGAAGGGAGATCTCATTGGTATCATCTCACCAGCTTCCTCACCAGATGACTTAACTTTAATTGAAAGCGGTGTTAAATATATTGAAGGATTTGGTTACCAAACTATTCTTGGAAAAAATGTTGGAAAAATCAGAGGTTATTTAGCTGGAACAGATGCAGAAAGAGTTGATGACATTCATCAAATGTTTGGTGATAAAAAAGTAAAAGCAATATTTTGTTTACGAGGAGGATATGGTGCATTTAGACTTCTTGACAAAATTGATTATAAAGTAATTCGAAATAATCCCAAGATATTTGTCGGCTTCAGTGAAATTACCGCGCTTCAGATGGCATTTTTACAAAAGGCTAATCTCATCACTTTTGCCGGACCTATGGTAATACCAAACTTCTCAAAGGAAGTAAGCAGCTATACAGAAGAAAATTTCTGGAGACTTATAACAAGTAGTAAAAAACCTGGTAATGTTATTTTTCCAGATAAAGATAATTTAGTGGCAATCACTCCTGGAGTTGCTGAAGGAAATGTTATTGGAGGAAACCTGGCTGTTTTTAATTCACTTCTCGGGACAAAATACTTACCTGATTTAAAGAATAAAATTTTACTTATTGAAGATATCAGTGAACCTCCTTATAAAATTGATAGGATGCTGAATCATTTGAGATTAAATAAAGTTTTTAAGAAACTAAAAGGAATAACACTTGGCAGTTTTGTAGATTGTAATGAGACCGATGAGAAGAAAAAAACTCTTTCACTGGATGAAGTTTTCCAGCATTACTTCGGAGATTTAAAGATACCTGTAGTAAAAAATTTTTCTCATATTCATATAAAAGATTTTGTTTCAGTACCAATGGGTATAAAGCTGAAACTTAATGCTAACAAACGTACAATCGAATTTCTCGAAAGCGGCGTCAGGTAATCGAACCTTTTATGAATGGATTGTGCAGATAAGTAAAATAATTTTGTCTGAAATTATCCTCAGCCCATAGTGCTTTCTGAAGATTTGTAAAAATTCCATATAAAGTTGAACCTGTTCCGCTCATTAAAGCAAACTCTGCTCCCTGTTTAAATAGTTCATCTTTGATTTTTTTTAGTATAGAGTATTCCGCAAAGATTACTTCTTCAAAATCGTTAGTAACAAATTCTTTCAAATTACTGAAATCAAAAGCATTTTCCTGAATTACCTTTCTCAAATTTCTCTTTGGTATTAATGGTTTAATCTTTTTAAATGCCGACGCTGTATCAATTTTTATCAATGGATTAACAATAAGAATGGGGTAGGGCAATTCTACACTTAACGGAAATAAAATTTCACCTCTTGATTCAGCATAAGATGGAACAGGGTTCAAAAAGAAGGGAACATCTGAGCCAAGCTGCAACGCTAATTCAGAAAGCTTCAGAAAGTTTAGTCTGAGATCGAACAATTTATTAACTGTTTTTAATGTTGAAGCAGCATCGGAACTGCCACCGCCGAGGCCACCGCCAATCGGAATATTCTTTTCAATAATAATATTAAGTAAAATCTTTTTTCCCGAATATTCCTCGAGAAGTTTGATTGCCCTGAGAATTAAATTATCGTCTAATTTGTTCAGTAAATCAGAATTAGTCTGAAGATTAAGTTCATTGGATTTGCTGAAAATAATTTTATCTGACAGAGAGATCGGAATAAATATTGTCTCAAGATCATGGTAGCCATCATCTCTTTTTCGAACGATGTTCAGACCAAGGTTTAGTTTAGCAGGGGATTCAACTACTAGCTTTTCCATCTATGAATTCTCTTAACTTTTTTGTATGCTCCGGATTTGACCCGCAGCAGGACCCGATAAATGAAGGCTTATAAGGCATAGCTTTTTTAACATTTTCAATGTACTCAACTGGTTGAACACTGCATTGAATAACTCTGTCAGTTAGTTTTCCACCACCGCAGTTTAAATAGAATCCCCATATATCAGGCAGTTTAATACTTCTTAAAATTTTATTAAGGATATTGGGTGATATACAATTGAATCCTAACGCGAGCAAATATTGAGTATTCAAGAACTTTAAAACTGCCTCAAGGCTTTCACCGGACAGTATCCTTAACGATTCATCTACATATAAACTTATTACATGTGGTATCTCATTCTTGCTGCAATATTCACAGATTATATGCAGTTCATCAAAATGACTTTGGGTTTCATTCAAAATGAAATTAACTCCGCTATCTACAAGTAAATCTATGTGCTTACAATGATTTAATTCGAGTTTAGCATAACTTATAGTTCGCTCCTTTTGATAACAATCTTCAGCTGGTGGATTTGAACCTGCAATAAAAACTTTTTTTCTTTTAACTGATTGCTTTACAAGTCCAACAGCATCCTCTACTAATTTAAGATTATCAGATATACCTGAATGTTCCAAAGAAGCAGGATTAGTCCTAAAAGTATTTGTAGTAATGATCTCTGCTCCCGCTTTAAGATATTCCTGGTGAAGTCGAATAACTGCCTGCGGGTCAGTTTGATTTATCATTGTTGTCCAGACAATACTATCGGTTATAAATCCTTTTTGTTGGAGATAGCTGCCCAATGCACCGTCCAAAACTAATGGTTTGCCTTTTAACTTTGCAGCTTTGAATGGATTGTAATCTAATAGCTTTGACATCTTCATTTACTTCTTGAAGTAATTATCAACCTCTTCGATGATTCTATCCAAGTCAATCAGTTCAATACATTCAAGATTATAAGGACATTGCCTTTTCCAGCATGGTGAACAAAATAAATCTTCCTGGAATAATTTAACACCCCGGTCGTACAGATCTATTTCTGTCCAGCAGCTTACGCCAAACCAGGCAATCACAAATTTTCTTAAAGCAATGGCTATGTGCATTCCGAGAGAATCCCCTGTAACTACTATATCTGGAATATTTTCATAGCAAATACCTCGTCTTAATCCTTCATTGGTTGGAGTGTTGATTATCTTACCTTTAAAGTGAGAATAGATTTCTTTGTTTCTTTGAGTATCTTCAGGTCCACCGAGTAGAACTATTTTGTATTTCTTTTTCAGCAATCGTTTTATGAGATAAACATGCTGATCAATCGTCATCTTTTTGTTTGGATAGAGTTCGGAGCAGCCTGTGTTGAATCCAAGAACTTTATCTCTCTTTTTGATGCCAACTTTCTTTTTATAGTTATTAACAAACTTTATTTCTTCATCTATCAATTCGAAGACATACTCATCTCTTTTATAATCTAGATCAAATGTTTCGGCCAGATAATCTTGTCCGGTTCTTTGATTGATCTTAAATTTAAAATGATCATCCAATCCAAGCTGATAATTATAGTTTGCTCCCTCGTTAACTGGAATGATCTTTCCGTCTGGGTTTAATCCGAATCCCAATTTATTTTTGCTGTCCAAACTGTTTAGTAAAGCACAGGATTGCTGTGACTTATCCACGTTCATAACTAAATCGAATTTCATTTGCTGAAGTATCAATATAGATTCTGCGTCGAAATTATAAACGTGGTCAACAAGCGGATTATTAAACAGAAGCGGAGCAGCGTTTTTCAAAGTAACCCAGTAAATGGTTGACTCAGGGAATTTTTTCTTCAATGCTGGAAGCTGGGCTGTCGTCATTAAAACATCACCCATAGCATCAAGATTGATGATAAGTATTTTCGTTCCAACCGGGATGTTATCCTTGCAACCGTCTTCCCAGCAATTATGATCTGTAAAGCAGGGCTTGTAACCTGAAAATCTTTTACAGGATGGGATTTCTTTCGGCATAATTTAATCCATCAATCAATTATTAGTAATTTTGAAATAGCATTGTTTACGTATTCTATGCAAAATTAAACATAATTCTTCTGAATATCAGAAAATAAAATTCTTGATGAGTTACAAAATATTTCAATTCAGTTTTGGTGATGGTTACGCAGGAAGTGCGAAGATGGCTGTATTGAGCTCAAAAGCCTTGATGGACAAAGGTCATCTTGTAAAGCTTTTTGTCTCTAAGGATTCATTGACTAAAAAAAGAGCTTTGGAAAAAAGCATCCCGATTGCTGAACTTGACAGCAGACAAAAGCTCTCTCTTCTGGTAAGAGATGTGCTGAATAATTTTGAAGGAGAGAAACCAGATTTTGTAGTGGCCTATCACTCGCAGGATAGGAAAGTTGTGATGAAACTTAAGGCAAAATTTAAAAAAGAAATTATGAGCATTGCATATAGACAAAATATTTCTTTGAGTACTCCATTCATTGGCTCTCTAATTTATAACAGGTATTTTGATTTTATGATTGCTTGCAGTCGCGGTGTTACAGAAAGTTTGATAAAGGAAGGAATTAAGAGAAATAAAGTATATGTAATTCATAATACCACCGAGATACCATCTGATATTTCGACTATATCCGGCGAAAGGATTCGGAATCAATTTGGATTAAAAGAGAAATTTGTTTTGGGAATATCAAGCTGGTTTCATAAAGAACGAAAAGGTTTTGATATTCTCTTTGAAGCTTTTTCAAAACTTGATGAAAGATTTGTTTTGCTTATCATCGGAATTCTAAAAGAAAATCAAAAAGAAGTGTTTGAATACTCATCATCATTTGGTATTGCTGATGATAGAATAATTATGCCCGGATTCATTGATAACATTTACGAATACTACAAAACTATGGATATCTTTTTACTTCCTTCGCGTTCAGAAGGATTTTCATTGGCGTTGCTCGAAGCAGCTGCCTCAGGCTTGCCAATTATTGCTTCCGATATTCCCGGTAACGATGAATTTATTGTACAGCAGAAAAATGGTTTGCTGTTTAATCTAGCAAAACCTGATGCACTTGCACAGCATATTTTAACTTTAGCGAACGATCGAAAATTAGCATTTGAATATGGATCATTAGCTGAAGAAAATTTTCTCAAGGAATTTACTTTGGAGAGGTATGCTGAAAAGCTAAATAAATTCTTCGATGAAGCATATTTAGCTATGCACAAATCAAAATCTACTTAGCAAACTTCATCAGCTTTTCTATTTCATTCATCACTTTTTCAACAGGCAGTTCGAGCATACATTCGTGATTATAAGGGCAAACCAGTTTGGTGCATTTAATACAATGAAGGTCAGAATGAATTACGTATGACGAAATTTCTGAGTAAGGTCGATGTGCTATTGGATCAGTTGGACCAAAGATGCCAAGTGTTGGTTTGCCAAGTGCTGCTGAAACGTGCATCGGACCTGAATCGTTTGCGATTATCAAATCACATTTTTCAATCAATGCTGATAGCTCTCCGAAAGTAGATTTTGGTGCCATCAGAGCTGAAGTTTTTAATCCTTCATAAATCGTATTCGCGTCTTTTTCATCTTCCGGACCCCATAGAATTATAAATTGAGCTTTATATTTTTTCTGAATCTCATTACAAATTTCAATCCACTTGGCAGGTGCACATCTTTTTGATTCCCAACTGCCAGACGGGATAATTCCCACTATTAATTTGTTTTCACCATTATCCATTGTTCTAAAAAAGTTATCAGCGAATACTTTTTCCTGGTTTGTGGTTCGAAAGATAACTTTCTTTGATACAATCGGAATATCAACTGCCTTTAACAAAACAAGATTATCCTCTGCGGCGTGTTTACCCATAGTTCCATTCTTACCAATGAAATTATAAGCATACTTTCTTCCACGTTTATAAAACCCAACTCTATATCTTGCTCCTGAAAAAAAAGTAACCTGAGCAGTTTTCGGGTTTGACCACAAATCAAAAACCAAATCATACTTTTCTCTTCTAACGTTTCTGATAATCGAAAGAACAAAATCCTTTTTATTGAAAGTCAAGATTTTTGAAACAAATGGATTATTCTCAACTGCTCTTTTAGCAAATTCTTCTGTAAGGTAATGAATTTCAGAATGGGGAAGTGCGTTCTTTAAATTCTCGAGTACAATGATAGAAAGAATTATATCCCCAATACCACGCGGCTTTATACATAAAATTTTTTTTATCTCTTCTCCCTTAATCTTACTCTTTCTCATACACTTACTCTATTTAGTGCGCATCCAGCCAGTTATCTCCCACGCCCGTATCAACAACAATCGGTACATCCAATGGCAAAGCTGTTTCCATAATTTCTTTTATCACTGGACGAAGATCATCAACTTCATCTTTGTGAGCATCGAACAATAGTTCATCATGCACTTGCAAAACCATTTTAGTTTTAGCTTTTCTTTTTTCTAGTTGACTATGAATTTTTATCATTGCAAGCTTAATCATATCTGCAGCAGTTCCCTGAATCGGCATATTGATTGCTACTCTTTCCTCAAATTGTCGGACAACTCTATTATTGCTGTTAATGTTCCTGAGGAATCTTCTTCTTCCAAGCAAGGTTTCAGCATATCCTTTCTCTTGCGCTTTCTTAACAGAATCTTCCATATAATTTCTAACATTCTTGAAAGTCTTGAAGTAAAGATCGATTATCTCTTTTGCATGTGATTGTGGAATTCCCAATCTGGTTTTTAATCCAAAAGGACCTATGCCATAAAGAATTCCGAAGTTTACTTCTTTAGCTTTTCTTCTCATTTCCGGACTTACATCTTTTGGATCGACCATGAAAACAAGTGCTGCAGTGCTTCGATGAATATCTTCACCGCCTTTAAAGGCTTTCATCAATGCTTCATCTTTACAGATTGCAGCAAGTAATCTTAGTTCTATCTGGCTGTAATCAGCACTGAGTAAAATATAATTCTTATCTCTCGGAACAAAAGCTTTCCTGATTTCCTTTCCCAACTCCGTTCTGATAGGAATATTCTGCAAGTTTGGATTGAGACTTGATAATCTACCAGTTGCGGCGACAGTCTGATTAAAATCTGTGTGTACTCTTCCTGTTTTAGGATTGATTAGATTTGGCAACGAATCAGAATAAGTTGACTTTAATTTTGTTACCTGTCTGTAGTCGAGAATAATATCAATTATTTCGTGTTCGCCTCGCAAGTTTTCAAGTGCACGGGCATCAGTTGAGAATCCAGTTTTTGTTTTTCTTCCGGAAGCCAACCCAAGTTTTTCAAAAAGAATTACCTGAAGTTGTTTTGGTGAACTGATATTGAATTCTTCTCCAGCGATTTTATGAATCTTTTTCGTGTAATCTGTGATCAATATTTTCAATTCTTTGCTGAAACTATCAAGAGCTGCCTTGTCAATCTTTACTCCTTCATACTCCATATCTTCAAGAACAGGAACAAGAGGGATGTCAACTTCATAAGCAACTTTTTCGAGATTTTCTTTTTTCATTTCAGCACTAAGAATTTCATAAAGCTGAAATGTAATGTCTGCATCTTCTGCAGCGTAGTCAGAAAGTTTTTCAAGCTCAACATCATAAAGTTTAGTTGGATCTTTTTTATCACCAATCAAATCAGAAAGGGGAATAGGCTGATAGCTTAAATATTTTTCCGAAAGAGCATCCATACCATGTTTTTGATCGGGATCGATGATGTAGCTTGCAACCATAGTATCGAAATAAAAATTCTCAACTTTAATTCCCAAGCCACGCATAACTGAAATATCATACTTACCATTCTGGCAAACCTTTTTAATCTTTTTATTTTCGAAAAGAGGTTTGAATATTTTCTTAAAATCATCAACAGGTAACCGCTTCTTTCCATCTGAAAAAATTTTGCTGCCGGGATCAATAGCTACAAAATATCCTTCACCAGCTTTGGTTGAAAATGAAGCTCCAAGAATATTCAATTTGAATGGATCCAGTGAATCAGTTTCAGTATCGAAAACAAATAAAGAAACCTTATTCAATTTTTCTGCAAGATTTTCAGCTTCTTTTTTTGTGGTGATAAGTTCATACTTTGATTTAGATTTATCGAAAGTCTTTGCGGAAAATAATTCTTCATTAGCGATTTCTTTTTGTTCATCATTGTGATTGTAAACTTTGAGAAGA
>Ga0209498_1001749_pt1 | contig 13248 bp, 15 predicted proteins | sample WalLakDeSediment_FD_184131 | JGI IMG/M metagenome (GOLD analysis project Ga0209498, IMG submission 184131) | Lake sediment microbial communities from Walker lake, Nevada to study Microbial Dark Matter (Phase II) - Walker Lake 11/02/13 Deep... | ecosystem: Environmental > Aquatic > Freshwater >...
GAAGGCCCCGGCCAGGAAGGCCGCCGCGAAGGGCGAGAAGAAGAAAGTCACACGGAAGAAAGCGTCCGCCAAGAAGAAGACCGCACGGAAAAAGCCGGCTGCCGGAAAAAAGAAGGCGGCCCGCAAGCCGGTGGTCGAAGGCGCGGGAGACGTCGGGGCCTGAACATGGCGGGCAGCCTCGCGATCCGTCGGGCCGGGGCCGTGATTCGCGGCGGGGGCGTCATCGCCTATCCGACGGAAGCCGTCTGGGGATTCGGTTGCGACCCGCTCGATGTCGAGGCCGTCGCCAGGATCCTCGCCATCAAGGAACGGTCCGCATCTATGGGGCTGATCCTGATCGCGGCGAACATGGCGCAGCTCGAGCCCTGGATCGAGCCCGTGTCCCAGGAAATCCAGGCGCGCATGGCAGCCACATGGCCGGGGCCGGTCACCTGGGTGCTGCCAGCCCGGGCGTGGGTGCCGGGGTGGGTGCATGGCGGGCGCGGCTCGCTGGCCGTGCGCGTCACGGCGCACGCGCAATCCGCGGCGCTTTGCCGCGAGGCAGGCTTCCCGATCGTGTCCACCAGCGCGAACCGCAGCGGTCGACCGCCGGCCCGCACCGGCATCCAGGTGCGTCGCTGGTTCGGGGATGAGCTTGACCTTATTCTCGATGGCGCCACCGGCGGCCGCGAGCGGCCGAGCGAGATCCGGGACGCCATCAGCGGCCTGCCGATCCGCGTCGCCTGAATGCGCAACCGCATAATATTATAGGAACAAATATGCAGCGCCCCGTAGGACTTGAGGAGATCCAGGCCGTCGAGGGATGGCTCAGGTCGCTCCACGATCAGCTGACCGGCGAGCTCGAGGCGCTCGATGGCGGCACCCGTTTTCGCCGCGACACCTGGGAGCGTCCCGAGGGCGGCGGCGGCGACAGCCGGGTCATCGAGGACGGGGCGCTGTTCGAGAAGGGCGGCATAAACTTCTCGGCCGTGCGGGGCGACGCCCTGCCGCCGTCGGCGACGGCGCGGCGGCCCGAGCTGGCCGGGCGCAGCTTTCGCGCCACCGGCGTCTCGATGGTGCTGCATCCCCGCAATCCCTACGTGCCCACGACCCACGGCAACTGGCGCTTCTTCGTCGCGGAGAAGCCCGGTGAATCGCCGGTGTGGTGGTTCGGCGGAGGCTTCGACCTGACGCCCTACTATCCCTATCTCGAAGACGTGCAGCATTGGCATAGCGCGGCGCGCGCCGCGTGCCTGCCGTTCGGCGACGACATCTACCCGAAGTACAAGCGCTGGGCGGACGAGTATTTCCATCTCAAGCATCGCAATGAACCACGCGGCGTGGGCGGCTTGTTCTACGACGACCTCAACGAGTGGGGCTTCGAGCGCTGCTTCGAGTTTTCCCGCACGGTCGCGGAGCAATTCCTGCCGGGCTATGTGCCCATCGCCGCGCGCCGCCGTCATACGCCATGGGGCGACCGCGAGCGCGAGTTCCAGCTTTACCGCCGCGGCCGCTACGTCGAGTTCAATCTCGTCTACGATCGCGGCACCGTGTTCGGCCTGCAATCGGGCGGGCGCATCGAGTCCATCCTGATGTCCCTGCCGCCGCTGGTGCGCTGGCGCTACGACTGGCAGCCGGAGGCGGGCACGCCGGAGGCCGCCTTGTACAGTGATTTCCTGCCGCCGCGCGACTGGCTGGAGGCGCCATGAGACCCAGGTTCCACCTTGCATTCCCCGTGCATGACCTCGAGGCCGCGCGCGGTTTCTATCAAGGCCTGCTCGGCTGCGCGGTCGGCCGCGAATCGAGCCGCTGGATCGACTTTGACTTCCACGGCCACCAGATCACGGCGCATCTCGCGGACACGGGGGGTGAAGCCGTCGCCAACCCGGTGGACGGCGACCGGGTGCCGGTGCGGCATTTCGGCCTGATCCTGGAAAGATCGGAGTGGACTGCGCTGGCACAGCGCCTGGAGCAGGCCGGCACGCCGTTCCTGATCGAGCCGAGGGTGCGCTTCGAGGGCCGCCCCGGCGAGCAGGCCACGATGTTCGTCAGGGATCCTTCCGGCAACGCGCTCGAGTTCAAGTCCTTCGCCGACGAAGCGGCGATCTTCGCGCGCGATCCGGGACTCGACTGAACCGCGCCCCGGGCCGCCCGCCCGGGCGTCAGCCCAGCGCCAGCCAGAGATTCGCGAAGGCGAGGACGAGGATCGCGATCCACGTCACCAGCGTGCCGAAGAAACGACCCTGGCTGGTTCCGCTGCTCTGGCTCAGTCCGAACGCGTGGGCAATGCGCGCCAGGAAGAATGCTGCACCGGTGATGTGGAGCAACATCGCCGCCCCGCCCGCGAGCTCGGCGACCAGCAGCAGCACGAGGAACAGGGGCGCGTACTCGGCGAAATTGCCGTGCACCCGCACCGCGCGCTCCAGGGCCGTGTCGCTGCCGGTGCCGAGGCCGATCCTTGCGCGGCGACGGTTCGAGACCACGAGGCCGCCCAGCGCGAGATAAAGAATGCCTAGCAGGCCCGCATACAAGGCTGTGATCGTCGGGCTCATAGGGGCGCGATCTCCGAGGGGTGGCGAAGTCGCCAAGCTTAACCGAGTGTCGCGGCCGCCGCGACGCATTCCGCATGCCGAAAACAGCTCACCAGGTGGTCGTTGACCAGCCCGGTCGCCTGCAGGTGAGCATACATGATCGTGCTGCCCACAAACTTGAAGCCGCGCGCCTTGAGATCCTTGCTCACGCGGTCAGAGAGGGGCGTCGATGCCGGCACCTGGCGCATCTCGCGCCAGTGATTCACCACGGGACGACCATCCACGAAGCCCCACAGGTAAGCGCTGAAGCTGCCGAACGCGTCCCGCACCTCGAGAAAGGCGCGTGCGTTGCCGATCGCGGACTCGATCTTGAGCCGGTTGCGGATGATGCCGGGGTCGCCCACCAGGCGCTCAACGCTGCGGCGGTTGAAGCGCGCGACCTTCTCCGGGTCGAACCCCGCGAACGCGCGCCGATAGCCCGCGCGCTTGTTGAGCACCGTGGACCACGAAAGCCCCGCCTGGGCGCTCTCCAGCACGAGGAACTCGAACTGCCCGGCATCGTCGCGCACGGGGCGCCCCCACTCCTGGTCATGGTAAGCGAGATAGGCATCGCTCACTCCAAGGCACCAGCCGCATCGCGGTCGGTCGTCGACGGTCGTCATGTTCCTCACCTCCGGGCACTCGAGCGCCACCCGCGCCAGGCAGCATCTTCACCCGGCGGCAGGCGCCGGGAAAGCCTGCGATTCTCGATCATGCAACGGAAAAGGGCCCGCGGCTTCAGACCGCGGGCCCTGCAGGTCCATGCGGGGATCAGGCTAGGCCTTGTCGCCGCCGCACTTGCCTTCGCCGCACTTGCCCTCGCTGTCCTTGTCTTCCTTGTCGCCGCCGCACTTGCCTTCGCCGCACTTGCCCTCGCTGTCCTTGTCTTCCTTGTCGCCGCCACACTTGCCTTCGCCGCACTTGCCCTCGCCGTGCGAGGACATCGCCATGTAGCCGCTGGACAGCGCCGTCATGCCGAACGGGTTGGTGTCGGCCTGCGCCACGGAAACGCCGGCCAGGGAGCCGGCCAGCGCGAGGCCGGCGGCCAGGGATACGGGCTTGATCGTCTTCTTCAACATGTCTTGGGTCCTCTCACTCTTGGGTTACTGCTTGTTCGGCCGCGTGGGCCGTTATTATCGAACGGGTTCTGCCCGTTCAAAGTTTCCAGCTGACTGCATTCAGCAGCCGGTTCCGGATCTCTTCGAGGTTTTCATCGGGCTGGCCCACGATCGCGACGCTGCCGCCGCCCTCGATGGGTACCACCGTGCCCTTGAAGCCGCCTTCATCAATCGGGGTCGCCTCGGCGACGTGCTCGTCGGGCAGCAGCATGACCGTGACCGGTCCGCGCTCGCCCTGCACGACGAAGTGGGCCACCATCTGGCCGCGGAAGGGGCAGAGCTTCGCGTAGCTCACCTGGCCGACCGGGCCTGCCAGGCTTGCGCGGCCGCGCTGCAGCACGCCCGCAAGCTCCGCGTCCGGCACGGTGCTCGCGGTCACCACCAGCGCGTTCGGCTCGTGATGGATGTGCGCGATGATGTCGGGCGAGAGCGGCGACACGTTGTAGCTCGGCGCGTCGGTGCGCAGCCCCAGCCAGGCCCCGGCCGCCAGCACCAGGGTGGCGGCCACGGCAAAGATGGCCGGCCAGCGCGGCGGAGCCCGACGCGCCTTGGGCGGGTCGATCTTGAACGCGGCCTCGAGCAACGCTTCAAATCGCGCCTCGTCGGAGACGATGGCTTCGCGGCGCGCACGCTCTTCGGCAGTCAGCTTCGTTTTCATATCTCCACCGGGTCCAGTGTCCCGTCCTCCAGGAATGCCTGCTTCAGCTTCTCCCTGGCGCGATGCAGTCTCGTCAGCACCGCGCCCTGGGTCAGCCCCATGATTCCCGCAATCTCGTCCGTCGTATGGCCCATCAGCACCTGCAGCGCCAGCGGCTCACGGTAAGCGTCCTCAAGCGCAAAAATGGCCACCCTGAGCTCCTCCACGAGCGGATCGGCGACTTCGTCCGCGATCTCGGCCAGGATGCCCGGATCCACAGTCTCTTCCCGCTGCCGCTCCTTGAACCTGAAAAACTCCCGCCGCACGATCGTCACCAGCCATTGCCGTGCCTTGGTCTCGTCCTGCAACCCGTCGAAACCTCGCCAGGCCCGCAACAGCGACTCCTGCACGACGTCCTCGGCCACCTGCGGATCCCTGCTCAGCCAGAGGGCATAGCGGTAAAGGTCCTGCCTCAGCTGGCCGACCACCCGCTCGTATCGGCGCCGGTCGCCCAGGCTGAAAATTTTCGACTTCATGCATCAAGACCTTGGGGGAAGCCCGGTTATTACACGCACACCGGCCCGACGGGTGGCAAGGCCCGGGGAATCGCGGGACAATCGTGCTCTTGCGCATCCGCCGGGTAGTCATATGAAAGCTCCAGTCTACGAAAAATTCCCCACCACCCGCATGCGCCGGCTGCGGCGACACGACTTCACACGCCGCCTGGTGCGCGAATCCAGCCTGTCGGTCGACGACCTGATCTGCCCGGTGTTCGTGCTCGAGGGCAAGGGCCGGCGCGAGCCGGTGCCGTCCATGCCGGGCGTCGAGCGCATGTCGATTGACGCGCTGCTGAATGAGGCCGAGGGCTGGGCGTCCCTGGGCCTGCCGGCGGTAGCGCTGTTCCCGGTCACGCCGCTGGAGGTGAAGACCCTGGACGGGCGCGAGGCCTGGAACCCCGAGGGCCTGGCGCAGCGCGCCGTGCGGGCCCTGAAGGCGGCGCTCCCCGAGCTTGGCGTGATCACCGACGTCGCGCTGGATCCGTTCACCACCCATGGGCAGGACGGCATCATCCACCACCCATGGGCAGGACGGCATCATCGACGAGGCCGGTTATGTGCTGAACGACATCACCGTCGAGGCGCTCGTGCGCCAGGCGCTGTCGCATGCCGATGCCGGCGCCGACATGGTCGCGCCCTCCGACATGATGGACGGGCGGGTCGGGCGCATCCGCGCCTCGCTGGAGGACGCGGGCCACGTCAACACAGCGATCCTCGCCTACTCGGCCAAATACGCCTCCAGCTTCTACGGGCCATTCCGCGATGCGGTGGGCTCCGCCGCCAACCTCGGCGGCGGCAACAAGTATGGCTACCAGATGGATCCCGGCAACAGCGACGAGGCGCTCCGCGAGGTCGCGCTCGACATCGCCGAGGGCGCGGACGCGTTCATGGTCAAGCCGGGCATGCCGTACCTGGACATCGTGCGGCGCGTGAAGAGCGAGCTCGGCGTGCCGACCTTCGTCTACCAGGTCAGCGGCGAGTACGCGATGCTCAAGGCGGCGGCGGCAAACGGCTGGCTGGACGAGCAGGCCGTCGTCCTCGAGTCGCTGCTGTCGATGAAGCGCGCCGGGGCGGACGCGATCCTCACGTACTTCGCGCCCGTGGTCGCACGCTGGCTCAAGAACGCCTGAGGCCTTGGGCGCGCCCGACAGATACGCAGTGTTCGGCCACCCGGTCGCGCACAGCCGTTCACCCTGGATCCATGCGCGCTTTGCCGCACTGACGGGGCAGTCCCTCAGCTACGGGGCGCGCGACGTCCCGCCGGGCGGCTTCGATGCCGCGCTCGCCGAGTTCCTCGCCGAGGGCGGCAAGGGCCTCAACATCACCGTGCCGCACAAGCTGGCGGCCTTCGCCGCGGCCGAGCGGCTCACGCCCCGGGCGCGGCGCGCGGGCGCGGTCAACACGCTTGCGGTGCAGGGCGCCGGCTTGCTGGGCGACAACACCGACGGCGCCGGGCTGCTGCGCGACCTGCAGGACAATCTCGGCGTCGTCGTCGCCGCCCGGCGCGTGCTGCTGATCGGCGCGGGCGGTGCCGCGCGCGGCGCCCTCCCGGCATTGCTCGATGCCCGGCCGCGCGAGCTGCTGATCGCCAACCGCGACGCCGGCAAGGCCGTCGCGCTGGCCACCGCCTTTGCCGCCGAGGGGCCCGTCACCGGGACCGGCCTCGAGGCAGCCCGCGGGCCGTTCGAGCTCGTCATCAACGCGACCTCGGCCAGCCTGTCCGACGCCGTCCCCGCGCTGCCCGGCGACGCCGTCGGCCCGGCGACCTTCTGCTACGACATGGCCTATGGCAGCGCGCCGACGGCGTTCATGCGCTGGGCGACCGAGCGCGGCGCCGCCGGGGTGGCTGACGGGATCGGCATGCTGGTGGAGCAGGCGGCAGAGTCATTCGCGCTGTGGCGCGGCGTGCGGCCGCCGACGGCGCAGGTGCTGGCGGCGCTCAGGGAACTGATCGCCGGGTGACCGCGGCGGGAGGATGACAGGGTCCCCCCTCGACTCGGACAAGGAAAAACTCGCGCGGGGGGACCGCGGCGGGAGGATGACAGGGTCCCCGCTCGACTCGGACAAGGAAAACTCGCGCTGGGTGACCGCGGCGGGAGGATGACAGGGTCCCCCCTCGACTCGGACAAGGAAAACTCGCGCGGGGGGACCCTGTCATCCGAAAACTCGCGCGGGGGGACCCTGTCATCCTCCCGCCGCTGCGCCGTCGCAAGTGGAAGCGCCGCCGACCTGCTGCGGACGGAAGCGCCGCCGGCTGCGGGTCAGCAGCGGGCGTGAGGCGTCATGGGCTCCCCGAGCGAGTTTTTCCTTGTCTGAGCGCAGGGGAGCCCATGGCGGCTCGCGCCCGCGGCCGCCCCGCCGTCGCCTCGCCGTCGTCAGGCGCAACCCGCCAGGTAGCGGTCCTTCAAGCGCACGTAGTGCTCGGCGGAGTAACGCAGCATCGCGAGTTCTTCCTCCGACAACGCGCGCACGCGCTGCGCCGGACTGCCCTTGTAGAGGCTGCGCGCGGTCAGTCGCTTGCCCGGCGGCACGAGGCTGCCGGCGCCGAGGAACACCTCGTCCTCCAGGATCGCGCCGTCGAGAATTGTCGAGCTCATTCCCAGCAGGCAGCGGTCGCCGATCGCGCAGGCATGCAGCATGACCCGGTGCCCGATCGTCACGTCTGCGCCGATCACCAGCGGCCTCCCGCCCGGCGAATAGGGGCCGTCGTGTGTGACATGCAACACGCTGCCATCCTGCACGTTGGTGCGCGCGCCGATGCGGATGAAGTTCACATCGCCGCGCGCCACGGCCATCGGCCACAACGAGGCGTCATCGCCGATCTCGACCCGGCCGATGACGACGGCCGACGGATCCACCCAGACGCGCTCGCCCAGCACTGGCAGGTCACTGGCGAAAGGACGCACGTTCATTTTGTCGGACCCCTCAAGGTGACCAGCTCCTCGGCCGTCGTCGGGTGGATGGCGACGGTGTCGTCGAAATCGCGCTTGCGCGCCCCCATCCGCACCGCGACCGCGAAGCCCTGCAGCATCTCGTCGGCGCCTTGGCCGATCACATGGCAGCCGACGATGCGCTCGTCCTCGCCGACGGTGACCAGCTTCACCGCGGCCGGCGCCTTGCGCTCGGTCAGCGCGTGATACATCGGCGTGAAGTGGCCCTGGTAGATCCGCACCGCATCGCCATGCAGCGCGTGCGCTGCGGGCTCGGTCAGCCCGACGGTCCCGATCGGGGGGTGACTGAAAATCACGGTCGGGATGCAGTCGTAGTCGAGCTTGCGCTCGGGCATGCCGCCGAACAGCCGGTCGGCGAGCCGCCGGCCCGCCGCGATCGCGACCGGGGTGAGCGCGGCGCGCCCGGTGATGTCACCGATGGCGTGAATGCCCGGCACGTTCGTGTCCTGCCACTCGTTGACCGGGATGAAGCCCTCCGCGTCGGTCAGCACGCCGGCCCGCTCCAGCTCGAGACCCTCGATGTTCGGGCTGCGGCCGACCGCCCAGAGCAGCATGTCGTAGCCACCCAGGCGGCGGTCGTCGGTGGTCCGCAGCTCGAGGCCGCCATCGGTGCGGGAGACGGCCACCGGCACCGCGCCGGTCTCGATGCGGATGCCGTCGCGGCGCATCTGGTCCATGAGCGCCTCGCGCAGCATGGGGTCGAAGTCGCGCAACACGCCATCGCGCCGCACGGCGATCGTCACCTCGGTGCCGAGTGAGTTGAACACGCCGCCGAGTTCGACCGCGACGTAGCCGCTGCCTACGATGAGGACCCGCTCCGGGCGCGCCTCGAGCTCGAAGAAGCCGTCGGAGGTGATGCCCAGGCCCGCACCCTCGATGTCCGGCACGATGGGCCGGCCCCCGGTGGCGATGACGATGTGCCGGGCCCGGTACCGCTCGCCGCCGACTGCCACGCCGCCGCCCGGCGCCAGCGACGCGCGGCCGCGCAGCAACTCGACGCCGCGCTTGTCCAGGTTGCCCTCGTAGATGCCGTTGAGCCGCGCGATGTAGGTGTCGCGGCGCCCCTTCAGCGCCCCCCAGTCGTGCCCGTCCGCGGTGACGCTGAAGCCGTAGCCGGCGGCGTCGGCGATGACGTGCGCCGTCTCGGCCGCGTTCCACATCAGTTTCTTTGGCACGCAGCCGACATTGACGCAGGTCCCGCCCAGCGGCCCGTATTCCGCCACCGCGGCGCGGGCGCCGTACTCCGCGGCGCGCTGGGCGGCCGCCAGGCCGCCACTACCGGCGCCGATCACGAACAAGTCGTATTCCCTGCTGTCAGACATCTGGCATCCCCGTTCAAGCGAACTGGATTCTAGCCCGCTTTGCCGCCGCGCCGGAGTCGAGGCCAGTCCCCGGCGGAGCGCGTGTTAACATCCGGCGCCGCGACAGGCGCCCCGGAGAACACATGAAAAATCCGTTGCTCGATGATTCCGGCTTGCCGGCCTTTTCCCGCATCAGGCCGTCCCACGTCGAGCCAGCGATCCAGGCTGTCATCGACGAAAGCCGCGCGCGGGTCGAGGAGATTCTCGCTGCCGCACAGCCGCCGCGCTGGGATAGCCTCGTGGCGCCGCTCGAGGCGCTCGACCACCGCCTGGCCCGCGTCTGGGCCCCGGTCGGACACCTGAACGCGGTGCAGAACACCGAGGCCTTGCGCCAGGCCTACAACGCCTGCCTGCCGATCCTGTCGGATTTCAGCAGCGAGCTCGGCCAGCACGAGGGCCTGTTTCGCGCCTTCGAGCGCGTCCTCGCGGAGGAGGGCGAGCAGCTGAGCCCCGGACAGCGCAAGATTCTCGAGGATGGCCTAAGGGACTTCCGCCTCGCCGGCGTCGCGCTGCCCGCCGCACCGCGGGCGCGCTTCCGCCAGATCATGCAGGAGCTCTCGACGCTCGGGGCGAGGTTCGAGGAGAACCTGCTCGACGCCACCCAGGCCTGGCGGCTCGAGGTGCGCGACGAGGCCCGCCTTGCCGGCCTGCCGGAAGCGGCGCGCGAGCGCGCGCGGCAGGCGGCCCGCAACCGCGGCCTGGACGGCTGGGCCCTGACCCTGGATTTCCCCTGCTATCACGCGGTCATGTGCCATGCCGTCGAGCGCGAGCTGCGGCGCGAGCTCTACGCGGCCTGGGTGACGCGCGCCTCGGAGCTCGGCCCGACGGCCGGGCGCTTCGACAACGGCGAGGTCATGGAGACGATCCTGCGACTACGGCACGAGGCCGCCAGTATCCTGGGATTCGACAGTTATGCCCAGCTGTCGCTCGAGACCAAGATGGCTTCCTCGGTGGAGGAAGTCGCCGGCTTCCTCGGAGACCTCGCGGAGCGCAGCCGCGCCGCGGCGAAAGCCGAGCTGGAGGCTGTGCAGCAGTTTGCCGGCCAGCCGCTGGAGGCCTGGGACATCGCCTTCTGGTCCGAGCGCCTGCGCGAACATGCCTACGAGGTCTCAGACGAGGAGTTGCGCCCCTACTTCCCGGCGGACCGTGCGATGGCGGGCTTGTTCGATACCGCCGCGCAGCTGTTCGGCATCCGCATCGTGCCGGGCGGCGAGGTGGATACCTGGCATCCGGAGGTCGGCTTCTTTCGCATCGAGGACGCCGGGGGCGGGCTGCTGGGGCACCTGTACACCGATCTGTACGCGCGCGAGCAGAAGCGCGGCGGCGCATGGATGGACGAGTGCGTCGGGCGCGCCAGGGTCGGCGGCCGGACCGCCCTGCCGGTGGCTTTCCTCGTCTGCAATTTCATGCCGCCGGTCGGCGCTCGCCCCGGCCTGTTGAGCCACGACGACGTCGTCACGCTGTTCCACGAGTTCGGCCATTGCCTGCACCACCTACTCACGCGGGTGGACTGGCCCAGCGCCGCCGGGATCAATGGCGTCGCGTGGGACGCCGTCGAGCTGCCCAGCCAGTTCCTCGAGAATTTCGCCTGGCATCCGACAGTCATCGAGCGGCTTTCGGGCCATTACCTCACCGCTGAGCCGCTGCCGCGCGTACTGCTCGAGCGGCTGATCGCCAGCCGCAACTTCCAGTCCGCGATGCAGATGCTGCGGCAGGTGGAGTTTGCGCTGTTCGACATCCGCCTGCATGCGCGCGGCGCGACCGATGCCGCCGGGGTGGTGGCGGAGCTCGACGCAGTGCGGCGCGAGGTCGCGGTCGTTCCCTACCCGGCCTTCAACCGCTTCGCACACGGCTTTTCGCACATCTTCGGCGGCGGTTACGCGGCCGGGTACTACAGCTACAAGTGGGCCGAGGTGCTGTCCGCCGACGCCTTCAGCCTGTTCGAGGAGAATGGCGTCATGGACCCGGTCGCGGGGCGCCGCTTCCGCGAGTGCATCCTTGAGGTCGGCGGCAGCGTGGATCCGCTCGATGCGTTCATCGCGTTCCGCGGCCGCCCACCGGAGCCGGGCGCGTTGCTGCGCCTCGCGGGCATCAGCGATGCGGCGACCATGGCCTGAAGCCATGCGCATCGCGAGCTGGAACGTCAACTCCCTGAAGGTGCGGCTCCCGCAGGTGCTGGAGTGGATCGAGGCGCACTCGCCGGATGTCCTCGGTCTGCAGGAGACCAAGCTGGTCGACGAGGCTTTTCCGGTCGAGGCGATCCGCGCCGCCGGTTACGAGGTCAGCTTCAGCGGCCAGCCCACCTACAATGGCGTGGCGCTGCTCTCGCGTGTGCCGCAATCCGACGTCGTGACCGGGCTCGACAGCCTCGATGATCCGCAGCGCCGCGTGCTCGGCGCTACGATCGGCGCTGTGCGGGTGCTGAACCTGTACGTCCCCAACGGCCAGGAGGTCGGCAGCGAAAAGTACGCCTACAAGCTCGGCTGGCTGGAGAAGCTGCATGCCCACCTCGAGGCCGAGCTTGCGCGGCACCCGCGCGTCATCGTCATGGGCGACTTCAACATCGCGCCGGACGATCGCGACGTGCACGATCCAGCGGAATGGGCCGGAAAAGTGCTGTGCAGCGAACCGGAGCGGGCGGCGCTGGAGCGGCTCCTGGCGCTGGGCTTCGTGGATACTTTCCGCCTGTTCGAGCAGCCGGAGGGGGTGTACAGCTGGTGGGACTATCGCGCGGCGGGCTTCCGGCGCAATCACGGCCTCAGGATCGACCTCGTGCTCGCCAGCCGGGAACTGGCAGGGGCCTGCAGCCGCTCAGAGATCGATATCGAGCCGCGACGCAACGAGCGCCCCTCGGACCATGCGCCCGCGGTAGCGGTGTTCGACGTCGCGGTCTGAGCACACCGCGCGCCCTCATCCTGCTGTTCCGCGGGGATTTGCGACCCCGCGAACCCACGGTGATGGACATGCCTGTGACCATGGTCACAGAACCTGCATCGGAACATGGCAGGGCCGCGGGCTGTCCCATACACTGAGGATATGGAAGCTCTCCAGACCAAGGGCCAGGTGCTGATGCTGCGGGATCGGCGCAGCGATCACGATGTCACGAACACCGTGCTCGTCACGCGCTGGGAGCCGGTTTGGGAAGTGGTGCACGACAGCTTCACGCAGCTTTACCCGGGCATGCCCCTCAGGGTGCTCCGGCAGGCCTTCGAGGACTTCGACAACCTGTTCCGCGGCCGGATGCCCGGCTACCTTGGCTGCGACACCGTCTACCACGACATCCAGCACACCCTCGACATGACGCTGGCGCTGGGTCGCCTGATCCACGGCCATGAAGTTTCCGTGGCGCGTGATGACCGGCTGGGTGCGCCCCGGGCGATCCTCGGCATCATCAGCTCGCTGTTCCACGATGCCGGCTACATCCGCCACGCGCGCGACGAGACCCGGCGCAACGGCGCCGAGTTCACCCGCTCGCACGTCACCCGCAGCGCACAGTTCCTCGACCGTTACCTGAACCTGGTCGGACTCGGCGCCGCCGCGGGGATCGCGCGCCAGATCGTTCACTACACGGGCTACGAAGTTCGCCTCGACCAGATCCAGGTCGTCACGGGCAAGGACCGCAAGCTCGGGCACCTCATGGGCACGGCCGACCTGCTCGCACAGATGGCGGATCGCTGCTACCTCGAGAAATGCCGCGATCGCCTGTATCCGGAGTTCGTACTGGGCGGCATCGCCGTGTGGCGGGACCCCTCCGGCCAGGTCAACACGCGCTACCGCTCCGGGCTCGACCTGCTCCGGCAGACGCCGGCGTTTTTCAAGCAGGTCTGCAGGCCGCGCCTCGACGTTTCCTTCGAGGGGGCCTACCACTACATGGACGCGGTGTTCGAGGGACGCAATCCCTACATGCTGGCGATCGAGCGCAACCTCTTCTACCTGGAGCGCGTGCTCGAGGGCGAACGTTGGCCGCTGCTGCGTCGCCGTCCGCCGTGCGAACTCGCGGACCAGGGCGCCCTCGAGCGCATCCGCCGCATGGTGGCGGAGCAGTTGAAGGAATTCCGCGCCGAGGCGGCCTGAC
>Ga0209498_1001750_pt1 | contig 13243 bp, 9 predicted proteins | sample WalLakDeSediment_FD_184131 | JGI IMG/M metagenome (GOLD analysis project Ga0209498, IMG submission 184131) | Lake sediment microbial communities from Walker lake, Nevada to study Microbial Dark Matter (Phase II) - Walker Lake 11/02/13 Deep... | ecosystem: Environmental > Aquatic > Freshwater >...
TGAGTGATAGTTGATCTTTCAGAAACTATTTTTTCAAGCGCTCTTGCGTGCTCAATAATTTTTTTCGAATCATCACTGTCTAGTCCGGTTCTCTGTCCATTTATAACAAAATCATATGCAATTACATTCCCATCCGGATCAACCATCAGCTCAACGTTTTTAAATTGCTTGTCGGGCATGTAGGTTAGTTCTCTTCCAACAAAGTAAAGCATCTTGCCATCTTTGAAGTAATATCTGTTGAATGCCTCTCCGGGTTCTCTGAATCTATAATCCTCGTTAATAAATATCAAATTTGAATTATTAAAATAAGCTCTGAAGTTTGAGTAAGCTTCGGCAGCTCCCCAATTAAAATGTTCTTCAGCTTCGGGATTATGAAGCAGAGAATCAATCTCTTTCTTGATTTCAAGAATACCTTTTTCAGTGTATTCTTTCCTGCCGCAGGAAGCAATAATCAGCAGTAATACAGCAATTAGAATTAATTGAGATAGTTTCATAGTACCATTTAGTTGAAAATAAAAAGCCACGGTAAATCCGTGGCTCAAAGATAAAGATTTGCCTTATTTTTTTCTTAATTCATCTCTTATTTCTGCAAGAATTATTTCTGATTTGGTAGGTTCAGCAGGAGGAGCAGGTTTCTCCTCTTCTTTTTTCTTCAGACTGTTAATTGCTTTTACAATTATGAATATTACAAATCCTATAATTAGAAAGTCGATAACTGTGTTTATAAAAACACCGTATTTTAATAGGACAGGCTCAACACCTTCTGAACCTGCTTTTAAAGTAAGTGCGAGATTTGAAAAATCTACACCACCAAGTAATATTCCAATTGGCGGCATTATAACATCAGCTACAAATGAAGAAACGATTTTACCGAATGCAATACCGATTATTATACCCACTGCCAGATCGACTACATTGCCCTTCATGATAAATTGTTTAAATTCCTGAATCATTTTCATAGAGTACCTCCGTTTTCTTTAAGTAATTTGAATTTAGATTTATTAGATGAAGCACTCAAAAATACCCTATTAAAAAATAAAACCAAAGTTTGTGATATAGAAAAACCCGATCTCAAACAGAAATCGGGTTGATCACAAAACAATTTATTTAACAATGATGCTTACTTGAGTAGAATCATTTTGCGTGTTTGAATGTAGTTAGCAGCTTTAAGTGTATAGAAATATATTCCGCTCGGTATCCCAAACGCATTGAATTCAATATTATAACTACCTGCAGATTTTTCTTGGTTAATCAATGTAGCAATTTCATTTCCGAGAACATCATATACTTTTAAGTTCACAAATCCGCCAACCGGAATTTGATATTTTATTTTTGTGGAAGGATTGAACGGGTTGGGGTAATTCTGCTCTAATGTGAATGCTAGTAGCTGAATGACTTCAACTTCAACAATTTTTGAATATTCATAGCTTCCATCAAAATCAATTTGCTTTAACCTGTATGAGTAATTTCCGTTTTGAACATCACTATCAATGAATGAGTAAGTGTGAGCTTTAGTAGTTGTTCCAAATCCCGGAACAAAGCCAATAGTTGCCCACTCGTCGTTATTCTGAATGGAACGGAGAATCTCAAACCCCGAGTTATTTAATTCAGTTGCCGTTTCCCAATTTAATTTTACAGTTCCATTAGTTGCAATAGCTGTAAAGCTGGAAAGTTCAACCGGAATCTGTGTGTCTGTAAAAATCCATACACCGCCATTTGTAGTTCCTGAAGCACAAACCATTATTTTATTTTCGAAAGTAAGAATTTTATTAGAAGTGAAAGTGAAATTATGGTTGATAAATGCTGCACCTCCATTCGTAGATTTATATACACCTCCATTTCCTGCAATATAGATATCATCAATTAAATCAAGAGTAGCTCCTCGCATTGCTGCCGGTTGACTACCTGTTGTAGCCCACGTTAATCCTCCATCGGTGGATTTGCTGAAGGGGTAGGGAGATGATGTTGTTGCTACGTATAAATCATTGCTGCTGCTTTGCAGGATTTGCCATATGTTCAATGATAATGTCGAAGATCCAAACGTTGCTCCACCATCTGTTGAAATAAAGAATCCATTTAAAGAAGCTGAGGAAGATCCCGCATATATTCTGTCTGCATTAAATTTATCTATGCCAATTGAGACTATGGTATAGGTCTGGGCACCAGTGTTGGTGAAGGTTGCTCCGTAATCAGTACTTCGCCAAACTCCACCATTGGTAACTCCCACAAATATATGCCCATTCTTTCCACATGCAACAGTATTCACATTGCTGCCACCAAAAGTTGATGCCGGAATTGTAGTGAAGTTTTGTCCTCCGTCGGTTGAATATATTAATCCATTCGAAACGTTTGCCACGTAGACATTGTTCAAAGAGTCGCAGCCAATTTCTAAATAGTTTGATACGCCTGTTGAATAGACATTAGTCCACGTATTTCCACCATCGGTTGATTTGAAGATTCCTCTGTTAGATCCTGTCGTACCGGCATAAATATTACCAGCATAGTCTTTTGCGATGGACCACATTGAAAAACCATCAACGTGCCTTACCCAGGTTTGTGAAAAATTAATTTGAGATGCAAAGAGTAGAAGAATTAAAACTAAAGAGCAGCACCTCCAAAACGAGAAACGATAGAAATTTCTCATGACTTTTACCCTCCTTTTTCGTAGATAGTTTAAATTTAAGATGGATATCTGCTTCTTAACTTAGAAAATAATTTTGAAACAATCCAGCATCAATTGTTAAAGATGAACTAAAAATCCAGCAATCTTCTGTGGTAGTTGATCTGTCCGAGATGATAATTGAGGTGTGTAGTCAAATGAGTTAAGAAATATTCTGTCGTCATTTCATAGCCAAAGACGTTAATTGGGAAAGTTTTTGTCAGTTCTTCTTCTTTCAATTCCTTTAAAGTTTTTTCAACAATTTGGGCTGTTAATTCAATTTCATCCACCAATTCTTTTACAGGAACATTTTTCCTCGTGAATTCTGCATCGCGGTTTCTTACATAGCCTGAATTACCAAGCACGGCGCCAATAAAATGCTGAAGGTTCCCGCAAAGATGAAGGCAAAGATTTCCTGCTGAGTTTTTTACTTCACCGGATATCACCCAAATTTTCTTCTCATCTTTGAATGAAGAAATTTCGGTTTTTAGTTTTTCGAGATCACGTTGAAAGAGTTGTAATAAAGTATTTATCATTTTAGCGATTAGATAAGATTAAAAATATTAAAGAACCTCATGCTATTTACAATAATTTTGGTAATAGTTCAAAAGAAGATTTGTTATCGCAGCACGAGTTATTATTGTGGGGAAGGATTAGTTAGTATACTTGATTAAGATTAAAAAGGAGACAGCAATTTCTGTCTCCTTTTTCAATTAGAAAATTAATTACCTACTACGTAAGGATAACCTTTAATTTCATTTTCCGGAATAAAAGTGTTTGCTACACCGCCAGTGAGCATTAAATCATATATCATTGAATTTGCTCCGTATGTTAACGATTTAACATCGTAGCCTAATAATCTCAGATATGCACCAACGTATGAGCTCGTTTGACCTGTGAAACAATAAAGTACAGATGTTTTGTTAGTCGGTAATGTTTTAAGATCGTTAGCACTTTTAAATGGTTGTGTTGAAGGATCATAGTTTATTGCACCCTCAATATGTCCGGGATTAAGATATAACGCGGGTGACCAGTAATTAGCGATATAATAGTTGCTTAAGTTTGAATAAACTGTGTTTTCAGAAATAGTAGCAGCAGGATAGCCATCTGATAACAACTGTTTAATTCTTGCTTCTAGTATTTCAGGACCAGTTGTTTTTCCAGTATTTAAAGTTGGAAGATTTCCTTCTGCATTTTTATCTGGTGATGCAGTTTGTACGAATTGTCCTGCACGGATGTTGCTTAACTTTGCTAACCAGTAGTTTTGCGCAAATGTAGAATCCCAGGAACTCATCCCCCATTTCAATGAAATTGCATTGTTATATCCGCCTATAGCTCTTACTAAAGAAACCGCATAAGCTGAAGTCTGACCAGAATAACAAATTATAACTATTTTATTGAAGTCAGCGGGATTGATTGTTTTAATGTAATCATAGATAGTATTAAACGGAACACTAACAGCTCCTTCAATATGTCCTGCTGCGAAATCTGCGGCAGCACGAATATCAACTAATTTCTGCGAAGTTGGATTTGTAAGCTGGGTAGTTCTTACATCAGAAGCAGAAATAACAAATGTTCCTGAAGTATGGATATAATCGTTATTTGCTTCAAAGTAATCTAATAATACCTGTGATTCATTCACAGGAACAGGCGGGGCAGTAGTTTCCTCCTCACTACAAGCTGTATTAAGAAACAGTAATGATATGATGACCAGTAAGTTCATCAGATAGAAGAGAATTTTGTTTTTCATTTTTCTTTCCTTTTTTATTTTGAGATTGTTAGTTTGAATTTTAATCTACTTGCCAGCTGGATGGTAGTTTGCCATCGACAACTATATTTACGTTTGCAGCCTTTTCCCATTCAAGACAGTCAGAGTCAAATAAATACAGTTCTTTATTATTATAAGAACCGTCAGGATTTTTGGAAATGTGACATCCCTCTGTACATGTGCTGTAAACAACCCACTGTCCGGATCCATCTTTATATCCGGTACGCGAAGTAATCTTTTGAATGTTATGAGGGGTTGCATACTTATATGTTGGTGCGACATTAAAATCAGAAAGAATTGGAGTGCCGTATTCTTTCCAGCTATCAGGTGCTGATAATGCTCGTCTTAGAACAGCAAATTCGTAAACCGGTTTTGTTTCGGAAATAGGATTCATTCCGATTTTATAACCAAGGTATGCAGGAATACGCGCACCTTCGCCGCCAATGTGACAGCTTCCACAGTTATTGTAATTTTGTGAGTGACAGGCATTACAGCTAAACGTATTGATATGAAGAGTATGGAATAAATTTGAATTGTTAATTCCCGAATGACAATTCTGGCATTGAGGTAAATTTGCTACTTTATATCGCTGATCATAAATATTACCATCTCCGTGTATTTCGTTCTTAGTATGACAATTCATACAGCTGTATCCGGCTTTTGTTAAGTGAATATCAGGAACGGTACCCGGAGCTACTCCATAAAATGCATGACCTACTCTGCTGCTGTGACAGGTAGTGCAGTGATCAACCATATTTGGAGTTTTAATAAAGTTATGTGCACGATATAAACCACCGCCGCCGGCTTTAGGTCGCATCACATGGCAATCACCGCATGAAGCATGACATTTAGCACAATTAGTATCATAACCATCTTTCATTAACTCAGTGAGATTGTTAAAACCATCAGGTACATTTCCTACTCCGGATCTTAAAGTGACCATGTTTTTCTGACCCCAACCTTGTTCGTGAATGCTATTCTTAGTCTGGTTCACGATACTTTGATGGCAGCTTCCGCAAAATGTTTCTGCGTCCGCTGAAGGCTTTGCAATAAAATCACCAGAATGGGCAATGTTCTTATCCGCATTATTATCAACACCTTTGTGGCAGGTAGTACAACTCATCTGTCCGTGTGAGCTATTTTTAAATTCGTCATAACCGGGACCGCCAAGGTAAACCCTGTCATAAGGTTCAATGTGCGGAATTTCTCCACCGCATCCTCCGCCTCCAGGATCTGGCGGGTCTGGTGTATGAACTGCTTTTAGATGATTATAATCAGTATGACATCCGATGCAGGAAGCTTTATCAAGATTTGGATCTGGTGTTGGATCAGGTTCTGTGGTTTTTTCAGAACAAGCTACCAGAAATATTGCTAAAAAAAACGCTAAGATTAATTTGAGCTTTTTCATTACCATTCCCTGAATTTGAAATTAAATGCTGTCTCAAAGTCAATCTATATGCCATGAACTATCATTAATAATTGAGGGTTTTTTGCATCGGAATACTGTTAGCCTCTTACTTTTGAGAAAAATTATATTCATCAATAAATAAAATTGAGAATAGATGCTTGTTAGCAAATATCAATTGATATGTAAAATTATTTTTGTGTAAATAATTTTATGACTTGGAGATCTGAAATTAGTTCGATGGATAAGGTATAAGTACGGTAAATATTTTTTCAAGTTTGCTTAAATAAAAAGACGGGTCATCGGCCCGTCTCCTCATAATTTAAATTAAGTTTTCAATCTCATTAGTCCTGCCTTACTAACTTCTTCTGCTGTGCCATGAATACCTGCTAGTAATTCCTAAGCCGGTACATTTTTCCTGCTAAACTCAGCATCACGGTTACTTACATAGCCTGAGTTGCAAAGTACAGCACCAATGAAATGATGAAGCTTTCCGCAAAGATGAAGACAAAGATTCCCAGAAGAGTTTTTTACTTCTCCTGAAATCTCCCAGATGTTCTTTTCATCTTTGAACGAAGTTTTTTCTGTTTTTAGTTTGTCAAGATCACGGAGGAAAATTTGTGTGAGTATTTTAATCATTTTTAGTTCCTGTTTTTATTATCCAATCTTTTGGGTTCTCATCAAAAATAGCTCTATGAATTAAGAATTTATAATAGCCATTTTCCTTTGGAACCGGTTTCATCTCTGTACTAAATCCGCTTACATAATTTGCAATCAAATTGTTTGTGAATAGATTGTAAACAGCAACCTCGCTATCACTTACCCTGATTAAATATTTTTCATTATGGTAATTCTTGTCAGGATAAAACTCATTAAAAATTTTACTGCTGTAATTTTTATTCTGTCCGGTAGTTGAAATTAAGATGTTTTCTTTTGTCATTATCAGGTAGAATCTTCCATAATCTTTTACGATGTATGATGAATCTTCTATTAGTGTTTGAAAATCATCTTCTGAAATATCAATCTTGATTTCTTCATCATTCGAAAAATTATTTACAAAATCATTCCACTTTAATTTAGTTGGGAGTTTATCTTTATTGATTACGAAGCCATTGACATTTTTCGAACTGTATTCAACATAAAGCTTGATGTAGTTATCTATTCCAATTTCATTAATCAGGAATGAATTGTACAAGCCGCTTAGAGGATAACTCATCGAAACGTCATAAGTTTTAAATTCACTCTCGCTAAAAAGCTGCTCGGCTTTCATAAAATCCGATTGCTCAAGAAATTTTCCAAGATTCAGAATTATTCCTGGTTCATAACCACCTCGCCCTCCAAAAGCAACTGCAAATCCTTCCTGGAAAAATGGATGGGTGTATAGTGGAAGTTTCTTCAGCTTAAAGTTTATTAATATGTGAAGCAATTCGTGGTAATGGCAGTTGTAAGTAGTTATCACATAATCGTAGGCGAGATTACCTATTCCTCGCGCTTTGTGTCCAGTGAGCTTTTCAATTTCTTCTTCGTCTTTGCATAGAATGTAAATCAATTTTTCCCTTTTCAGCAATTCTTTTTCTTCTTCAGAGTATTTAAGAATAGAAAAAATAGATGTTATAAACTCTTCGAGTTTTTCAATTGAATATTGATTAAAAAACATTGGTTCGCTCACGTAAAAAATGAAATATTCGCTTTCAATTTTTTGCCAGTCCTTGTAATAGAAGTACAGTGGAGAGATTAAATAACCATTTTTAAAATAGTATTTGGTTTTATAATTCATCTCAGCACATTCAAAATGTAAAAAGGAGAACTCGTCATCAATCTTTTCAATGTAGATAGTATAATCTGTTTCCCCGTTATTAATTTCTTCAATTATTTCGTTTGGTATCTCATATGAAATAAGGAATTTATTTTCAAGACCGATGTAACTTATTCCGAGTCGTTTGGAAATAGCTAGTTCTTCTGGAAGAACAAAGATTGTAAGCTCTTGATTTTTGATTACTATCGCTTCAATAAATGCTGATGCACGTTCGATTGTGAGCGATTGAGAAAAAGAAGTTGTGTTAAGAGTAAAGATCGCAAACAGAATAAACGGATAATTTTTCATTTGGCGTCAATAAAAATAATTTAAAGCTAAGTATTATATACAAGAAATTCCTTATTTGGTCAAAAGGAAAAATATTTCATAAAATTATTTCGCATTTGTCAATCAATATCGGGGAAATATTTTTGCACCGAAAAATTTTACATTCAATAAACTAATAATAAACTTCAGACAGTATATTTATATCAACGATTATAAAAATTACTTCGCTTTTATAAACGTACTTTTGAAAATAATTTTCAATTAACTTTATCTTACTGGCAAAATCCTGGTGAATAAAGGTATTAAATATTTTCTCTTATCCGCATTTGACGATCTTCTTAAGTTACTCTTCAATAAAGAATCTTCACACAATATAATTTTTATCCCTTTATCTCAAATGAAACTATATAGTTCGCAGTTAAACAATCATCATCATCAACATTATTATGGAGTTAATCATGAAAGCAGTTATTTGTTTGCTGTTCCCGGTCTTAATCTTTGCACAAAGTCCCTTTCCTGATAATCTCTTTTTAACTAATGGGAAAGAATATTCTTGTTTAGTTACAGGTATCAGCGATTCAAAAATTGAAATGATTTACGCAAATAATAGAAGTGAATCTGTTATACTGAAAGCAGTCGATCAAATAACAATTGAAGAGTTAGGGCTTGTTTACTCTGCCGGTCAGGGTTTTGCCAAGGATGTTGATCAGATTAAAAAATTCATTGATGCGCGAATGGAAAAAATAGCGGAAGAACAGTTAGTGCAACAGGAACTACAAAAGCTTTCTGTTGTTTCCAATTCTGATCAAATTGGTGAAGCTGATAGCACAGGGTTAACTGAATATTTTAAATATCAAAAACCTTTTCAGATGAAGAAATGGTCATTTGGTGTGCTGTTAATTCCTTACTACTCTGGAAGAATATATTCAATGATCCAATATTATGGGCAAAATCCACCTGAAGTTTATATAAACAGTTTCGCCGAGAACGAAATAAATATGCAGGGTCAACTATCATATGGAATTTTATCAAATATTATGGTAACCCTTGATGTTGCTTATTCCTCATCATACAGTGAATACAGCTCAGAATATCATAGACGTAATGAATACGAGGATTATGATTCCGGAAGAAAGTCAACAAATGGCCTTTATATGTTTGACTTTACTTTAGGCTTGAAATATTATTTTCTTGAATTCTTTCCTAATGACGTTAATATTTATGCACTTCTTGGTTTTGGGCAGCAATTTGCATCTGCTGAAGTGACCGAAGAAGATTTATATCCTGGTCCTGAACCAGCTCCTATTATTGAGGATAATATGGCAGAATACATTGAAGGAATGAATTCACCCTGGCACTTAGATTTTGGCTTTGGTGTAGAATATTTATTCAATGAATCAATTTCGCTCAATTCCAATATTAGATTTATTTATGCCAGTATTAGTTCCGAATATGACTACAGATATATTACTGAATTTGAAACTGTGAATAGGACCTTTGAATACTCAAGTTCGGAATTTATTACCCGAATTGGTCTGGGGATCAATTTTTATTTCTGATTTGATATTTACAAGTCAAACTAGTTGAAGCAATCAGCTTAAGGAATTATTATGAAACTAAATATCTCATCTGTTTTATTAGTCCTACAAATATTGGTAGTGTTTGTTATAGACTCTGTTGGGCAAGTAGTAGAAAAAAATGGAGTAATGTTCCGCGATTTTCAATTTAGAAGTGATTCAGTAAAATTTGATCAAATACTAAAGAGCGAAGATAATTTAATCACCACCAATAAAGACAGCCTTCCATTTATAAAAAATGATTTCATTGTTAATTCATTTGATGGCGAATATGGGGCGGATCAGTACAGCGTTAGTGCAGCGATTGATGGAGAAGGTAATTATGCTTTTACATGGCTTGATTACAGAGAAGGAGAGAAGTCAATCTATGCTCAATTCTTTAATTCGAACGACCAGAGAATCGGACCAAATTTTAAAGTGAATGAATATCCTTTATATGGAAATAATTCGCCTTTTATAGCTGCTAATAAAGATGGTGATTTTGTTATTGTCTGGCTTCGGAATTTTCAGGATGTAATGGCACAGCGATATACTAAAGATGGGCAAAAAGTTGGAAATAATATTTTAGTTAACACTATTTCAAGTTGGAATACTTCAGAACCTTCCGTTGCCGTGAACAGTGATGGGTCCTTTATGGTTATGTGGTCATCTTATTCTTACGGTGGAAATTATCAGGTTTATGCAAGATTAATTGATTCTTTTGGAAATCCAGTCGGACTGGATATCCTCGTATCAGATACATCATTGGGCTCTTCGAGTATTGGTCGCGGTAAAACAATTGATGTTGATGAATTTGGTAAATACTGTTTGACCTGGAGTTCTCATTCATCTTCAAGTTCTTCAAAAATTTATCTTCAAATTATAAATGCATCGGGTCAGATGTTAGGAGGTAATATCTCCGTTAGCAATCCTAATGATAGTTCGCGAAATTATTATCCTGATGTTGCGTCAACTGATGATGGTCATTTTTTAATTACCTGGGAGGAAAATTTTGACTATCCTCAAAGTGATGGCGGTGTGAGTGGAAGAATTTTTCATTCTGATGGGTATTTTGTCACAGATGATTTCAGCATCTATAGACATCCGGGATCTTCATGGAATCCTGTTAATGTTTCCTCTGATAAAGACAGCATTTTTATTGTTCTATGGCTTGGCTATGGTGGTCAATATCTTCAGAAAATAAAATCAAACGGAGAATTTATTGGTGATACAGTTAAAGTAAGCTATAACTCAATAAATTCTGGATATAGTTACTATAGCGGATTTACGAATATGTTTGATAATCATTTTTTTATAGCGCCGGAGTTTTACGATAGACATGATCGAAATATTTATATTCAAAAATTTAATTATGAACTTCAGCCGGTAGGATCTTTTGATAAGTTGCACGATGACTTTGGAAGTGCCTGGCAAAGGAAATCTTTGATTAAGTTTAATAATACCGGGCGCTCAATAGTACTTTGGGAAGATCAAAGGAACGGACGTGCAGATTTATTTGCACAGGTTTATGATGAAGAATATAATCCAATCGGGAACAATTTCCATATTAATGAAACCAGCGCTGATTACTGGCAACTTTATGCTAAAGAGGTTGAATGCCTTAGTGACGGAAATTTTGTAATTGCATTCAGCAGTTTCGAATACTATTCGGATGGGACAAGTGTATTTCTCCAATTAGTAAGCAAAACAGGAGAAAAAATTGGTCAAAACAAATTAGTTAAAGCGAGGAATTATTACTCAAATTATAATCTTGCTCTAAATACAAATTCAAGTGATGAGATTATGCTTTGTTGGTATGATCGATACAGTACCAATATGAAAATATATGATAACGAACTAAATTCAATTTCTAATGAAAAGATTTTATTGGAATATTCCAACTTCATGGGTTTCAATCCTATAACTGTATCTGTAGATAGTGCATTTAATATTTTTATATCATACACTAATTATGATTTTCAAAATTATTCATCTGATAATAAATTAAGAGGAAAGTTCTTCGACAGAAATGGGATCGGTTACACAGGTTTTATTATTGATAGTGTTAATTCATACATCTATGATATCACAAGCAAAAATGAAGGACACAACTTTGCACTTCTTTATAAGGATGGAAGTAAGGTCTATTTAAAGAGAAATTACAACCGAGATAAAAACTACGTATTTGAAAATAGTTTTTATTCATATAGTTATTCCAGTAATCAATTAAATATTGTTGAGTTTGGTAATCAAAAAGTTTTTGTAACCTATAATTCCAATTTAGATGTAATCGGTTTTTATGCGAATGATAATAGAAGGGAAACGGAATCTTATCTTTTACATCATTATGAATATATTGATCCATACTATGATAATTACAACGGATCAAATAGTTCAGACATTTTGAATGATAAAATTATTTTTTCTTATGAGAGTAATAGCAATGAAGGAACAGGTTATGATATTTGGGCAAATGTTAGAAAAATTGAAAGTATAGATTTTACTTCTGAACTTTTCTACCCTCCTGTGAATTATGATATTCTTTACAATAATTTCCCAAACCCTTTCAACTCAAGAACAAAAATTGTTTATGAGATACTGGCTTTTCATAAAGTCAAGTTAGCTATTTACGACATACTGGGCAGAGAGGTGAAGGTTCTTGTTAACGAAAACCAGGAGAAAGGATTATATGAAGTTGAATTTGATGCAAGTGGTTTTGCATCAGGAATATATTTCTATAAACTCGATGCTTTTAAAAGCACCGTAAAGAAAATGATTTTGTTGAAATAAAAAAGACGGGTCAATGACCCGTCTTTAAGTTTGTTAGATTCCTGCTCGTCTCGGAGACGGAGTCTACGGACTTTCGCAGGAATGACAGGTGAGATTATGCTTTCAATCTCACCGGTCCAGCTTTCTTTACTTCTTCCGCAGTTCCATCTGCAAAAAGCTTAAAGTTTTCAACAAATCTAGCAGCAAGTGCATCGTATTTTTTCCAGTACTCATCTTTATTTCCCCAACTGTTGGATGGCTCAAGCACATCTTCAGGAACATCGGGGCAGGAAAGCGGAACTTCAAATCCAAACAGTTTATCTTTTCTATATTTTACGTTATCAAGCTTGCCATCTAGAGCAGCATTTAAAAGATTTCTTGTGTGACGAATGCTTATTCGTTTACCAACGCCAAATCTTCCGCCAACCCAGCCTGTGTTAACAAGCCAGACATTTGCTTTGTGCTTAAGCATTCTTTCTTTCAGCATCTGTGAATAATCGTACGGATGACGAACCATAAAAGGTCCGCCAAAACAAGCTGAGAAAGTAATCTGAGGTTCGATACCGAGTCCGATTTCAGTGCCTGCAATTTTTGAAGTGTAACCACTTATGAAATGATACTGTGCCTGTTCAGGATTTAATCTTGCTATCGGCGGCATAACACCGGAAGCATCACAGGTTAAGAAAATAATATTCTTCGGATGCTTGTGAACGTATCCTTCCTTAACAATATTTGGAATGAAATCTATAGGGTAAGAACAACGTGTATTCTCAGTTATCATATCATCGTCAAGATCAATATGCCTGCTAACAGGATCAAATACGACATTTTCCAGAATAGTTCCGAACCGTCTTGTAGTCGCATAGATTTCAGGCTCAGCTTCAGCAGAAAGACGGATAACTTTAGCATAACATCCGCCTTCAAAATTAAATACTCCATTGGAACTCCAGCCGTGCTCATCATCACCAATGAGTAATCTGTTTGGATCTGCGGACAAAGTAGT
>Ga0209498_1001751_pt1 | contig 13230 bp, 9 predicted proteins | sample WalLakDeSediment_FD_184131 | JGI IMG/M metagenome (GOLD analysis project Ga0209498, IMG submission 184131) | Lake sediment microbial communities from Walker lake, Nevada to study Microbial Dark Matter (Phase II) - Walker Lake 11/02/13 Deep... | ecosystem: Environmental > Aquatic > Freshwater >...
CGCGCAAACTCGCCAGCGACACGCTCTCCCCGTCGAGCATACTCAAGCGAAAGTCGGGCGCTTCCTGGCCGGCGAGCGGCCTCCCGCCGCCGTAGTTGACCGCACCGTGGGACATCCCCCACATCGCCCAGCCCGCGCCGAGCACTACGATCAGCCCCACAAAAAAGGCGACCGTGTTCCACGTGCGCTTCTCCATCTGTGGCCAGAGCGCCAAACCGCCGCCCGTCAGAAAGAGCAATCCCCCAAGCCAAAGGAAATTGACCAACACGTTAATGAAGACCTTGAAGGTCGCTACAGCGCCGTCGTTCGTCCATCCCCCAAGAATCAGATAGAAGTCTTCGCCGATTTGGGGATACAGTGCGGGCATCGTGGTCGTCTGGTCGGTGAGGGTGTAGCGGTTCAACCGGGGTTGCAGCGTCGTCAGGTAGGCGTCGCCACGATAGACGGAGACGTCAGCCCAGGTGGTGGTGTAATCGGCCTCGAAGTCGCGCTTGAGTCCCTCGAAGACGAGCGTGTAATCGCCCACCGCGGTCGGCTGGCCGGTGGGGATGGTGATTTGCACCTCGAAGGGATACATCCGGGTACCGATGACGCCGAGCGCCATCAGAATGACGCCGAGATGCACGAGATAGCCGCCATACTTGCGCCGCTGCGCACGCATCACGTGCCACAGTGCGTTGAGGGGCGCCTCGCCGGTCCTTTTGCGACGCGTGAGGGCGCCCTCGACAAATTCTGCAAGCGTCGCGGCGCCGGCAAACCCGCTGATAGCGAACCCCACCAGTGAAAAAATGTCCGTCAAGCCCGCAAGCGCCGCTGCGATGGGGACGACAACTGCGCCGGCGATGACGATCCACCGGCGCTGCCGCAAACGCTTCAACGCTGCCGCGCCCCGTCCAAGCAGCGGGCACAGGCCGATCGCTATCACCAGCGCAGCGAACTGTGGCCCGGTCACGCGGTCGAACCACGCAGGCCCGGCCTCATAACGCTGCCCGCCGAGCGCCTCGGTCAACGTGGGGAGGATGCTGCCCACAAACACGGAAACGGTCAGCGTAGTGAACAATACCAGGGTCAGGAAGAACATCCCATCGCGCGAAAGCAATCCCTCTGCCGAGGAAGCGTCTGTCTTGAGCGCAGCCCGGCGGGTGTAGAGCAAAGCCAGCGAGCCAATGAGCGTTACCGCGATAGCGGTCAGGTAGTAACCGCCCAGATTGGAGCGAGCGAAAGCATGCACCGACTGGATCAACCCGCTGCGCGTGGCGAAGGTGCCAAAAAGCACCAGCACAAAAGAAAAGATTGCCATCAGCATATTCCACGTGTGGAAGCCACGCCGCTCCTCCTGCATCACCGCGCCGTGCAGCAACGCCGTCGCGGTGAACCAGGGCAGCAACCCCGCATTTTCGACGGGGTCCCAGGCCCAGTAACCGCCCCACCCTAACACATCGTAAGCCCAGCGCATCCCCAATAGCAGGCCCAGACTCAGACCCAACCACGCGATCAGCGTCCACGTGCGAATCGTCGCCGTCCAACCTTCGATCCGCCGCGTGACCAGAGCCGCCATCGCAAAAGCAAAGGGAACCGCCAGCCCTACGTATCCCACAAAGAGCGCGGGAGGGTGGAAGATCATCCCTGGATGGCGCAGCAGCGGATTGAGCCCGAGGCCATCGATGGGCGGCTGTGGGAGCCGCGTGAAGGGATGCGAGAGGAACAAGGTCATCGCGACGAAGAAGGCCGTGATCAGGTTGAGAAAAACGATGGCCCAGGGAACGAGTGGGCGCGCCTGTTCCAGGCGTGCGCGCTCCGAAGGAAAAGCGATCGCCAAGGCCGCGAAAAGCGCCTGCATAAAGCACCACAAGAGCAACGACCCTTCCTGCCCGGCCCACACTGCCGACATTTTGAGATACACGGGAATCACCGTCGAGGAGTGCTGGGCCACGTAACTGATTTCGAAATAATCGGTGAGGAAGGCCAGCAACAGCAGCAACAGCGCCGCACCGACCAGCGCCGCCAGCGCATAGGTCGCATTGTGCGCGCTTTGCAGCCACGTCTTACCGCGCGTGGCTGAGGTGGGAACGGCAGACACCCGAATGCCGCGCCAGGCGGCGTAGACCGCATACAAGGCGACGGCCAACGAGAGACCGACGAGGAGCGTCCCGACTTCGCCGAGCATCTTAGTCGCCTGCCTGAGCGGGAATTTCTTCGTCGTACCGCGAAGGGCACTTGAGGAGCAGCTCATCGGCGTAGAAGCGCCCGTCCGCCCCCATCTTACCGCGCATAATTGCCTGCGCCTCGTGCTGCAAGAGGTCGGGCTTTACGCTGTTGTAGACGACTTCGAGCCGGGGGCCGGTAGGGTCGCGGACGGCATCGTGGAGCACCTGCGCCAACCCGCCACGCCGCTCGACCTCTTTGGGATCGGCGGGCACATCGAGGATAGTGAAGGTAACGCGCGGAGCGAGCGCGTCGTAATCGATAGTTTCACCCAAGACCGCGCCGGAGACAGTTATGTTGCGCTGTAACGCCTCATCGCCCATCGCGTGGAGTTCTGCAACGGTGAGGAAAAACTGCGCGGTGCTGCCGGTGCTGCTCACAATCAAGTAAATCACAGCCACAATGATAAGCAAGCCGGCCACAATAAACGTCGTTCTGTTTTGCATCACATCACCTTAATCGATTTTGCCAACACTATTGGTTTTATGCTGAACGCACACTGATAGTTCTTTTTTCTACCAGCAGATTGAGCAGATTTCTTGCCCCATTTTCAAGTTCGATCTGCTCCATCCGTTTAATCCGCTGACAAGAAAATTCTGTGTGCGCTCGGATAGAGTCTTATTCTATCCTGAAAAACGTGCTTGACAAGAGATTTGCGATGCGCTCACGACGGGCGTCGTCCAGGCTGGGGCGGCCGGCAACATCGTTTGACAAACAAGCCAGTTGCACTACACTCCGCAGCGTAGGGGAGAAAACGCCCGAACTGGTGCAACAATGAACCCAATCCTGATCCGGCATTTATACAGCAGCGCGCGCAGGAACCGCTTTTTCTGGTTCCTCAGTCTTTACCTGCTCGGCGTCGGGCTGATGGCCTTATTCCTTGCTACCCTCATTGCAATGCCGGTGTTCTTTAACGGACGGGCGCGCGCCGCAGCGACCCTGTCGATGCTCGATCTCTTCACCGGCGGGCGGATGATCTACTGGTTCTCCGGCGCGATCCTGATTCTGACGAGCAGCCTGCTGGTGCCGGTCAACGCGCTAGGGGCGTTCGCCGGAGAGCGCGAAAATCGCACGCTCGATCTCCTGCTCACCACCACACTCAAAATCCGTAGCATCGTCCTGGGCAAACTGGCCTCGGCGCTGCTCACCGGCGCCATCTACGTTCTGGCGCCCTTGCCATTGTTGATGAGCGGTTTCTGGCTTGGCGGCGTCACCACCGCCGAATTGGGCATCACGCTGCTCTTTCTCGCGCTGGCGATGCTTTCCGGCGTGGCCTGGGCGTTGCTCATCTCGGCGTTCTTGCGGAGGACCATTGTCGCCGTGCTCGTCTTCTACGGGCTGGCGTTTACCTTTGCCCCGGTCATCACCACCCTGGCAACGGCGACGGCAGGCCTGGCTGAAGCGTGGAAATATGCCACTTTCCTCGATGTGCAGCCCTTCTGGATCGAGGCGCTTTTGCAGTACGGATGGGTCCTTCTCGCCGGGCTGCACCCGCTGACCGCCGCGGTTGTGACCCAGGCTATGGTCTTCGATCAAGGCTCGTGGGTATTCCTCCACTTCACCGTCGAAAGATATATATCGGGCGCCGGAGGCACGATCCTGGGCACCGTCACGCTCCCCTCCCCCTGGATCACGTACACACTCTTCACCCTCATCACGACAGCGCTTATGCTGCGCGTCACCATCTGGCGGTTGGGACGCCCGGAGCGGTGACGATGCCCCCACTAGAACGCGAAATCGCGCGCCTTAGCCAGGCGCTCCGCCACCACCGCATGGTGGTAGGCGCGGGATGGGGTAGCGCGGCAGGACTGGCGGCGCTGCTCGTTGCTACCGTGGCTGCGCGACTCACACCGCTGTGGTACCAGGCCGAACTGCTGCTGGCATCCCTCTGGACCGTGGGCGGCGGGCTGTTCGTAGGCGCAGTGCTCGGCTACGTCTGGCCAATGCCACTTCTGCGCCGGCTGCGTTTGTTCGACCGGCGGCTGCACCTGGCCGACCGGCTGACGACGGCGTGGGAATTGGCACAAGGACGCATCACCGCCCCTGCCTCGCTGGCTCACCTTCAGCAGGCGCAAACCCTCGACGTTGTGCGCACCATCGATCCGCAACCGGCGTTTCCGCTTCGCCCGTCGCGCACAGCAGGATTCGTGGCGCTCGTGCTACTGCCGGCGCTCGCCCTGACGCTCTTCCTTGCCAATCCGCAGGAAAGCGCACTCCTTCACCGTGAAGCACAGCAGGCCGCTGTGACGGACGCGGTCGCCGACGCCATCGCTCACCTCGAGGCCGCGCAAGAATCTCTGGCCGCGAACGATGCCCTCAGCGAGGCCCGGCGCGCTGCCGCGCTCAAGGCTTTGGAGGAGGCGCTCGCCGCCCTCCAGGACCGGCGGAGCACAGCGGCGCAGACGCCGCTCGCCGAAGCACAGGCCGCGCTTTCCGCCGCCGAGCGGCAGCTCGCGGAATTGCGCTCGCCCGAAGCTGCTGCGCGGGTCCAACAGTTGGCCGAAGCCAGCCCGCTCTCCACCGCCGACGTCGTCCAACCACTGGCCGAAGCGCTGCAACGCGGCGACGCGGAAGCCGCTGCCGCCTACCTGCGCGATCTGCTCGATCCAACCGGCAAGCAGCCCCTGACCACCGAGGAAATGCTCGCGTTGGCCGACGCCTTCCAGCAGATGGCCGATGCGTTGCATACCGCCGATCCGGCATTGGCCGAACAGTTGGAATCCGCCGCCCAGGAGATCTACAGCGGCGATATGGCCGCCGCGCGCGCCGCCGTGCAGGAGGCCGCGGAGATGTTCTCTGCGACCGCGCAGGCCAACGCGCCCAACGAAACCCTCGCACAAGCCCAGGCTGCCGTCCAACAGGCCCAGGAACGCTTAGGAAGCGCGCAACGGCAAACAACAGCGCCTATCCCCTCAGAAAGCGCTTCAGCCCAACCAGGGGCTTCTGGAACACAGAGCGAACCGGGGACAGGCGCACAGCCGGGGCAACCGGGTGGCAGCACAGCAGAAGATCCCGGCGACGGCAGCATGCATAGCGAAGACGCCGGCAGCAGCCAGCCCTACGGCGACGCCACGGCGCCACGCCTGATGGGTCAGAGTGGCGAGATCACGCTTCCCCGGCAGGAGACGCTCGGCCCCCCGCGCCCCATCACCGGCCTTCCAGGGGAAGCGCGCATCCCCTACCAAGACATCTACGCGGCCTACGCCGAAGCCGCCCAGGCCGATCTCGCGCGCAACGTCTATCCGCCCGCACTGCGGGCCTACGTGCGGGAGTATTTCAACGGCCTCGAACCCTGAGAATTTGACAAATTTCGCATTTGCTTTACACTGCTAACTGTATGTGAAATGGAGATTCTATGATCGTAACGTTGATCGCCAGCGCCAATAACCAGCAGCAGCAGAGACTTCTTGTGAAGTCCGGTTAGTGCTGCCTCGTTATTGAAAGCTATTTGAACCAGCCTACCGGCAACCGGTAGGCTGGTTTTCGTTTGGAAAGGGGGTGATACAGAGCACACATCGTTGTAGTGAAGGCCTTGCCAGAGATTAGCCGAACCAGCCGTTCGCATGCTTTTGCAAGGGCAGCCGTTTTTACTTGATAAACGCAATTGCAGCCAAAACTAAGGAGAAGAGGGAAATGATTACTGAAGTTGTATCTCGCGCCAAGGAAGACGATATTCGTTTTGTGAGTTTTCAATTTACCGATATCTTCGGGACCATCAAGAGCGTTACGCTGCCGGTTGTGCAGCTAGAGGGGGCGCTCGAGGAAGGCATCTTTTTCGATGGGTCGTCTGTGGAGGGATTCGCCCGCATCTACGAGAGCGACATGGTACTTGTGCCTGATCCGGCAACGTATCGCGTGCTGCCGTGGAGCATGCCAGAACGCCGTCGCGCCCGCATCATCTGCGACGTCCACACGACAGACGGCAACCCCTTAGCCAGTTCACCTCGCACTGTCCTCAAACGCGTGCTGGAACGTGCGGAAGCTAAAGGGTACACTTACAATGTCGGCCCAGAACTGGAGTTCTTCCTGTTCAAACGTAACGGCGACGCGCCGTTTCTGCCGGTGCCGCACGACATTGGAGGCTACTTCGACTTTTCGCCCCGCGATGAGGCGCAACAGGTGCGCAGTGAGATTATCATCGCCCTGGAAGCCCTCGGCATTCACGTCGAGATGGCCCACCACGAGGTCGCTGCCGGGCAACACGAGATCGATTTCCGCTACGCGGATGCGCTCTCCACAGCCGATAACGCCATCACGCTGAAGTACACGGTGCGTGCTATCGCCGCAACCTACGGCATCTACGCCAGCTTTATGCCCAAACCGATCTTCGGTATCAACGGCTCAGGGATGCACACCCACCAGAGTATGACCGACGCCAACGGCAAGAACCTCTTCTACGCCGCCGACGATCCCTATCACCTCTCGAAACTCGCCTACCACTTCCTCGCCGGGCAGATCGTCCACGCACGGGCGCTGGCGGCCATCGGCGCGCCGACGGTGAACAGCTACAAGCGCCTCACGCCCGGCTACGAAGCGCCGGTCTACGTCTGCTGGGCGCATCGCAACCGCTCGGCGATGATCCGCGTTCCGGCCACCCGCGCGGGCAAAGAAGCCGCGACGCGCATCGAACTGCGTTGCCCCGATCCAAGCAGCAACCCGTACTTGCTCTTTGCTTCCGTCCTGGCCGCCGGCCTGGACGGCATCGAGCGCGAGCTCGAAGCGCCGGAACCGGTGAACGAGGATATCTATCACTTGCAAGAGGCCGACCTTGCGGAACGCTCCATCGGCACCCTGCCCGGCACCCTGTCCGAAGCGCTGGATGCGTTGGAAGCAGATGAGGTTATCCTGGAGACGCTGGGCGAATCGCTCGCCGAGACGTTCATCCGCGCCAAGCGCACGGAGTGGGACGAATACCGCATCCGTGTGACGCCGTGGGAACTGGAGCGGTATCTCGAAACCGCCTAGCTTCTTCACATATATGCATTTGGATGCCCCGCCGCGTGCGGGGCATCTTTGTTGTGCGCTGAATTGCCAAAATCGTCAACTTCCAGTATAACACAGGAAGGATTCCTAATAACAATCGAAAGGCGCACGATGGGTAAATCTCCGATTCGCATCAGTTATACGGCCAGCGGCGGCGTCCTCACCAACGCCGAGGGAACCCACGTGTTGCTGTTGATCCGCCCCGACCACGACGAGGTGCGCCTGCCCAAAGGCCACGTCGAACCGGGAGAGGCCCTCGCCGACGCGGCACTGCGCGAAGTAGCCGAAGAGGCCGGTTACGACGACCTCGAGATCCTTGTCGATCTGGGGGAACAGTTGGTCGCCTTTCCTTTAGGCGACAAAGTCGTGCGGCGTACTGAGCGTTACTTCCTGATACGTGCACGCACGCTACACCAAACCGAGCGCCCGCAGCCCGACGATCAACAGTTCTTTACCATTTGGGTTCCCTGGGACGAGGCCCCCACCCACCTCACTTTCGAAGCCGAACAGTTGTGGCTTCGTCGCGCGCGGCAGGCTATGGAGCAGAACGTATGACAACATCCGACAGCACTTCGGCCACCGTCATTATGGAAATTTACCGGCAATTGCGCGACCGCTACGGCGATCCGCCGCACCGGCCCGATGGCGATCCACTGGGAGCGCTGGTCAATACCATCCTGAGCCAGAATACCAACGACCGCAACCGCGATCTCGCGTTCGCGGCGCTGCGCGCGCAATTCCCCACCTGGGAGGCCGTGCGCGACGCGCCGACCGACGCCATCATCGAGGCCATCCGGCCGGCAGGCTTGGCGCCCACCAAAGGGCCGAACATCCAGGCGGCGCTGCAGCAGATCACGGCAGAACACGGTGATCTATCACTGGCCTTCCTGGAGACGCTGCCCCTGGAAGAGGCCCGCCAGTGGCTCGTCGGTCTCAACGGCGTCGGCCCCAAGACCGCGGCCATCGTGCTGTTGTTCGCGTTGGGACGTCCGGCCTTTCCGGTCGATACGCACGTCCATCGCGTCACCCGGCGACTCGGGCTGATCCCGCAAAAGACATCGCGGGAAAAGGCGCATCTCCTGCTCGAAGCGCTTATTCCGCCAGAACTGTACTGGACGTTTCATCTCAACCTCATCGCACATGGGCGGCAAGTGTGCCACGCCCGCAACCCCGCGTGCGACGAATGTTGGTTGCACGCCCAATGTGCTTACTATCAAGCCCTACAAGAAGGGAATCAAACGCCATGAAGAGCACCAAGACACCGAGATTTGGCCTGCTGCCCTATCAAGCCCTCGCCAAACGCTGGTTTGGCCCGGCGCTGTGGCTCATCCCCGCCGGGATCTTGCTCTGGTGGGCCGTGCCTCAGGTGCCCCAACTCGAGCAACGTTACCCCTTTTTGGGATTGGTGATCAGCGCCATCGGCTTGCTCATCGTCATCTATACGGTCCTGGCCCGGCGAGCGCACATCAGTTGTCACAGAAACAATTTCGTCATCCATACACCTTTTTATCCGATTGCCTTTTCGTACCAGCGCGTGGAGGTGGTGCGCCCAATGGAGTTCAAAAGCATCTTCCCACCAGAAAAGGAGAAAAACGCGCGCCGGCGTTTGTACGGCACTATTTGGGGCAAGACCGTCATCGTCATCAATGTCAAAGGCTTTCCTCTGCCCCGGTGGTGGCTGCGCCTGTGGCTCCATCCGTACTTGTTGCATCCGCGCGAGCTGGCAATGGTGCTACCCGTCGAAGACTGGATGGGCCTCTCACGCAGCGTCGAGTCTCAGCGCACGAACTGGTTGGAACAGCGGCGTCAACGCCAGCAAGGGAATATGTAAACCACAATGCAAATGTAGCATTGACCGCAAAATGTTTAGGTGTGACAAATCCTTACATACTTTTCCACAAGGCTTTCCACAGTTTGACCCCTACAAATATGGGTTGAGGCCACGCGATACGGCACCTGTAGCGAATAAAATTTTTGCCCAATATACAGAAACGAGCAATATTAAAACCGGATGTTTTTTAAGATAAAACGGGCTTTTGAGGTTGCCTAATTCCCGTTTTTTTGGTAGAATATAAATGGTCACCGCAAAGGCGATGGGGATAACCTTCTCAATATCACGCCGTTGCACAACGGCAACGTTTACGCCAGTGGCCATCCTTTTTATGGCGTCTTAGCTGATAATGTTTTCCTTGCCTAACTACACCAAACGGGATTGCGTGCACACTATGAACTCACAAAGATTATGGCAGGCCGCCCTGGGTGAACTGGAATTACAGATGACCCGGGCAACCTTCGACACTTGGCTACGTGATACACACTGCATCGGTATGGAGAATGGCGACACGCTGGTGATCGGGGTCAAAAACGGCTACGCTGTCGAATGGCTAGAAAACCGGCTCTACACGGTCATTCAGCGCACTTTACACCGGCTGAGCCAACAGGAAGAAGTACGAGCGCGCTTTGTCGTCTGGCAAGCTAAACGTAACAACAGCAACGGGGAGGCTCCTGCTCTGATCCAGGAAGAGGCAACGCCGCAGCCCACAACAATGCGTTACCCCGGGTTGAACTCCATTTACACCTTCGATAATTTTGTAGTTGGACCGAGCAACCGTCTCGCTCAAGCCGCGTCGCAAGCTGTCGCCGAAAACCCGGCCCGCACGTACAACCCGCTATTTATTCACGGCGGCGTCGGCTTAGGGAAAACGCACTTGCTTCACGCCATCGGGCATGAGTGCTGCCGGCGCAATATGCAAGTGCTCTACGTCTCTTCAGAAACCTTTACCAACGATCTCATTGAAGCGATACGCACGCATACAACTGAGCTTTTCCGCGAAAAGTATCGCACGGCGGACGTCCTGTTGGTCGATGACATTCAGTTCATCGCGGGAAAAGAAAGCACCCAAGAGGAATTCTTCCACACTTTCAACACCCTGCGCGACACAGGGTATCAAATTATCCTCAGCAGCGACCGCATTCCCAAGGCTATGGTCACGCTGGAAGAGCGTCTGCGCTCACGCTTCGAATGGGGGCTGATCGTCGATATCCAGCCTCCCGATTACGAGACACGCGTCGCCATCTTGCAATCGAAAGCCGAACGGCTGCACGTGGACATCCCCAATGAGCTGTTGAGCTACATCGCCACCAACATCGAGAGCAACATCCGGGAGCTTGAAGGGGCGCTCAACCGTGTGTTGGCAATGGCGCGCCTGACCAACCTACCCTTGACGCGGCAAATTGCGGAAAACGCGCTTGCCGATTTGCTGCCACATCACCCCGAGATTTCGGCCGGACAGATCCTTACCGCCGTAGCAGCTCATTACGGCATCAGCGAGGAGGATCTACGCAGTGCGCAGCGTAACCGTCGCATTGCCCAACCGCGCCACATTGCTATGTACCTCTTGCGTGAAGAGACTGATGCCTCGTTTCCGCAAATCGGCGCCGAGTTAGGCGGCCGCGACCACACCACCGTCCTCTACGGTTACGAAAGGGTCCGCGCGCGCCTGGAACACGACGATCAACTGAAACGCGAAGTGATGACGCTCAAAGGTCACTTATACGGCCAAAACTAAGCCGTTGTTCGCCTTGAGGCGGGATTTTGGGCCACAGCAGCTCAAAATCCCGCTTTTTTCTTGCCCATACCCCGACGCTCAGGTTTGTGGTACAATAACGCAGGTACCCCACTCACGAGGATTTGAACTATGATCATCATCGACACGCTGTTTGCGGCTTTACCATTGGCGCTCATTATCGTTCTAATGATGGGATTTCACTGGAGCGGGGCGAAAGCCGGTGCAGCAGGCTGGATCGCAGCATTGGCTATTGCTACATTGCGATTCTCAGGCAACGCAGCGTTTCTTCTTTGGGCGCAAATCGATGGCCTCTTCCGCGCCGCGCAGGTGCTATATATCATCTGGGGAGCCTTATTCTTCTTTCGTATCACCGAAGCCAATGGCGCATTGCACGCTATGGCAACGATACTGCGGCAAATCTCACCCGACAGAACGATGCAGGTCCTCATCCTAGGATGGGCCTTCACCTCGTTTCTTCAAAGTGTGGGCGGCTTTGGCGTGCCGATGGCGGTTGTTGCGCCTCTTATGGTCGGTATCGGTTTCGAACCGCTCATCGCCGTGGTTTTGCCTGCGGTAGGACACGCGTGGTCGATCTCCTTCGGCTCGCTTGGCGCGTCGTATGAGGCCCTCAAAGCCGCCACCGGACTGGAAGGGGCGCTCATCGCGCCGGATATGGCCCTCGCACTGGGGATGGTCTGCTTCCTCGCGGGTTTCTGCGTATTGTGGGTAGCCGGCGGCCACCACACAGCCCGCGCAGGGATGTTGCCGATGCTCTTCATGGCATTGGCGATGGGTGGGGTGCAATATCTCGCTGTGCGCGCCGGACTCTACCATATCGCCTTAATGCTCGGCGCGTTAGCGGGTCTGGGAGTAGGCATCCTGTGGGCAAGGCTGCACAAGAACAGATACAGCCCGACTTCGGAACCCATCCCATGGACCAAGCATCTGGTGTCCATCTTACCTTACCTGCTGTTGTTGGTCATCATCTTCAGCGCCAATTTCGTCCGCCCACTCACCGCGTGGCTCGACAAAGTCCAGGTGCAGGTCACCATCCCGCCAATCACCCTTGCCAACGGACAAACGATCGCCGCCAGCAAGACGAAACCGCTGGCGGTTTTCGGGCACGCGGGCGCGTTGTTGTTTTACACCGGATTTCTTACCCTCCTGCTGTCGAAAATGCAGGGGACGCTACCACCGGGCGCCGGCAAGAAAATTCGCGCCGGTATGATGCGCAGCGGATGGACTTCGACGTTGGGCATTCTAGCGATGGTCGGTATGGCAACCACAATGGAAAAGGCCGGTATGGTGCCTTTGCTCTCGCACGCGATGGCCGACATCGCCGGGGGACTATATCCCTTAGTCGCTCCTTTTATCGGTGCGCTAGGCGCTTTTATAACTGGCAGCAACACCAATTCCAACGTGCTATTCGGCGCATTCCAACAACAAGTTGCCCAGACTTTAGGCTATACCGTCCCGGTCATACTGGCAATCCACAATGCCGGCGCATCGGTCGGCTCGGTTTTCGCCCCGGCGAAGATCATCGTAGCCTGTAGCACCGTAGGATTGAGCAACGGCGAAGGCGAGGCCCTGCGGCACATCACCAAATACTGCGTCGCCATCCTTATCGTCCTGGCGCTCGTGGGGCTGTTAGCTGCATCTGTGCTGTAGCAACGGGTTGCCACCAAATGTGTAGACGTGATAGAGCTTTGATGAGCAACTTGAATACCTTCCAACTCAACGTATAATATAAGCAACTGTTTCTAATAATAAGGGAGCACGCTATGGAGCCAAATCATATTCTGATCGTTGATGATGATGTCGATACCCTACGCCTGGTTGGCCTGATGCTTGAGCGTGAGGGGTTTAAGATTGTCGCTGCGGCTTCCGGCCAGCAAGCCATCGAGAAAGCAATCACAGAACAACCGGTCCTCATCATCCTCGACGTGATGATGCCCGGCATGGATGGCTATCAGGTCGCAACGCAACTCCGCAAACACCCGGCCACGGAAGACATCCCCATCTTGATGTTTACCGCCAAAACCGCGGTCAACGATAAAGTCGCCGGCTTCCAAGCCGGAGCAGACGATTATTTGACTAAGCCTATCCATCCCACCGAACTGGTCACACGGGTACAGGCCCTGCTCCATCGCAGTCGTCGCGTTGGCAGCGAAGTCGGGCGTGGACAAGTCACCGGTTTTCTGCCGTCCAAAGGGGGTCTAGGCACCAGTTCGCTCGCGCTGAATACCGCTCTCGAACTGACCAGGGCGCACCCTGACAAAAAGATAGTTCTGGTAGAATTGCAGGATGGTAAAGGTACAATGGCCCAACAGTTGGGCATGAACCTACCCGGCGGGATTCAGACATTGGCAGAACAGCCTGTTGCACACGTCAACAAAGATGCTTTGAAAGATAATCTGGTACGGCACACCTCTGGGCTGCACCTGTTGTTGAGTACGCACCACCCCTCCGGGAC
>Ga0209498_1001754_pt1 | contig 13209 bp, 9 predicted proteins | sample WalLakDeSediment_FD_184131 | JGI IMG/M metagenome (GOLD analysis project Ga0209498, IMG submission 184131) | Lake sediment microbial communities from Walker lake, Nevada to study Microbial Dark Matter (Phase II) - Walker Lake 11/02/13 Deep... | ecosystem: Environmental > Aquatic > Freshwater >...
CTCCGGCCTGCGACGCCGCCTGCACGATAAGAATTCCTTCCCGGAGGGGCGTCGGATAACAGGGTCGCAGGCGCCCTACGGAGGCCCGTTTTATGGGCTTGAGAAAAATAGAGTTTCCCTGTATAAAGGTATTTGTTCCTCTTCCTCATTCAAGAAAACACACCACCATTCTCCTTTAAGGAGGGTTTGGGCATGACGGAAAAAAGCCACATTCCTCTCGGCGTCGGTTTTTACCCCGACTGGTTCTGGCGTCATTACGGGATCTCCTTTGACAGAAAGTACTACTTGGACCCCGAGGCCCGAATCGAAGCCAGGATGGATATCGACAGGCGCCTGGCCGAGAGGTTCGGGGATGTGGGACTGGGGGATCCAAACCCCAAGCCCAAACCCCTGATCACCTTCGGCATGGTCATGTTGCCCGCCATCTTCGGGTGCGAAATCGTCTTCAAGAACGACGCTCTCCCCTGGGCCATGCCCTTGAACCTCTCCGAGGACGAGGTGATGAAGCTCCAGGCGCCGGACATCTTTAACGCCTGGCCCATGACGGAGGTGCTCCGGCAAATCGCTTACCTCAAAGAAAAATATGGCCGGGTGGTGGGGGACATCAACACCACGGGCGTGCAGAACCTCGCTCTCAAACTCCGGGGCGAGCAGCTCTACATCGATTACTTTGAAAACCCCAAGCTCTGCCACCACCTTCTGAAATTCTGCACTGAGTGCATCATCCGGCTTTTCAGGGCCGTTTATGAAATCACAGGAACCGGTGCAATCGACGTAACCCCCATGTGCGACCCCAGGCTCTTTGTGCTTCCCAATTGCACGGTCGAGCAGATCTCCCGGGAAACCTATGAAACCTTTGTTTTGCCTTACGACAACCAGGTAGCCGACGCCTGCCACCCTGTGGGCATTCACCACTGCGGTTCCGTCAACCAGGTCCTCGAAGCCTATGCCAAAGTTCGGCATCTGGATTTTGTCGAGATCGGCTTTGGATCGGACGTGAAAAGAACCCGGCAGGTCTTCGGGCCGACCGTGGCCGTCAACGCGCGAATGAACCCCGTGCTCATGAAGAACGCAAACCCGGGGGACATAGAAGCCGAGGTGAAAAGGCTCATCGATCAGGGGGCGCCTCTGCGAAACTTTTCCATCGACACCGTAGGACTCACCCACGGAACACCGGATGAGAACGTGAAAGCCGCCCTCAGGACCGCAGTCGACTACGGAAGAATCCAGGACGACACTCCCGGCAAGACCGTTTACAGTATTCCTCAAACCAAGGCGCCCCTGGAAACCCTGGTGAGCGGCGCTGCAAGATCCGTTCTGATCGGTCCCCGGCGCCCCCTGGTCCTTATCGGCGAGAGGATCAATCCTACCGGCCGCAAGGACCTGGCGCAAGCCATCGAAAAGGGGGATCTCGGAGCGCTGCAGGATGAAGCCCTCAAGCAGGTCCGGGAAGGCGCCCATATCCTGGATGTAAATGTGGGGGTATCGGGAATCGACGAGCCTAAAATGCTCCAGGCAGCCATCCAGGCCATCCAGGAGGTTACGGATGTCCCCTTGTGCATCGATTCCGCCTCTGCCGAGGCGATCGAAGCGGGGTTGAAGGTTTACAAAGGAAAAGCCCTGGTCAACTCCGTAAACGGAGAAAGACAGAAGCTGGCCCGAATTTTGCCCCTGGTAAGGCGGCACGGCGCAGCCGTCATCGGCCTGACCATGGACGATCGAGGAATTCCAAAGGACGCTGCGGCCAGGCTGGAAATCGCCCGGATCATTGTGGGGGAAGCAGAAGCCCTGGGGATTCCCCGCGAGGATGTCATCATCGACCCCCTGGCCATGGCGCTGAGCGCCGACCACGGGGCGGCATATGAAACCATCCGGGCCCTTCGACTTATACGGGACGAGCTGGGCGTAAATCAGACCCTCGGCCTATCCAATGTATCCTTCGGACTGCCGGAGCGCTCCGCGATCAACGCCATGTTTCTGGCCATGGCCGCACTGAGCGGGCTTACCTGCCCCATCCTGGATCCGACCGCATGGGAGATGCGAAAAGCGCTCCTCATCTCTGATATGATTCTGGGAAGGGATGAGTACTGTATGGGCTATCTTTCCGTGGTGGGCCGGAAAGGGGATGCGCCTGAAATAAGACAAGCGCCTCCCTTGGGACTTGAAGCCCTGAAGGAGGCCGTCATTTTGGGCAAGCGAAGGGAGGCCGCGGAGCATGCCCGCAAAGCCCTGGAGCAGGGGATGGATGCCCAGGACCTCATCAACCGCTGGCTTATCCCGGCCCTGGACGAGGTGGGGAGGCGGTTCGAAAAGCGGGAGATCTTTGTTCCCGAGATGATGATGGCCGCCAAGTCCATGCAGGCCTGTGTGGACGTCGCAAAGCCTCATATGAAGGGTGAGGACGCCCCCCTGGCTACGGTGGTTCTGGGCACGGTATTCGGCGACCTCCACGATATCGGGAAGAACCTGGTCAAGCTGCTCCTGGAGAGCTCGGGATTCCGGGTCGTGGATCTCGGTGAAAATGTGCCGGCCCGAAGTTTCGTGGAGGCGGCACGAGAAAACGAAGCCCGGATCGTGGGGATTTCCTCCCTTCTCACCACCGGGGATCCTTATGTTGCCGAGACCATCCGCGCCGTTCGCGACAGCGATGTAGGCGGGAAGGTAAGAATCGTCTGCGGCGGGGCCGCCCTCACCCAACGCTTTGTCGAACAAGTTTGCGGGGCCGACGCCTACGCAGGGGACGCAGCGGAAGGGGTGAGAAAGATCAACGAGCTTCTAAAGCTCTCCGACCAATGAGAGGGTTTCCTAATCGAGCATACAACAGCTTCTCCCTCGCCGCCTTGGTTCGCCGGCATCCTCGACTTTTGCAACAGCTTCTGGGTTTGCGCCTACTTCTAGGAGGGTTCGAAAGCAAGGGGGCGGTTGGCGAGACGGGTCCATTTCAGGTTCCGGACTCCCCAGGGACCACCCCCCGGCACCAGCCTCAAGGAGACTTTGGTTGCGACCCCGGGCCTGCATTGGGGCATCAGGCAAACCGGTATTGCCTGGAATGGACGGGGATGGATTTCCCCCTGCAATCCTCCTCCCACTCGCTCAGGACGGCTGCGCCGTAAGGCGGCGCGGCATTTTCCGATAGAGGCTCAAGACGGGCGGAAAGCAGGGCATTCATGTCCTCAAAGAGGGCCTTGTCATCCGTTTTCACGGACACGGTTCCGCCGGGCGCCAGGATTTCGCAAAGCCCTTCAACAAGGGCCTCGTTCACCATTCTTCTTTTTTTGTAGCGACCCTTGTGGGTGTACGGATCCGGAAAGTGGATGAAGACCCGTTGAACCTTCCGCCCGTCCATCATGGAGGGGATGGAGAGGTTTACGTTTCCATGAAGCAAAACAAGGTTGGGCAGGCGCCTGTACTTTGGGAAATAGGCTTCTGCGATTTTGCCGCGAATCTCCAGGCCGATGAAGAATATGCCCGGACAAACCTCTGCCAGTCCAGCAGGAAATTCTCCCTTTCCGCAACCCAGATCCAGCCAGATCTCCCCCTCGCCATGCTTTCTGTAGGCGCCCATCCAGGCATCAGGTGAAACGGCAATCCTGCACTGAAAGGGGTCGGCATGTCTTCGAATACGCTTGCCCATTGCCTGAATATTAAGACGATTGTGGGGCGGTTGATAAGCCCCTCTTTATGAAGCGTTCTCAATAGAAACATAGGCCGGATCAGAAAGCATTGCAATGGGGTTTGAGACCGGATGGAAGCTACAGGAGGCTTTGGATGTCCTGGTCGTTCAGCCTGATCCTGGAGTCCTCGTAAGAGAAGCTGAACTCCAGGGAATCGGTGGTTTTGTTGTAGGCGCCCGCATTCTTTTCATCCAGGGCCACGAGGGTTACGAGGATTTGATCAAAGGCCTTTTCATTCACGCGGTGAATGTATTTCATGATGGGTTTTAAGTTTTTGACGGAAACCAGCAGGCTCGCCTTGCTTTGCTCCATGGGGTTTTGAAATTCCAGGGCGCCGGCAGCCTTGACGCTGGAACCGAAGAAGGTGCATGAAAAACGCTCAAGCGCTGCAACGGCCCGGTTCTCTCCCCACTGGGTTTGATAGAGCTCCATGACATTCGCATGGTTCGCCTCTCCGGTAGGCCGGTCTTTGGGAAGCACGCCGTTCTTGAGGGAAAGAAGCATGTCGGCTCCTCTGATGATCGGTTCGCTCCACACATGGATTTCCCCTGCCCGGAGCTGAAAATGCCCGTCTCCCGAGATGAAGCGCCGGTTTTCCTGCCCCTCCTTGGCGTTGAAGTGAAAGGATGCTTCCATGTCCAGGACCGTGAACAGCTCTATGCCGTTTACCACCGAGTAAGCCTCATCCGTCCTGAATGTCACGTAGGATGAATCTCCTTCCCGCGTATCGAGCACACATCCTTTCAACACCGTTTTCGCGGTCTTCCCGTCCGCATAGATGTTGAAGGGCCTGGTGATGAAGCGCTTCTTGGACGTTTCCAGGTCAAAGTAGATCTTCTCGGCAAGAGTGAGGGTATCGCGGGTCGCAAGATTCGTGACGGATAGTCCATGGATGCAGCCACGGTCTCGGGTCAACCCTCCGAACCACGAAAAGCTTACCTTCTGGAAGGTAACGGCGAATTGATTGTTCGAAGCTTGGACCAAAGATTTCTGCAAAGCTTTCTCAAATCGGCCGTGCACCTGGTTCTTCCAAACAAAGAAAGCCGCGCAACAAACCAAAAGCGCAATCCCTGCGGCCCAGGCCCCTCGTCTGAAGCTCCGGCTTTCAAGCACGGTTTTTGCCGAGAGGCGCTTTCGCGAGATCTTCCCGGAGGAACTGGCTTTTTCGCGATACAGTTCCTCCTTTTGGCTCTCCCGGACGAGGACATAGCCCTTCATCCGCTGGGCTCTATCTTTGACGGGGTCGCCCGAGGCCCTGACAATCGTGAAGGCGACGCCGCACTTCTTGCAGGTCGGCGTGGCCCCTTTTTCAGGTAGTTTTTCCAGGTTGATCGGATAGGTTGCGTAGCAATTCGGGCAGGATACTTCCATGACGTCAATCCTTGTTGAGGGGTTCCTCGTGATCTTCTCAGAGAGGGGGTTTCAATTGAGAAAGCCTTCCTTCAGGTTTCTTATCTTTTGTTCCCTGAGCCTTTCCGGACTCATGGTCCCGTTATGGCCGTCCCCGGCTTCCTCTTTTTTCAGGATGGTTCTTCTTTCAACATCTCCGACTCGCAGGGTCGTGATCTGATGCTCAATCTTGCGCTCCGAGGCGTCCAACGACTTCTTCAGAACCGCTTTTTGGTCCCTGCCGAGTCTTGCTTCCGAATCAAGGTCGATCGCGAAGCGACTGCTGCCATGCCCGTCTTTGGCTATGATGGAAACCCTGATCTCGCAGGGCTCGCTCCGGTTCAGGACATCGCAAAGGATCGTGAATTGGGCAGGCTGCTCAGTCCCGTTTTGTTCTTCCCGAATCATCCTCAGGTTGGATACGATCGTGTTTTCGTCCCGGTGCAACTGACCTGCATGCACCAGAAGCACGGTTTCCCCTTCCTGGTGATTGTATTTCGGGAAGGTCTTTTCAAGGTCAACGTCTCGCAACGGCACGGATACGCTGCCGTTTGCCTTGCGGCAGACCATGCGGACGCCCTCGAGGGATGCCATCTGGCAGTAGATGGCCTCGCCGTTTGTCATGTAAACCACCCTGACAGGGTCAAACGCTTCATCGCCGGAAGCAACCGATGCGAGCGATGCGGCAAGAAAACAGGCGCACAGCAGAAAACTCTTTTTCCCCATCCCCTTCTTATTCCCCGGTTTTACCGCAGTAAAGGCTTTCGCAATTCTCCTGTGATATTGCAACGATTGTGCCAATTTTTAGAATGGGCGCCGCACTTGGGAAGTGTTGAATTAAAACAGCAATTCCGAGGTGTTGTAAAAAATACGCGGGAAATACTTTTAGGAAGAAAACACAACAATTGTCAATTTTTTGACTTTTTTGGGGAGACTCAGCAAGATGAGGGGTAATACCGCTATAAAACGGTCAGGGCTCTTTCCCTATCCGAGGGAAAGCGCCCTGATATGAAAAACATCGATCCCGGTTCTCAAGCGCTTTAAGCCCTCTTGATCGGCATCAAGGGGGGGCCTGAACCGCCATGATTTTTGTTTTGAGGAATGAGGCGCACAGACTGGTACGCCGCAGTGACGAGAGAGGTTTACCCGCATCCGGAAGGAGGGCAACGCAGCCCTTCGATTGAACTCAGGGCCATGAGCCTGTCGAATGGCAGATGATGTCTTGATGGTGAATCAGGGTCCATGGGCGCCTCTTTACGGGCCGCATGGGTCGTGATACATAGGATCTTAACCTTTTATCGGCAAAGTGAACACACGCCCTTGAAACTCCTCCTTATCCAGCCCCCGATCCGGGATTTTTACGACACGCAAATCCGGCTCCAGCCCTTGGGGCTCTGCATGCTCAAGGGCGCCTTAAAACAATTCCTGCCATCGGTGGAGGTGAAGGTCAGGGATTGCCATCGGGGGCGCGGCAGAAAAACCATCGCTTTGCCTGATGAACTGGTTCACCTTCGGGATTATTATCGCTATCCGGATCAAAGCCCCTTCTGCAGTTTCCACCATTACTACCACTTCGGGGCCTCTTTCGAAGAAATCGCCAGAGAGGCGGCCGGCGAAAAGCCGGACCTGGTCGGCATCTCCTCCCTTTTCTCCCCCTATCACGGGGAGGCCCTCGCCTGCGCCCGGGAAATCAAGAAGATCTGCCCTGTGCCTATTCTCATGGGAGGGGCCCATGTTTCCGCGTCCCCTATTTCCACCCTGAACGACCCGAACGTGGATTTCATCATCCGGGGGGAGGGGGAAAAACCCCTGGTGGAGTTCCTGAAAATCCACGGGTCGGGCGGTTCCCTGCAAGCCGTTCCAAACCTTGGGTTCAAGCGCCACGGCCGGGCTCTTCTCAATCCCATGGAAGAAAACTATCCCCTGGACGCATTGCCTTCCCCTGATTTCTCCGATCTGGACAAGGGGTTGTACCGCTGCAAGGGCAAGCGCCTCTGCTTTATCACCACATCGAGAGGGTGTCCGCACCGCTGCGCCTTTTGTTCGGTGCGGACCACTTTTGGGCCGGCTTACCGGAGACGCTCTCCTGATAAGGTCCTCGAAGAAATTCGCTCCCGCTACGAGGAGGGCTACAGAACGTTCGACTTCGAGGACGACAACCTCAGCTTTCACAGAGAGGATTTTAAGAAGATTCTTCAAGCCGTCATCCATGACTTCCCGCAGGGAGACGTGGAACTTCTGGCCATGAACGGCCTCTTCTATCTCAGCCTGGATGCCGAGATCCTGACCCTCATGGCTCAGGCAGGGTTCAGGCATCTGGATCTCTCCCTTGTGAGCGCCAATCAGGGAGTGCTCAAAGCGCTCAGACGCCCCCACAGTCTGGAAAAGTTCCTTGATGTCGTGTCCACAGCCCGTGACCTCGGCTTTCATATCGTTTCCTATCAGATCCTGGGCCTTCCCCCGGAGACCCTGGAAGACATGGTCCACACCATGGCGCTTCTGGCGACCCTTCCGGTTCTCATCGGCGCCTCCGTGTTTTATCTTTCCCCCGGCGCCCCCTTGGCGGAAACCTTCCCGGAAATGAGCCCGGAGGATAGGTTCAAGGCACGCTCCACAGCCATGGCCGTCGAGACCGAGCGCTTTTGCCGGGACGACCTTTACACCCTCTTTGTGACCGCACGGATTCTTAATTTCCTCAAAGGCCTTCACTTCGAAAAGGAGGCGGTGACGATGCAGGAGGCCCTGGATGCCGCAGCAGGGAAGGGATCGCGGGAGAAAATCGGGGCGGAACTCCTGAAAATCCTTCTCACGGACAAGCACCTCTACGCCCACACCTCAATGGGCCTCAAGCCGCTCCCGCGATTTCGGCCGGACCTCTTCTTTCGCGTCATGACCAAGGCGGCATCCCTGCGCACCCTGCAAGGGCAATGGATCAGGAGTTCATGAGAGGAGTGCAGGGAAATTCTACCTTGGAGCGAAAGAAAAAGCGCCTTGAGCCTCATCGCAGCTTCGTAGAGCTTAAGGCGTATCGGATTTCATATTTGTCCTTTTCAAAGAACAAGGGGTATGCTATCAGCATCCTCTACAACGACCCTAAAGGAGGCCTTCCGAGCCCATGGCCACAGAGCCGAACAAAGTCATCTATTCCATGATCCGGGTCAGCAAGTACTATGACAAGAAACCCGTGCTCAAGGACATTTCCATCTCCTATTTCTACGGCGCCAAAATCGGGGTCCTGGGCCTCAACGGCTCAGGCAAAAGCTCTTTGCTGAGAATCTTTGCCGGTGCGGACAGGGAATTCAACGGCCGGACCATTCTTTCTCCCGGGCATGCCGTCGGGTTCCTGGAGCAGGAACCGCAACTGGACAATGCCAAGACGGTCAAGGAGATCGTGGAAGAGGGCGTGCAGGAGGCGGTGGACCTGCTCAACGAATGGAACCGCATCAACGAGAAGTTTGCAGACCCTATGTCCGAAGAGGAAATGAACCGCCTCATCGAGCGCCAGGGAGAGGTGCAGGAAAAAATCGACGCCCTGGATGCCTGGGACCTCGATTCACGCCTGGAAATGGCCCTGGACGCCCTTCGCTGCCCCTCCGGTGAAACACAGGTCAAGATCCTCTCGGGCGGCGAAAGGCGTCGGGTCGCCTTGTGCCGACTCCTTCTCCGGAAACCGGACATCCTTCTCCTCGATGAACCCACAAACCACCTTGACGCCGAGTCCGTGGCCTGGATGGAGCAACATCTCAAGCGCTATCCCGGCACGGTCATCGCCGTCACCCATGACCGCTATTTCCTCGACAATGTGGCCGAATGGATATTGGAACTGGATCGGGGAGAAGGCATTCCCTGGAAGGGAAACTACAGTTCCTGGCTGGAACAGAAGCAGACCAGGCTCAGGATGGAAGAGAAGAGCGAGAGCAAAAAACAAAAGACGCTCCAGCGCGAGCTGGAATGGATCCGCATGTCACCCAAAGGGCGACATGCCAAATCAAAAGCCCGCATCAACGCCTACGAAACCTTGGTCGGACAGGAGGCGGAGCAACGAGAAAAAGATCTGGAGATTTACATTCCCCCCGGTCCGCGGCTTGGGAACCTGGTGATCGAGGCCCAACACCTCACCAAGGCTTACGGGGATCGTCTCCTCATCGAAGACCTCTCCTTCTCCATCCCTCCCGGCGCTATTGTGGGCCTGGTCGGACCGAACGGGGCGGGCAAGACCACGCTTTTCAGGATGATCACCGGGCAGGAAGAACCCACCGCCGGCGCTGTCAGGATCGGGGATACGGTCCGGATGGCCTACGTGGACCAGAGCCGCGATGTTCTCAAGCCCGAGCAGACCATCTGGGAGGCCATATCCGAAGGGCAGGACGCCATCCGGCTCGGCGCCCGCGAAGTGAACTCGAGGGCCTATGTGGCGCGTTTCAACTTTTCCGGTACGGACCAGCAAAAAAAGGTCGGTCTTCTCTCCGGCGGGGAGCGAAACCGGGTTCACCTGGCCAGGATGCTCAAGTCCGGCGCGAATGTGCTGCTCCTCGATGAACCCACCAACGATTTGGACGTCAATACCATGCGGGCCCTGGAGGAGGCTCTGGAAAACTTCGGCGGGTGCGCCCTTGTGATCAGTCATGATCGCTGGTTCCTTGACCGGATCGTCACCCACCTTCTTGCCTTCGAAGGCGAAAGCAAAGCCCTTTGGTTTGACGGCAACTTCACCGAATATGAAGCGGACAAACGCGCCAGGCTCGGCGAAGCGGCCTCCCAGCCGCATCGAATCAAGTACCGGCACCTGACCAGAGCCTAGCAGGCTGCTCTGAAAAACGCCCATCTGCTGCGCTGCTCCGGTTCCTCCATGAACCTGGGGGTGTGACTCTTACGGCGCCAAGCCCTTGTACCCGAAAAACCTTGGCACCGCCATGACGAGACCCTCCCAGTAGGTGCAAATCAACAATACGGCAATGGATGCCGCCAGGAACGGGACGATCGCCTTGGAAAGCTTTTCAAGGGTGATCTTTGCAATGGAGCAGGCTATGAAGAGGCACACTCCCACCGGGGGGGTGGTCAGGCCGATCACGAGGTTCAAAACCATGATGACCCCGAAATGAAGGGGGTCGACCCCGATCGTGATCATGAGCGGCAGGAGAATGGGCGTTAAGATGATGAGGGACGCCGTGGTCTCCATGAAGGTTCCGATGACCAGCAAAATCCCGTTCAGGAGGAGAAGAATCAGCCATTTGTTGTCGGTCACCCCGAGGATCTTCTCCGCCACCGCCCGGGGGATCTCCTCGCTCGCCAGAAGCCACGAGAAAATGCTCGCTGTTGCAATCACCAGCATGACCAGAGAACTCGTCGCACCCGTCTTTACCAGAAGGGCGGGCAAATCCTTGATGCGAACGTCCCTGTAGATCAAAACGCTGACTACCGCGGCATAACAGGCCGCGATACAACCGCTTTCCGTGGGCGTAAAAACCCCGCTCAGGATCCCCCCAAGGATGATGAAAGGCATCATGAGCACAAGGGCTGCATCCACAAGGACCCGAAAAGCCTCGTTCTCCTTCGGTCTCGTTGTTTGGCCGTATCCGTGCTTCTTTGCAGCGGTCCAGACCACCCCCATCTGAAACAGCCCCAGAAGCACACCGGGCAAGAATCCGGCAAGAAAGAGGGAGGCAATGGAAACCTCCGCCAGCACCCCGTATATGATGAAGGGGATGGAAGGGGGAATGATGGGTCCGATGGTCGAAGACGTGGCCGTCACCGCAGCCGAGAAGTCGGCCGGGTACCCTTCTTTTTTCATGGCCGGGATCAGGATGGAGCCCACCGCGCTGGTGTCGGCCACGGCCGCGCCTGTGATGCCGGCAAAGACCATGCTGATGGCGACGTTGATGTAAGCCAGCCCTCCCCGAAAGGTCCCCAAAACCAGGCTGCTGAATCGCACCAGACGCTGGGTCATGCCTCCCGCACTCATGATGTTTCCGGCAAGGATAAAGAAGGGGACAGCCATGAGGATGGGGGTGTCCATGGCCGTGAATATCCGCTGGGCCAGCAACACCAGGGGCGTCTCCCCCTGAAGGACGAACACAACCAGGGGCGTCAGCCCTAGGACAAAGGCAACGGGGACCCCGATGAGCAGAAAAAAGAGGAAGGCGATAATCAGAATCAGGAGGACCATGGTCGCAACCGCCTTTTTCTCAGCTTGCCGCTTTCCCCTTGACACGCAGGAGCTGCAGCACCCTGTCCGCAACATGGATCAGCATCACGGCCGAAGCCATGGGGAGGGCTGAATAGGGGATCGCCATGGAGATTCGAAGGGCCGGACTGAGCTGGCGACTGGTCACCAGGATCAGATGGATCCCTCCCCAAAAAATCACCAGGAGAAAAACGGCCACCCCTATCTCGGCGATCGTGGTCATAACCCGGCGAGAGCGAGGCGGCAACCGGTTCAGAAAAATCGTGACGGCGATATGTTCTCCCCTTTTGAAAGCGATCGTCGCGCCGAGAAGGGATGACCAGACAAGGCCGTAGCGTGCGAACTCCGCTGTCCAGAACAGGGGGAGATGAAGCACATAACGGAAAAGAATTTCAAGAAACACGACGACCGTCATGGCGGCCAAAAAGACCACCAGCGCGTATTCACAAAACCGATTCAAAGCATCGCTGATCCGATTCATCGTCCTGACGGGATGTTCAACAAGCTTAAAAGTTAGTATCACTTTAGCTCTATGAAACTGTGATTGAGGCTCAGAGGTTTTTGAAAGAGCTAAACGGATACAAAGGTTACTTTCTCATCTGCTCCACGATCTCCTTCCACTCGGGGTACTTTTCATAGAACTTATCGTAAACAGGCGCCATGGCCTCCACAAAAAGGGCTTTATCCACGGTGCTGATTTCCATGCCCGCCTTTCTGAGTTCCTCCAGTTGCCGGCTCTCGTTGTCCCGGATCACCTTTCTTTCAAAGGCGGCCGCCTTGAGCGCAGCCTCCCTGAAGAGGGCCTGCCACTCGGGCTTGAGGTCGTTGTATTTTTTCAGGCTCATGCTGAGAGGGGCCGGCGAGTAAAAGTGCCCGCTCAAGGTCAGGTACTTCTGCACCTCGCTCATCTTGTAGGCATAAATGATGGCGATGGGATTTTCCTGGCCGTCGATCACTTTGGTTTGCAGGGCCGTGTACACCTCCCCCCAGCTCATGGGAACAGCCTGGGCGCCGAGCTGGCGCACAGAGGCAAGGTGGATGGGGTTCTCCATGGTTCTAAGCTTGAGTCCCCTGAAATCCTCCGGCATGCGCAACGCCCTCCTGGAGTTGGTAAAATTCCTGAATCCGTTTTCAAAAAAGGCAAGCCCCTTGATGTGAACCGATGCCAGTTCCCCGAGCAATCTTGCGCCCACGGGCCCGTCAAGGACCTTGTCCACCTCTTCATACCCGGGGAAAAGAAAAGGCAGGTCCACGACGCCCATGTTTTCCACAAAGTTGGAGATCGGCCCCGTGGCTGTAACCGCCAGATCTATGGTTCCCACCTGCAAGCCTTCCAACAGCTCCCGCTCGCCCGCGCCCAGTTGACCTCCTGCAAAAACCTTGACGATCACCTCGCCCCCGGTTCCTTCTTCAATCAAGCGGGCGAATTCATTGGCGCCCACGGCGTAGGCATGGTGCGGAGGCGTCACGGTGGCCAGCTTGAGCGTCATCTTCGCCCCAACCGTGGGGAGGGGACCCAGAACAGTCAGAGACAGAAAAAACAACCCGCCAAGCAGTCGGCTTACTTTCATCTTTTTTTCCTCCTTGTTTCCCATGGATCATGCTTTCAATTCCGCAGCGCAAAACCACAAGTGCCTATGATAGCCCTCAAAAAGCGCAAGGTCCAGAAAAAGGAATAGGCAACTTTTCAGCGTTTTTGTCCCGGCTTGGCCTGCTCGCTCATAGATGTGTTTTCTGCTACCCTGCGCCGTAAGCCGTGTACCGTGAACCATTCCTCCCCTATTCCACTATTTCAATTATGAGGGAAACGAGGTAAGTATAGGCCATGATCCATGTCACACCCGACATAGCGGTTGACGAAGCCGAAATTGAATGGGATTTCATTCGCGCTTCAGGTCCTGGAGGGCAGAATGTCAACAAGGTGGCCACGGCCGTCCAGCTCCGCTTTCCCGCAGGCTCCTC
>Ga0209498_1001755_pt1 | contig 13208 bp, 11 predicted proteins | sample WalLakDeSediment_FD_184131 | JGI IMG/M metagenome (GOLD analysis project Ga0209498, IMG submission 184131) | Lake sediment microbial communities from Walker lake, Nevada to study Microbial Dark Matter (Phase II) - Walker Lake 11/02/13 Deep... | ecosystem: Environmental > Aquatic > Freshwater >...
GACAACCGCAACGCCTCCCACGACTCGCTCGAGTGGCACATGCTCGCCGACACGGTCAGCGCCGCCGGGGTCTTGTCGCGCGCCGACGTCCGCGACATCACCCACAAAAAAGATCGCATCGAGCTCCACGACGGCGGCGACGTGATCCGGGCCAACGACGGGGCCCGCGACGACCGAGCGCGCTACATCGCCGAGCGCCCGGCCCCCGATCGCGACTTCGTGCTCGAGGCTTGGCGCGCGCCTCGGGTCAACGTCAACGCCGTGTTCGAGAGCCTCGCCCACCACCACCAGGCGACCGAGGCCACGACCCTCGCGGCGATCATCGGGGGCCCCGCGGACAAGCCCACGGCGGTCGACGAGCTGCCGACGCCCGAGATCGGCGAGGTCCGCTACGGCGACCACGGCGGCTCCGCCGACCTGATCTTCCGGGCTCCGGCGCCCCACGACGACGTCGTGTTCCGGCTCCACTGCGGCCGCAAGCGCTGCTTGCGAAGCGCCGACATTGCGACCCGGGCGGGCTGGGTGATCCAAGAGTTCGAGACCAACCCCGAGTACGCCGCCCGCGAGCTGCTGGTCCGCGAACCCGGGCGCGCCGACACCTACCCGGGCCGCGGCAAGCAGGCCGAGCGCTACTTCGAGCGCCGGTTTGGCGCGGGCTTTGGCGCGACCCTCGACGGCGTCCACATCCGCGCGTGGCGAAGCCCGGGGGAGAGCATGGCGGTGCTCCGCGACGCGGCCCTGGCCGAGTTCGGCGCGGGGCCCCTCGCAGCGGTGATGCGCGAGCACTACGGTCAGGCGCTGAGCACCGCGGCCGCGGTCCCCGATCTGGGCGACGACGCGTGGATCGTCGAGCGTGACAGCGGCTGGGGGATGGTCATCGCCGACCCCAAGCTCGAGATGATCGCGGTGCTCGAGTGCGGCCGTCGGCGGTGCAAGACCCAAGCCGACGCGCTGACCCTCGCGGCCGAGGTCGCCAGCCGGTTCCCGGCCGCAGCCCAGCAAGCCGATCGGCTGCCCGAGCTGCTCGGCCAATCCGACGCCGGCAACTTCCCCGAGGTCCCGGTCGCCGTCACGCCGCTTTACTACTGGGACCACTTGAGCTTCATCGGCGCGGTCCTCGACGACAGCCACGCGATCGCCGTCGAGATCGACTGGAAGCCCGAGGTCGGCCTGGAGGCCGCGCTCGAGGCCCGCAAGCAGGCGCTCGGGACCGTCGAGCCGGTCGAGAACCTCGGCCCCGCCGCTTGGTACGCGCTGACCCCCAACGGCCACACCTACCTGTTCGCCGTGCTCGAGACCGATCTGGTCGTCGAGCTCAGCTGCCGTAGCGGCATGTGCCCGGACCGCGAGACCGCCCAAGCGCTCGCCGAGCGGGCCCGCGAGAAGGGCACCGACCCCGGTAATTTCGTGCAAAAGGGCGTCAACCGGCCGCGCCCATTCGTCCCCCGTGGAAACGTCAAGGGCCGGGCAGAGGTCATTTGGTGGCCAACCAGCCGGTTTTGGAAGAAGATCGATTGATGACCGTGGCGTCCAAGACCCTCGCGACCGTGGCCCTGGCCGCGGCCTTGATCGGCGGCTGCAAGGGCGAGCAAGCGCCCGCGCAGGACCAACCCGCAGCTGCCCAGCCCGCAGCCGCCGAGCAGCCTGCCCCAAACCCCGAGCTCGCCGTTGCGATGACCGAGCACTTCGCCCGCGCCAGCGCGCTCGAGCAGGCGGTGATCGACGGCGACCTCGAGGCGGTTGCGAGCCATGCCAAGTGGCTGGTCGACGAGCTCCCAGCCAAGCAGCTGCCCGCGACCTGGCAGCCTTCGCTCGCGCGCATGCAGGCCGCGGCCGGCGAGGCGGCCAAGGCCGAGGACCTCGCCGGCGCAGCGGCGGCGACCGGCGCGGTGATCCAAAGCTGCGGTGCGTGCCACCTCGCGGTCGGAGCCGGCCCCACCTTCGCCGCCGCGACCCCCGTGCCCGAGGGTGAAGACAGCAAGAGCCGCATGCTCCGGCACCAGTGGGCGGCCGAGCGCATGCGCGAAGGCATGATCGGCCCCTCGGACGAGCGCTGGCAGCTCGGCGCGGGCGCGGTCTCGGTCGCGCCGCCCGAGCCGTGCCCGATCGAAAACGCCGAGATCCTCGCCGACGATGTGCTGAAGCTGCGCGAGCGGATCTACGAGCTCGGCGCGGAGGCGGCCAAGACCCCCGCCGGCCCCGAGCGCGCTCGGGTCTACGGCGAGTACCTCTCGACCTGCGCCGGCTGCCACACCGGCGCTTGCTGACGCGTCCAGCTCTAGTGATGCAGGCGATGGGCGACGCCGTAGCGCGCCTGCATCAGCTCGATCGCGTCGAGCAGCTCGAGCAGGTCGCGGGCCGCCGCGCTGCTCGGATCATCCAGGCTCGCCGTGGTCCCGTGGGCCATCGCCTCTTGATGGGCGACGCGGCGGGCCATGGTGCAGTCGAGCACCGGCAGGCCGAGCGAGCGCAGGTCGTTGGGCAACGCGGCGCCGATCCGGCTGCGGGCCTCGACGGCGTTGGGGATCACGGCCATCTGCATGCGAAAGTTGCCGGCGCTGCGGGCCCGGAGGCAGGCCTCGATGGTGTCGGCGGCGGCCCAGGCGTCCATCGGGCTCGGGCGGCAGGGGACCAGCATGATCTCGGCGACCTCGGCGACGACCGCGAGGACCTTGGGGTCCGCGGGCGTGTCGATCACGGTGAGGTCGTGGCCAAAGGCGAGGCCGCGGAGCCGCTCGGCCTGGCCCGCGGGCGCGCCGGGGAGGGCCAGCGTCGTCGGCGCGTTCTCACCGGCCCCGAGCGCCCAGGCGTGGGCGTCGCCACGGGGGTCGAGATCGACGAGCAGGGTCCGGCGCCCACGCGCGCGGGCCTCGGCTGCAAGGGCCACGGCCAACGTCGTACGTCCGGTCCCACCCTTTAGGCCTGCGAGCGCGAGGAGCATGGGTGCCACGGTAGCGGTCCGATCGATGGAGTCCAGTTTCTTGCGTATTCGGGCCTGAACTGCAACACGGATCCGAGGCTCGCCATGGGCCGGTCTCGCGCGCGTTCCGATCGCCGTGGTGCGGTGACCAGCGCGTGCTGGCGATGATCTGCATGGGTGCCGTCGCCGAGCCGAGCGCCGACGAAGCGATCGAGGAGCCTCGCGAAGTGCACCGAGCAGCGGATCACTTCGGCGATCTTGCGAGCGATCTCGAGAGACTATGACTCGGGACGGTTGTCGGCTTCCTGACTCGCGCCGATACTCAGCCGTGGCTGCCCGCTCGCCCTCGCTCCTCGCCCCCTTGGTCGCGTTGCTCATGAGCTGCGGGCCGCAGACGACCACCCGCAACCCGAACGGGGAGGGGTCGGAGGGCAGCCCGGACGCCGGATCCGAGCCCGGCCTCGATCCAGCGATCGGCCGCGAACACGTGCTGCCCTACGGCGCGCGCACGGTCTACGTCTACGCCGATCCAACCCTCGATCACGAGGTCGCCCGGCTGTTCTCGCTGCTCGAGGATCTTCGCAGCGAGGGGGCCACCGTCGGGCCCGAGACCCGCTTGCCGATCGGCTGGACGACCTTGAGCTTCGCCGTCGAAGGTCCGCAGGGCGAGCGGCTCGTGGTCGAGGAGCCCGACTACGCCGACCACCCCGAGACCAACACCCGCCAAGACATCTCGGTCTCGCTCGCGACCTTGGCCCGGCAACGCGGGGTGCTCGAGCGGGCCAAGGTCGCGGGCGAGGCGATCAACTTCGATCAACACGTGCTCACGATCCGCGGCGTGCTCGAGCTCGACGAGGTCTTGTTGCTGCGGGTCGAGAGCCCCGGCGGTCGGCTGACCGGCTGGCGCCTGACGCCGACCGCGGGGATCGTCGAGGCCGACGAGCTCGAGTCGCTGCCGGTCTACGCGATCCTCGAGGCCCGCCCGGCCTTGCTCGACGCGATGCTGCTCCCGCCCGGCTTCATGGCGTCGTACGTGGGCGACCAGCTCACGGCGATCGTCAACGAGCGCGACGAGGTCGTGTGGGACGGCAGCTCGTCCGGCGCGGAGCTCGAGCACCGTCCTGGGCGATCGAAGGCCGAGCCGCTGCTCGAGCCGATCCCTTGAATGTCTCGCGCTCGCGGGGCGCAATACGTACAGTGGCACCCGCCCGTCATGCCCGTCGCTCCGCCGCACCTCGAGCACCTCGCGCTCGCCCACGCGCTGCCCGTCAATGAAGTGCGGACCGTGGTCGCCGCGGTCCGCAGCCTTCGCCATGGCGTCGATCGTTCGGGCGCCGGCTACTACGACCTGGTCGTGGCCGACGCCTCGGCCCGGATCCCGTGCAAGATCTGGGGGGACTCGCGGGCCTACGCCGAGGCGGCCCGCGCCGAGCTGCGCGAGGGCATGGTCGTGAAGCTGATGTGCACGGTCGGCAGCTTCCGCGACGCCGTGCAGCTCACGGTCACGCGCCTGCGGGCGCTCAGCGAGGGCGACGAATGGCAGCCCGACGCGATCTGGGGCCCCGGCTGGGAGCGCGTCGAGGGCCTGCGCTGCAAGACCTTGGTGTTCGACATCGAGACCGTCCCCGGCATCGAGCTCGCGCAGGCCCCCGCCGCGGTGGTCAAGGCGATCGATCGCGCCGCCGAGCGCATGGACGGCGACGTCGACAAGGTCATGGGCCTGTCGCCCTACTTCGGGAAGGTCGTCTCGTTGGCCTTCGGGGACGGGGAAGCCGAGGGTCCAGTCACGGCGCTCGTGGTCCCGCCGCCCGGGCGCGAGCAAGACGAGTACCCAAGCTGGATCCGGCCCATGACCGAGGCCGAGCTGCTGCGCAGCTTTTGGCACCTCGCCGACGCCGCCGAGCTCGTGGTCTCCTACAACGGCCGCGGCTTCGACGTGCCGTTCTTGCTGATGCGCAGCTTGATCCACGGGATCCCGGCCCGCGTCGATCTGCTGTCGAGCCCGTTCTCGCTCCGGCCACACCTCGATCTGTTCCGCCTGATCGGCCACGGCCGCGGCGGGCTCGGCTCGACCTCGCTCGACGTGATCTGCTGGGCGCTGGGGATCGAGAGCCCCAAGGGCGCGATGGACGGCTCGATGGTCGCGCCGACCTACGCGCGCGGCGACATCGAGAGCATCGCCACCTACAACGTCGCCGACGTGCGCGCGACCACGGCGGTGTTTCGCCACCTACGCGAGCAGCTGCTGCCGTTTCGCAACGACTGGTGAGCGCGGGGAAACCCCAAAAAATTAGTTTAGGCTCACCGACGCGTGAACCAGTCCACATCGAGCGTTGGCTTCACCCGCGCGGCCTGGGCCGTGCTCGCCTATACGGTGGTCGTGATCGTGTTTGGTGCCTGGGTGCGGATCAGCGGATCCGGGGCCGGCTGCGGCCAGCATTGGCCGACCTGCCACGGTGAGATCGCCCATCTCCCGCGCAGCATCGAGACGGTCATCGAGCTGACCCACCGCGTGACCTCGGGGCTGTGCATGGTCGCCGCCTTCGCCCTGATGATCTGGGGCTTGGTCCGGTTTCGGCGGCCGCACCCGGTCCGCTGGGGGGTCGTGCTGGCGATGGTGTTCATGATCTTCGAGGCCTTGCTCGGCGCGGGCCTGGTGCTGCTCGAGCTCGTCGGCAACAACGACTCGGTCTCGCGCGCGGTGGTCATGGCGATCCACCTGTCGAACACCTGCCTGCTGACCGGAGCCATGGCGTTCGTGGCCTGGACGGCCGCTCACCAGGGGCGAGGGGCGCGGCTGCGGGGCGCGGGGCCGCGCAGCTGGCTGCTGATCTCGAGCCTGGTGTTGGTCGTCGCGGTGTCCATGAGCGGCGCGGTCACGGCTTTGGGCGACACCCTCTATCCGGTCGCCGCCGACGGCAGCATCGTCGAGCACCTGAGCGCCGATCAGTCGCTCACGGCCCACTTCCTCCAGCGCATGCGGGTCATCCACCCGCTCATGGCGATCGCCGTCGGGCTGTACTTGCTGTGGCTAGCGATCGCGCTCCCGCACATGCCCGCGACCGCCGAGGTCCGCAAGCTCGGCAACATCGTCGGCGGGCTCGTGGTCGCGCAGCTGTGCGCAGGGGTCGTCAACATCATGCTCTCGGCGCCGAGCTACCTGCAGCTGATCCACCTCGCCCTGGCCACGTGCTTGTGGATCGCCTTGGTCCTGCTCGCGCTCGCGGCCTCGCCGGTCCCCCGCGACTAGCGAAAGCCGTAGTGCCAGACCGTCAGGCCCAAGATGATCAGGGCCAGGATCAGGTGCATGGCCGTGAACTTGCGCTTGGGCCCGTCGGTTTGGGCTTCGGGCTCGCTCGCCGCCGGCTTGGCGTCGGCCTCGAGCGACGCTCGGGCGGCGTCGAATTGCTCGACGAGGGTCGCGGGATCACGGTGCTGATCGACGAGCGCCCGCGCGATCGCGAGGTGCTCGGGGTGATCGGCGGCGAGGAACCGGGCGCGAACCGAGGCCCCGGCGGCGACCATCGCCGCGCTTCGAAACACGCGAAGGGCTCGGGAGGCCTCGCTGCGTTCAGCCAACACCGTCGGCCAAGCCGCGACCAAGCGCTCGGCGATCGCGGCCGAGCAGATCCGCATGGGGTGGGGCGCGTCCACGCTCACGCGGTCTCCTAGGTCGACGAGCACCGCCCAGGCCACCCCCCTGCGATCGAGGCCAAGCATGATCCCAGCCCCCTCGACGGCCGCCGCGATCGCCGGGCCGAGCTCGGGATTTTTGGTTAGCGTCGCTCGAGCCAGGTCCAACATTGCGGGGTCGAGCGCCCCCCGATCGGGGGTCTTCTCGAGCACCGTGGCGGCCTCGAGCAGCTGCTCGGCCGCCGCTCGGCTCAGCCGCAAAACCACCGATCGGGCGATCGCAACCGCCTCTACGACGGTTTCGTGGCGAACACCCGCGTCGTCGAGCGCCGCCTCGAACTCGCGCCGGTGCTGCTCGGACCCCGCCTGCGCTGCCGCCCAGGCGGGACCCAGAGCCAAGCCATCGAGCTCGTCGAGGGCTTGGTGCTCGAGCTCGTCGAGGGCGATGCTGCTGTCCTCGGGCCCTTGCATGGGTGGTCAAGGTATCAGTGTCGTGGCCTCGTGAAGCCCGGCGAGGAGTGAGCTGGGTCGCGCAAAATCGATCATCCGGGCTTGCCGCAGGGCGTGGGCCACGGGACCATGCGCGCATGTCCGTGTTCCGCAAGCTGTTTGCCCCTGCGTGCGCCGTCGCGGCGCTCGCCATCCCGTCCACGGTGTTCGCCGGTGAAGACCCCGCGCCCGCGCCTGAACTCGCCGTGTCCGCCAGCGACGCCGAGGGCGAGGGAGGCGAGCAGGTCGAGGCCTCCGAGCCCGTGACCTTAACCCAAGAGGTCGCCGCTGGCGAAGGCACGCTCTCCGAGCCGAGCCGGATCCTCCACGGCGGTCGCCTCTCGCTCGGCGCCGCGCGAACCATCGCCGGCCTGACCGGCATCAACGTCCGCTACTACATCAACGATCACTTCCACGTCGGTCTCAACCTCGGCGTCGCCACGTTCAGCTACCGCTACCCGGACCTCGCCGGGGATCCAGTCGCGTGCGGCACCAACCCGGCGGCCTCTGCGTGCACCAAGAAGACCCGCACGGTGGCCTACATCGGCTCGAGCCTCGAGGCGGTCTACTGGATCCTCGGTCGGCCCGGCGGCAACCTCCCGTTTCAGGCCGACTTCGGCATCGGCGGTCGGCTCGGCTTTCAACACCAGGTCAACTCCACCGACATCCCCAACGACCTCGACGACCCGCTTCAGTTCACCGCCGAGATCCCGCTGATGATCCAGCTCAACATCGGCGACAACTTCGCGATCGTCCCGGAGTTCGGCGCGGTGTTCCGCTGGAACCCCGGCACGCGGATCCCCGACCTCGCCGCGAACCCGCCGCAACTCGGCGACAGCAACCCCGGGTTCGAGAACCCCAACAGCCGGCTGCCCGCCGGCGAGGGCACGGGCCCCGGCTTCGGCTTCGAGATCACCGACAAGCTCGGCCTGTTTGGCGGCGCGAGCTTGATCTACGCGTTTTGAGCGCGCCCGCCTCGACCGCCGACGCCCGGTGCGAAGCTCTCGCCCCGGGCGTCGCGCGTTTGGGGACCGGCGCGTCGGGACTACCATGGCGCTCCCGTGACCGTGCTTGCCCAGCGATTGACTGCCCCGCCCGACGAGGCCGAGGCGCGCGCCCGCCTGCTCCTGATTCGGATCCCGTCGGCGATCATGGCCGTGCTCGAGGCCCTCGATCGCGCGGGCTTTCACGGCGTCGTGGTCGGTGGCGCTGTCCGTGACGCGCTGCTCGGCGAAGCTGGCGGCGATTGGGACGTGGCCACCAACGCGACCCCCGACGAGGTCATCGCGCTGTTCCCCAAGACCATCCCCACCGGGATCGAGCACGGCACGGTCACCGTGCTCTCGGGCCACGGCGACGAGCGCCACTCGATCGAGCTCACGACCTTCCGGGGCGAGGGCGTCTACCATGACGGCCGCCGACCGAGCGAGGTCCGGTTCCTGCGTGAGCTCAAAGAGGACCTCGCGCGCCGCGACCTGACGATCAACGCGTTCGCCTGGGATCCCGTCAATCAGGTGTTCACCGACGCGTTCGGCGGCCTCGCGGATCTCCGCGCGGGGTTGATCCGGGCGGTCGGCGATCCGGCCACGCGCTTCGCCGAGGACGGCCTGCGGACCATGCGAGCGGTCCGGTTCGCCGCGACCATGGGCTTTCGCCTCGCGCCCGAGACCCGCGCCGCGATCGCCGGGGCGCTCGACGTGTTCGACAAGGTCAGCCGCGAGCGCGTGCGGGTCGAGCTCGTCAAGCTGCTCAGCGCTGGACGGCCCTCCTTGGGGCTGATCCCCATGGCCGACACGGGCCTGTGGGATCGCGTGCTCGTGCCGCTCGCCGAGCCGGCCCGGTCCGAGGCGATCGCCGCCGTCGATCGCCTCGCCGCCCAGCCGATGCTCCGGCTCGCCCGCTTGCTGTGGCCGGTCCGGTTCGAGCGAACCACGCTCGAGGCCATGCTCGAGCAGCTCAAGCCCAGCCGCGAGGAGCGAGCCACGATCCTACGCCTGACCGACGCGCTCGTCGACGAGCTACGCGAAGCCGCGGGCCTCACCGATCCCAGCGCCGGTCCGTGCGTGCGCCGGATCGTCGCCGAGCTCGGGCGCCCCTACCTCGACGACGCGCTCGCCCTGCTCGAGCTCGACGCGCCCAGCCTCGCCCGAGTCCACGCCGCGCTCGACGGCGCGGCGCTGCACACCAAGGAGCTGGCGATCAAGGGCCGCGACTTGATCGAGGCCAAGGTCGCTGGTCCCGGCAAGCAGCTCGGCGAGCTGCTCGACGCGCTGCTCGATTGGGTGCTCGAGGATCCGGCCCGCAACCACCCCGATCAGCTCGTCGCCGAGGCCCGCGCCCGGCTCCCGCTCTAGTGCTTGTGGCGGGCGGTCCAGGCGGTCCGCTCGCGGGGCCCGCTCGGTGACATCAACGCGCACTCGGCCGGCCTGAAGTAGGCGAACCCGGCGTACGAGTGCCAATGCATCACCTGATACTTCCCGATCAGCGAGGCTTGGCCCCAGCCGAGCACCGCCGCCGCGTCCGTGTCGACGGTCTCGATGTCGACGAGGGCCTCGCGCAGCTGCCACTCGCCGCACTCGTTGGCGCAAGCGTTGTTCGCCACGGGCGTCAGCGTCAAGCCGTTGGCCTCGAGCTTGTGCTTGGCCGAGCCCGTCGAATACCAAAGCGGGCCGCCCTCGCCTGGGAAGATGTCCACGCGATTTTGCTGGCAGACCCCAGCCACGGTCGCCTCGGTGAACAGCTGAAACTGATAACAGCCGCCGATCTCGAGCTTGGGCAGCCAATCGGCGGTCGGCAGATCGATGTCGAGGACCAGGTCCTCGCCCTCGCACTGGGGGCTGTCGCAGGCGCAGGCCCTGAGCGAATAGGCCCCGCCGAGCACGCTGATGACCTGGGCGCTGAAGGTCGGCTCGCTGCATGGGTCGACGAGCCCGCGCAGCTCGATGTGGACCTCCGGGCCGAAGTTCGGCAAGAGGCAGCTCGAGGCGGCGTCGGCGTCGCCATTGTCACCACTATTGTCATCAGCGTCGTCGCCCGCGGCGCCGTAGTCGTCGGCGTTGGCATCGCCGAAACCCTCAGTTTCGGCTTTACACCCCAGAATTAGCCCGATTGACCCGAATAGGGCGAGGCCCCCGGAGCCCGACCAACGTAGACGTATATGCATGGAACAATGCTATCACTCTCCTTCGAGGTGCGGCCGTTGGACGATGCGCGCGTCGAGGGTCACATACTCGCGCTCGCCGTCCAAGAGCCGGACCGGCGCGAGATCGATCGACAGTAAACGGTCGCCGGTGTGGCGGAAGATCGAGTCGATGCGCAGCAGGAGCCGGGCGAAGACGGTGACGTCGGGGTCGCTGGCCCGCCGCCGGGCGGGCACCGGCACCGTCGCGAGCACGGCCTCGGCGAGCAGCAGGGCGTCGATCGGCGTCAGCGGCGAACGAGCCAAGATCGGCTCGTTCGGGGCGTTGACGACCGGGTGGGCGAACATCGCGACGGCGCCGCCAGCCATGCGCAGGCCACCGCAGCGCAGGTCGACGCCGGGGCTGATCATCTCGGCGACCACGACGCCATCGAGCTGGATCATCGGCGCTCGCTCCTCGACGTTGGCGACGATGTCTGCGTAGGCGCGCTTGACCGCCGCGGCGTTTTGCACGTCGAGCTCGATCGCCCCGAGCTCCCGCTTGCGGCGAAGATCGGGGCTCAGGGCCTTGAGCGCCACGGGGTAGCCGATCTTGTCGGCGAAGCTCGCCGCGCCGCTCGCCGAGTTGGCGAACGCTTGGCGGGTGACCTCGACGCCGTGGCCGCGTAGCACGACCTTGCTCTCGTGATCCGAGAGCACCTCGCCGGCGCCCTCGAGCACCGCGTCGGCGCGGTCGATCAGCTCGAGCTGGCTGTCGTCAAATTCGAGGGGCTCGAGCCCACCCGCGAGCAGCCGCTCGCTCTCGCGGATCCGCAAGAGCCCGCGCTGGGCCAAGAACGCGGCCGTCGGGATCCGCAGCGAGAGATCGGGATCGGGTCGCTGCATGCCGACGATCTCCGCGAGCCGCGGGAGCGCCCGTCGGGCCTGGCTCCACAGCGCGAGCGCGGCCGGATCGTGGTGGCTGGGATCGGCGTTCAAGGGCCGCGCGGCGGCCACCGCCGAGCCCGGCACGCGGGCGTCGAGGTGCCGGCGGACGGCCTCGTGGAGCAGCGCGAGCACCTGCGGGGCCGGGTAGGTCGGGCCGATCAAGCGCTCGAGCGCGTGGGCGACCGTCGCCGGCGCGAGCTGGGGGCTGTTGGGCCGATCGAGATCGACGGATGGGACCCCGAGCGGGACCAGCAGCTGGCGAAGCTCGCGCTCACCGAGCTGCTCGAGCCAATCGATCCAGCCGAGCTCGAGCGCAGGGGCGGGGACATAGCCGACCACGTCGTGGGCGCTGAGCCGCGGATCGCCGAGCCAGCGGGGCAGCCACGCGGGGGTCGGGGCGATCGCCAGGCGCGTGGGCCCGAGCGCTCGACACAAGCGCGCGAGTTCGTCGACGTGCGCGGCGCAGGCCACCGGCGCCAGCCCCTGCTCGCCCGCGCTTGGCCCAAGCAGCAGCGCCGCGTTGGGCCCGAGCACGCGCGTGCGTCCGCGTCCGAGCCGACCAAGCTCGCTCTCGAGCTCCGGATCCACGGCGCCCACGACGATCAGCAGCGGCGGCGGATGATCCCGCAGCGCCCGCAACAAGCTAGGGTCGCAGCTGCGCGTGGCGACGACTTCAAGCGCGTCGCTACACTCGCGGACCGAGCGACCGAGCTTGTCATCATCGACGACGCGGCCGGGGAGGCCCGCCCAACGCTCGTGATCGTCGGCGACCGAGCGCGCGACCAACACCTTGGGCGCGCCATGATCCGCATGATCATGCGGACCAGCATGACCAGCGAGCAGCGCCGCGAGGGGTCCGTCTCCCGAAGTCGGCCTCGAACCCCGGCTGCGCTGCTTCGTCGTCACCGGTTCATGCTCAGGCGAACACGGTCTGCCAGGCGGCGCTGTTGAACTCGGCCATGACCTCGCTCCAGTCGCCGGGGACCACGAGGTCCGCCATGCCCCAGCTCGAGTCGATCGGCCCGCTAAACGGACCGGGGCCGGGGAGCAGGATCACCCGAAGCCTCGGGCTGCGCTCGATGAGCGTGACAGGCAGGCCTTGGCCAGCGCCGTCAAACCACAGCAGCGTGCCGGGCTCCTGCGCCGGCCCGCGGCCATCGCGATAGTCGGCGGCCTGGGCCTCGCTCGCGCCGAGCTGGTCGAGGCGTGCGCGAGTCTGGGCATCGAGGGGCCCGGTCGTGACGTAGAGCACCGGCGGCGGCTCGACGGTCTTGGTGAGGTCGGCGGCCTGCTCGGCGACGGCCGCGAGCCACTCGGGGAGCTCGACTTGGGTCACGTCGGCCTCGTACTCGGGCTCGATCTGCAAGGGCGCGCGTTGCCAGCACGAGGTCCCCGCGACCACGCCGATCACCGGCTCGAGCTTGCTGATCTGCTCCGGCGCGCCGCCAAACCAGCGCCCGACCATGGGCCCGATGCCCGCTTGAGCCAGGACCGAGCCCGCCTCACGGGTGTAGGGCGCCAGCACGTGGCGCGGCGCGAGCCGGCGAACCAGCTTTTGGATGCCCTCGGGCCCGAGGAAGACGATCTGATCGGCGCCGGCGCGGCTCGCCTCGAGGATCATCCGATCGTCGAACGGCCCGGCGTCACCGAGGCCGAGGCCGAGCACCGCCGCCCCGTGCTGATCCGCGACATCACGGGCGAGGCAAAGCGCCAGCGCGCTGCCTGGGTGAAGGCCACGGGGGGTTCGTTGGAGGTAGACGACGACGTGGGCCATTAGCTCAAACCATGCTTGCGCTTCACCAGCTCGAGCTGTTTTTGATACTCGATCTCGAAGGTGTCGGTGCCGTCTTGCAGGTGCTTGAGGTGGCGCCGAACCTCGCGATCGAGGTCCTCGTCGTGCTGCATGTGACTCTTGAGCAGCTCTTTGAGCTTGCGCCGCAAGGTCAGATCATCCGCGTAGATCTCGTCGACGAACTGCGAGCGCATGAACAGCTCGAGCATCTGCGTGGCGATCCAGTTGATGGCCTCTTCGCCGATGCCGAAGTCGAGCTGCTCGGCCTGCTGGCGCCGGATGCGGTAGAGCTCCGAGTAGGGCAGACC
>Ga0209498_1001756_pt1 | contig 13203 bp, 11 predicted proteins | sample WalLakDeSediment_FD_184131 | JGI IMG/M metagenome (GOLD analysis project Ga0209498, IMG submission 184131) | Lake sediment microbial communities from Walker lake, Nevada to study Microbial Dark Matter (Phase II) - Walker Lake 11/02/13 Deep... | ecosystem: Environmental > Aquatic > Freshwater >...
CTCTTGAACTGTTTCTGGCGTTGTACCGCCGCAGGCCACCAGGACCAGGGCGAAGACCAACATCAGACTGAGTACTATCCAAAATTTTCGCTTTAACATTGTTTTTCTTATCCTCCTAGTTAAATCATAACCAGATTGTTTTTGTAAGATGTGGCAGATGTGGCAGATGTGGCAGATGTGGCATATAGATCAACAGTTCTGTGCGCTATAATCACCTCCTCTGGGCAGTATGCGTGAGCCATGGGCCGTTAACCGACCTGCTCTCTGCAGCCCTCTTGTTTACGCCGGCGGCGCGGTTGTATTGCGCCGTATCAACTCGGTTGGTAATAAAATCTCGCGCGGCTCCGGCAAAGGGTTCGCCATAACCTGGAGCAGCAGTTCACATCCACAAACGCCGGACTCAAACAGGGTCTGGCTGATGGTGGTAATGTGCAAATATTCAGCCGCCTCAATGTCATCAAAGCCGACGACGGAGAGATCGCCCGGAACTGCAAGACCAGCCGTGTGCGCTTCCTCAAGCACGCCAATGGCCTGGGTGTCGCTGTAGGCAAAGATCGCCGTAGGCGGCTGCGGTAAATCAAGTAAAGTGCGCGTCATGACGCGGGCCTCCTGCCGGCTGTGCGTCCCTTGCAGGTGATACTCAGGGCAAAGAGGGATGCCGGCCTCGACCAACGCTTGCCGGTAGCCTAAAAAGCGATCGCGGACGGGTGAGTTAAAGGGGTCATCCAGGAAATCGCTGATGTAGGCAATGCGCCGATGCCCTAAATCAATCAGGTGACGCGTGGCCTGATACCCACCGCCCACATTGTCCACAATGACACGGCTTAATTGAGGGTGATGGGCATCTAAAAGAACGGTCGGCAAGTTAAACTGCTGCAGTTCAACCACGTCTTTGTCGGATGGGGTAAAGGAAATGATCAATAACCCATCGATCATCTGACGCCGCAGCACGTTGCGCAAATAGGCGTCGCGCCGCTCAACGCTCTCCACGTCGAACAAAACTAAATCGTAGCGGCTGCCGGCAATGACCGAAACGACGCCCTGCAAACGATGCACAACGGAAGGGTTGGTAAAGTAGGGGACAAGGGCGCCCACAACCATGGTTTTACCGCGGGAGAGGCGGCGGGCGGCCGCATTGGGGGTGTAATCGAGATCGGAAATGGCAGCTAGAACTTTGCGGCGGGTCTCTCGACTCACTAACACGCTATCGTTCAGGACTCGCGAAACAGTGCCTACGCCAACTCCAGCTTTTTGCGCAACGTCGCGGATGGTTGCAGTGGCCACCTTCCTTCTCCTCGCTCCTTGTTCCTTGATCCGGCTCCGCCCATAACGTTCTAGCAAGATGTTTTGTGAAATTATGTGAAATGGAACCGGTTCCAATTAGCCATACTATACATGAGAGCGGGGCGGCTGTCAAGCAGTTTGTTGCAGATACCGCAGCTAATTATTTTGCGTTTGGTGCATCTCGTCGAAGATAGCCAGAATGCGCTTGGCGATGCCCGTCCAGCCAAAACTGCGGCGTGAAAAACGGGCGCCCTCCACCGAAAATTCGTGCGCCAGGTTGGAATGCAGCATGGGTATAGCGAGCATGGCGCCAAACTCAAGCGGGCGAAAGGGATCGGCGTACAGCGCGTGGTGGCCGAATTTTATCTCTTCTAGCAGACCCCCGTGCACCGTGATAACCGTGGGCGTTCCGCAGGCCATGGCCTCAATAGCCACCATGCCGAACGGCTCGTAGCGGGAAGGCAGCGCAAAAACCGCCGCGGCGCGGTAATAATCGGCCAACTCATCATCCGGCACGTACTGCTCCCACTGGATGCTGTCGGCCACACCTAACTCTTCCGCCAGTATTTTTAGCTCCGCTACTCCGGCGTCATCCTGGTCGGAATCTTCACCCCCAATCGCGGCGATCAGGCGCGCATCGGGCACCAACTCGATGAGCGCGGGCAGCGCCTTTATCAGGAGATCATAACCTTTGTTGTGGGCCATACGCCCCAACGCCAGCACATCGTGCTCGCGCAGACCGTATTTCTGGCGCAGGGCATTGCGATCTTCCTGGCGCACAGGCGAAAATCTGTCTTCGTCCATGCCGGGGGGGACCACTGAAATATGTCGATCCAGCACATCATAGTGCTGCTGCAGGATTTCAGTTTGTGGCTCAGTGGTGGCAACCACGCGGCTGCACGTCTGGTAAACCAGAAACTCTGTGCGGATACGTTCTTTGAAACGGTAGGTCGCTTCCATCTCCGCCGGGTCCATGTCGGCCGCCATGGTGTGCTGCTTCCACCAACCGATGGAATGGGGCGTATGCACGTGCGGAATGCCCAGTTCCTCGGCAATTTTCTGGCCTGCCCAGCCGGCGTCCCAGTAGTGACTGTACGCGATATCGTACTGCATGCCGCGCGTGCGCGCCGCCGCCAGGAAGTTGGTCACGAAATCGCCGAGATAATCATGCATGTCTTCCTTGCGGATGAAGTTTGGGCCGCCAAAGGGGATGCGCCAGACGCGGAAGTTTTCGTTAACTTCGTCGAATTCGGGCTGACCTTCAAAGCGCCGCGTGACCAGGTCGACACGCTGACCCAGGCGGCTGAAACGTTTGGCCAGCTCCAAAACGTAAACGACCTGGCCGCCGGTATCGGGTTTGCCCAACTCCGGTTCGGCGGCTACGTAGCCGTGTAGAGAGAGCATTAAAATATTATTGGTTGATTGGCTATTCATCAGTTTTCTCCAGTTAAAAACAGGCCCCGGATTGCTCGGATCAAAGAATCGGCGCAATCGATGAAGTTCCTGGTTTTCATGCATTACATCACGCCAACACACCCCAGTGTTGCAAGCCTTCCAGAACTCCAGCGGCATAATGCGCCCGAGCCTGGTATGCATTTGGGCCGGCCAACCGCCGCAAATCGGCGTCGGCGTTACCCACAATAACACCCCGAAATGGCGGGATAAACATATCCATATCATTGCCGGAGTCACCCGCAACCACCACGTGGTCGGCTAAAAGACCTAACCGGTTATGTAAAAATTGAATGACCGCGCCTTTACCGGCAGTTTGGGGGATGACGTCGAGGTTTTTGCCGCCGGAAAAGATGAGTTTGGCGGGCAGAACGGCCGTTTCCAACAGTCGCCGCGCCTGCGCCACGACCGCTTCATCCGGTACATCATAACTGGCCTTAAACGGAGTCTGGTACAGTTCCGCGTGCGGAACCAGACCCAGCCCCTTCATCATAGCATCAATTTGCTCCCGCCGCCATCCCTGGCGCAGGTGCGCCTGGTAGTCAGACAGCGGTTCGCCCGTCGCCCCCATCTCAATTTCCGTGCCTAACGCGCCGATCAGATAATCGGGAACCGGCATGGCAGAGGTTTGGGCGAGCGTCTGACGCAAGCTGACGCAGGGACGGCTGGAATTGTAGACGACGGTAATATGCGGCGCGGCGCGCAGCCGTTCCGCCAAGACGAGTAAAGCGGCCTCATCGCCCAACAGCGTGTCGTCTACGTCCGAAACAAACAACCACGGCTGCGTGTTCATGTGGCCTCAACAACTTCTTGAGGCGTCAACCCAAACATTTGCGGCGTCAAGGGCTCAAACGCCGCCGGGGTGGCGCTGTGGTAGAGCGCGCTGTAGGCGCTGACGTAGCTGGCCGAACTCCACGCCTGATGCGCCTTGCCCATCGGCCGTCCCGTATGGCCATGCAGCCACTCGTTAAACTCCCACTCGCCATAGACGCCCAGGCGGCAGGATTCGGCCAGCGAACGCAGCTCCTGATGGGCCATTTCCGTGCGCCCAATCTGAGCCAAAAAGCGGACCCAAAGTCCCCCAATAAACGGCCAAACGCCTCCGTTATGGTAATGGTCCGGCAGGTTCAGGAAGTTTGTTACAAAATAATCTTTCCAATCGCTGGCGCCCGACTGCACCGCCGGGTAGATACATTTCACCGGGTATGGCGCATTGACCCCCACGCCCCAAAGAAATTGGAATAGCTGCTCCAGCTTCTGCTCATCCAGCAAACCCATCAACGCCGCCAGCAAATTGGCGTACACGTCACAACGCCAGGAGAAATCAAAGGGGCTGATTTGGGCCAGCAAATATTGCGCGTCGCCCAGCGTAAACTGCGTCTCGGAAAAGGATTCACGGGTGTCGGAAAGCTTTTTGGCGGTGGGCCAGAACTGGCGCAGGATCTTCTGGCGTACGGTGGCCGCCAGATCGCGGTAGGCGCGCGGATTGTGGCCAAGCGCTTCGGTCGCGACGCTAAAATCGCGGCACGCCTGATACCACAACACTTCGTCATATAACACATTGTAAGAACGTGGGAAGAGATCCATCCAATCTGACGATTCAGGAATTTCCAACAGGCCGCAGTTGTTAGAGTCATGGGCGCGCAGCCAGCGCATGGCCAGATCCAGGTGTGGGTACATCCGCTCCAAAAAGACCCCATCGGCCGTATGGGCGGCATAGCGGCTGGCGCCGATGACAAACCAGATGACCGAGTCAATAGAGGCGATGTTGCCAATGCCGCCATAATCAGGCTGATTGGAGTGGATGCGCACGTTAGCCGGGATCTGGCCGCTTTCGGTCTGGTGTTCGGCCAGCAATTCCAGGGTACGCCGGAAACATTCGGTAACGGCCGCGTCGTTCAGGCAAAGGCTCCACAAACCGGTCTTGATGCCGTCGCGGCTCCAAACGGCAAAATAGTTAGAGTCCACATCGGTCAGGGGATTGTCAGCCAGGCCAGCGGCGGAAAAGCCCATGGGGGTCAGGTTGCGCCGCAGCGACTCAACAGCGCGTTCATAGCCCTCACCGGCTACGTCGGTTTTGCTGCGGCGCACGGCCGGCGTGAAGAAGTTGTAATGCTGCAACCCCTCCAAAACACCGGCCGCATAGGCCGCGTGGCTGAAATAGGCGCGCAGCTCAACCGCTTTTTTGAGTTCACGGCTGGCGTTGCCCACAACTATGCCACAGAAACCATACTGAAACAGGTCGATGTCATTGCCGCTGTCGCCGCAAACGAAGACCTGATTGGGGAACATGACCAGCGAATCGATCAGGAACTTAACGGCCGCGCCAATTCCGGCCCGTTCGGGAATAATATCCAGGTAATAATGGCGCGAATAGATTACTTTGGCCGGAAGTCCGGCGCCGATGAGCGCCTGTTGCAGCGCCTCTAACGCCTCCGCCGTCGCGGCTTCCCAGAAATAGCTAACTTTGAGCGGGGTTTGGTGCTCGGCCGGCTGTGCTTTGATGGGCAACTGATCGTGGGTGGGGTAGTCGGCCACAAACGCCATAATTTCTTCCCGGTCGAAGCTGGTGTGAACGTAGCGATCCCATTCTTCCACCGGATGTTCACCCGGCAGGCGCCGGATTTCCGTACCGACAGCGGAAACAAGATAATCCGGCTCCAACAAGCCGTGGCGAATGATCAGGTCGGTTTGTTCGCGCAGGGTTTGGCCTGAGACGTAGACCAATACCAGGGAACCCCAAACCTTCTGAAGCTGCGATTGTAATTCCTGGAGTCCTTGCGCGTCCGGCCCAATGAGCGAGCCATCGAGATCAAGGACCAGCAGGCGACGTTCGTCAAAATTGGAGAGAAAAGACATAGGCTACCTCTGCGGGGTTAAGTACGCCGTAATTTTAGAAGTTCAACTTTTCCGAAAAAGTTGAACTTCTTCCGTTACGGAGTATTAAGTCAGGATATGAAGATTTGAAATCGATCACCGGTTGTGGGTTCTTGGTTGCCGGTTCAGGCCAACGCCTGGCGCAGATGCGCGGCGGCGCGCTGAGGCGTGTTCTGACAAACCCACAGCCCCAGCTGTTCAAAACCGCCGGTTTCCTGGGTGTAGGGCAGGAATTCTACGTAAAGACCGGCGCCGGGGCCGTTGTTGACGGTGACGTTATAGGCAGGTTCTTTGCCAATGGCGGGCATCAGACTGAGCATGGCGCGAATGGCGTCATGCCAGCCATCGGCCAGCGCCATTATCTCACCGTCAGCCAATTCCGCCAAATAGCGCTTGCGCCAGTCCTTGACGAGGAGCAGCATGGAATACGGCCGTCGCATGCAGTACGGTACCAGCAGCAGCGCCGAACCGTAATCCTTCACCAGCAGTTCCGGCGGGTTGGCGCGCAGCAGGTAGGCCGCGAACGGTTCGCCGCGCTGCTCCAGGAAGCGCAGGTTGTCCTGAAAGCGGCGCGGCATGACGCTGCTGTAGGCGATCTGCTGGTGGCCGTGCGGCAGCGACCCCCCAACCGGCGCGCCGGCGTTTTTGATGATTACCACGTAGCCGCGGGGCGGCGCATCCGGCGGCGGGGGCGCTTCCGTGTCAAAGAGCAGCCGGCGCTCCAGCGCCGCCAACCGCTGCATAACCACGACGCGGTCGGCGCGCGGCAGGTTGTGCCAATCCCAATCATGGCGGGTGGAGGTCCACTGCACCAGGTGCAGGCCGTGCACGGCGTCGCCCGCGGGGCCCGGCGGTTGCGCCAACGGCCGTGTCGGCGTCACCGTGGCAGGGGACGGCTGGAGGATGGGGTAAAGATTTTGGTTGATGAAGGTAAAGCCGGCGCTCAGCGGAGCCACGTCCAGCGCGCCGGTGGTCTGGCCGGCGCAGATGGGGCAGTCCGCGGAAGTGGGCGGCGCGGCGGGCGGCGGCACGTAGGCGTGAGGCCGGCGGGCGCGCGCGGAACTGTAGAGGATGACGGCGCCGTCGCGAGGGTCTACCTGGAAACGGCCGTCGGGGGCGTGCGCGCTTACCTGCTCATCCGCGCGCAGCAGTTCAACAAGGCGCGCCGTGGGCAGTGACGCGATGGAGGTCGCCTGGGTAAGCGCGGCCAGCGCGTCAGGGCCTAGTTCTGACGACATGGGGCAATCTGCGGGGCGCGCGGCGCGCCCCGCAGAGAAGTAGACAGCTTAATGGGAGGCGCGCTTCTTATAAATCGGCAAATACCTGGCGCCCAGCGTAAAGCCGAGCAGCGCGTAGGCCAGGATGCCGACGGAGACAAGCACCTCAAGCCCCGTGGGGAAGTAGGAGACGGCCACGACCGACCCCAAGACCCCCGGCGACCATTCCGGCGGAACGACCAGGCCGGAAAGGGTGACGTTCCAGCGGTTGACGACCACGGCCATGACGATCAGCGCCAGCCCAATCATCACCGCCTGGCTGTCGCGCCGCAGCGGGGGATAGAGCATAATCGCGGCCGGAATGACGCCGCCCAACACAATTTCCCACCACCAAAAGGTAAGCGTGTAGGGCGTCGTCACCTGCAGACGGGCCAGGGCGTCGGCGATGCCGGGGTTGTAGCTGTAATAAGTAGTGGCTGCCCAGTCCCAGAGCTTGATGTAGAGGTAGGCCAGCAAGACGTAGCCGATGAAGCGGGAAATTTCGCGCTGCACGTCAAGCGAGACGAGGCGGCGCCCCTGCAAACGGCCGGTAATCATAGTGGCCAACAGCGTCAGCGACATACCCCCGGCAACGGCCGACAAAATGAACATGATCGGCATGGAGGGCTTGAACCAGATGGCCCGGCCGCTCAGCACCCCGTAGGTCGCGCCCAGCGAGGATTGATGCAGCAAGGAAAGCGCCATGCCAAACAGGGCGAAGAACGGGGTCAATTTATGCATCCCATGGCTCAAGCGACGCAGCCGCGTCCAACCGTCAAACCAACGGCTTTCAATCAGGACCGGAACAAATTCCAGCACCAGCACCGTGGAATAGAGGATAACACACCAGGTAATTTCCCACAGGACGGAGTGCACGTTCCAGTAAACGAGCGGGTGCCAGAAGCGATCTGGCCGGCCGATATCCAGGGCCAGCGCCAGCATGGCGGAGGTGTAGCCTAAAAAACCGACAAAAACGGCCGGCCGCGCCAGCGGCTCCAGCCGCTCCAGGCGAAACAGGTACACGGCGGCCGAAAAAGTAAACGCCCCCGCCCCCAGGGCAATGGCCGAGAGGTCGTGGGTAATCCACAATCCCCAGGGCACCTGATCGCCCAGGCCCGTCACCTGCAAGCCGTTGATCAATACGCGCACGGCGGCGACCAGGCCGGCAATGAAAAAAGCGCTTAGCAGCAAGAGCCACCACAACAGCGCCTGGCTCATTCTTCTACGGCCGCCTACGGATACATCTGCCATGCTAAACCCTCCTGTCCGGCCGGACGTAATGGACCTTCGGCTCCGTACCAAAATCTTCGCGCAGGCGGAAGGTGGGATTCTCTTTCATATAGCGGGAGAAGGGGCTGTCCGGATCTTTGGCGTCGCCAAAAATACGCGCGCCCACCGGGCAGACGTTGACGCACGCGGGCGTCGCCTGGGGGTCTACCCCCGGCGTCAGCCCCTGCGCCAGGCCGCGATCCACGCGATGCACGCAGAAGGTGCACTTTTCCACCACGCCGCGGGCGCGGCGCTCCACCTCTGAAGAGCCCCAGGTAGGAGCGTAGCGGTTGTCGTCAACAACTTCGCGCCAGTTGAAGCGGCGGGCATCGTAGGGGCAGGCGACCTGGCAGTAGCGGCAGCCGATGCACAGGTCGTAATCCATATCGACGATGCCGTCGGGCCGGATCCAGGTCGCTCCAACCGGGCAAACGCGCACGCAAGGGGCTTCGGCGCAGTGCAGGCAGGGGCGGGTCATGTAAAAATCCTGGCCGTTTTCCGTGCGCTCCGGGAAACCAACGTTCCAGCGCATGCTGTCATCGGACACGTCGTTAACCGCCTGGCAGGCCCACACGCAGTAGTTGCAGCCGATGCATTTGGCGAGGTCGATGATCATGTGCCATTCGTTGTCGGTGGCGCCTTCGCCGGCGTGCAGACGCGCGCCAATCCCCTGCACCGCCTCAGCCGAGAGCGGGCCGGAGGTGATGACTTCGGTGAAGAGAACGGCCGCTCCCGTAACGCCGGCGATTTTGAGAAAGTCGCGCCGGTTCAGCAAGGCGGATTTCTTTTCCTTTTTCTTGCTTTTCTCGCTTTTCTCGCTCATTTCAGCTATTCCTCGTCCACAGGCTCATCCGCTTCGGCCTCGTCTTCCGCTTCCAGCCGGCGCCGGCGCACGTTGTGGGCAACAATCCAAGAGGTCGTTCCGCCCAGCGCCAGGCCGATGACGCCGCCCTGGAAAAGGGTGGTGATGGTGCGGCTGGCCAGGGCGGCTTCCAACGCCTGAACCTGCTGCTGCAAACCAGCGCCGTTGCCGTTCACGGCCGTCGTATAGCGCGTCTCAAGCGTCAACGTCGGGGTGATTTCGCGGCGAACGGCCGATGCTCCCCGCTCCCAGCCCGGCAGCGAAAAGCCGGCGTGCAGCGCGTCCGTGTGGCAAGCAATGCAGGTGGCCGGCGTGATGGTAAATTGATGGCCCGTCGGCACCAGCCCGTCAATCGGCATCTCTTCCGGAGGGATCACGAGGGTATGGCAATCCACACAGCCGACCCCTTCCTGAATGTGGATGTCCTCCAGGTAATCCTCCATGCTGTCCTGGTGGCAGTTGATGCACATATCATCCGCGACCGTAAAGAGGGGGAGTTGGTCGTGCGGATCGTGGCAAGAGACGCAGCCGATGCCGGCCTTGGCGTGGCTGCTCAAGCGCCATTCGCTCAGCGTGGGCGTGTGGCAAGTGCCACAATATTCCGTATCCCCTCGCACCGGAATGATGGCCGGCGGATGCTCCGGATTCACTTCACCGTGGCACGCTTCGCAAGTAATCCCCTCCGCCTTGAACTCGCCCGTAGCGGGCACGTAGCCGGTGGTGTGGCAAAGCAGACAGTCGCCCGGCTTGCCCTGCCCGGTCCACCACTCCTGGAAGACGGGATCGTCAAAGGCGTGAGCATGTGCGCTATCACGCCAGCGCGCGTCAATGTTCAAATGGCAGGCGCCGCAATCTTCCGGCCGCGGTTCCCCTTCCACCTGGCCTGGCTCGGCGTCCTGCGCCGCAACGACGCCGGCGCCTAGCAGCAAGCCGGCTAGAAGCAGGGTGATCAGCGTCAAAAAAGTGGGCAGTTTTGTTCGTTCCATGTTTCTCTACGTCCTCCCTGGTTGACCGACCGATTGGTTCATCTCAATCACTTGGGGTAGCTCGGGCCGGTCAGAGACCAGCCGATCAGAGACCGGCCACAGCCCCGAAATGTTGAGAAGTTACCCGAGTAGCTACAAAAATGATTTGTCAGTTGACCAGACGTCCTCTTGTCGCCCGGTATCGGCCGCCTGGCGCGCGCCGGCGCTCCCGGGCTGATACCCAAATTCGGCCGGACGACGCCCTTTGTTCTCCTGAATGAACTCCCAAAAGGCCGTCTGGGCTACCGTCGCCGGCTGGTGAATATGCCGGCCGATGAAGATATCTTGCCGCATCTCCAGCCCCTTGATGCGAATAGGCGCCACGCGGCCGGAGACCAGGTAATCCACAACGGATTGGGTGACAAAGGCCACGCCGATCCCTTCCTGGACGCCCAGAGCAATCGCTTCCGAATTACCCAACGTCAGCACCCTGGGCAATTTTTCAATGGATAGGCCGACGCGCTGCAAACCTTCGGAGGCGACGGTGCGCGTTCCCGATCCGTCCTCGCGCATAATGAACCTTTCTTGCAGTAGCTCATGGGGCTCAATTTCCCCCCGCACGGCCCAGGGATGGTCCAGCGGCGTAATCAGCACGACCGGATCGGAGATGAGCTTTTGAAATTCCACTTCCTGGCAAAATTCGTTAGCGCTGGCAACGGATAATTGCACCTCGCCATTACACAACATCTGCAGAGAAACGGCGCGCGAACTGACGTGGCAGGTCGCTTCCACCTTGGGATGGCGCTTGAGGAATTCCGCCAGCAGAAAAGGCAAAATGTATTTGCCGCTGGTGGTGCTGCAGCCGACGATCAGGTGTCCGTAGACCTCTGTTTTTAGGGACTGCATAGTTTCTTCAATGCGCACCGAAGCCTGCACCAGTTGTTGGGCCATCGGGATCAGCGCCTTGCCGGCGTCGCTGAGGGAGACGCGCCGCCCTTCGCGTATAAAGAGCGGGGTATCAAAATAGGTTTCAAGCTCGCGAATGTGCTGGCTGACGCTGGGCTGGCTCATGTGGAGCTGGCGCGCCGCCACGGTGAAATTGAGCGTGGTAGCGGCCGTTAGAAATACATTGAGTTGATGGGCGTCTAACATAATTCTTCTACCGAATCAAAATCTTCGTATTTGTGAAGTATTGCACAATTCTAATAATTAAAACAAGTGACATTTATCACATTTCTATAGATTCTGGTTATGGTCCACATAAGCAAAATCAATAGGTAAATACGGGGTAAATGCTTGAAGTAGCCATTGATTCGCTTATAATTAAAGTCTAATCGTTACAAATTTCACAAACTAAGGTGCAGGCGCGGCGTCTTCATAGGAGAGGCGCGGCGCTTGATCAGTGTGATCGATGTCTCAACAAATAAAAACCCTGGTTTTTACGCTGGTAGGTTTTTTGATTCTGGCCCTGGGGGCTTGTAGTCAAGCAGCCGTACCCATCCAAACCATCACCATTCTGCCGGAAGCTGCGCCGACCGTAACGGCCGTCGCCACCGCCGCCATCACGATTCCCATCGAAGTCGCCGCGGTGGAAGAAGCGCCGCCCAACGAATGCCTGGTCTGCCACACCGAGAAACAACGTCTGATTGACACGGCCGACCCCGAAGAGGAGACCCCCAGTGAATCCACTGGGGTGGGTTGAGGGGGTTCGGTGGCTCCGTTGGAGCCATGGGAAAAAGTGTTAATCAACGGGGCGGTTTTCACCGAAACCGTTCACGGCCATATCGACTGTGCGGATTGCCATCAAGGCGACCAATTGGCGGCGGATAAAGAAGCAGCCCATACCGGGCTAGTCAGCCGGCCGAGCAAGGATGCCGAGACGGTGTGCGGTGAATGCCATCACAACATTCTCGCCACCCAGGACAGCAGCCTCCACAACACGCTGGCCGGTTATTGGACGGTGCTGGAAACGCGCAGCGTCCCGGAAAATCACGCCACGCTGGGCGAGATGTTCGGTAACCATTGCGGCACCTGCCACACCACCTGCGGCGACTGCCACGTCAGCCAGCCGCACGAGGTGGGCGGCGGCTTTATCAACGGCCACGTTTTTCAGCGCACCCCCTCCATGACCCGCAACTGCACCGCCTGCCACGGCAGCCGGGTGGGCAACGAATACCTGGGCAAAAATGAGGGCATTCGGGCAGACGTCCATTTTCGCCAGGGGCGTATGACCTGCGTTTCCTGCCACACAGGCGCGCAGATGCACGGGCAGGCGTCGAACTGCAACGACTGCCACGCCGGTCCGGTGGACGCGACGCTGCCTGAGCGCCGACACCGCTACGAGGGCATCCAGACGCCAAGCTGCGGAAGCTGCCACCCGGCCGCCACCACCGGCCAGGACGGCATTGAGATGCACGCGCAGCACAGCGCCGACCTCTCCTGCCAGGTGTGCCACTCGGTGACGTACACCAGTTGTGACGGCTGTCACGTGGCAATCAGCGAGCGCACCGGCAACCCCTTCTTTGCCACGGAGGCGACCTACCTGACCTTTTTCATTGGGCAGAACCCGATTCGCAGCTTGCAACGGCCGTATCGCTACGTCCCCGTGCGCCACATCCCGATTGCGCCCACCAGCTACGAGTTCTATGGCGAAAACCTGCTGCCGAATTTCGACGCGCTGCCCACCTGGGCGCACGCCACGCCGCACAACATCCAGCGGAACACCCCACAAACGGAGTCGTGCAACGCCTGCCACGGCAACGCAGAGATCTTCCTGACGGCCGATAAGGTAAAGCCGGAAGAGTTGGAAGCCAACCGGCCGGTCATCGTTGAAATCGTGCCGCCGCTGCTGGGCGTCACGTTGACCAACGGCATTACGGTGACCAACGGGATCACCACCACGGGCGCGCTGCCTCCGGCGCAGACGACACCCTGATATATAACAAAAATGTAGGGCAAGATTCTTGCTTGCCCAAACAAAAAATCTTTAACGACATTTTTAGGAGAAAGAATGAAGCGTCGCAACTATTTACTCGTTTTAATGGTCTTGTTGATGGGGCTTTTATTGGCGGCCTGCGGCGGCGGCGCCGCGCCGGCGGCCCCAGAACCGGCCCCGGCCCCCGTGGAAGAAGCGCCGGCGGTTGAGGAACCGGCCCCTGTTGAAGAGCCGACCCCGGTGGAAGAGGAGGAAGAGATCGTCGAAGAGCCGGCCGAGCTGACGGAAGAGGCGCTGGATACG
>Ga0209498_1001757_pt1 | contig 13200 bp, 9 predicted proteins | sample WalLakDeSediment_FD_184131 | JGI IMG/M metagenome (GOLD analysis project Ga0209498, IMG submission 184131) | Lake sediment microbial communities from Walker lake, Nevada to study Microbial Dark Matter (Phase II) - Walker Lake 11/02/13 Deep... | ecosystem: Environmental > Aquatic > Freshwater >...
GAGGAAGCCATTTACAAAGCGCTCCAGGCCAAACTTGGTCTTGCCGTATTTGCGCTTTTGGTGCTGCACCACCTTTTCACCAATGCTGGTAAAACCGGCCCATTTGGCAATGATCGGAATGTAGCGGTGCATCTCGCCATATACTTCAATGCTTTTTACTACTTCATGCCGGTAGGCCTTGAGCCCGCAGTTAAAGTCGTGCAGCTTTATTCCCGTAGCGCAACGCGTGGCCCAGTTGTATAGTTTGGTGGGAATGGTTTTGGAAACCGGGTCATAACGTTTCTTTTTCCAGCCGCTCACCAGGTCGAAACCCTCTTCGACAATCATTCTGAAAAGCTCGGGAATCTCTTCGGGGTTGTCCTGCAGGTCGGCATCCATGGTAATGACTACACTTCCCGAGGCATGCTGGAAGCCCACGTTGAGGGCTGCAGACTTGCCGTAATTGCGCCGGAACCTTATCCCCTTGATGGCAGGATTGGCGGCAGCAAGGCCTTCTATGACCCTCCAGGAGCCATCGCGGCTGCCATCATCGACCAGCAAAACTTCATAGCTGAAACTGCCGGCCTTCATCACGCGGTCAATCCAACTCGTAAGCTCAGGAAGCGATTCTTCTTCGTTTAATAAAGGTATTACAACCGATATGTCCATAAGGCCGGGATTAGGTTAGCAAAACATCCTGCTTTAGCGGCAAATTTACGTTTTTTTTTACCAAAGTAAGGCTGCGGGAAAAACCATACCTTTGCGCGTTTGTTTATTATGACAAATTAACTCCATTTTTGCATGCGCGACCTGACCAAGGGAGCCCCCGGAAAACAGATATTTATTTTTGCCCTGCCCATGCTGCTGGGCAACGTTTTTCAGCAATTATACAATATTGTTGACACCATAATCATTGGCCGCTATATTGGCACCAACGCCCTGGCTGCAGCAGGCGCTTCCTTCCCGGTTATTTTTGTTCTAATAAGCCTGGTAGTGGGCATTACCACCGGAACCACTATTATCATTTCCCAATATTATGGTGCCAAAGATTACGAAAAGGTAAAGCGGGCCATCGACACGGCCTTTATCATTCTGTTTTTTGGCTCCATAATCCTCACCATATTGGGTTTGGTGTTTATTGGTCCCATTTGGAGGCTGCTGGCCCTGCCCGAGCACCTGGTTGCCGACGCTACGTTGTATTTCAACATTTTTGCCATGGGCCTTATTCTTATGTTTGGCTACAATGGCGTGAGCGCCGTGCTGCGTGGGCTGGGCGACTCCAAAACCCCGCTATATTTCCTGATCATCGCCACCATTCTCAATATTTTCCTCGATCTGTTGTTTGTGCTGGTATTCAAGTGGGGCATTGCTGGGGTGGCCATTGCTACCGTGGTTGCACAAGGCATCTCATTCGGGTTAAGTGTGATTTACTTAAACCGTTATCACCAGCTCATCAGGGTGTCCTATTCCGGCCTGGTGTTCGACCGCGACATTTTCCGCAAAAGCCTGCGCATAGGCATTCCAACCGGGCTGCAGCACACTTTTGTGTCGCTGGGTATGATGGCCCTGCTGCGCATTGTAAACGGCTTTGGCACCAATACCATTGCTGCCTATACCATTGCCGGGCGCATCGACTCCTTTGCTGCCTTGCCGGCCATGAACTTCAGCATGGCGCTCTCCACTTTCGTGGGACAAAACCTTGGGGCCAATAAGCCGGAGCGCGTGCGCGAGGGTCTGAGAAAGACCATGGGCATGACCACTATCATATCGCTGGCGGTAACCGTGGCGGCATGGCTCTTTGGGCGTGAGATGATGCGCGTGTTTACGCCCGACCCTGAAGTAATAGAAATTGGCTACGAATACCTGGTGATCGTAAGCTCATTTTATGTGCTGTTTTCAGGCATGTTTACCATCAATGGCGTGATGCGCGGTGCCGGCGACACCCTCATCCCTATGTTTATCACCCTTTTTTCGCTCTGGATATTCCGCATCCCCGGCTCCTACCTGCTCTCGCTGAAAATGGGCACCAACGGCATTTGGTGGGGCATTCCTTTGGCCTGGTTTTTTGGCTGGCTGTTTTCCTACATCTACTACAAATCGGGGCGCTGGCGCTCGAAAGTGGTGGTGAAATATGCTGACAATCAGCCAATGAAAAAATAGGCCCTAAAAATTTCAGAAAAGCCTTTTCAAAAAATTAAATTGTATTATCTTTGCAACCTCAAAAGGCTCCGTAGCTCAATTGAATAGAGCATCTGACTACGGATCAGAAGGTTTCAGGTTTGAATCCTGACGGAGTCACTAAAAACGAAAGCTAACCGCTGTAATTCAATAGATTACAGCGGTTTTCTTTTTTTACCGAAACAAATATCAGAAATTGCACCCCGGGTTCTGCCCCTCGACTTCGCTTCGCTCGGGTACCGGTAACTTTCGTTGGGAAAGAGGCCCCCATTGGCGATTTTAAAGACGCCAATGGGGTTCTCCTTTTTACCCCGAACCTGCCGGTCCTCGAGCGGAGCTTGAACGAACCATGGCTTTGATGTGGTGACTGGAAATATGCCTTATATAAGGCAGGAAGGTTTATGGCGAAAAACTTTTAAATATTTTACATTTTTATGCTAAATTTAATAATCAATTAATCATGTAAAAAGGGACCCACTTATGAAAGAGAACCCGGGAATTGGAAAAATGATCAGAGTGCATTTTTTGAGCTCCATCATCGCGCCCATTATATTGGGAACCTTGCTGGCTGTTCATCTGAGCGGCAGACTGGAGGTGCTCAATTTTCTGAGTGTGTTGATTATCGGTATTGGTTTGCATGTAGCCACCAATGTGTATAACGACATTTTTGATACCATACAGGGAACAGATAAAGTAAATGTGCACCGCAATGAATCCAGCGGAGGTTCAGGTGTTTTACTGGATAATCCTGAACTTATGGGCAAGATGTTTCGTCTGGCTCGCATTGGATTGATCGTGGCACTTGTCGGAACAATAGCACTCATGCCACTTATAGATAAAACACTATGGCCATATCTGTGGGGACTTTATTTGCTATCGGCTTTTTTCAGCAAATACTATACAGCACCACCATTTAAGCTGGCTTACAGGGGTTGGGGCGAAATATCTGTCTGGTTCGCCTTTGGTCCGATGGCTATACTCATAGCCACAGTGGGTCAAAACCTGGGATTGCATCCTTTGATCTGGCTTTTGATGCCTGCTACAGGGCTCAGCACGTCATCCATTTTACTGGCAGGACAGATGATTGATCTTGACGCTGACCGCGCAGGAGGTAAACACGGAGTGGCATCACGCATGGGTACCAGGTTTACATCGGTACTTTATCTTCTGGTGCAAGCAGGGATTATAGCCAATGTAATTTTATTGTTCATCTTTTTTCCCGGTCATTCATGGCTTTTTTTATTTGCACTTATCCCTTACGGTCTTATTTTTCCTAAAGCTGCAGGAATTATATTTAAAAACCACGATAATCCTGACCTGATAAAACAAGGCGCGAAACTAACAGTGCTCATACATCTGGCATTTTCTCTTTTACTTATTATCGGGTTCGTGATATATATCTTTTTGTAATTGATGAAAATGACTGATGCCTGTTAAAAAATATATACCAGTAAAAGGAAAAAAACGAAAGCTGTAACAGAACCCAGCATATTTACCAGGTCATTGGGAATAATGGATTCCAGTGACTTTTGTTTCTTAAAATAATCCAACCGAAGCAGTTTGTCTTCTGCAAAAGCGCCAAGCATGGAATCCGCAAAGCAGGCTAAAAACGCGGAGACACTGAGCATTGCTATAATATCCCATTGCCAGGAGCCAAAAAAGACGTAGTATGATAAGGCAGAGATCATGGTTGCACCGCTCAATGCGGCCACACTGCCAAAAAAAGAGATACCGCCATTGGTACCTGCCGGGGCCGCTCTCATCGTCGACAAGGAAAAGCATCTTTTATTCAGCAGCGGACCAATTTCACTGGCCCAGGTATCAGCTGTTACGGCAGCCACGAAAGCGATAAAGAAGAGTATAAATATTTCACTCTGTGTCAATAAAAACAGGACAGAGCTGGTTACCGCCCATATTATATTGGCTAAAACCTGCCAGGCATTGCGCGCTGTGGATTTTTTTCCAGTGCCTTTTATTGCATGCTGTAATTTGGTAAAAGCTGCAGAACTCAGAAAGAAGAGCAAAACGGGCATCAACCAGGGCCAACCTGCAATTCCTGCCAAATAAAATCCCAGTAAATAGGCAACAAAGCTTCCCCGCCGCGTTAGAATATTGAATTTAAATAACAAAAAGCATGCTGGTGCCAAAGCAATCAGAATGGCCGATAAATAAAGATAATCAACCTCATAATGATAAGTCAGAAAGAAAAACAAGGCAAGCCCAACCGGAATGCTGAAATTATCAGAACCTCGCATGGATGCGGTTTCAAGGATAACTGCCCAAAGCAAGACAAAAAAGATATACGAAAAATCTAACCGCAAGAAATCGGGCAACAAAAGACAAAGAATCAAGAATGCAGAAAAGACGTAAGCAATAATTCCATAGACACTCTTTCTGTCATGAAACGTCCGGATCCAACGATTACCCTTATGTATAAGACCTGCAAAATTGGCCAATGTATCTGAAATGGAAAGCAGCATCAAAGCTGAATGAAAATAATACAAAGGAAGATTATACAAAATCAAATAAGATGACAATATACCAAGGGGATAATAAAGGGTGCCCAGACTCGCGTCTGTGGTTTTATGCAAAAGATGAAATTTTTTATAATTAAAAGTCAAAAAAGAGAAAATTGTACCGGCTATAATCAGGTACAACAAAACACTCCTTTCCAGCACACAGCTAAGTATCAAAATAATCAAACCCAATGAAAGGTGAATGATTTTCCTGATAATTAGGCCCTTCTGATGTGTCATAAACCTCTTATAATCAATTTTTCTTTCCAGTCAACTTACTTTATTTGTTGCAATAGTTGCAGAGGATTAAAATTAACCAATTAAACTATAGCAATACATGATCAAACGCTAAAAAGTCGCGCGACAACTTTTTAATTTTGGGTGTGTCTGCTCCGATCATTGAGTGGAACTTAAACGACACGGTAGTGGAGTGAAAGCGGAGTAAAGAGGAGGGTTGTTTTATTAAGGGCAGGTTACCGACTGTTCCTGTTCTGCTTGGGCTTTTACCCCACCAACAGGCTTTTTGAAAAATTCTTAGGGCTCTTTTTGCTCACCGCTTCCAGGGGGTTATGAAAGGCAATGAAAACAAGAATGTTCTCCCCTTCCTTTGCCGCGGGCAATGCGATCTCGGCCCTTTTTTCTGATCGCCGGGCTGCCTGCACCTTGTCGGTAGTTTGCAGCGTCATGTTGTTTATGGCCAGCAGCAGCACCTGGTCGTTCATTTTGTAGGGTTTCCCTGGTTCAGGATCGCCCCAGGTGATGTTGGCATTTTTATCCTGCACTTCCATTGCCAGGTCCTGTGCTCCTGCCCTGTCGCCCTGGCTTACCACCAGCCAGCGCAGGTCTTCGGGATTCTCTGCACTGCGGTAATTGACAAGGTTCAGTGACATTGCGGTGTGAAAGGCGGAGCGACCCTCAGCCACATCCCTGAATCCAAGCCTGATGACCGATCGTACGGCTTGCATGATCTTCATCACACGAGAAAAGTCGGTCTGCGCCTGCTTTAATGCACCCTTGGCAGGACGGCGTTTATAGGCAGGCTTGCTTCGAATCACCGTTTTTCCATACATTTCATAAACCACGGTATTGCCTAGCTTTCCGCTGAAATGCCCTAAAAATCCTTCTTTCGTAAAAGCCATAACGATTTTTGTTTTATGGGTTCACACTTTAGCCGTATGCGAATATAAGCAAATCCAAAATTAAAACATAATTAACACGTAAATAACACGTAGTTTGAACGTAACAATACGTATTAATTACGTTTAAAATACGTTTTAACTACGTTTGAACTACGTCTGAAATTAGAATCTGATCCGTACCTGGTTTTTTCCTGGTCCTGAACAATGTCCTTTGCCTTACCCGGAATAATGACCCACTCCACCGGCATAGTTCGTGTCCGTATCTTGTTTAATTTTGTCCTAAGAAGAATCCCTAAAATGATGCCGTAAAAATTCATCTCCATCGACGAATACATTGCCTCCTTCCCTGCCGAAGTGCAGGAAATAATGCATACGATCCGGGCCATTATCCTTGAAAAAGCCCCCGATGCCTTCGAGGGCTTCAGCTACGATATGCCGGCCTATAAAACCCACGGTCGGGTACTGGTGTATTTTGCGGCCTTTAAAAACCATATAGGATTTTATGCAACACCTTCGGGTCACCAGGAGTTTTCTAAAGAGCTTTCGAAATATAAGCAGGGAAAGGGTTCGGTACAGTTTCCGCTCAATCAGCCTATCCCCTACGACCTGATCGGACAGATCGTAGAATTCAGAGCCTGGGAGAATAAAGATAAAACGAAAAAAATGGCAAAATGAAAAAATACTTTTTCTATTTCCCTGTCGTTTTTTAAGCATGAAAAGATTTTTCCTGGTTTTTTTCTCTTCCCTCCTGCTTTCAGCTAGTGTGCCTGATTCCAACCTGATCTCGTGGAGGCAAGATTACCGCCTCACCTGGGATGATTTCCAGGGACCTGTTGACCCGCAACGGAAGTTTGGGGTTGAGTCGGCCACCCAGGTAATGATTGAACTGAACAGCCGTAGTGAAGGGAACAGGGTGTATTTCGACGTAAACTGTTATTTTGAAAGGGAACGTTCATGGACGGCCAGCCGCCACAGTCAACATTTGCTGGCCCATGAGCAGCTGCATTTCGATATTGCCGAGCTTTTTGCCCGGGAAATGCGGAAAAGGCTCAGTGAGTTAAGCGGACTGAATCACCGCAACCTCGAAAGCCGGGTGCGCCATATTTACCGTGAAGTAAACCGCGAACACAATGCCTTTCAGGATCGCTACGACCGTGAAACCAATCACTCGAAAAACAGGGAGAAACAGGTAGAATGGGAGGCCATGGTAAAAGCCAGGCTGGAAAACTCAACCCATTTCAGTGCAGAAAGCTTTTTTGTCAGTATTGAATAACCTTCAGGAATTTAAATTTCCTATAAGAATTTCCATAAAAAGAAAAAGCGCAGAGATTCATTGCTCTGCGCTTTTTGAATTATTTATAAACTTCTTTTTATCTGTTGCGGCTGTTGCCGGCTGACCTTGAGTTGCTGCTTCTTTCGTTGCTGCTACTGCTGCGGGTAGCCGGTTCGCTGCTTCTGGAAGGAGCACTGCTGCGAACAGCAGAACCACTGCTTCTTTCATTGCCACTGCTCCTGTTTACTGCAGGGGCCGGAGCGCTACTCCTGGTGTTGCTGCTGCTTCTGTTTACTGCAGGGGCCGGAGCGCTGCTTCGGGTGTTCTGGGCAGGTGCACTTACCCTGGGAGCGGCCTCTCTGCTGGGAGCAGGCTGCGACCTGTTTACATTGGCCGGTGCGGAGCTACTCCTGTCGTTTGAGGCAGGAGCCGTGCGGGCAGGCGCAGGGCTTTGAGTAGCTGCAGACCTGCTGGGTGTGCTGGCGGGAGCTGCCGTGCTTCTGTTATTAGTAGCAGGTGCCGTACGGGCAGGGGCTGCAGTTTGTCCTGAAGAACGGGGTTCATTCCGTTCAACAGCGGGAGTAGCTTCCCTGCGGGTATTGCTGCTGGCCGGGGCTGAATTGGTCCGGGCCGGGCTGCTAACATTGGCAGGTGCACTTTCCCTGCGAACACTTTCCTGCTGGGTGCGGGTAGCTCCTTCACTTCTGGCGCTGGCACCGGAAGAAGTATTCCTGGGTGCATTCACCGAGCGGGTTCCGGCGGTGTTGGCATCGCGACTTACCTGTCCGGCATTGGTGCGACCAGAACTTTCATTTCTTACAGTACCTGCAGGTACCCTGCCTGAGCTGGAACTCCGCTGTGCATAAAGAGCTTCGCCTTGCTTGCGGGTATCGGGCCTGCTGTAAGTATTCTTATAAGTTCCCCTGTTAATGTTTACCACCACAACTGGTGAGTGACGGCGCACGCTGGCTACATAGTAGTTGGTGTAGAAACCGCAGCGATAGGTGTTCCACGGGCGGTAGTAGCTGTAGTAATGGCTGTGCCAGTGGTAGTGGTAACCGTGGTAGTAGTGCCAGTAGTGGGCTCTCCAGGGGCTCCAGTAGCTGGGGTAGTATCCCCAGTACCAAACCGAGCGCCAGGGGCGGTAAACCGGACGCGACATGTAAACAATAACGGGCCATGCTGCTACCTCGTAATAGGTGGTATGTACCACTTTGGTGGCGGGCCTGGTTACGTTGCCACGATATCCGGGGTTAACGGTTTCGGCGTAGTGGGGTTCAATAATATAGTTGGGGCCGTAAAGGGCTTCGTCGCCGATAAGTTGAACGGTGGCAGAGCCATCGCGCAGCTTTTCAACCACAAACACGGCTACGTCCTGGTATTCGCTCTGGTTCAGCGCTACCCTCAGAACGATATGGTGCACATTGCCCTGCACGTAGTCGTTTACGGAGATATAGTCCACATAACCGTCGCCGTTGAGGTCGAGGTTGTTTACCATATATTCGGGGTCGTTGATTGCCCTTTCAAAGGCTTCCAGGGTTTCCGACTCCCGGAAGGTTTCCATCACGGCATAAAGGTTCAGGTTATCACCCGGCAGGCCAAGATATTCGGCCTGGGGGGCCTGTGCCATGAGCGCACTTCCTCCGGCGAGGAAGAAGGCGAAGATCGAGGTGATAAAAAACTTTTTCATAGCAGTAGGTTTTTGAAGGTTCATACTTGCTACCCTAAAAAACATAAACCGTGCCAAGAATTTGAAAATAACGCAAACAATTATTTTCAATTTTTTTAAAATTCAATTCCTTTTTCTTGGGGAAGAAAAATTTTCTGGTGAAATGTTTTCTGAAAAGATTTTAGGCAATTAAATAGGGAGGAAAATAATGAATGTCGATCCTTCCCCTTCCAGGGTTTCCACTTTAAGTTCACCTCCGTGGCCTTTGGTAACGATTTCACGGCTAAGGGTCAATCCCAGGCCGGTTCCCTGGCCGGAAGGCTTAGTGCTGAAAAAAGGTTGAAAAATTTTGTCAAGCACATCCCGGGGAATCCCACCCCCATTATCCGAAACCTTTATTTCAACTTGGTCAGGACACCTCCTGGTGCTAATGGAAACGATGGGGTCATAAGCCCTGCTTTGAAGTTTCCTCCTTTCATTGACGGCAAAGAAGGCATTGGTAAGCAGATTCAGGATAACCCTGCCAATTTCCTGAGGAACGATGTTGATTTCTCCAATACTTGGATCAAAATCAGTCCGCATGGTTGCAATAAACGATTTGTCCTTTGCCCTGAGGCCATGGTAGGCAAGCCTGAGGTATTCATCGGCCAGCTCATTGATATCGGTCAATTCTTTATGTCCAGGCACTCCCCTGGAATGTTGCAGCATCCCTTTGACAATGCTGTCAGCACGTTTGCCTTGGTTTTTAATTTTGTCGAGGTTTTGGCGAATATCGTCAAAAATGGCCACGGCCTTACTATAATCGCCCTTTAACAGGTCTTCCTTCATCTCGTCGAGCAGTTCATTGCTCAGTTCGGAAAAGTTGGTAACAAAATTCAGGGGATTCTGGATTTCGTGGGCGATCCCTGCGGTGATCTCACCAATGCCCGCCAGTTTCGACTGAATGATGAGTTTATCCTGGGCAGTCCTGAGCTCCTCGACCAGTCCCTGGACACGCCAGTGCGCATCAGCATTGCGCAAAGCCAGGGCGATGTAATTGGCAAGGTTGCGCAGCATGGCCACGTGCGATGGACCAAAGGCATTGGGTTCGAAGCTTTGAGCCGTAATCACCCCGATCCTCTCACCTTTATGCCACAAGGGCAAAAAAATACAGGAAGCGGGTTCGCCCGGGTTTATCGCTTGGGGCAGCCTGCCCGTCTTTCCCGTAAAGGCTGCTGTAGGTTCGTTGATGACTATCTCGGTCTGCTTATCAAAACACAAGGCAGCCAGGTGGCTTTCCCCAAAAAGGGTAATGGAAAAGGGATTCAGCTTCTGCCCCCTTTCAATGGCCCCGGAAAACATCAGGATCACTTCGTCGGGTTTATAAAGACCGATAGCGAAGACATCAGCGCTGAGCAAGGCGTTAAGGCCTTCGTAAGATATGGTAAGGATCTTCTCCAATGATAGCGCTGAAGCTATTTCCATGCCAAGCAGGCTTAACTGCTCAAGAGCATTCACCGGATCCGGAGCCAGCCCTTCCTTCGCTGCATTAGGTTCTACCTTATCCATAATTTAACTTTTTAGGATTCCTGAAAATTACAAGGAATTCATCCGCATGGCAGGTAACGGTTAAACTTGGCTTCAAGGCTATCTTGCCCTGCAGAAGCGTTGAGCTACAGGTTAAATTTAGCAATTAATTGGTTTCCAATGGAAACAGGTGGAAAATTACCCCAGAAAAAAAGCGCTTAACAGCCGGAAACCAGAGAGGAAAGACTCCCGGTTTAATTTTTTTAATCCGTTTTTCTGCAGAAATTCATGGTATAAAGAGCTCTGTTTCAAAATAATTGAGATTTTTTAAATAACTTTATCCATCGAGTGGAATTATTAAAATAGCCCAAACAAATGTTTAATCAAAGCGAGTTGAAGATACTGGTGGTTGATGATGAGGCTGATCTTGAATCGCTGGTCAGACAGAAATTCCGTCATCAGATTCGTGAGGGGATTTACGATTTTGTTTTTGCCTTAAACGGGGTGGAAGCTCTGGCGCGGATCATTGAATATCCAGAGATCGCCATTGTCCTTTCGGATATCAACATGCCGGAGATGGACGGGTTGACTTTGCTCACCAGGCTTAAGGAGCTTAAAAATACGGGGCTGAAGACGGTCATTGTTTCAGCTTACGGCGATATGGACAACATCAGGGAAGCCATGAACCGGGGGGCATTTGATTTTATTACCAAGCCCATAGACTTTTCTGATCTTGAGATCACCATAAAAAAAACCCTGGAGGAGATACAGGAGGTTCGCCGTTCGCTGGCAGAACACTACCAGCTCCTTTCCATTCAGCAGGACCTGAATACCGCCCGCGAGATCCAACAGGCCATTCTTCCTAAAGACTTCCCTCCTTTTCCTGACATAAGCAGTTTTGATGTGTTTGCCTCCATGGTTGCGGCACGGGAAGTGGGGGGTGATTTCTTTGATTTCTTTTTGATGGACAAGGAAAGGCTGGGGTTTGTGATTGGTGACGTTTCGGGTAAAGGGGTTCCTGCAGCCATTTTTATGGCCATTTGCCGCACCCTGATCCGGGCTTCGGGAGTGAAAGGCGCCTCTGCTGTGAATTGCATCAGCGCTGTGAATAACCTTCTTTGTAAAGAAAGTGTGTCATCGATGTTCGTGACGGTTTTTTACGGCATCCTTGACATTGGAAGCGGCCGGGTTGAATATGTGAATGCCGGACACAATGCCCCGTATGTCATTTCAGGAGAGAAAATCGAGCCTGTGGAACTGACCGGTGGATTGGCCCTGGGTATCGTGGAGAATTTTGAGTTTAAGGCGAAAAGCCTCATGCTTAAGCCCGGCGACCAGATGATCCTTTTTTCCGATGGGGTGACCGAAGCCTTTAATGCCAATAACCAGGCCTTTGGAAATGAAAAATTGGAAGCAATCCTGAGAAATAATGTCAACTCTCAGCTTGATGCGATGGTCAATGAAATTATTGCGGAGGTCAATGCCTTTTCTTACGGGGTGCCGCAATCGGATGACCTCACCCTGCTTGCCATCCGGTATAACGGACCATAAGGTGATACAGAAAAACGAACGCTACTCCATGGTTTCCCTGTTGGGGTTCCCTTGGTTTTACCTACCGAGCAGTTTCAGAGAAAACATCCACTGACCATCAGCTGGTTCACCCTTTTCGAACTTGCGCGCATATCCAAAAGACCAGGTTGACTTCATATAAGAAAGCAGGACCACTTCAATGTCGGTCTGAAAGCCCAGGTTAAAAAGGCTCCGGCTGTTTTCTTCGTAAAAAGGGTTGGCGGCCAGATGAGTCGCAAACAGGCTGGTATAGATATACGTGGGATACAGCCAGGTGATTCCGACATTGCGGGTACGTATAGGTCTGGTATTCAGCTCAGCCATGGTGCGGAAATACCGGTAGGCACTAACTTCATCAATTTCAGCGCCTGGGAAGGCAATACCTGACCGGTATTGTCGGGCATCGCGCCAGTCGACATAATTATTGCGGAACCCCCCGAGATAGAAATATGACAAGGCAGAGCCCTTATTCCCGAAAGACTGTCCGATGCTGTTGCGGATCCAGAAGCTGGTGTTGCGCACCGCCGGCACAAGGAAGCCGATATCCTGGTTTGAAATGATGGAGGGATAAAAATCCTGACGGGCATAATAGGAAGAACCAGAAACCGACCATCGGTAACCTTTCTCGTAATCGACGCCGCCGAGGGTGTGCCTTAGCCTTGAGAGCCCAAATCCTGCCGTAGCTGCCTGAAAATTGCGGATGGGGGTAGCAATGTTCTGATACTGGGGCAATACTTCCAGGTCGCCATAGGTATACACGCCCACATTATACGACCAACGATAGGGATCCCTGAGGGTGTATGAATTTTCGTAAGTCAATCCCACAGCATAGCCTGCACGGCTTCTTTTTGTCGGCCCAAAAAGATCGTAAAAATCGGTTTTGTTCCAGGACGCGTTGAAACCCCAGTTCCAGTATTTCCAGTCGAGTTGGGCATGTACCTTCCTTTTGTCTTCGTAAGGGCTCCAGGGCGATCCGGCGAGAAACAAATCCACTTGGCTAAGGCTGAGCGGATCTCTCCAAAGCAAACGGTAACCGGTAACCACGGTGTTTTTATAGGCGGACAAATCGGGCCAGGCGCTGGCAAGCATCATCTCTTTCAGGGGCCAATAGGGTCCTTCTGCAACCCTAGCTGTATCGATGGGTGGTGGCGGAGGCAGCGACCATTGTTCCACGACCGGGTGGCGTTGTACTACCTGGTTGCCAAGAAAATCGATGGCATTCGCTTCTTCCAAAACCTCCAGGGGCACACGCCCCGGCAGCATCCCATCTCTGTAAAATCTCAGTACAAAAATCGAATCCGGATGGTATTGCAGGGGCATGAAAAAACCAGTTTCGGTGTTAGAAAGAAGTTCAAACTTACTGTCTTCCAA
>Ga0209498_1001758_pt1 | contig 13196 bp, 14 predicted proteins | sample WalLakDeSediment_FD_184131 | JGI IMG/M metagenome (GOLD analysis project Ga0209498, IMG submission 184131) | Lake sediment microbial communities from Walker lake, Nevada to study Microbial Dark Matter (Phase II) - Walker Lake 11/02/13 Deep... | ecosystem: Environmental > Aquatic > Freshwater >...
TTTAAAATAATCAGGTCGGGCTGTTTGGCCTCAGCCATGGAGATTGCGTCAAAGCCATCCTGGCCGGAAAATATTTCATAGTCATGACCAAGTATTTTATCCAGGACTTCAATATTGTCTGGAACATTGTCAACTACCAGGATTTTTGGACGGTCCATGTTTCAGGTCATTTTTTAATTGAGCAGGTTATAGTTTTAAAAGCAAATGAATGGTTTTTTACAGGTAAAATTAATCAGCGCACAAACCTGCTTCAGGCAGATCTTCAAGCCAGCCGCCCTGTTCTGTCAGTTTCCTGATCAGTATTCTCGATGCCTGTTTCTGGTTTTTTGCCGGAGCATGAATCTGTTTTAAGACAAGTTTGTCCCCAATCCGGCCGCAAATTTCAATCTTGCCGATTTCATGGCCGATAATGAATTTAAAGCGCTTGGCGTAACCGTCAAATTGCTGCCGGGCCTGATCAACCAGATCCACGCCCTGGCGAAGGGGTACCTGAAAATGATGTCTGACTCTGGCCACGGGCATACACTGATAAAGATAGTAGGGATTAACCCCTATGCGCAGCAGGCCGTTCATTAATTCAACCAGGGCCTTTACACTGTCGTTGACCCCTTTGAGCAGAACAGCCTGGTTGTTCACAGTGATGCCTGCCTGGCGAATTCTCTGGACAGCCCGGGCAGAAACCGGTGTAATTTCTCTGGCATGATTAAAATGGGTGGGCACAAACAGGGTTTTGTGCGAATTGTAATCCTCAAGAAAATCAATAAGCTCGTTGTCAAAAAAACGCAGGGGATAAGTTACAGGCGCTCTGGATCCTATCCGGATATAATTGAGATGATCGATTTCCCTAAGGGAATTGAGCATTTTTTTTAGAACCCTGGTGGGGAGCATGAACGGATCACCCCCGGATACTACTATATTGGTGATTTCCGGATGTCTGGATATGTATTTGGCTGCTTCCTGAAAATTTTTAACTGTCTGTTCATTGGGCAGGCCGACCATTCTCTTGCGGAAACAGTGCCTGCAGTACATGGCGCAGTATTCAGAAGCCACTACCAGGGCGGTATAGGAGTATTTGTGCAGGATGCCGTTGCCCTTGTTGTAAAGATCATCACCATAAGGGTCCTGGGTTGTCTGCCCCATGGAACCGGCCACCACGAGTTCCTGACTGTCTGGAACGCAGAGTCGCCGGATGGGATCATCCATGTCTTGTGGATTCACCAGGCTCAGGTAATAGCGGGGGATGTTCATGGGGTGCAGTTTGGTCACCTGACGCAAATCAGATTCTTCCTCAAAGGACATGGGAAGATATTTCATGAGCTGGTCAATACTGGTGATGTTGTTTTTTAATTCCTGCTGCCAGTCCAGGCTGGACCAGTCAATATGAGCCAGGGGTGAGAAAAGACCGGTTTCGGCGGACGCTGCCCTCGTTTCCGGTTCTTTAAAATGAGATTGAGCTGGAGACTGGTTCAGGTTCAAGGCCATGGAATACTCCACTATTATGGTTGTTAGAACAAGGTTGGTTTGTTTTCAATTTTAAGCAGAAAATCAATAGCCCACATGCCTCAGAAAATTCTGCAGACGCTCGGTCTGTGGATTGAGAAGAAGTTCCGAAGGCTCACCATCCTCGTCGATGCGGCCGTTGTCCATGAACAAAAGCCGGGTTCCGGCCTTTTTGGCAAAGCTCATTTCATGGCTGACCACCATCATGGTCATTCCTTCGTTGGCAAGCAGGGTCATGACGTTGAGCACTTCCTCGCGTAATTCAGGATCAAGGGCGGACGTGGGTTCATCAAAAAGCATTACTTTGGGTTTGATAGCCAGGGCCCGGGCAATGGCAACCCTTTGCTGCTGGCCTCCGGATAATTCTGAAGGCAGATGATGCCCGCGATCTCCCAAACCGACTTTTTCCAGCAGGTCATGAGCGATTTCTTTAGCCTCACGTCTGGAAACCTTGCGCACCTTTCTCGGCCCGAAAGCCACGTTTTCCAGGGCGGTCATATGCGGGAACAGGAAAAACAGCTGAAAGACCATGCCCACTTCCTTGCGGATTTCCCTGACCCTGCCTTTTTCCCTGGGCAGGTGAATTCCGTTGACCACCAGATCTCCCGAAGTTACCATTTCCAGGCCATTGACGCACCTCAGGAGGGTTGATTTTCCTGATCCCGAGGGTCCCACCAGGACAATTACCTCGTTCTCGTTGATGGTCAGGGAAATATTATGCAGTACCTCAGTGGAACCAAAACTCTTGGATACATCTTTGAATTCAATAATAGGCTTCATATTTTACGCATCCTTCTTTCGATCAACCGCAGAATCAGAGCAAGGGCGGAAGTCATTATCAGATAACAGACGGCTACGGCCGACCATATTTCAAGGGCCCTGAAGTTGCTGGCCATGATTTCCTGCCCCTGACGGGTAAGCTCGCCCACACCTATGACTATGAATAATGAAGTGTCCTTGAGGCTGATAATAAACTGGTTGCCCAGAGGAGGGATGGCTCTTCGAAATGCTATGGGACCGATGATACTGGTGATGAGCTGCAGCTTGCTGATACCCATGGCCATTCCGGCTTCGATGAGCCCCTTGTTGACTGACTGTACCGCGCCCCGGACGATTTCGGCCATGTAAGCTCCGGCATTGATCATGATGGTGATAACTGCCGCTGTAACAGCATCAAACCTGACCCCCCGGACTCCCGTGGTCACTTCAATGAGCATGGGCAGGGCAAAATAGATAAACATGGCCTGAACAATAATAGGTGTTCCCCTGATCAATTCTATATAGCAGAAGGCCGTGATCTGGCAGAATCTGCTGATTACCCTGGCAAAGCCGAAGGTGTGTCCGCCAACTGCTTTGGTGCCGGCGATACGCATCAGCCCGGCCACAGTTCCCAGAACAAGGCCTCCCAGAATGCCGGTGATGGCAATGTACCAGCTCAGTCTGGCGCCCTCTATCAGGGAAGGAATAGAATCGGCAATAATGCTCCATTGAAAAGTCATATTTTAACCTTGTATTGGATTGCAAAGGTGAATCGGAAGTAAAAATCAGAAACGATTTTTGATTTAACAGGATTTGGAAAATATTACCGGCCGAAATCAATGAGGATCCCGGCCGGCGGGAAGATCATGCTGATCAGGGTTTATTCAGATTTTTCACCGAACCATTTTTCGTAAATTTCATCATATTCGCCTTCTTCCATCATTTCCAGAAGGGCGACATTGACTTTTTTTCTGAGTTCACTGCCCATGGGAAAGGCTATCCCATATTGAGCCGCCTGAACATCAGGGCCCACTGCCTTAACTCTGCCTTCTCCGGCGGTCTGGATATAGTAAAGCACATTGGGGGTGTCGTGCATTGCCGCATCTGCTCCGCCGGTGACTACTTCCAGATAAGCCTGGTCAATATTCGGGAATTTTATAAGTCTCTTGGCCCCAAGGGTTTCCACGTAATCCACAGTAGCTGTCCCGGTTTTAACAGCCACCACTTTGTCTTTAAGATCCTTGGGTCCCTGGATGTCCTCATTTTCACTGCGCACCATGACTTTAAGGCCGGCCTGAAAGTAAGGGTGAGAAAAATCAATATTCTTTTCCCGGGTGGATCTGATAAAGATTGCAGCCAGAGCCACGTCCAGGTTGCCTGTGGTCAGGCCTGGAATAAGGCCGCTGAAATCCATGGGAATCAGTTCATATTCAAGGTCAGCCCTTTTGGCTATGCCGTCCCAGAGATCGATGTCAAAGCCGATATAATTTCCATCAGGTCCTTTGAACTCAAAAGGAACAAAGGCGGTGTCAACACCCACGCGTAATTTTTTGGCGTGAGCCGTGGAACCAAAGACCATAAACAAAGCCATGATGAGCATGACTATCAGCGCTTTGGATTTAAAAACAGATTTCATCTTGTCCTCCTTTCAGGTTAGATTATGTGACAAAATTCAGTTAACTACATATCTTATAATAAAATAACCAAGTTATAATAATCATGTCAAGGTTAAATCCATGTTCACATGCTCAGATTGTCCAATCCCGGGGTTGGCCATTATTTTTATTACTGACGCATGATCACGATTAAATATCTCTCGGATAAATGCGCATGTTTACTTTGCGTGGGTTTATAATTAGAAAAAATCCAACCTAACAGAAAAGAATTAAGATGTCTGAAAAATCGTATGATATTATAGATGACCTGAAAATCCCGGGGATTGTCAAGCCTGGCCGCAAAAAAAAAGCTGAATGGGAGCTGGTGCTCATAGCCATGGGCGTTGACTATTCCTGGGGTGAACAGGGTGAGCTTCTGGTTCCCGCGTCACAGGCGGCCAAAGCTGTTGAAGAAATACGGCTGTACGAAGAGGAAGAGAAAAGGTTTCCCGCAAGCAAAGCCATTCAGGTTCTGCAGCAGCAGAATGTTTACCCCAATCTCTTTGTTCTTTCCCTTTTGCTTCTTTTTTTCACGGTGGTGCATGAGGATCTGGGCGGTCCTGAGTGGGCCGGCCTTCCGTGGCTGGAACAGGGCAGGGTGGACGCGGCCAGGATAATGGACGGAGAAATCTGGCGTACCGTGACCGCACTGACCCTGCACAGCGACCCGGCCCATGTGCTGGGCAACGTGATAATTGGAGCGCCTTTTGTGATCATGGTCTGTTCAATGCTGGGCACGGGACTGGGCTGGCTGTGCATCATTGTTGCCGGAGCCATGGGAAACTACATCAATGCCTGGATAATGGCCCCGACTCACCTGAGCATAGGTTTTTCCACCTCAGTATTCGCGGCTGTGGGCATCATGTCCATCAACGCCATAAAGCATTCCAGACTTTCTTTTACCAACGCCATAATCCTGGGACTGGCTCTTCTGGCTCTTCTGGGAGTAGGTGGTGAGAACACGGATCTGGGAGCTCATTTGTTTGGACTTTTAGCCGGGTTTTTTTTAGGCTGGCTGGTTATGATAATCATGAACAGTGTTGAAAATATTTCAAAAGTTGATTTTCTATTTGGGCTCACCGCCATCCTGCTGGTGGTGGAAAGCTGGTTCATGGCTCTTTTTGGGTATGGCCTGCTGGATGTGCTGTTTTAATGTTTTTGAGTTAATGAAAAAATGATTCGGAGCTGATTTGGATTCCTTAAGTTCTTCATATAAAACCATCTGGAAGCTTGCCTGGCCTCAGGTGCTCATGATGCTCTTTCACTTTCTCATCGGCTTTGTGGATGTTTGGGTGGCAGGGAGGCTGGGCCGAGATGTACAGGCCTGCATGGGCATTATCACCCAGGCCCTTTTCTTTTTTCTGGTGGTGGCCATTGCCCTGGCCAACGGCAGTGTAGCCGCCATCAGCCAGTCATTCGGCGCGGGGCTGATTAAAAGGGTTCAGAGATACATTGGTCTGGGGCTGGAACTGGGCGTCATTCTGGGCATGGTTTTCCTTGTGGTGGGCATGTTATTCAGGGACCCTTTTCTTGACCTGCTGCGTATTCCTGACGAAATTTCCCACATAGCAGCTTATCTTTTGAAAGTTTATCTGTATGTTCTTCCTGGGTATTATCTGCTTATCATCTGCAACGCCTTTTTCCGGGCCCAGAAAAAAGTCATGATTCCCCTTTTTGCCATGATGATCGTAACCGTGGTGAACACATTCGGAGATTTTGCCTTTGGGCTGGGCATGTGGGGATTTCCGGCTTTTGGCTATAAGGGTCTGGCCTGGAGCACCTTTGCCTCGGTTTTGTGCGGGATGCTTTTCAGTCTTGCAGTCCTTTACAGACAGGGCCTGCTCAGAAGAAAAAGCTTTGCTCCCTGGTGCTGGGTTAAAAAAGCCTTTCCATACCTGTTTAAGGTGGCCTGGCCCGCCGGCCTGATGCAGGTGGTCTGGCATTCCGCGTACATGGTTCTATTCGCCATTACTGCTGCCCTTCCTGTTGGAAGCGTTATAGCTCTGGCAGGGATGAGCGCGGGCATAAGGGTGGAATCCCTTCTTTTCCTGCCGGGTTTTGCCTTCAACTTTACTGCTTCCATACTTGTGGGAAATTATCTTGGAAAAGGGGATATCGCCGGCGCCAAAAGGATGGGTTATCTGGTAATGCTTTTCGGACTGGGGCTGGTAAGCACCCTGACTTTGATTTTATGGTTGTTCATTGAACCTGTGGCTGTTTTTATAGCCCCTGATCCAGAAGTCAGTCTGGAAGCCATCAATTATTTGAAATATAATATGGCGGCTATACCATTTCTTCTGGTGTCCATGATTCTGGGCGGTTCCCTGACCGGCGCCGGAGCGACATTTTATCAGATGATCGTCATGGGCAGTTCAGCCTGGCTTGTAAGGATTCCCCTGGCCTGGTACCTGGGGCATATTTACATGCAGGAAGCCACGGGGATCTGGCTGGCCATGTTTATTTCCATGGTTGTCCAGGCCATGCTCATGCTTTATTTTTACCAGTTTAAGGACTGGACCAGGTTCGCCCAGAGAAAGTCAAGGAGAATAGTCCAGCCCAATGGAACCATGGATAAGCTGGCTGCTGGAAAATGATCTGCTTTTTGGAATAATGGTTAAGTGAGAATTTTTCCGGATCAGTCAAACAAGGATTTAATATGTTAGCTAAACTTTTTGCAGCTTTTGTCATTATTCCCATCCTGGAGATATATGTCATCATCAAAATCGGTTCATATATCGGGGCGGGGTGGACCATATTCCTGGTGATTGGAACAGCTTTTATCGGGGCTTACCTGGCTAAAATGCAAGGAACCCAGACCATGCTCCAGATGCGGGCCAATATGCAGAAGGGGATACCACCCACCAGCGATATCCTTGACGCGTTCCTTATCTTTGCGGCTGGACTTGTTTTTCTGACTCCGGGATTTTTAACGGATCTGCTGGGAGTTCTGGTTCTGTTTCCTCCAACCAGGCAGCCCATAAAGTTCTGGCTCATCAAAAAGATCGACCAGTGGATGAGTCAGGGAAATGTTCGTATCCACAGGTTTTGATTGAGGCCTGGGTTTTTAAGGCCCGGGATCCTTTAATTGCCGGCTGTTGTTTTTTTATTGATCATGTTCACCAGGAATCCGCCCAAAAACAGCTGGAAAATATGATAAAACATAAGCGGCAAAAGGATTATCCCCAGGCCTGAATGGGAGGCGAAAATAAGATTGGCCATGGGCGCTCCAGCGGCCAGGGTTTTCTGTGGAGCGCAGAAAAGTGCGGCCATGGCATTTTCGTGGTTGAACCTGAAGAGCTTAATTCCGGCATAGACAATTGATTTCATGGCAATGAAAAACAATAGCGCCCCGGTGGCAGCCACAAAGGCCGTTTGAGTGCCGTGGGCCGCCCAGATATTGTTCTGCCAGGAGTTGCAAAAGGCTGAATAAACAATAAATATGATGATCAGGCTGCTCAGGGTGGAAAGGATTTTTTTATAGGAATCGATCCACGTGTGGACCAAAGGCCTGCATAACTGCCCAACCACCAAAGGGGCCAGGAGCATCAGGGAAATATCCAGGAAAAGCCTGCCAAGGGGCAGAGTCTCACCCCCGGTCTGCATCCAGACACTTATCCACAGGGGAGTGATGAAAATTCCGGCCATATTGGCTGTGGTTGAATTGAACACTGCCCCGGCCACATTGCCGCGGGTCATGCCTGTATAGGCTACGGAAGTGGCAATGGTTGTGGGCAGGGCGGCCAGAAGAAGAAAGCCGATTTTCAGTTCATGAGATAAAAGATCACCGGTTAAAGTCAGCGCGGTCAGGGCCAGCAAAGGCATGACCACAAAAATGAACGCCTGCACAAAAACATGCAGCTTCCACTGCATGAGCCCTTGTTTCATGACCTTAAGGGACAGGGTCAGTCCCTGAAAGAAAAAGATCAGAACCACTCCCAGTTTGGTGGTGATTTCGCTGCGCAGCAGGCCGCCTGAAGATCCCACCCCAGGGGTCAGCCAGGCCAGAAAAGCCGCCGCGACCAGACCCGCCAGAAACCAGTTCCGGGCCAGCCATTTTTTTATCGCCAATTTATCAGCTCCAGAAATAAATGTGATGCCGGGCTTTAAAGCACATATTCAAAGTAAAGGCAATTGTCTGATCATCCAAAAACAAGGTCAGGATAACCATTCGTCTTGACCGCGACATAGTAGACTGGTTCAGGTCCAGGGTGCAGCCGCTGACGTCCGGCATACGACATCGGTCATCCGATTTCCTATGTCCGACATCTGATGTCTGATGTCTGGTTAAGGACGTCCGACTCACCGATTCACCGACTCACCGATTCACCGGTTCACTCAATCAGGCTAATGAACCGGATTTGACCAAAAATCGCACTTTTTTACAGGAAATTGTCACTTATTGATATAAATAATTCAAGAATGCCAGACTTTTGACCTTTTTGATACTGTGTTTTATTTTTTTGCTTCTAATCACTTCTCCCTGTATGCTGAAGGAAACAAAAGGGCGGGGCCGTGGATTTTGAAATTCCCCTGGACAGGATGAGTACTTCAGACAAGCTCAGAACGCTGGAGATAATCTGGGACGATTTGCAGCGCGCTCCAGGAGAAGTTCCTTCTTTGTCCCGGCACACTGATGTCCTGCGGGAACGGGAAGAAGAACATAAAGAGGGATCGTCAGGATTTACAGACTGGCCCGAAGCAAAAAAGAGAATCCGGGACGGGCTGAATTGAGAATCCGGATGAAAATTTGACGCCTGTTTGCAGAGGCCTGAGTAAAGCCGCAAAACAAATGGAGCCGTGTTATGCTGAAATACCATTTTTTTATTTCCCTTTCTCCCCATCTGTATCTGACCACCAGACACAAGCTCAAGTATGTTTCCACAAAGATGAAGCCGTCTGCGGCGGATAAAAAGTCTGGAAAACGGATCTATCTGAACCGGTGCCTGCTCATGGATGAAAATTCAGGCTGTATTTATCTTGAGTACCTGCCTGATAATTATCCCTGCGCCCTGTATCCGTATCTTTACCGGGCCTTTGCCCCCAAGGAGCCTGAAGAAGATCTTTTATCAGGCATGCCGGATACGCTGATTCTGCCCAGACCCGGGCAGAACCCGCAACTGGTAAATTTGCTGCAGGGCCACGGCATCGGGGTTGAAACCCCTGAGCCGGGATTCAGAAAAGGCAGCTCTATTCTTGGGGATATAACCAGATATGAAGACAATTATGAAGACGACGGCCTGTGGCTGGCTCCAAGCACAGCATGGCCTGTGGAAATGGCTGACCTGAACCGGTTTATGCTGTCTCTGCTCAAGGAGTTTCATAATGGTCTGCCGGCCGGCAGGAATCGCATGAGCAGAGCCGGGGTGTTTTATAATGTCCGGCGAGAACTGCGTTTTCCTGGTGAACTAAGGGATTTCCTGGCCCTGCTGGACCAGCAGGCCAGGCAGGATGTCGCGGATTTTGAAAATACTTTTTCAGCTTCAATACTCAGGCGCCGAGAAAAAAAGCTGACTGAAAAAGACTGGTTTAAAGCGGATCAAGTCTTTGATGAAGGCCTGGAATACTCATGGTCCGGGCAGGCGAAAAAGGCATTTCAGACTTACAGGCGCGCCCTGGAGATTCATCCCGGACATGTTGACGCCCATGTGCATATTGGAAACTTTCTGACAAGACTGGGTCGTTATGAAGAAGCCGGAGAATCATATGCAGCGGCCGTGGAGGAGGGCAGGCGGCAGCTGGGTGAGATTGAACCCGGAAACGCCTGGCTGGATATAGATACCAGGCCGTTTATGAGGGGACTGCATGGTCTGGGCCTGGTGCTGGAAAAACAGAGGGAACAAAGCAGGGCCCTGGAATGCTATCTTGAGCTGTTAAAGATTAATCCTGATGATCACATGGGCATCCGCTATCTCATGGGCCGGGTTTATCATGAGCTGGAAGATCCGGTCCAGGCTGAAGAATGGTACAGATATGCCAGTGACTGGCCGGATGGCGCGTGGAGTCTGGTCTGGCTTTATCTTGAACAGGGAGAGCTCTACAAAGCGTCCCTGGCCGCGGTCAAAGCCCTTGAGGCCAATGCCCATGTGCCTGCTGTATTTCTTGAATACAGACACCTTATGGGGGATCATGTCACTCATTGCGCCATGCACAGTTATGAGCAGGCTGTTGCCTACTTTCAGGATTACAGTTCTTTTCTGTTTAACCGCAGAATCAAGTGGCGTGAATTTCTGGAGGTGTTCCTCTCAGTGCCCGGGATTAAAGAGAAGATAAAGGAAATGACAGAAGCGAAACTGCCGCCTGACATTCCGGATCAGGAGGCTCGGGCCCTGGCTGCCATGGTTGCGGAAAAACTCGGCGAACAGGTTGACGGTTGATGGTTGTGGCCGGGGACTGCTTAAAACCAGCAAGACATAAACTGCCTTGCCCTGGATAAACACTTCAGCCTTGATGATGAATAACTGCTGCCGGGTCTGGTTATTCCGATCAGGTCCAGGGCGAGACATGATTAACTGTTAGAAAGGAATTTTAATGAACAAGAAACATTTCTACTCTTTTGACAAGCCCCTTTCAAAGCAGGAATTGAATGAACTGGGAGATTTTCTTGATGACATTCCCGATTCCATGAATTTAGAAGCCATGGACGGCTTCCTGGCGGCGATTACCTGTTCTCCGAAAATAAGCATGCCAGGTGAATTTCTGAATCATATCTTAGGGGAGGAGTATGCGCTTGAAGAGGCTGAACAGGCTGAAAAATATGTTGGTTTGATTCTCAGGCACTGGAATTTTATTAACGGCCAGCTGAAAAATGATATTTTTGAACCGGTTTTTCTTGAGTATGACGATGGATTAATTGGAAATGAATGGGCCATAGGTTTCCTGTTTGGTGTGCAGTTAGACGAAGAATACTGGAAAGAATTGCTGGAAGACCAAGAACAGTCAGATCTCTTTGTCCCTGTTTTTATACTTGCTCAGGAAAATTTTCCAGATCCTGAAAAGCCCCAGGAACCCATCGACTCTGAAAAGCGAGCTGATCTTCTGGCCCTGCTGGCACTTAGTATCCCCAGAATTTATGATTACTTCGCTCTGGACAGGGCAGTCCCAGCTGAACGGCACAGCAAGTCCGGTACCTTTGAGCGTCCAGCCCGGAAAATCGGCAGAAATGAACCCTGCCCCTGCGGAAGCGGCAAGAAGTTCAAAAAGTGCTGCAGTGATGACTAAGGATTATTTCCGCGTGGCCCGGTCACAAAACAAAAAAATAGAGAAAGGAATTGAAACATGTCGTGGAATCCACCTGAAAAAGACTGGAAATACATCCGGTCAGTGAGTGACGACCTGCTGGCAGCCCTGTGCGGACGAATCAACAGGGAATGCCTAAGCATTCTGAAAAAGAATTCCACTTCGGAGCATGATAAATACCTCGCCCTTTATCGGCATGTTAAAGAATATGGCTCCCCGACGTTAGCCGTGGATTTTGTTCAAATCCACTCAATAGTGTCCAGGAACCAGAATTAATATCTCTCTTATCAGCGTAAATCAGCGCAATCAGCGGCTAAAAACTCTTTTCTTTGCCCTGATGCTTGAAGAATGAAGCCAGAAGATATTCCTGGCCGCAGATCTCGCAGATCTACGCAGATGGGGTAATCCCTTTATCTGCTGCGGGGCAGTAGCTAAAGAGGGTATCTCCCGCCCGCTTCAGGAGTCGTTTAACGCAAGAAAAAAAACCGCTGAACTATTCGTTTAAATCCACTCATTGTGTCCAGGAACCATGAATCAGACCGGATCGTTGCTGATTGCTTCAATGATCTGAAGCGGTCAAATCTTATCATGAAACTGGCAGTGATGCAGTATCATGGAATATTAAAGGCTGAACATATTGAGCGTCTTTCACCGGACACGCAAAAAAAGCTGGAAGCGCTCAAGTCCCTGGGCAATCTCTGATCTTTAAAATCCGAAATCCGACTTGCGATGTCCGATGTCTGACGTCCGATCTCCGACTTACCGATTCACCGACTTACCGATTCACCGACTTACCGATTCACCGACTTACCGACTCACCGATTAACCGACTCACCGATTCACCGACTAACCGATTCACCGACTAACCGATTCACCGATTCAGTCTTGATCGGTGTTGCTTTTGTCGATTAAATATTATAAGAAAGGACAGCACATAACTGGATGAATTAAGTTTTCCATAAACAGGGCATCTGGTGCAAGGGCAAGAGTATGCTTAACGAATATATTCAAGAGGCACTTAATCGTGCCAAGTATGAAATAATCAAGGATGATGAGCCTTATTACGGCGAAATTCCTGATTTGCCGGGCGTATGGGCCACAGGTCCAACTCTGGAAGCATGTCGCAACAATCTTCAGGAGGTTGTTGAGGGATGGATTCTGGTACGCCTGAGGGAGGGGCTCCATGTGCCTGCTCTTGGAGACAGGCAGATAAATGTTGTCCAGCCATGGGTCGTAAATGCCTAAACTTTCTCCTGTAAGCTGGAAGGAACTTGTCAGACGACTGGGATATATGGGATTCAAGGGTCCCTTCAGGGGCGGTAAGCATCCATATATGGTTCGGGATGATCTGGTATTGACATTGCCCAATCCTCATCGTGGGGATATAAGCATTGATCTGCTTAACCGCATTTTAAGGCAGGCAGGTATAAGCAGGGAAGAATGGCTGGGCTACTGATCGACATTTGAACCAGGTTCAATCTGCCCAATATGAGCAACCACTTCTACCACACCCATGCTCGCGATTACTCCAGCCAGAGAATATGAATCGATCCATCTCTTTTCCCGCCCTCAGCCCGGTTATCTTTTCGCTGCCTGCCTAAGTCCCATTCCTGACCCCTGATTCACTGACTCACCGACTCACCGATTAACCGACTCACAGATTAACCGATTAACCGACTCACCGATTCACTGATTAACCGTTGAGGATCATCATCACAATGAGCAAAGACATGTCACCATGGGAATGGACGCCTTTGGCCGTGTGCCCGTGGTGGTTTACACATGGCGGGGGGACAGAATAAGGATTATTTCCGCACGAAAGGCAGTGCGTCACGAGGTGAAAAATTATGAAGGACAAATATGATTTCAGTAAGGGGAAACGGGGAGCAGTTATACCTTCCTCCGGAAATAAGGTCAGGATAACCATTCGTCTTGATCGGGACATAGTAGACTGGTTCAGGTCCAGGGTGGAGGAAAAAGGAGGGGGCAACTATCAGACCATGTTGAATAATGCCCTGAGATCATATATTGATCATCAGGGCCAGC
>Ga0209498_1001759_pt1 | contig 13191 bp, 12 predicted proteins | sample WalLakDeSediment_FD_184131 | JGI IMG/M metagenome (GOLD analysis project Ga0209498, IMG submission 184131) | Lake sediment microbial communities from Walker lake, Nevada to study Microbial Dark Matter (Phase II) - Walker Lake 11/02/13 Deep... | ecosystem: Environmental > Aquatic > Freshwater >...
ACCTTCTGGAGCAGACCTTTGAGAAAGTTTGGGGGCTTTCTTTCTCCCCGGACGGACGCCTGACGGCGATTGCCAGCACCGACGCGGAGTGGACCGTTGTGGTGGACGGCCTCCCATGGGAAGGCGCCTTCGGTTTTGTATGGAACCTTTCCTTCTCCCGCACCGGCGACCGGATCGGTGCGGCCGTTCAGCAGGATATGCGTTACGGCGCTGCGGTGGACGGAAATCCTTGGCCGGACTTCTTTGACAACGCTTCCGACTTCGCACTGAGCCCCTGCGGCGCTCATTCTGCTGCGGCCGTCCAGACCCGGGCCATGGAGGCGGCGGACATTCAAACATTCCAGCAGGGATGTTACTCCGTCGCCGTAGACGGCAAGGCATGGGGCGAGAACTACGTGAATGTGTGGACTCCGGTGTTCGACGAGTCCGGAGAGCATGTGGCGGCCCAAGTTCGCCGTAGCCTTTACGATTACACCATCGTGGTGGACGGCGTACCGTGGTCCCGAAACTTTCTTTCGGTCTGGGCGCCGGCCTTCCACCCCAAGACAGGGGCCGTGGTCGCTCCCGTGCGGAGCGAAGGCAAGTGGGGACTGGCCGAGAACGGCACGTTGATCTGGCCGGCCCGCTACACGCAGCTCTGGCAACAGGCCTATGACGGGACCGGATCTGCCTTGGCCGCGATTGTGGCGACGAGCTACGGCCGTTTCACGGTTTCCGTCAACGACCGGCCCTGGCAGAAGACTTTCGGCGTGGTGACCGACCTGGCCGTCCACCCGGACGGAAAACACGTAGGAGCACTGGGCAAGGAGGCAGACGCCTGGACGGTTATTGTGAACGGCCGCCCGTGGGCCGGGGCCTACGACAGGGTCTATCCCCTGTGTTTCAGCCCCGACGGTTCCCACGCAGCCCTCCGGGCTGAAAAGAACGGCAAATTTGTGATCGCCTTGGACGGGAAAGAGTACAAAGAAACCTTCGATCGCGCCTGGGATCCTATCTTCAGCCCCGAAGGAGACAAAGTGCTCATCCGGGGAACCCAGGGAGAGGACTACTTCAGAATCGTCGCCGGAATCCAAGAGTTCTGACCGAGGCTTTTTCGATCCGGGGAGGGAGAGAACATGCATCAGGTTTACGGATTCGTCGTGGGGCCGCTGGCCTGGATCGCCTTCGCCGTGTTCGTGCTGGGGTCGATCTGGAAGATCTACAGCATGTACCGGTCCGCCAAGACCAGGGACGGCCAGGTCCTGGCCTACTGGAACTTCAAGTACGCCCTGCGCTCCATCGTCCATTGGTACGTTCCCTTCTGGTCGGTCAATTCGCGGCGTCACCCCTTCGTGACCATTGTAACCTTTGCCTTTCATATCTCTGTGATCGCCGTTCCGATCTTTCTCCTGGCTCACGTCATGCTCTGGGACTATTACCACGGGATACGTTTCTGGAGCCTCTCCGAGGGTGTGGCCGACGTGATGACCGTTCTTGTGATCCTGGCCTGCCTCTTCTTTGCAGGGCGGCGGATCTTTCTCCGGGAGGTCCGGTATGTGACCTCCGCCATGGACTGGGTGGTGCTGATCATCGTCTTCCTTCCTTTTATGACGGGATTCCTCGCCAACCACCAAATCGGGCCCTACCAGGTGATGATCATCCTTCACATCCTCTTCGGCGAGATCATGCTGGCGGCCGTTCCTTTCACACGCCTGAGCCACATTCTTCTCGCCCCCTTGGCCCGTGGGTACATCGGCTCGGAGTTTGGAGGGGTGCGCAAGGCAAAGGACTGGTAAGTCGTCCACCCTGAAGGAGGGATTGAATGGAACTAGCGGTCAAGAAGACTGAAGGAAAAGTGCAGGCGGATGTGGGAATCCGCAAGGGCCTGGAAGGCCTGACGCCGGAGAAGATCAAGCGGGCGATCGACCGCGTTTTCAATGCTGAAACCGGCGCCAGGATCAAGGGCTACAAGGAGATCTGCGTCCGGTGCGGGCTCTGTGCGGACAGTTGTCATTACTATTTGTCCCATGACGGAGACCCCGTCTATTCGCCGGTGGGCAAGGTCAAGCAGACCCTGTGGAAGCTTCTCGAAAAGAAAGAGCGCATAAGCCCTGAGGAGCTGGAACGGGCCGCCCTGGTGGCTTACACGGAATGCAATCTGTGTCGTCGGTGTTCCATGTACTGTCCCATCGGCATCGACACGGCCTACATCATAAGCGTAGTGCGCCGCATTTGCCACCTCCTCGGGATCACGCCCCAGTACATCCAGGACACGGCCCACAGCCATTCGGTCACCATGAACCAGATGTGGGTCAAGGAGGACGAGTGGACGGACAGCCTCCTCTGGCAGGAAGAAGAGGCCCGGGAGGAGATTCCTACGCTTCGCATCCCCCTGGACAAGGAGGGGGCGGACATCATGTACTCGGTCATCGCGCCCGAACCCAAGTTCCAGCCCCAGCTCATCTATTTTGCGGCCGTGATCATGAACGAGTGCGGGATGGACTGGACCATGTCGTCCCTACCCGGGTGGGACAACAGCGACATGGCCATGTTTACCGGAGACCTCGAGCTCATGGGCCGGCTCAAGCGGGTCCACTTTGAAAGGGCTCAGAAGCTGCGGGTCAAGCGCATCGTCATGGGAGAGTGCGGGCACGCCTTCCGTTCCATTTACGACGTGGGCAACCGGTGGCTCGGCTGGCACATGTACCCTGTGGAAGTGATCCATGCCATAGAATTTTACTGGCAGATGCTCCAGGAGGGCCGGCTCAAGGTCGCCAGGAAGTACGAAAAGCCCGTGACTCTCCACGACCCCTGCAACATCGTTCGCGGCCGGGGCCTCCACGAAAAGGCCCGTGATGTGGTCCGCGCCTTTTGCTCCAACTTCATCGAGATGCACCCCAACCGGGAGCACAACTACTGCTGCTCTGCCGGGGGAGGCGTGATCAACTGCGGCCCCCCCTACAAGAAAGTCCGGGTGCAAGGCAACCGGATCAAGGCGGAACAGCTCAAGGCCACCGGCGCCGAGGTGATCATCGCGCCGTGCCACAACTGCCACAGCGGCCTGAAGGACATCCTCGAAGGCTATGATGTGAAGGGCATGGGGCTGTCCTTTTTCTCTGAAATCATTTACGAGTGCATGGAAAAGCCCAGTGCGATCCAGGGATAGTGGCGTGTGCCGGAAATTTCTTGCCAAAATCCAGCTTACCACCCCCTCCTGACCCTCCTGAGGCGGGCAAGCCTCCCCCACACGCGGCGCAAGCGCCCGCGCTGCGCGTCAAGGGGGAGGAAATGACAGGGACTCCATATAGTCCCCCTCCCCTGGTGGGAGGGGATAGGAGAGGGGGAGCATCGTATTATGAAAACTTAATCATGATGCACGACACTATTCCCGCAGGGGTCAACGGGACCATCGAAAGAGAGTGAGAAAGAAGATGACTACAAGAAGGTATGCTTTTGCAGCCGCCGCAGCGCTCCTGGTCGTTTGTCTGGCCCTCTTGCCGGCCCTGTCTCAGGACCAAGACTCGGTCTTTCCACCGGACCTCTTTCCGAACCCCCAGAGGCCTCTCTCCCAATTCGACCACGACGCGCATATGGAGTATGAATCCAGTAAGGACTGCTCTGTGTGCCACCACGTCTATGATGACGACGGCATTCTGGTGGAAGACGACTCTTCAGACGGGACGCCCTGCGCGGATTGTCACAGGCTCGAGCGGAAATACGGCGAGATTGATCTGCTCCGGGCCTACCACGGCAGATGCAAGGGGTGTCACGAAGAACAGAAGGCCGGCCCCATTGCGTGCGGGGAATGTCACGTCCGCAGATAGTCACAAGGGGCACTGACCGACTCGGACTCCGACCTTCCCCCGGGAGACCGTCCGGAGGATATGGAGATGAATCGGGCAACACTAGCCGGCCCCCGCCACCGGGTGGAAGATCCCTCAAGCCCTGCAAATCAAGCGCCGGAGAAGACGGCGTTCCGCCTGGAGGCCGCTCCGCTACTCCCCGATATGCTCCCGGACGATGCGGATGAGTTCTTCAGGATCAAAAGGCTTGCTGACCACGGCGGCGGCCTTCTTGATGGCCAGTTCCGGGCGGGCAACACCGCTTACGACGATGACCGGAATGTCCTTCAGAGCCGGATTCTTGCTCATATTGCGGTAGAACTGGGGCCCCCAGACCTTGTCCATCTGAAGGTCCAAAGTGATGAGGTCCGGCACGGAGTCGTCCAGGATCTTGAGTGCTTCGGAGCCGTCCGTGGCGGAAATCACCTCGTAGCCGTGGTCCTCGAACAGGACCGTCATGTACTTTACAATATCTTGTTCGTCATCGATGACCATTATCTTCTTGGCCATGGTGCAACTCCTTTCCCTGCCGATCAGGAAGCGCCCCCGCCGGGTGCGCCGGTTTGGCCGGAAGCCTCTTTCGGGGTCCCGGCAATGCGGGGGATCCGGATGGTGAACACCGTCCCCCGCCCAGGTTCCGAATCGGCGGCGACGGTCCCGCCATGCTCCTGGACGGTCCGGTTCGTAATGTAAAGCCCCAGCCCGGTCCCCTTTCGCTCTTTGGAGGAGAAGAACAGGGCGGTCATCTTCTCCCGAGTCTCTTCGTCCATGCCCACGCCGTCGTCTTCGACTTCGAAAACGACCTCCTTATCGTCGCCCCTGACGCGAAACACGATTCTATGAAACTCCCTGCCCTTTTCCTCGATACAGGCATCCACGGCGTTTTCCAGCACATTCACAACGGCGGTACGCAAAAGCGCCGCGTCCACCTCGAACTTCCCTGCATCCTCGGGGCATTCCAGCAGAAAGTCTATCCCGTGTTCCGCGGCAAGGGGCCGTATTCCCGTTGCGGCACCCTCTGCGAACTCACAGACGGAAGTCTCGGCCTTTTTCAGGCCGCGGTCCTTGGAAAACAAGAGCACGTCCAGGACCATCCTGCGTATTCGACCCACCATCTCCTTGACAAGGCACAGGCCCTCGTTGACCCTCCCATCATCCCCTTTTCTCAGACCGGAGTCGAGCAGATACATGCCCCCGTCCAGGCCGGTGAGCATTCCCTTGATGCTGTGGGAGATGGAGCCGACCATGAGGCCCAGGGACCTGAGGTGATCCTGGACCCTGTTAATCTGGGCCATGTCCGTGTAGAGCGCGAGAACGTGGGTCGGATCTCCTCCGCCGGTCGTGCGGACCGGAGAGGTCCACACCAGCACCGGATGTGCATCCCCCGCCGGCGTTTTTATTTCGGTCTCGCCCTCCTGACTTTCCCCCGTCTTAAAGGCGGCCAAGACGGGACACTCGGGACACGGTGAGTCGGCCTGCTTCAGGACACGATAGCACACTTCTCCCTCGCGGTCTCCGAAGTCGCGACGAAACTTGCGGTTTGTCGCGGTGAGGACCAAATCCTCGTCTATTATGGCGACATGACATGGAAGATCGTCGAAAAGACGCTGAAAACGATGAATAATGTCACCGGCCTCCGGCTCTGCGCCCCTGCTTTGGAGTAGCCTCTCCAGGCCGGCATATTCCTTCGTCTTGCGGTGGAGCAGGCTTTCCAGGGAGTGGGTGTATTCCCTCAGCTTTTCCCGGGCCAGGATCCGTCTTTCCACCCGCCTGAGCGACGCCTCCAGGTTGTCCACATGGATGGGCTTGATGATGAAATCCGAGGCCTCCCTCTGAAAGCTCTGGATGGCTGTGTCCATGTCGCCGTGACCGGTGATCATGACCACTTCCGTGTCCGGGTCTATCTCCTTGATCATTCTGAGCAGGTCCACGCCGTCGATGTCCGGCATTTTTATGTCCGTGATGACGATGGGAGGGCGCTCGGCCTTGAACAGGGCAAGTCCCTCCCTGCCGTTCTCAGCGGTCAGCACCCTGTAGCCCATATCGGAAAGGGCGACGCTCAGGACGCGCCGGATACCCTCCTCGTCATCCACCAGAAGTATGGTCGTTTGATTCGGCGTTGTCATCTTTACAAGGGAAACCGGAGAATAAGACAGGCCTCCGGGCCGTCTCCCGACCCCGGGGAGATATCCCCTCCGCAGTCCTTTCCGTCCCACCGCTCCTTAAGGGCGTCCCTGTCCACGTTGGCATCAACTTTGCGCAGCGTCTGCGAGTCTGAGGCGCTCTCTTGGAGGCGAAACATAGCAAAAACGGCCTTGGGTGTCAAGGAAAATGGCCCCCCGACAACTAGGGTATTCGGTTGATCCTTATTCCTCTTTGCTTCATCCTCCTGTATACGGAACTTTGAACGCCATGAACGAGCCTTGTCATGGGCCGATTCGTTTTCCTGTTGACATGCCTGACCAAAAACCTATAAAAATCCTCAAGATCTCCGGCCCATGAAAACTCAAGGCAACTGCAATGATTGCCGCGGATCCGGCGCCATGCCCATGAGCGGAGAGATGAAGCATAGGGCAAAATGGAAATAGACCGCAATCACAGGAATACCCGCGCAGCCGAGCCTGCAAACCCCATAGCCGTGCCTATCCCAAACAAGCAGGAAAAGGGGAACCCGCTCGCCCACGAATACCAAAAGCTCTTCGAGGAAGCGCCCTGTTACATCACGGTACAGGACAGAAACCTGAAGATGATCCGCTACAACCGGGAGTTTGCAGAGCGTTTCTCCCCGAAGCCCGGGGATTATTGCTACGAAGCGTACAAGGGCCGTTCCCAGAGATGTGAAATCTGCCCCGTATTGAGAACTTTTGAAGACGGGCAACCCCACTACAGCGAGGAGGCGGCGGTCGACAAGGACGGCGCTGAAACGTACTGGATGGTGAAAACCTCTCCCCTGAAAAATGAAAAGGGGGAAGTCATCGCCGCCATGGAAATGAGCCTGGACCTGACCCAGTTGAAAAACCTGGAAAAAGAGGCCAGGAAATTGGAAGAAAAATACCGGACCATTTTTAACACCATCCCCAACCCCGTCTTTGTTTTGAGCGCACAGAATCTCAAGATCCTTGACTGCAATGACAACGTCGCCGCTGTTTACGGGTTTCACAAGGACGAGATTCTGAAGTCTTCCTTTTTGGATCTTTTCGAGCCCAACGGCAGGGAAGAATTGGAGGCGCGCCTCAAGTCCGAAAACATCATCGACCGGGCAAGGCAAATACGCAAAGACGGCAAGGCCATCTATGTCAACATCCGCATCTCTTCCTCCGAATTTGACGGCAAACAAATCTTTCTTGTCACCACCAGCGACATCACGCTGCGCTTGTTGGCCGAGCAGCACCTGATCCAGGCCGGCAAAATGGCGACCCTCGGGGAAATGGCAACGAGCGTCGCCCACGAACTGAACCAGCCTCTTTCCGTCATCAAGACCGCAAGCAGCTTCCTGCGCAGAAAAGCGGCCGGCCATGAACCGATCCCTGAAGACATCCTCAGAACCATGGTGGAAGAAATCGACGGCCACGTGGATCGTGCGTCGAAAATCATCAACCACATGAGGGAATTCGGCCGCAAATCGGATGTGATGAGAGAGAAGGTGCAGGTCAACACGGTTTTGAGACGGGCCGTTGACTTCTTTCACCAGCAGTTGAAACTGCGGGAGATCGACGTGGTCGAGGATTTTAGCGAAGACCTTCCGGAAATAATGGCGGATAGCAACCGTCTGGAGCAGGTTTTCGTCAACCTCCTGATCAATGCCAGGGATGCGATCGAAAAGAAAGGGGAGCAGGAGGGCGGCAAAGATCAGGCAAAACGAATTACCCTGAAAACAGCCCTCAAGGATGAGATGGTCGCCATCGAGATTGCGGATACCGGCGCCGGGATCCCGGAAGCGGTTCGGGAGAGAATCTTCGAGCCCTTTTTCACCACCAAGAAGGTGGGCAAGGGAACAGGACTCGGTCTTTCCATCAGCTATGGGATCGTGCACGACTACGACGGTTCGATCCACGTGGAAAGCACCGAAGGCGAAGGAACAACCTTTGTCATCAAGTTTCCCCGTATTCACGAGGCCTGATGGAAAAACAAATCCTCCTTGTTGATGATGAGCCGGGCATTCTCAAGGTCCTTGGGATCTCCCTTGCAGATCGCGGGTACCGGGTGCTGACCGCAGATAGTGGGGAAGAGGCCCTTCGGATTTTTCGTAATAGCCGACCGGATATCGTTCTCACGGATATTAAAATGCCGGGAATGGACGGGATTGAATTGCTCAAGCGCATGAAGCAAGAAAGCCCGGACGCCGAAGTCATCATGGTCACCGGGCATGGCGACATGGAACTGGCGGTGCAGAGTCTCAAACACGAGGCTTCTGATTTCATTACCAAGCCCATCCATGACGACGCTCTGGATATTGCGCTTCGAAGGGCCTTGGAGAGGCTTTCTTACAAGAAGCAACTCAAGGAGTATACGGAGAACCTGGAGAGGCTGGTTGAAGAGAAAACCCGCAAGCTTGTAGAAGCGGAACGGCTTGCCGCTGTGGGCCAGACCGTGGCAGGTTTGGCCCATGCCATCAAGAATATCACTTCCGGTCTGACAGGGGGAATGTACGTCCTTGAAAAGGGCGTGGAACTGGACAACAAGAGCTACCTCAACCAGGGCTGGCAGATGATCAGGGGGAACGTGGAAAAGGTCAAGGGCCTTGCCGTGGACCTTCTGAACTATGCAAAGCAGAGAGAACCCGACTATCAATTGGGCGACCCCAATGTTCCGGCAAGAGAGGTTTTCTCCCTCATGGTCTCCCGCGCCGGTGAACTGGGTGTGTCCTTGAAATCCGATTTGGCCCGGGACATCCCTAGAGCGTGGTTTGATACCGAAGGGATCCACCGGGTTCTCCTAAACCTTGTCACCAATGCCCTTGACGCATGTACGGATCTTTCATGCACGCCGAGGGCACGGGAGGTCGCCATCCGCACATCAAAGCCCCAAGGCTGGGCCGTAGAATACGAAGTGTCGGACAATGGTTGCGGTATGGATGAAGAGACCAAGAAAATAGTCTTTCAGACTTTTTTCAGCACAAAGGGGTCCAAGGGAACAGGCCTTGGCCTGATGATTGCCAAGAAGATTGTGGATGAGCACGGGGGCGTCATTTCTCTTTCCTCTGAGAAAGGGAAAGGCACATCCTTCTTTGTGCGGCTTCCCGGAACCCGGACATAAAATCCGCTCAGGCGGATGGAGATTGACTTCGCTTCGCTCCGCAATCGGAATGTTGGAATAGTGGAAGGCTGGAATAATGCATAGAGGCGCATGGACGGTGCACGGTGCAGGGTGCAAGGCGCACGGCCGACATAACAAAAAAAGCAATCCGTGAACGGTGCGCCTTTCTGTTATCTAGATGGACTTTTTACGAAGCCGTCAATTTTGACGGACTCGGAAAAAGTCCCCCGAGTCGTCACTCCCGCGAAGGCGGGAGTCCAGAAGTGCTCGAAAAGACTGGATTCCCGCCTTCGCGGGAATGACAGGAAAAGGCATTTTCCGACTTTTTACGAAACCGTCAAGATTGAAAGGGGATGAATCATCGTCGCGTACAAGCATATCCTTTACTGCACGGATTTTTCGGAGGACGCCCACATCGCCTTCCTGTACGCACTCGACCTGGCGAAGAAGTATGGAGCCATGCTTCATATCCTGCATGTTCCTCACACTTCCTGTGCCTGCTGCACGCATGGGGTTGACGAGCGCGTGCCGGAGGGTCACCCGGGTGAAGAAGTGTTTCTTGATGAGGAATTCAAACGGCGGGCCAGGGAGGCCTTGAAAGAAGCGTATGAGAAAAAACTCGGCGATTTCGACAATTATCAGTTCATCGTGAAGAGCGGCTCGCCCGACGTGGAAATCATCCGTTACGCAAAGGAAAATGCCGTCGACATGATCGTCATGGGCGCCCTCGGGAAAGCGGAACAGGACCGCATGGTCCATGGGAGCACCGTAGCGAATGTTTCGAAGTATGCCCACTGCCACGTCATGGCCATTCGGAACCCCGCAAAGCAGTTCACGCTTCCGGGGAACATGTACTGATAAAATTGCTCCGCAATTTTATATAACGCGGCTTCGCCGCTCTTTAGAGTGAAATGAAAGGATCCATTATGAATGGTCCCTTAATTGTCTTGACATTGCTTTTGCAGCTTCCGCCTAGTGCCGTCATTGCGAGCCCGGCTTTATCGGGCGTGGCAATCCGACTTGCAAAGCAAGTCGTCCTGAGGCCGCGCTAGGCGGATCGAAGGATCCTCCAGAATCAAGAGGAGATCCCTCGTTACTCTCGGGACAGTGCATCGCACTGGATTGCTTCTCTGCGTTCGCAATGACATTTTAGTCAATACTATTTCGAGACGGTTAATAACTAAGCGACGGAGTCGCGCTTTATAAAATCATTCCCCGGGAATGATTTTATCAAGGGGACCGATGATGGCAAAAAAAGTCCTTGTTGTTGACGATGAATTGGACGTGCGGATCTTTGTCACCACCCTGCTTGAGACAAACGGCTTCAAGCCCGTGCCCGCTCAAGACGGGATTCAAGGCCTGGAGATGGCGAAGAGAATCAAGCCCGCCCTCATTATCCTTGACGTGATGATGCCGAAGGAAAGCGGTATTTCCATGTACCGGGAATTGAAAAACGATCCTTCCTTAAAGGATATTCCCGTCATTATGCTTTCGGCCTTGTCCAAGAAGACGTTTTTTCACTCTCAGAGGGTCCTCGATGAACACAAGGGGGAAAAAATTCCTGAGCCGGCGGCATACATCGAAAAACCGCCGGAGCCTGATGAGCTCTTGGAGGCCGTTCGGAACAGCCTCAAATAGACCTTCGCGCACTTTGCTCCTTTGCCCTTTCCGGAGACTGCCGGTGATGACAGAAGAAAAAACGCATTCGACCTTGCTGGACCTTGGCTACAAAGCCCTTGTCGATTTGCTTCCATGCTATCTTTCCATCCAGGATCGGTCTTTCAACGTGCTTTTGACCAATCAGACCTTTCGCAACGGCTTCGGCGACGCAATCGGTAAAAAGTGCCATGAAGTTTACAAGCAAAGTGCGGTGCGGTGCTCCCCCTGTCCTGTGTGGGAAACCTTTCAGGACAAGAAAGGGCACATGAGCGAAGAGACGGTTCGCCTGGCCGATGGAGGAATCATCCATTTGGTCGTCTACTCCGCCCCTGTGGTGGATTCCCTGGGCAACGTGACGGCCGTCATGGAGCTCTCCGCCGATATCAGCCGGGTCAAGGAATTCCAGAAAGAGCTCACCTTCCTCGGTCAATCCGTGGCAAGCCTTTCCCATGACATCAAGAACATCCTGGAAGGTCTCCAGGGAGGGTCTTATGTGGTCAACGAAGCGCTCAAGGACCGGGACCAGGAACTGTTGAAAAAGGGATGGTCCGTGGTCCAAAAAAATATCGGTGAAATCTCCAGGCTGGTTCAGAATATCCTGTATTCCTCCAAGAAGAGGACGCCCGCTTACGAGGCCGTCGCTCTCGAGCAAATGCTGATGGAAACGGTCGGTTATTTCTATGAAAAAGCCCAGTTGATCGAATGTCGACTGAGGGCCCAGGTCAATCCCTCGCTCCCCATGGTCCGCCTGGATCCCGGCGCCGCCCGCAGGATGCTGATCAATCTCATTTCCAATGCCCTTGAAGCGTGCAGCAGGGACAAAGAGAAAACCTTCCATACCATCTCTGTGAGAGCGGACTATTTCGACTCCCGTCATTTCATGCTGGAGGTCGAAGATGACGGAATAGGAATGGATGATTCAACCTCCGAGAAGCTTTTCAGCCGGTTCTTTTCCACAAAGGGGACGGACGGCACCGGTCTCGGGTTGCTCGTGGTCCATGACATGGCCAAAGAACACGGCGGGAGGATCGAAGTCCTCAGCGCCCCCGGAAAGGGGAGCACCTTCAGAATCATTTTCCCCTTTCGGCAATCGGATAGTCCCCTGCCTTGCCTTGAGCCCAACTTCCAATCCTAGTCCCAGAATGACTTCCCGGTGATACATTCACGGATATCATCGCTACGGCCCTTTCAACCGAAACATTCAAATAACCCTGGTGATAGAGGTATAGACTGCTGTTATGATGACTACCCAATGCGTAGGAATCCTTAGCATTTTCAAGGAGTTTCACCGACATTTCGGTTGACAACATCTTTTCCAAGAACTATGCTCTCTTAAAAAAACGCCCACGGGCTCAAACAGTTTGAAGGAGTATGGTCATGCCTGAACAACCTATAGGATCCGTTATGGTAATCGGCGGCGGTATTGCGGGGATGCAGGCCTCCATTGACCTGGCAGATTCCGGCTACTACGTCTATTTGGTGGAAAAGTCCCCTTCGGTCGGAGGCGTCATGGCCCAACTGGATAAGACGTTTCCCACCAACGATTGCGCTATGTGAATCATCTCCCCAAAACTGGTCGAGGTCGGCCGGCACCTGAACATCGAATTGCTTACTCTTTCAGAGGTTCTGGATGTTAGGGGTGAGCCTGGACGCTTTCAAGTGGACATCCTTCAGCATCCCCGATACGTGGATCTCGAAAAATGCATTGGATGCGGCACTTGCGCTGAAAAATGTCCCAAGAAGGTCGATGACGAGTACAACGAAGGCCTGGTCAAGCGTAAGGCAATCTATGTGCCTTATGCTCAAGCTGTCCCTCTGAAATATACGATCGATAAAGAAAACTGCATTTTTTTTGACAAAGGCAAGTGCAAAGCTTGTGAGAAATTCTGTTCCTCAGGCGCCGTCAAATTTGATGACCTTGAAAAGAGGAGCACATTCGAGGTGGGCGCCGTCATCCTGGCCCCCGGATTCCAGCCTTTTGACCCCTCGAAGCACGATACCTACAGCTATGCCAGGCTCCCCAACGTGGTCACCTCCATGGAGTTTGAAAGAATCCTTTCGGCTTCCGGTCCGACCATGGGCCATCTGGCGCGAATGTCCGACCACAAGGAACCCAAGAAGATCGCCTGGCTCCAGTGCGTGGGCTCCAGGGAGATGAACCGTTGCGACCACCCCTACTGCTCTTCCGTGTGCTGCATGTACGCCATCAAAGAAGCGGTGATCGCCAAGGAGCATTCCGGTGCCGATCTGGATTGCGCCGTCTTCTACATGGACATGCGGACCCACGGAAAGGATTTTGAAAGGTACTATGACTCGGCCAGGGAAAAACACGGCGTCCGGTTCATCCGGTGCCGGGTGCACACGGTCGAAGGCGTTCCGGGAACGGAAGATCTGAGCATCCAGTATGCGATGGACGACGGCGCACTCCGCAAAGAGACCTTTGACATGGTGGTCC
>Ga0209498_1001760_pt1 | contig 13189 bp, 9 predicted proteins | sample WalLakDeSediment_FD_184131 | JGI IMG/M metagenome (GOLD analysis project Ga0209498, IMG submission 184131) | Lake sediment microbial communities from Walker lake, Nevada to study Microbial Dark Matter (Phase II) - Walker Lake 11/02/13 Deep... | ecosystem: Environmental > Aquatic > Freshwater >...
GTTCTGGTTGTTTAGGCTCAGGTAAAGTTTCCTTAACCTTAAGCTCTTGCTCCAACCTTTCTATTGTCTTGTAAGCTTCCTCCAGATCTTCCTGAAGTTTGTTGTCAGTAACAATAGCGTTGCTACCTGATTTATGAAAACTTTCTTTTCGCAATCCTATGGATTCATTTAGAGAAAGCATAGTTTCTTCTGGAAGCTCAATAATTTTGACAATATTCTCGATTTTACCTAATTCTTCCAAGTTAGCAGTCTCTATTTCTTCCATAATGCTAGAAGAAAAGTTTTTAACCTCTAGTGATTCATTTGTTAGTTTATATTCAGGTCTTGCTGAAGGAATAGCAGGTAAGGTAACAACATCAAATCCGCCAAAGATATAACTATCTTCTGCTACTGTGTTATCTTTCTCACTAATTTCTCCCCTGCCCCTAGATGAGACTCCCATTTTAGAACCAAAATCAGCAAGTGATTTTAATATTCTTCCATTAGGAGTATCTAAAATATAAAACTCCCCAAGTACCTGTTTCTTGCCTTCATCAAATTCATACTTGGTCATAACTACAGCAGCTTCTTTTGCTAAACTTTCTAATCTGTCTGCAGGGTGATCAAGTTCTCCAAATAATGTTTTAGTTGCTAGCCCTTCTTTAATTCTGTCATCGTCAAAAACCTTTCGCCACAGTTTTTCACTATAAAATCTTCCGTTTCGAGTAGGGTCTTTGTAATCCGCACAAACGCCTTTTAAAACTCCTAAGCAACCAGGTGGAAGGTCTTGTTTTTCTGTGAGTAATTGTAGCTCCTTGTTATAGGTTTCAATTAAGAGTTCACTCATACTCTCAACTCCTTTACAAAAAATTTAAAAACAAAACTCCTACTTGGTTATAGGAGTTTCTGAAATACTTGCTTTAATTGATTTTATGTAATTTTTACGCTTTAGATTGTACTCTGAGAATATTAGGCTCACCCAAAGCATCATCAATTGGAAGTTTGAAAATATTTTGTACTTCTGCTATAGTTGCCATTCCGTCTTGTCCAGGAACTAGTACTATAATAATATTTTTTCCATATCTTCCTTTTATAAAAGCATGTTGTCCAGGTGTTATTCTACCACCAAAAAAATTCCCATCTGTAAATACTACCACAATACTTGGCTTCATTACTTTCCAATCACCACCCATATCAAAAGGCATTAAAACCATTGATGGGTCTGTTCCAGCCTCATTGACAGGATTCTTTTTGAGTTGTGCAAGTACCTGCGACAAGATTTTTGCACCGCCCATTGCCATAGGTTTACTGCACGAATAGTCAGCACCAAAATAACTAAAAGCAATCTTTTTAAACTTCATGCCATTCATTTTAAACATACTGTCTAAAAATCGTAAAATAATTCCATAGTTTCTTTCTATATTCATAGAACCAGATACGTCAAAAATAAGGCAAATATCTTCTAAAGTAATTTCCACATATTCATCAGTAACTTCATTAGGTATCCTTCTATTGGGGGCATCTAGATCTTGTATAATATTTATTCCTACTGCCCTACGAATCATTTTAGTTAGTTTCTGTCTCCATAAACTCATCGACTGGTCGGCAAAGCGTTGTTTTAAATCTGCCATTGGATCTGCTACCTTATCTAAAACTGTAGAGCTACTTCCTAAATCTTTTTTGTATTTTTGTGCTAGATCCGAAAGTTTTTTATGTGCTTCCCTTTCTTCGTCTTTATTTTTATACTTTATCCCTTTATCGTGAGGGTCTTTGGCATCTCCATCTGATGGCTTATCTTTATTTACTACTTCATAATCTCCCTCTTTACCACCTTTACCATCATCTTTACCGTCTTTTTCAAAGTCATCTTTTGAACCCTTTTGTATCGGGGACAGGGAGTCGGCACTAAAATTTCCTAAACTTTTGCCAGTAGGAACTCTCTTTTCAGTTATCAAACTCATTGTTTCAGAAAGTCCTTGCTCCAAAGTTTGTTCGACCTCATATGTTCCATCTGGGTTTACTCTTCTAATAATGCCTGTCAAGCTTGTTCCGACAATCTCAACTTCATCTCCAACTTTGAGATCACGATTTTGCCCTTTACCAGAAGAGTCATCAGAACTATCGTCTTTGGTTTCCCCACCGTCTTGGGTTCCAGTTTCTCCAGAACCCCCTTCTTCTTCTCCTTCTTCTCCGCCAGAGCTTCCACCACCACTCTCTTCACCTTCTTGATCATCGCCTTGTTCTCCTTGTTCGCCCGATGACCTACTATCTTGTGGCGGTTGTTGCCCCTGTTCACCTTGTTCACCTTGTTCACCGCCAGAACCCTGTTGTGGTTGTCCGCCTTGTTCTCCTTGTTCTCCTTGTTTTTGATCAGATTTTTTTGATTCTCCTGTTCGTTCTTGTGGGTATTCTAGAACAGTTAATTCCCCTTCCGTAAAATCCCCAATAGGTTCTTCAACTACTGACCAACCCTTTGGAACAATTTTTTCTCTGGCTTCTGTTATTGATTTTTCTACTTTAAAAACTTTAAATGTCCAATTTCCATCTTCGTCTCTGTGGACTGTATGCACAACTCCTACTTCTCCACTGCTATTAACCTTCACTATAGAACCCATAGGAATTGGGCAGAAAATAGATTCAACATCTTCTACCTCTATATCGCTGTCACTAATTTCGTCATCTATAGTAGCAGTAACTGAAGAAGTCTTTGCTTTAGGTGGTTGACCAAACATAAACTTAACCAAATCTCTACAGATCCCATAAAATTCCATAGGTTCCTCAATTCCATCTTTTCGTGCGGAAACATTGCCACAAAAGGCAACTTTATAGTTATCAGTAAGAGGTAAGCTAAAATCTTCAGATTCTAGAGTTGATGGTTTAAATTCAAATCCGTCAGCTACATTTGTGCTCATTAAGTTTTTATTTATAACCTGTGCCAAAGCACTCCCAATTTCAGGGAATTTCTTCGGGAAAGGAGCAGGGTCGTTGGTATCAACCCCAATGTTCTCAGACGGGAAACCTTGAAAATAGAAGTGATCCGCAATTACAGATTTTATATTTATACCCCTGTCTGGCACACCAAGAACATCGGAAAAAATTTTAATAATATAAGGGTTGTTTCTAAACATCTCCTGCAGTGTGTTATTGATGTGAAAATCGTTAATAATATTTTTAGCACGAGCATCCAAAAAAGACAATTCCCTACTATCTTCCTGAAAGGTCTTTACTTCTCCATTTATCGCATGGAAAATTTCGTGCATTATATAAAAACAACTAATATTTATCATCCAGTCGTATAAGTAAGTTGTATCAAAGTTTTCGAAATTTGCAGTGTCTGGCAGTTCCATAATCTCGCCAAAAACTTCTTCCATACAACCTCTTGCGATAAAAATTGGATTATAAAAAAGTTCAAATTTCTTTTCAGATGCATTATACCCAATTTCAAGAGTTAACTGTCTCATATAAGGAAGCCCCGTTTGTGGGTCTATTGCAGGAGCTTCCTTTTTTGCAATCATTTTACACTCGTCAGCCAAAAACCTAAATTCTTTGGTATAATTTTGTGCCATGTATCTCACGGCTTCAGTTTTTAATGCTCTTCCAATTAATTCTAGGTCATTATCAGAATACTTACTTATAATCTTTTCTCTTAAGGTAGAATAAGATGAGGATTTTTCTGCCAAGTCTTCGTGTATTTTAAAATTTGTCTGGTCATCGGAAAATATATTATATCCTTTATTTGTAAAGGAGATGCCAAACCTTTTTACAGTAGACTCAACAACAATTTGAAACAGATACTCTTTTGACGTATCAGGATTTAAAAGACCTGTAAACTGTTTTTTATTTACGGGGATACCTCTTGCTTCTTTAATATACTCTTCTAACTGTTCTGTTGGTAATAGTCCCATTAGTTTTTTCATAATATCCCCTCCTCTTATTCTACTTCATTAAGAGCAACATAGAGTTGCCAGCTACTAGCTAAGAATAGCTTACTATCTAATTTCGTGTAGTAACCCAGAATACGAGCAGTAACCTCTATGCCACTTTCAGAACCCGTAATAAATATTCCTACCCTAGACATTATATCATTAATATTTATTTTGTCAAATTGCAGAACAAGAGTATTGTTTAATTCTGACACAATATTTCCTCTAAAACTTGTTTTTTGTAGAGGTAGGAAAACAATTATAGGAGGTTCTTGGCTATCAATTACCCCAAATATTTCTTCCCTGTCTTGCACCAAATTGTCTAGGTTACTAGTGCTGTAATTTATTACGCTTAGGACATCATTTAGTAGATCCTGTAGAGTCACATAACCATCTCCTTTCGCATTCTGAGTTTATATTATTATTGGGAACTAATACCATGCAGGCCCTTGTCTTTATCAACAGCCACCACTCCACTATAATCTGGATCGGCTTTTTTAGCATCCTCTAAGAATTGTTTAATAATAATCTTATCAAATTTAAGCTTTCTTACTAAGAAATAAATCTCATGGTTGGAAAGTACTTTCTCGTCATAGTCTGCTTCTTTTAACTTTTTCCTAAGACCAAACTCGATACTTTTAATAACTAACTCCCCAACAGAATCGGTAATCAATTTCTCTAGCCCACTCATAAATTCATCATTAGAAAGTCGTTTACTAAATACCTCGATCATTTTAATATAGTTTATACTTACCTTATCGCCGTGATGGTTGTAGGCATCGACCACTATAGGTACCCAGCTACCATTTTCTTTGATGTACTTAGTTTCTCCTCCAGAATTGGCAAAAACCTGATCAATATATTCTTCAATAACATCTTCATTAACAATATCGTCAATTGTAACCATGGTACTTATACCCGAAATAGTGTTGTAGTATTCTAAAAATTGACCCGCAAATTCTTCATCAACTTTTGTGTTGAGTAGTCCTTGTCTTGCTTCCCTTATTTCACCATCAATCTTTAGTAGATTATCAGTAACCATAAAAAGATCTATCCTGTGTTTTCCTGTGCCTCTGTAGGTAGGTATTGTATTGCTCACAAATATCTTATATTCTTCCTGCCACTTATCAACCATTTCTTGGAGGTCTCTTGTACCACCACCCCTGAGAGGATATTTTTTACCAGAACCCAGAGCACTCCAATTTTTAATTCGTTTATTAATTTTACCAAGGAGTTCTTCAAAAACATCATCGTCATCTCCAGCTTCAGTGCTCCACCCCTCACGATCAGTTTTGTGGGGTAACAGTAATGTGCCAGATAAAGTCCTATCTCTATTAAAATTATCTAATAAATCACTTAACATCGAGAGTGATCTTGTGGAAGTAGTGTTTTGATCAATGGCTGCTTTTTCTACTGATTGAATAATATCCAACACCCTTTGTTCAACATTACTTCCTTCTTTTAGGTAATCTAATAAGACCTTTGAAATACCGCTTGAAGTATCTCCTGGGGTAGAAACATTCTCGAATTCTAAAGAAACCCAAGAAGTGTTTTCGTGGTTAACTTTAGCTCCTTGCTCGTATCCTGTTTCACCAAATTCTGGTTTAACCCACTTTGGCAAACTTTTATCAAATTTATCTAGTTCTTCCCAAGCACTTCTTTCGGCAAACATTAAGAAGTCTGTTGCATCCTTTTTAGTATAACCCAGTTGCCTAAAATGTATAGTTCTCGAAACCAAAGCTGTTTCGATAGCTCCTGCTTCCCCTGTGACATTATCAGGGGGGTTTCCAGCAAGAACAACCTTTATAAGACCTTTTGGGAAAGACACTCCAGCAAAGGTACCATCACTTATTGCTTGGAAAATAGCAGTTTGAGTTACAGGGTCGATAGAACGATTAAATTCGTCAAAGAATAAAACAAGCGGTTGCTGGGGTCTTGTTGAGATACATTCTTTAATTCTTCGCACTAAATCACCATCAGGTGCTCGTTGGGTAATTTTTTCGGGAATTCCAGAATCCTTTTGTAGTTCGGTTATTTCTCGCATAAAAGCAACATCTTCTTTTAGAAGACCGTCAGGGTCAGCGTCACCTACAATATGTTCCGCAACCCCAACAAGAGAAGGATATCCCATAATATCAAGTCGTGATTTAGTAGAAAGAGGAATTAGTTCAGTTTTCCAGTTTCTCTTTTTTCTAGCAAACCTCATTACCCTTGCTGTCTTACCAATTCCTGAACCACCAACAATAGAAAGAGGTAGTCCGTTGTCTAAACACTCCTCGATCAACACGTCTAGGACATCTACACCCTTTGGTAGTTTATAAATTGACCACTCTTTTTTTGTTTTCATAAATGCAACAAATTTGTTGCCAAGTTCTTCCCCCACAAGACCTGTTATAATCATTGGGGTAATAGTCATATGCATAGCATCTGGGTCTTTACTTTCATACTCACTAGTTTCGTAAACGGCTTCATAGTAATTAGTTTTTATCTCTCTTTTTTTGAGATAATCAGAAATAACCGTCCAAGCTCTAAAAGTAGCGTGTACAATTGGCAACTCTGTTCCTCTGTCTACTTCTTCCTGTGGGTACCCCCTGTCAATGGGAGTAAGGTCAAAGGCTATTGGTTGACCACCGTTATTCTCAATAAATTCTAAAACATACTTATGAAGATCCCCACCCTTTATTACTTCTCCAGTGTCAGGATCTTTTGATTTTTTAGGTGCTTTAGCCCATTTAATCCAGTCTGGATAGACCATCTCAGGGGTTAATAAATATTTATCGAATCTGTCTAAAATAGCTTTATCTTCCAAAGTATCTGTAAGGAAATGACTGGTAAAATAGTTTTGTCTCATAATATTTCCACCACCAGGGTCGGTTTCCTTATAACCAATAGGTGCATTAGTTGCAGCAACAATTCTACACTCTTTTAAATTTCTCGTACCATACAAACGCTGATTAATGATAGTCGTCAGTGCCCCCCTGATTGCCTTATCGGATCTGCTTAATTCATCTAAAAACAAAACAGGTGTTTTTGAGGCTTCCTCAAACTTAGCCAAGATAGGCTTGAGTGCTGTAATTTTTTTCTTCATTTCTTCTTCTGGGGAATAAATGCCTTCCAAATAACCCAACGAAGCATCAGGATCATACTCAGCAAGCTGGGATTCTAATTCAGTTAATTTGTTTTTTATTTTTATAACCATGCCTCGAGAAAAAGCTAAATACTCGTCTGTAGCTGTAAGAAATTCCTCAGTTGGTGCTGGTTCGGAAACATTCCCCCCTTCACCAGTAGATTGGATATTTTTTAAACCATCAACATCCAACCTAGATAAAAAGCTTGCCCTCAAGTCAATCATACGATATCCAAATTTATCGGTTAGTTCCTTAATTGTTGCACTTTTAGCAATACCTGAAATTCCTACTAAGAGAGGTATTTTTTCAGTGGCGGTTTTATTTGCAAAATAATGTTCAAGAGCCATTTTGTAAGGCTCGGACTTAAAAGTGAAGTACATTAAGTCGTCTGAGGATATAGGCTGTGTAACAACATCATCAAATTCTTCTTTTAAATTTTCACTTAATAATCTTGCCTTTGTTCTGGCTTTACCAGAATCCTCACATAAAATCTTTACCCCTTCTGCTAATTCTTCTACAGAGGTTGAGGAATTAGAACTGGCATTTGTGATATAGGAAGTGTCAAAAACTGGAACCATGTCATAACCACTAAGAAGTTTTCTGACAGCTTGTAGCTGTCCGTCTACAGTTTCTAAACTAATTTCTTCCCTGACCAGTCTACCATAATCTAGTTCTGTAACCTGTACATTTATTGTTTTTGGACGGCTTTCACTGCTAAAATAAATCTTTTTCATTGGATCATGTCCATCATAAAAGTACACATCATTTGGCATAATCCTAAAAATTTTCACAATAGTATTATTGTCTTTAAACTGTTCATTGACAGTATCAACCATGTAAGTATTAGTTAATGGCTCGAATATATATCGTGAATCGTAAAGGTCAAAATTTTCTACCCTATACGATCTAATTACTTTTGCATCTCTATAAAAAGGAAATAGTAATTCTATATTCATTTATTTTCACCCACTTCTTCAATATTATTTATAGTTTCTTTTATTTCTTTTATAAGTTGAAAAGTTTCATCTTTGTTATCTGTAAGCAGGTAGGTCTGTAAAGCTTTTGTAACTTCCACTACCTTCAGTTTTTCAACTATTAGGGGCTTTTGTTCTGGTTTTTTTTCAACCTCAATAAGAGCATGGGTTATCAGGGAGCTTAATCCTTTTAAAGCAACAAAATCTGTCTTAGGATTTTTAAGGGATTTATAAAATTCTTTTTCTTTAAGATTTTCCAAAAAATGTTCTATCTTATAGTCGTACTTGTTTATAAAATTTTCGACATCTTCTGGAACATCTTCTGCACTCCCAAGTTTATCTAACTGCTCAGAAATATCTAAATGATAAAAGCTTTTTATCCGAAATAGCCCCTTTAATGCCTCTTGTCTTTCCATTATTACTGCACCAGCCTTTTGTTAAATGTAATTAAAGCTCTGAGATTTTTCCCTAAAAATGGCAACATGTTAGCCAAGGCTTTTTCTACTTTTGTGTTTGTAACAATATCTGTCGGATCATTTTTTAAGGCAGTGTAATAATTTATAGGAAGTGTAGCTTTCTTTCTAAATGCTAACATTGTCTTGACCGCTTTCTTAGGGGCATTACCTCTAAGAAAAGTTGGATCTAGGTTTGCAGTACAAAAGAACATCATAAGCGAATAAAGTTCTATAACAAAAACAATTGTCATCAATAAAAATATTTTTTCTGTTTCAGGGGTTAGCGTTTTATTTGCTTCCTTTAGATTTAGAAACAACATACTCAAATTTTGATACCGTCTTCTATCTAATAGTCGAGCCATTGGTATTTTAGTATCTGCTTTGGCTGTTTCTGCCCAGTATTTAAAATCATAAAATCTAAAAAGAACTTTAGTCCTATACCCCTTTGCTTCTGGGTCTGGATTTTCCAAGCTACGAAAATACTGCATTAATCGGGCAAGACCAACGATAAATAATCGTAAACTCATAATCAGAGAGGGGTCGAGTGATTTATTTCTTTGCATTCTCTTTAGCTTTATATTAATCATTGGTAAAAGTTTAACTACATCATTATGTTTTAATGGAACCAACTAGTTCACCACCTTAAATTTACTTGGAAAAGACTTTAGTATTAAGAGCTTGGTAAATTAAAGCAATAGCTTCTGCTACCTTTTTAGTCAGCAAGGTAATAACAGGACCTATAGTCTCATTTTCCTGGATCTTTTTTAATAAGTTTTCAAAATCTATTCTTGTAACCACTTTTGAATCTACAACATTTTTAACTGATTTCTGTAGAGCCTTGGAACTTATTTGCATAACCTCTAGTGCTGATTTGTTTTGTTCTAAATGTGTAATAAGATAGTTATAATCATCCCTACTTGGTTCTGGAATAACAGAAGAACCCAATAAACCTGCATCAGCAGGAAAACTGGTAAAGTCTGTAATGTTTGCTACCTCAACTAGAGGTTTCTTCTCCTTAAGTAGTTTGTTTGCTCTTTTTAAAGCAGTTTCTACTTCAGGAGAAAGCTCAGGGCTACCAATATCAATTATATAACTAGGAAAAGACTCTGTTAATGTTTTCCATATTTCCTGTAATTCTGGATTGAAAAATGGGTTTGCACAGAGATATTCCATAGTACTAAGACTGTCCAATTCGTCTTCTTTTGATTTTAATAAGTCAATAGAATAGAAATTTTTAAGTAACTCCTTATGTAAATACTCCGTTGCTGATAAATCTCCTAAGGCTTCGGAAACTGACGCACACTTAGACACAAGTGTTCTGATTGGACCTGCTGGTAAATCACAATTACCAAGCAGACTAAAGAACTTTAAATAAGCAATGCATAATTTCAAAACTTCTGGTGCGAATTTGTCTTTAAGCCAATCAACAATAAAAGCGTCATTATTCTTCATGTCTTCTAATAGGTCAGATAAGACTTCTTTAGTGCCTTGAGCTGTTGAATCTGTACTGTCTTGATCAAATCCTTTTTGCTTTTTATAAGCGATTAAACTTCCTAAAAGAGTTGGTTCTGAAAAAGGATCGAATGAAGAAATACCCCCCAGTGCCTTTTTGTAAATAGGATATACATTTAGCCCGTATTCTGGTTCTATGTAGTCATTTGTGGAAGGGCTTTCTTTTGTTCTTGTTATAAATTTCATCTTTTGGAAAAGTTTATCAATATCGGGTGCGTCAAGCTTGATTTCTCTTAGAAGTTCTTCGGTTTTTTCAATAAGTTCATCCGAATTTCCCTTATCTTCATAAACACTTAAAATTGTGTCCTCTACCATATCTTTAAATACCCCCATACAATCAACTAGAGGTATATACGAATCAAGAGCCGAATCGGACAGATAACAATGTCCAGTATCAGGGTTATACATCATCCCAAACAAGTTATAATCCTTAGTAGAACTTTTTTGGTCTTTATCTGCTATGTTATAAGAAATTTCAACTATGTCGTAGTCTTTCCCATCACCCGAAGGTTCTTCGTCTCTTCTTATCTTACACAGATAATAATAAGAATCAGGCCCATTACTTGCTCTCTGTAAAACTCCAACATCGGCTACAGGTCTACCACTTGTTGCGTCTGCGGTAAAGTCTAGGTCGAAGTTAAAAATTTTACTATAATTAGGATCATTGTGTTTTACTTTAACCTTTAAAACTTCACTACCCATTTATAGAAACACCACCTTATCTATCTATTAAAATTCATCAGTTTCATCAGTTTCTTCTTTGTCTTTTAGAAGTTTCTCTTTGTCAATCATATCCTTTACAGCAGGTTCTCTCATAATATAATCTGCCACAAAGTTGATCATTTTTTCTTTGTCTACCACGTCTCCTAAGTCGTTGAATAACATTAGAAAAGCACTGGTAATCTGGATTCTATTTTGTAACATTTCTTCTCTTTCAGAATCCTCGACAGTAGAAGGAGTAACCATTCTTACCTGAAACTCATTTATACTGTTAGGCATACCCCTGTCAATCAAATAATAATTGATCAAGGTTGTTATCCCTCTTATAATAGCGGTCTGTAACCTTTTAATAGTCCTACCATATCTAGCATCCATCTTGGTTAAAGACAGCCCACTACCCATACCAGGGTTAGCTTCGTCAAAACCCAAATACTGTTTAGGAATTTTTAAGCCACCAAATTTTTTATTAACAAAATAGTCAATATCAACTATAGATCTTACATCAACATCTCCGCCTACGGAATCATGTTGTATTGCACCTTTTCCTCCTCTTGTAGGTAGAAACACCATATTATCAATTGGGGCAGGAGAACTGTGTGAACCGTATACTCCAGTGTCGGTATTCATATTTATTTTCTGCTCTAACTTGCTTTTAATTCTTTGTAAAAGTTTTCTGACTTCCCCTCTTGGCATATCCCCAACTTCAACCGACAATAGTCGAATAATAGAAGATTTACTAAGTCTGTTTAAAATAAGACTATCTTCTAACAGTTGAATAATTTGTTGTATTTGGTAAATATCGTGAATCATAGATTTTCCACGTACTACCTTAAATTCTTTTTCTTCTACCTTACCTGTTTCTTCATTTCTATACTTAGCTTCAAAAATATCTCGTTTTCTTGAAGACGGTCTTTCAAGATACATATGAACAAATTTTGTCGGAGGGTAAGTTTTGATTTCTTCCTGTTGGGTTTTTTTATTTTTTTCTACTCGAACAAAGCCAACAGTTTTACCAAATTCTTGGAGGTCAAAGATAGACTCAGGGTTATCACAAATATCTATGGTTTCTAATAACTTTCCTTTTTCGTTCTTTGACTTTGTTTCTTCTGTGCCCTCTTCAGTTATTTTTAAAGTTTCAAGCTTTGCCGAACTACCAATATCATAAGAAGAAACTACTTTTTCTGAATTACTTGTAGTCTCCTTTTCTCTATACTCCACCCCTTCAGAAAGTTTATCTATTTCTTCCTGTGTAAAAAGTTCGATATACTGGTCTCCGTATTTACCAGTAGAATAAGCAACACTCCAAATCTTTCTGTGCATATCTGTTACATCAAGTATATTTTCTGCAAATTCTTTTACTTTTTTATCTTCCGCTTCAATCCATATAATATTACCCTCTGCATCGTATTGGCAACTATCGTCTGCGTACATCTCGAGGGCGGAACTGATAACAATATCTTCTGCTATCCCGTCATAACTGTCGTATTGCATAAATCTTTCTTGAGATATTTTCCTGAAACTATGCAAGTTTTCCAGTTTTGACATGTCCATTATGTCCATAAGGTAGTCGTCTGACTTATTGTCATTTTTAATTGTCGAAATTTGTTTTTGTTTCCCCTTTTTACTTGCTTCAAATAAAACAAGTTCACGCCCAAAGCCCGATATTTTCATTTATTTGACTCTCCTCCATTCCTAAATATTTTAAGTCACTTTCAACCCGTATAATAAACTCAAAAATATTATTTTCCTTTTCTTTTTCTTTCATAATATAAGAGAAAGCCAAAAAATTCATCACCAAATTCTTCCTTAGCGTTCTTGTTCCAAGGGACATTTGGCTTACCTTTTTGATTGACATAAATATAGTTTTTGCCACTAGAATTCATAGTTACTCTTTTATCAGAGTATTTATCTTTCTCGCCTTCCTCAACTTCTTTAATAGCGGTTTTTAACCAAGCTGGCATTGCTTTTATTAATTTATCCCATTTCTCTATGGATTCTTTTGCTTCTTGTAATTTTGATATAATTGGGTTAAACTTAATTTCCAACTGAACCATCTCCTCACACCAACCGTGATTAAACTTTATATAACATAATCTAATTTTGCACTCTTTTTCAAGTTATCTTCTGCCCATAATGGTTGTAAGTTTGTACAATGAAAGCATCTCTTTTGTTCTTCAGGATCTTCTAAATTAAATGAGCTACATGGTATAATATGGTCGATGTGGATCTCTCCACTCATAAACTTTTCCCATGTCATACCCTCTCTGAATTGAGAAGTAAATTGTTTCTTCAATGTTTCAATGGAACATCCCAATACCTCTAAAGTTGAAGATGAGGGGGTAGCTCTACCCTTTAACGCTTGCCAAACTCTGACTCTCAACTTCTTAGCAATATTAGCATTTATATTAGTTCTAATATACTCTTTATGATATGCGAGCCTTTTTTCTTTGTTTCTTTTGTAGTAGTCTCTTTGACTAGCTTGGGCTTTTTCTCTATTT
>Ga0209498_1001762_pt1 | contig 13185 bp, 14 predicted proteins | sample WalLakDeSediment_FD_184131 | JGI IMG/M metagenome (GOLD analysis project Ga0209498, IMG submission 184131) | Lake sediment microbial communities from Walker lake, Nevada to study Microbial Dark Matter (Phase II) - Walker Lake 11/02/13 Deep... | ecosystem: Environmental > Aquatic > Freshwater >...
CGGTGACACGTTCGTGCTGGGTGTGTGGAGGGACTCTCTGGGTGTGCAGAGCGTGCGGAGACACGCCTTGCGCCGGGAGTGATTCCCGATTACCCGGGTGGCTCTCTTCCGTTGCGGCTGTTGCGCTCTAGCCTCAATTTCCACCCCCGGCCTCTGTGCGTTTCCCGTTCTCTGTGAGAGTCTGATGCCGTCCCTTCCCCTGCTCTTCGTCCTCCTTCCTGCGGCCTGTATTGGCCAGGAGGCCCCGCTGTCCTCCTTGGACTCCCTTCCCACGAGAGAGGTCAGGCAGGACCTGACCATTGGCTCCTTGGACCACCCCCACCTAGCCTTCTCCAGGATCGGGGACCTGTCGGTGGGCCCGGACGGCAACCTCTATGTGTTGGAGGCCATGGACGCGCAGATCGTCGTCGTGGATCCGGCGGGGCAATTCGTGGGCAGGATCGGGCGCAAGGGGGCGGGGCCCGGAGAGTTCCGGTCACCGGCAGGGATCGGCTGGATCGGGGACACGCTCTGGGTGATGGACGCCGGCGCAAGGCGCGTCACCTACTTCCTGGGGGGTGAGGTGATCCGGACTCAGGCCTATCCGGCGGTCCCCATGGGGCCGGGGGAGAACCTGGCGGCCTTGTACCCCTTGGCCAAGGGGGAGTACATGGGGGTGCTCGCGAACACCCCTTCGACGGGCGATCCCGCAGGCATGCGCCCCTTCCCCCTGCTCAGGATCGACGCCGCCGGAGTCGTGAAAGACACCCTGGCACTGCTCCGGGAGTCCTATCCCCTCCGGATCCGGATTGCCACCTCGACGGGCTACATCTCCACCTCGCCCTTGGTTCATGACTTCCCGCTGCACCGGGTGTCCCGTGACGGGGACCAGGTGGTGGTGCTGGACCGACCCATCGCCGAGGGAAACCTCAACCGCACGACCATCACCTGGGTTCGGAGCTCAGGGGACACCATCAGGGTCCGGCACCTCACCAGCCGTCCGGTGCCGATTTCCGATCGCCAATGGGAGGCCAGGATCGAAGAGCGCTTCCAGTCCGCCTCACGGTCCCGGCTCAGTCGGCAGGACTACCTCCGGGCTCTCCGGCGCCCGCCCTCCTTTCCACCCGCCAGCGGTTTCGTCGTTGCCAGGGACGGCCGGTACTGGTTGGCCAGGGAGGACATCCTGGGCGAAGCGGAGCGGAGATGGGTTGCTCTGGACGGTGAGGGCAAGCCCCTGTTCGAGGTTCGCCTTCCCCGGCGATTCCAGCTGCACGAGGCCATGGAGAACGCACTCTGGGGCGTCATGCTGGATGATCTTGGGGTGCCCTGGATCCACAGGTACTCCATCCTCTAGCCCGAGCCGCGGACACCGATGAGGTGCCCGAACGTTGCGCCGCCCTGGTGGGCGTGGTGGCGAAAAAGCCGGCGTACACCGGCGAGCACTCGGCGGCCGGCCCACCCCTGAGACCCCGTCCAGGAGATCCCAGGACCTCTTCAGGGTGGGTCGATCTGCGCCCGGAGCTCCATCCTGGCGGGTGGGTTCGCTATGGACGGGCCCGCATTGAGCCCCAATGTGCCGGTCCTTCCTTACTGACAGGCCCCAGAGTTCCTGCGTCGGTGGATTCCTCAAGCTGAGACGGGGGGGTAGAGTCCCTCTAACGGCTCTTCAATAACGGGTGGGGCGGCTGGCCCCGTGTAGCTTCGAGGGTCGCCATCGAGTGTCGGGTTCGAGCTGTCTCCGGCCGACGGGCCTCGGCGATGATAGGGAATTGGACAAACGCGGCCAGGATCACGTCCGGCCTGTCGAGGCGCGAGAGGCTCCCACGCAGCGCCTTGGGCCTCCGAAACAAGCGCTCGATCTCGTTGCGGGGAGGGTGCAGCTGCTCGTTCTCGAACCAAGGATTACGACGATGCTTCGCGAAAGGAGCAACAGGGTCAGACTCCGGATCCATGGCGAGTGGGCGGGTGGCATCAACCCCGTGGCCCGGGTCCATGATGAGTTGGATCTGATTCTCGGGCTGGTGCAACTGAGCCAGCAGCTCCAATCCGGCAAGAGCGTCCCCCCGCTGGCCTGGGGTCGGGGAGAGCGTCACCTCTGAGCCTCCACCTTGCTCCGCATGATCTCCGCTGGGACGGAGCATCTCGATAGGGAGGGTAGAACCAATGAACGCGTACCGGGTCTTGGTGTGCCCATCGGAGGCGCGGTGGGTGGCCGATGCTCAAGGCAGCGCCGCTCGGGTTCGGACGTTTGCCCTCCGGTTCGTCGGCGAGTGGGGAGCGGTTCGAGCCGTCCTCTCCTGCTGGGCACCCGACATCGTCGTCCTTGATCTTGGTGGTTCTTGGTGTGCCGGGCGTTGCAGGGATGACCGAGCAGAGACAGGCCATTTCGGACCAGCGTTCCGGGCCATGCGCGTTTCTCCTGCACCTGTCCTCCTGGGGGTGAGTTCGGGCGAGGTGGTTCCCTCGGATCTTCTTGTCGAGCTCCCCCGATCGGGACTCGCCCGGGTCGTCCCTCCGGAGGTTGTCCGATGCCCTCGCCGTTTCCGCGAAGTCCTCCTCGATCTCCTGTGGTCTAGCCTCGAGGCCCAGGTGCTGCGGGCGCTTCAGGATTCCCGCGCACAGCCGTTGGCCCCCGACATCCGGCGGTATCTGGAGGTGGGCCTGAGGGCAGAGCGGCGGCTCACTAGCGAGGAGTTTGCCCAAAGCGTCTACGCCTCTCGATCCACGATAAGGCGTCGGCTGGAGGGGGCGCGGCTCCCAGCCCTTGGGACGTTCGTGCTCCGGTGTCGCCTGATCCGAGTTACTGCACTGCTCCAGGATCCGGAGACCAGTGGAGAGCAGGCGGCCTTGCGTGCGGGATTCTACTCCGGTGGTCATCTTTCGAACCTGCTCCGACGCCATCTTGGGGGCGGCATCGGCAAGGCCCGGCAGATGGGTGTGGAACAGGTTGCGAAGGCCCTCCTTCTCTGAGTAGCCTGGATCTGCCACGCGCTTGGTTCCCTCAGTAGGCTTTTTGGCCCAGTGCGTAGTGGACGTGCCCTTCTGCCGAATCCCATCTTTCGAACCATGGAGAAGCGCCCGCTTCACCGCCAGAGCCGAAGCTTGGCTCGAGTCCCTAGGTCAGGAGGAGGTCCCGATGCTAGAGAAGAAAGTGCCGATGGCCCGGTCGCTGGTAACGATCGCAGCACTGGCCTTCGGAGCGTTCCTACTCGCTTTCGTCGCCTTTCCGGGTGAGACTCGCGCAATCGAAACCACTTGTCTACCTGGGCCTGGGGTGTGCATAAATGAGCACAGCGTCCACGAGAACAAGTATTGCGCCGGCGGCCAGTGCGTGACGTGCATTGAGTTCCCGGAGGCCGTGTGCAGTGAACAGGGTGGAGAGGTGTATGACCATAGAGGTGTGGAGGAGCATTATCATTGATGTACGGTTGAACACTCGCCGTCCGCTCCTCCCCGGCCGGTCCGGATGGAGGTACAGCCTGTCGAGATCGACGCTTCCGGTCATCAGTGCGGTCGTGACATGGGTGGGTCTCAGTGGCTGCGAGGCCGGGCAGACCGGCGGGTACCCCGCCAACGCGAGTCTCCAGCGCTTGATGGGTGACGCCCCCCTGCTTGAGGCGACCGAAGTGAGCGCGGCACCTATTCTCGGGCGACCGGCGGGCCTCGCGTTGACTGGTGGGGTTCTTTGGGTTCGGGACGCGGCGGGCGATCCGGGGCTCCATTTGATCGAGCCGGGATCCGGGGAGCTGATGCAGTCGGTGGGCACCCGGGGGGACGGGCCGGGGGGGTTCTCGTCCAGTCCGTTTGGGTTGCTCAAAGATGCGAAGGAGGCCGGGGTCATCTGGGCATGGGATCCCGGCCTCCAACGACTCACCCGTTTCGAGCCGCGCCCACTCGAGGAGTACGAGCTCGAAACAGTTCGCCTTGAAGGCTCTCCCATCGTTCAGCGGGTCGTTCGGGTGGATTCGGGCCGGGTAATCGGAGTCGCAGGGTCGGACGAAGCACGGTTGGCCCTGTTCGCACCCAACGGCCGTCGGGAGCGAACGGTTTCCTTTCCGCTGCCCGGGCCTGACGATGCCCCCCACCGGAGCCGGGTAAATGCAGCGAATCAGGCGATCGTCCTGTGTAGTTGGCCGGGCCGGGGGTTCGTCCTTGCACACACTCAGTTCGAAAGAATCGAGTATTACGACAACAACGGGGAGTTTGTTCGCCTCGCCCATGTCCCCGCTCCATCGGAACCGATCTTCGAACCCAACGAGGCCGGGGTCCCCACGTTCCGGTGGCGTAGGTCGCACTACATCGGTTGTGCGGCGAGTGACCACCGTCTCTACGCGTTGTACGCCGGGAGAGACTTGTCCTCTGACTGGGCTCTTACCTCTTCCGGCAACGCGATCCATGTGTTCGGCTGGGACGGGCGGCTGCATGGTGCCTACCGGCTGGACATGGATGTCTCAAGCATCGAGATCGACCCGGATGCTTTGCTCCTTTATGCGACTTCCTTCGTGGATTCAGGGATCTACAGGTTTGCGTTGCCGGCCATGTGATGGACGGACCGACTGGGAAGTTAGGGTATGGACTCCTCCGCACCGGTGCTTTCACCATGACGACGCGGTGGGTCGGAGGCCTTGCGGTACTAGCGATCCTCCTCGGGTTCGGGATGGGTTTTGGCGTGCGTTTCGTTTCGGACCGATGGGCTGGAACAGCGCAGGTCCCGCTCGTTCGATTCGCCGAACTACTCGAGGGCGGACACTGGATCGGCCCAGAAGAGGCGCCCGCGGTGATCCTTGTCTACCAGGACTACCATTGTGGCTATTCTGCTGAGCTGTACCATACCTTGTCCTTGTTGCGAGAGCGATATCCCCAGCACGTTGCCGTGGTGGTGAAGAATCCTATCGATCCGGATGATCTCTTTAGCGCCTCAGCGAGGGTAGCGCTCGGTGCGGAATGTGCTGCCGACCAGAACGCTTTCATCACCTACCACGGCGCGGCCTTCGAACGCACTGCAACGCTGAGCTACCGCAACGCACCGGAGGTCGTGGCGCGGGCCGCAGGTGTCCCGGACATGGAGGAATTCGAGGCATGTCTTTCCCGCCGTCGCCATGGACGCCGAGTTGCGGCCTACTCGGAGGAGGCCAGGGAGTTGGGCGTGGTTGGCAGCCCCACCTCATTCGTCAACGGGGTCAGGATCGTGGGTTCGGTCCCGTTGGATGTGCTCGACCAACTGGTCGCCCGGAGCGTTCGATGATTCGTGAACAGCCGCATCTGCAGCCGTTCGACCAACCCAGCGGGGTTAGGTGCCGGACCGGCCACCGGGGTGGGGGTACGGCCGGTCTTGGCGGGTAGGCTTGCCGCCTCAAGCGAGCCCGCGAGAGGGTAGTCCTTTCTGCCCGGCGCAATGTAACCGATCTGCCCTTCCCCATTGGTTGTGTTCCAAGCTTAGGCGCCAGTCCACCTCACTGTCTCCCTGCCGCCTGCTTCGTGCCCTTCCTGTCCATCGACGAGCTCTCCCCGCGGAAGCGCCCACCCCGGACAAGGCGTTCGAAGTCTTGGGCCCCCGGTGGTGCCATGGGGACGCGGCCGTCGGCCAGGAAGGGGGGCCTTTCCAGGAGGTCTCAGGACCTCTTCAGGGTGGGTCCACCTGCGCCCGGAGCTCCATCCGGTCGGGTGGGTTCCCTATGGACGGGCCCGCATTGAGCCCCAATGTGCCGGTCCTTCCTTCCTGACAGGCCCCAGGATTCCTGCGTCAACAGCCTCGAGCACACCAGCCCATGATCCTGATGAGGCCCACGCCTCGCCATGGGGCACGGTGCCTGGAGGGCCGGACGATTATGGGAGGGATGGGACTCGCTCGTGACGAACTCGAGCTCAACCCTGGGTCATGCTGATGGGAACTGACGCTGTTCCTTTGAGCGCTGCCCCCACCCTACGGACTCGTGCTGGCGTTGGCCCATCTCCAAGGACTGACTCACTCCGAAGCGGCCAAACATCTCGAGATCAGCGAGAAGGAGGGAGAGAAGGAGGTGCGGCGGGGCCGCCCTCACCTCCGGAGGTGGCTCTGGCTGGAGGACGACGGCACCGTTTCTGGCTCTCGCGGAGCTTCCGGAAGGGGGGGAGAGAGGGCTTTGGCGGCTCTATATGGGCACAGAGGTTGGTGGGGCTGGAGAACGCTGACCACGTGCCGCCTACTCATCGATGCCGTCAGCGACAGAGAGCTAGGGATTCAGATCCAACACACTCCAGGGTTCGGCTCGGTATGGGAAGGAATCTACGAAGACCCGATGCCAGACTGCGGTGGTGGGCTTTGCTTCTGCCGTTGCTGTCCTTTCTGGCGAAAGAAGGGAGCGGACAGGTTGTAGCGATGCTGCCGGATACGATACCCGACTACAGGCGCTGTGCGCCGTTCGGTCCGAGCGGCCCGGATTCGGCCCTGACCCCGCCAGTCAGCCGCCCGCCACGGCTGCTCAATATGGAAGAATCCGTGAGGCTGTTGAGAATCCTTAACCGGAGGGTTACCGAGTTGGGGGAAGAGGGGACTGCGTTCGTATGGCTTCTCGTCGATGCCGGAGGCGTTCTAAAGGATGTCCGCATGGCCCATAGCAGTGGGTCATCCTCGGTTGACCGGGCGGCCCTTGCTTTGGCCAGGGGGATGCGTTTTTCACCTGCCACCTTCAATGAGATGCCGGTGTGCATCTGGTTCCAAAGGCCGTTTCGCTTCGGCCGGGAACTTGGGATGGATGGGATCGGCTGGCATGCCGAGAAGCTGTCGTGTGTCCAGTCGGGTGATGATACGACCCTTGGCGGAGAGGACGGGCTGGCCCCGATGCTAAGGATGACCTCCCTCCAGCCCGGAAAGGACCCATCATGAGGTGTTCAAGGCTCCTTGCTGCTGTGGCGCTCCTCGCTGCCGGGAACATCGTAATGTGGCTTGTTCTGTCGAGCCCGGTGTCGGCTGCGGATGCAGACTGGGCTGCCCCGGGCATGGCCGTGGAAGAGTGGCCGAAGGACTGCTGGTGGACAGTTAGCGCAATGGGATGTAGCGAATGGATGTTCGGCGGGTGTGTGGACGTTTCTGATTGCAAGCGGAACCCGGAGTAGCTCCGGAACGGGAGACACGCTTGGGAAGGTGCCCGGAAGCCCAGACCATGGGCTGGGAGATTCGGGGCGATTCGGGGCAAAGGCAGACCCCGGTCCTCCACTTCGCTCCACCGGCAAGGTCGTCGCAACCCCGGGCACTCTCCCATCTGGAGCAAGTATCCCAGTCCTCCGTTCTGGGGCTGTGGGCGAGTCCAGCGCGCACGAGCGTGCGCTGCTCGTGATAGTTGGAGCAGTGCTTCTAGTGACTCTTGGCTGTCAGATTTACCGATATCTCCAACTGGAGCACTCCGCTGACCAAAGACCATTAGCGATCGGAAAACCGTTGCCTATCTCTTTGGTAGATCTAGAGGGAACGATAGTAATTGACCTCGCCTGCCGTACGGCATTCATTATCGAACCAGAATGCCCACACTGTCAGTATCTAGCTGCTTCGTTTTCTATAGACACGATAGCGGGGCCACATGTACCGCTCCTAATGTCTGTGGGCGACTCGGCTAGTACCTTTGACTTCTATCGAAGATTCCCCAACAATGAGGTGGTTCGGTTTGACGTACCTCAACGTCTCTCTGGGTGGAGACTTCTGAGGTACCTTGACGTCCCTGTGGTTCCCACGCGCCTGAACTTCGGTGCCGAGGCCGAGGTGGTGGACATCCGGATCACGACCTCCCTGGTGCCATCGGATGCACTGGTCCGGGGGTGTTCGAGCCAGGGGCCGCCACCCAGAACCCACCAAGGGGAGAAGTGATGCGAATGCGGTCCACGGTCTCAGGCTGGTGTCCGGGAGCGCTCCTGGCTCTAGGCTACGTTGCCGCGCTCCTGTCCTGCAGGGGCAGTGAGCGCACGGCTGAGGTGATCACCGACAGCGCGGGCATAGTACTGGTCGCCAGTCCAGGACCAATCTGGATGACGGAAAGCCTTCTTGAAGAAGCCAGGGTCGTTGGTTCACTGGGAGGGGATTCCGGCGGATATCCGCTTGGAGACGTCCATGAGGCGGTTCTCCTCCGGGACGGGACCGTCGTGTTCATCGACGCATTGACAGGTGAACTCAAGCGGTTCTCGTCGGGTTCGGGTGAGGCTAGCACGATCGCCCGCAGGGGGCAGGGTCCTGGCGAGGTTCTTCGCCCGGGTTGTCTCCAGGTCGTTCCGGGAGACTCGATCCAGGTCTACGACCAAAGGCAGGGGCGACTGAGCGTCTTCGACCCGAGTGGTCGCCTGGCCTATGACCTGTCCTTCCTTGGACTGCACGAGTTCCCTCCAACGCAGGTTTGGAGGTTCGGGGATTCTCTCCTCCTCGGTGTCTCACCAATGCGACGCCAGCGTGTCGTAGTAGCCAGGAGCCGGGAGGCGTCCCTTAGGAGAACGCCGGAAGCCGCGATCACCTATACGATGGAAGGGACACTGATCGACACGATCGCTGTCTTGCCAGGGTTTGCGGACCTGGAATTCCCGGGAACGTCAATGCTTCCTGTGTTCGGGCTGGCCAATCCCATAGCAGTCACTCGTTCCGGCAGATTGGTGTACGGTTCTGGTGAGGATCCCCAGGTTACGATCATGAGCACGTCCGGGGACATCGAGAGCATCTACAGACTATCCGTCCCTCGGCGGGCGGTGGAGCGCGATCGCCTTGTCGGGCTTGTTTCGGAGGATCAACGGGTTCTGACCATGCTTCGGACCGACCCCGAGTCCTTCCCGCCTCTGCTTCCGGAATTCCTGCCAGATTTCCACCCTGTCTTCAAGAGCATCCGGGTCTACGACGGAGGGACCATCTGGCTCGGATCCGCCGAGCCGTTTCGGCTCCCGAGCCGCACGTGGTACGTAGTGTCGGGGGACGGGATCTGGACCGGAGAGCTGCGGCTGCCCGAGAGGACTCACCTCCTCGCAGTGGCGGGGCCCCGTCTCGTTCTGCGGCGCAGTGATTCGTTGGACGTCCAACGAATCGAGGTCTATGCCGTGGAGTGGCCCGGGGAACACTCCTCGGGAGGAATGGGCGGGCCATCTGAGCCCTTATCGGAAAGCTATCGGAGGCAGTAGAGAGGAGATGGGGTGGGGTGCCGGAATCGTGGTGGACTGCGGGGCGATGCGGATCCAGCCCGGGGGAGCCCGACGTGGATCAGGGGCTGTTCCAGGCGCAGGGGCACAAGGGTCTCCGTTCTCCTCGGGCCGGGACGGCTCCAAGGGTGGTCTTGGCGTTCGACAGTACTTCACATGTCTCGCAAGGGTGAAGGACCAAGCCCCCTGATCGTCGGGGGCGACGGACCCCGGCGGCTGCGGGAGTGTCAGCTTCCCAACCGTCGCCTTCGTCTGAGATCACACCGGCGTCGAGAGTGAAGGATGACCGATCCGGCGGCCGCCTGTTGGCGAGTCAGTCCTGGCGCACTCGGCTGACCACCTGCGTCGGATTCCTCAAGCTGGGACGGGGGGGTAGAGCCCTTCTGATGGCTCTAAGAAAAGAGGTGGGGTGCCTGGCCTCGTATGGCTCCGGGGGTCGCCATCAGGGAGCAGACAACCCCTGTCTCCCGAAGGCCACGGGCTGCCAGGGTTTCTCCAAGGACCCGATGCATCCGGACGACCGCTCCGACACCTCGGGAAACAAGCCCAACCGCCTGAGCCCCTCCCACACACCGTTCGCAGAAAGGTCACATCACATGAGCAAGCGCGACCGATTCTCTCGTGGCGTTTCCCGGTTCCTCCTGGTCCCGGCACTGTGGGCCCTCGTATCCTGTACGGACTCCGTCCTGGCACCACCCGGCGAATCGCCTGCGGGCCGGACTCTGACGGTGGCGGTGGACCAGACCGGGGATTCGATCACGTCCTGCATCCTGGTAGAGGGCGTCTGGGTCTGCACTACGACGGGCTCCGGCGCAACAGCCCAAGGCGACGATCCGGAGGATCCCGAATGTGAGTACATCGGAGGGGTTCTTCACTGTCCGTCCGCAGATGGAGGCTGAGGCATCGCAGACGCCTTCCGGTGGGGCCGCCTAGCCTTGCTCGAGCAAGCCTCCGAAACGACGGCTCTGGGCGCGGGCCCCTCGGAGGGCGGACGCTCCCGCCACATAACCTTCCAGCGCGTCGCGAGCACCTGGCCGGTCACCCAGCTCCACAAGGGCCCAGGCCCGAAAGTACTCCGCCTCATGGCTGACCTCAGGAGGAGGTAGGACCGCCAGAAGCTCCTGGGCCCGGGCTCCGGCGCCCCACCGGGCAAGAATCACCGCCGACAGGCCATCGAACTCGTGGGCCATCGCCGGCCAACTGGGTTGGGCCTGAAGCTTCCTCCGCAGGTCTTCCAAACGGGCAAGCTCCACGCGCTCCTCCGCCTCAGCCATCAGGTGCATCTCGCAGTTCACTGCTGGCCATGTACCGGAGGCCCGGATGCCCGCCTCTTCACACCAGGCCTGTGCTGCCCCGGTGTTGCCCATTTCCCACGCAGCGGTGAACAGGCGGCCCACGATCTCCAGTTCGTTTCTGAGATGCGCGTCCAGCGTCACCGCACGGCTCAGCGCCCAGTAAGCTTCGGCCCATTCGCCGCGGTAGAGAAGGATGCCACCGAGAAGGTTCCACGCACCAGCCCGGTCGGGATCCAGGGTGGTGGCCAGGCGAGCGTCTTCCTCGGCCGCGAGGAGCCACTCCCGCGGCTCTTCGTCGAGATCGGAGTCGGCCAGGAGCCATTGCCACTGGTGAAGCTTCGCCCGAAGCTCAACGCCATTGGCATCAGGACCAGAGCGGGCAAGGGCCTCGCTCGCGAACCGGACCCCCTCCGCCGCATACGCCCGGGCTGCCTGGACGCCCTCGCCGCCGGGCCTTCGTGCGGCCCATATCCTCTGGTGGGCTAGCTCTGCCCGATCGAGCCAGGGGAGGTCCCATCCGGGTGCCAGGTGGATGGCCTCCGCCAACAAGGAGTCGGACTTCCGGTAGGCTGTGGCCGCTGCATCGAACGACCGCTGTCGCCAGAGTTCGGCGCCCAAGGCCATGTCCTTCCTGCTCAACCGGACCGTAGCGATGGCCTTGGGTGAGGCTTGAGCGTTAGACAGCCGGCGCTCTGCCAATGCGGCCCCGATTTCGTGCCGCACGAAGCTCGCCACGGCCCGAGCCGCGTGCTCCAAGCTTCGCGCTGAGTCAGCGAACAGCAGATTGGTTCTGGTGCTGGCGACGACGGAGTTGTGGTCTTTGTCCACCAGGTAGACGCTCACCCACACTCCCTCCTCAGCGGGAAGGACCGCCCCCCCCAGCACGAAGGCGCCGAGCCCGCCGGCCAACTGGCCGTCGTTCTCCAACACTACGCTGAGAGCCGAGGTGCCCCGGAGCTGCTCAGCCACCGCAACCCTGAGGGCAGCGGCGAGGGGTGCCTCAGTGGGGCCGCCCTCCAGTGCCTCAAGCACCACGACGGTGCGTGGCGCGGCGAGCGACTCGCGGGACCGGAACTGCGCCGAGAACACCAGAGCCACCGCAACTACGGGGATAGTAATGAGGAAAGAGCGAGCTCGGCGGAGGCTCGTTCGGGGGTCCCGGGGCCGGTTAGCGCCGAAGAGTCTTGAGCCAGCCGGGGGAGGCAGGGGGGGCGGTGCGAGTCCCTGGGGCATGGCCTGATCCGTTCCTGGACCCAGCTGGCGGTGCTGGCCTTCCTCGGCCCAGGCATCCCTCAGCCCCGCGACGAGGGACTCGGTCTCCGGACTTGGCCGGGCATCGAATTCGGCCAAAGACCGGGCGAGTCTCTCATACGCCTGCAGGACGCCAACCCGATCTCCAACGGCGTCCAAGAGCTCCATCAGTCGCCTCGTCTCTTCCTCGCCGCCTCCGCTCCACTCGTGTGCGCGTCTTGCCCAAACCAGGGCATCGGCTGTCCGACCCTCCGTTCGCTCTACTTGGGCCGCGTGCCAGGCGGCCACGACCGCTTTTTCCCGAAGTGCCTGCCGCTGCCGGTCCAACCATCGCTCGAAGTCGGGCGAGTGGAAGTCCTCATCGTGCCCCGGGAGCATCTCCCCCACGTAGAGGCTGGCGGCCTCAACCCAACGGCCCCCCTCACAAGCCGCCAGGAACTCCACTGCATCGCAGGTGACGACGTCTCCGTCCAACATCACCCCGTCACCCTCTGTCACAACCGCGTTTCGGCCTAGCGATTGGCGGAGAAAGTGGACTGACTGCCTCAACGAGCCGAATGCACTGTCCTGGGGCTTCTCGGGCCAGAACATCTCCAGCACGCTGTTCCGGTTCACCGGCCCTTTCCGGGACTCAAGGGCGAGGTAGACCAGCAGCGAGAAGCGACGCGGCTGCTGAAGCACGGACCGGACCCTTTGCCCATCCTCCGCCAGGAGGTTCGACGTGCCGAGCACGTTGAGTCTGAAGGACATCCGTCGGTTGTCTCCTGAGAGTTACCTCTCCCGTAACTGCTGGATAACGCCTGGGAAATATCGTTCTTCAGGCGTGTGCCCGGCGTGTGCCCAGGAAGGGGACGGGATCCTCCACCACATTCCTTCCTTGATACACGCTAGGGCCCGCAGACCTGGCGTGCAAGCTTGCGGTCCCCCGTCTCGACGGCGAAGCGGAGCCCGGGTCTCCCCCCGTTCCCATGACGAGAGTACGGGCCATGGGAGAGGAAGGGAAGCAGACGCAGTTGGGAAGGTGTGGAGGCCCAGATGGGGGCCGGATCGGGGTCTCCCTGAAGGGGTCCTTGGCGCGTGAGGTTGTGGGAGCTTCGAACCATGAGCATGAAGAGTGGCAGAGCCTTGGAGGGTCTGTCGGTGCCTTCGAGCTCCGGCGATTCGGGGGCTTTCGAAGCTCTCGTGCTGAAGTGGCGGCCAGTTCTCCTCAGCTTGTCGCAGGAGATTCTCTCGGATGTCGATGAGGCCGAGGATGTGGCGCAATGCATCCTTACGAGGCTATGGGCCACTGGGGCGTGGACGGAGATCGCATGGCCCGGAGCCTACATCCGGCAAGCGGCGCGACGTGAAGCCCTTAAGATGCGCCAGAAGCGTCGCAGGTGGGCTTCCCTTGGCCATCCTGAACTCCTGGCCTTCCCCTCCGGAGGGCCCGATCCTGCCGAGGCTGTTGAGAAGCAGGAATTCCTGGAGCGCCTGGAGGACCGGATTCGGGCGCTCCCACCACGCTGCGGACTCG
>Ga0209498_1001765_pt1 | contig 13175 bp, 7 predicted proteins | sample WalLakDeSediment_FD_184131 | JGI IMG/M metagenome (GOLD analysis project Ga0209498, IMG submission 184131) | Lake sediment microbial communities from Walker lake, Nevada to study Microbial Dark Matter (Phase II) - Walker Lake 11/02/13 Deep... | ecosystem: Environmental > Aquatic > Freshwater >...
TACTCATTAGCTAAAGTATTCTTGCCTTTCAACGGGCAAGGATCATTCATAAGTGGGACATTATTTAATTCACGTCCTTAAGTTACACATTTGATAAAACCATTTTGCCTTTCTATGCGCAAAGATCATTCGTAATTGGGAAATTTGTTTAATTCACGTCCCTTAGCGTCTCAGCCGCATCTGGTTTGCGAATGACCAGGAACGAATAATCAATTATTCCCGGCGGGGCTGATGCCAGGGCCAAAGTACGAATTGCTGCTTCATAAAATGCCGAAACAAGATGAATCGGGCGAATAACTCTAACTGCAGGGTTTATGGGTTAGCAAACCATATTAATTTGATAAATAAAAAATCAATTGAAATATATTTTATTCTGCTATTGCCATTTTAAGGCAAAAATAGTATATTGCTTATTATGATAAATGAATTGTCCGGGATAGGCAAATCCTATCGAAATAAACTAAGTAGAGTTTTAGAAAACAATTATAGCGTTATTAATGCTAATTTGGTTTCTAAAACTTTGAAGATACCTACCCAGGAAGCTGGAAGACTGCTTTCGAGATGGAATAAAAATGGTTGGATTAAAAGAATAAAAAGAGGTTCCTATATTCCAATCCCGTTAGAATCTACCACCTCCAAAGTAGTTGTTGAAGAACCATTCCTCGTTGTTGATTCTCTGTATGGCCCAGGATATATTGCCGGATTTAGTGCGATAAAACATTGGGATTTAACAGAGCAAATTATTGAATCTGTTACCTATTTTACCCTAAAAAAAGTCAAAGATCGCAATCCGGTCCATGGTGGTATTCGATTTAAACTAAAAACTATTTCAGAGTACAAGCTATTTGGTTTGAAGACGGTCTGGATAGGAAGTAAAAAAATAAAGATTAGCGACCCATCAAAAACAATGATTGATTTGCTTGATGATCCGAAATTGGTCGGCGGAATTACAGTGATTATTGATTTCTTTTCGGAATATAAAGAATCTGAACACTATAATTTTGATTTATTGGTTCAGTATGCTCATCAAATTAATAATAAAGCCATATTTAAGAGGCTCGGTTTTATTTACGAAACCATGTATGATGCCACCGATGATATATTATCAATATTTGCAAAGAACATATCCACGGGCATTTCGGAATTTGATCCAACTCAGCCATCAAAATACACTATTGCCAAATGGGGATTGAAGACTTCGGAATTTTGGAAAAAGAAATATGATCGAAAAAAATGAAACTCTGAAAATGGCTTCAGGTTTGGATATGAATCCGGATACTGTTGAAAAGGACTGTGTACTTGGATGGGTGTTACATGGGATTAGCCAGCATCGCGAGACAAGAAATTGGGCGTTTAAGGACGTGAATTAAATAATTGTCCCATTCACAAATGATCCTTGGTCATAGAAAGGTAAGATTGCTTTATCAAATGAGTATACTCATTTCGGGTTAAAATGTAACATGTTCTTACCGATTCCATCCGCCAATTGGCGGATGGAATCGTTTCTTAATGAGTTACAAACTAAACCTCAACAGGTATAGCTTAATTAATTCACAGTCCTTAATAATACTAAATTTTAGTAACTATTACTACTTAGTCAGATTGCATTAATCGTAATTATTTTTCAATTTCAGGCTCAATAACATCCCCCCTGGCCCCCATAGCCGTCAGGCCAGGAGAAAAAATGATTTGTTATCGTTAACAATTATCAATGATGCCTGAGGCACATCCGCCTTCGGCGTGATTGACAATTGTGAATCATGCCATAGGCAGATGTGCCTTCGGCACATTGTCAATGAAAAGACAAATCAAAACTCCCTGGCCTGACGGCTATGCCCTGGCCCCCCTTCAAAGGGGGGAACGAAAGAAAGTCCCCCTTTGAAGCCTGCACTCGACAGGGTGGGGGATTTAGGGGGATGTCAAAATTAAATCTGACTAAGTAGTACTATTCAGCTACGTTTTTAACCGCCGAGAAAGCTGAGGTCGCAGTGCACTCTATTTTTTCTTTTCCCTGAAAGTCTTCTCTCTGCGATCTCCGCGAACTCAGCGGTGAATAGTTACAAATTTTAAACCTGGTTAAACTTAAACTCTGGAGGCATGGTCATGAAAAAATTAAATCTGGTGTTGGTTCTGATTGGCTTTTTCCTGGTATCCTATGTGGGAGCGGCAATCTGCGTTTCACTCTCCAATATTCAGATTTCGCCTGCGTCACCCAAAGACATGCGGTTTGGCGATCAAGTCGATGTCACCTTTGATTATTATACGGCCGTTTTTGGCAACTGGGGCTGGAAGCTGGCGACAGACATCGATGATGCGCACAATTACCTCAATGGCAAAGGCGCGTATTCAAACCCGCTTCTGGACGCCCGCGTGACGGCAGTCTGGACCGGCACGAAAACTTCTTTTTATATTTTTCGCTGTGAGGGAACAGGCGGCAGGTTTTTTGGCAATTGGGCGTGGAAGCGGTCAGAGAGTGTATCCGATGTCCACAATTTCATCAATGGACTTGGCAGTTACCAGAACCCGGTGAAAGACGCGGAAATTACCGCAGTCTATACTGGAACGCAAACCCTGTTTTATGTCTTTTACAGGACAGGAACCGAGGACTGTCTGTTCGGCAACTGGGCATGGAAACGGTCCGATAGCGCTTCCGATGCGCATGATTTCTTAAATGGGAAAGGCGCGTATCAAAACCCGGTGCGAGACGCCAGAATTGTCTCGGTCTGGGATGGCGCTAAAACATTGTTCTATATCTTTTATCAGAACGGTACCGGAGGCAGACTCTTTGGCAGTTGGGCGTGGAAGCTGGCACAAGATATAACCGACGCGCACAATTTCATCAACGGACTTGGCAGCTACCAGAATCCGGTGAAAGACGCGGAAATTACCGCGGCATCCGATGGCAGCAAAAACTTGTTCCATATCTTCTACAAATCCAAAACTGACGGTGATGGACTGCGGATTTTTGTGCGCCCGATGACTAACGGATCAACAACGCCAAATTATTCGGGCCACGGGTCGCCGCTTTATCCGCTCGGTAACTACAGTGGCAGCGGCTGGTTCACCATCAACTCTGCTGAAGCTACGGTTGATTCCGTTAGAATCCAGGTGACGAACGCAGATCAAAGTGCAAAAATTACTGAAAAGTTCATTTCGGTAGCATATCATTTTAGCAGCGGAACGGCTGTCGCATCGCCGCCAATTGAACTCGACCATCCAGACTCGTACTTGCTAAAACAAAACCATCCCAATCCATTCAATCCCACTACGACAATTCGCTATGAAATTCCGCAGCCGGGGAATATCAAGCTATCGGTCTTTGACGTACAGGGCAGGGAAGTGCGAACCCTGGTCGATCATGAGAGTCCGGCAGGCTCGTTTGACGTGACCTGGGACGGTCGGGATAACCAGGCTATGAACGTGGCAAGCGGCGTGTATCTGTACCGTCTGGAAACCCAGAGCCTCGTGTTGACAAAGAAAATGATTTTGCTGCAATAGCAATTCTGCTAATCACAACGATCAGGTACAATTTTATTTCATTCGGATGATGGATGCGTTACCGATGCTATCGCTCGCAGCGATAGCATCGGTCATCCTGGCTGGTCGATCGCTGTTTTTGTTATCATGGTAAAAAAATACAAACCAGAGGAAAACGATCGATGAAAAATTTCTACCAGAAACTGTCAGCTTTAATCCTAATTGGTCTGTTAATCATTACAGCGACATCGGTGTATGCTCAATTCGATAGCCAGAACTGCACCCTCATCGGTCGCTGGGCCGAAGGCGATTGCTATGATGTGCTGGCAAATGGGAATATCGTCTATTTTGGGAACGGCGCCTACCTGCAAATTATGGATTTCACCGATCCGGTAAATCCCAATTTATTAGGAAGGATCGCCCTGCCCTCGATGGTCAGAGGATTGGCGCTGAGCGATAATAAAATGTATGTGGCTAATTATAATGGCGGCTTGCGCATCGTTGATGTTTCCAATCCAGCCGCTCCGGTGGAGATCGGCGCGTTGGAAAAAATCGGGACTGCGTATGATCTGGTCATCGATGGGAGCTATGCTTACGTTGCAGGGGGAAATGCCGGTCTGATCATCGTCGCTATTTCTGATCCTGCAAAACCAACAAAAGTTGGCCAGCTTGACCTAGGCACTACACCATCCGTCGCCGTCAGCGGCAATTACGCGTATACTTGCTTCGGAAAAGTTTTTATGGTAGTGGATATTTCTGACAGGACCAGGCCTTCCGAAACCGCGAGAATCGATCTGCCCGATTATTCCGAAGAGGTGACGATTCAGGGCAGCTATGCTTATGTCGCAAACAACAAAGGCGGATTGCGCATCATCGATGTCGCGAATCCCGCCAGTCCCACTGAAGTTGGTCTTTGCCTGGAAAATAAGCGAGTATTTGGTGTTAAAGTTGTGAATAGCACGGCGTATATCGCCAGTTATCAGTATGGATTTTATGTTTATGATATTTCAATGCCTTCCAATCCTGTAGAATTGGGATTGCTGCAAAATTTAAAATATATCCGTCACATCGCGATCCAAAATGATCGGGCTTATGTTGCGCAAAGCAGTCAGGGAATGTCGACAATTAATATTGCAACAGCAAGCGCTCCGGTTGCAGTGTCCAATTTTAAAACTGGAACATATTGGGAAGGGCTTGATGTGCAGGGGAATTACGCCTACTTGACTGGCGGCGAGAATATCAGAATCATTGATTGCGCCGAGATGATGAATCCGACTTCCATCAGTTTCTTTGATGCCGGCAATTATGATTGTTACGATCTGGTGGTACGTGATAATTACGCCTATCTTGCCGCTTCATGGTTCGGACTGGAAATTATCGATATTACCTCCCCTGCCAATCCAGTGATTATTGGTCATACGAGCAATTTCGATTGGAGCCAGGACGTGGCAGTGAGTGGAAATTACGCCTACGTGGCAGATTATGGAAAGGGAGTACGGATTGTCGATATTACCAATCCCCAATCACCAACTGAGGTCGGCAGCTATGATACCCGTGGCAAAGCCTATAGCGTTGCCGTGCAGGAGCCTTATGCCTTTGTCGCGGATTATGATAGCGGCCTCTGCATCGTGAATGTGGCGGATGTGAGGAATCCCTTTTTCGTTGCACAAATAAAATCAACTTATTATACCATGGGAGTTGCTGCCCGTGATAATAATATTTTCGTGGCTGATGGGGACTCGATAAAAATATTTGATATTTCCAATAGCAATAATCCACTAAAAATTGGCGCCTGCCCGGCCTATGGCTTTGCCAGGCAAATTCAGGTGGCGGGTGATTATGCTTTTGTAGCCAATGGGACCGGAGGCGCAGCCGTATTCGATATCTCCAACCTTCAAACGCCGAACCGCATCGGATATTATATAACCGGTGATGATGTAAATGACATAGCGGTGAAGGATAATCTGATTTTTGCTCTTGATGGCATGGTGGGGCTTTATATCATCCGTTTTGATGCACCAACAAATATAGACAGGAATCCCACAACGGCAAATCCCCTGGGATTTTCGCTGTCACAAAACTACCCCAATCCGTTTAATCCGATAACTCATTTTAATTATCAGGTGCCATCACATGGAAAAGTCAGGATTGCGATCTATAATCTCAACGGGCAATTAATTCGGACGATAATTGATCGCGAACAACTCGCTGGCAATTATGCCGCGACGTGGGATGGCACATCCGATGATGGCAACGCTGTCGTTACCGGCGTGTACCTGATTCGAATGGAAGTGGGAAATCAATCAGCAAGCCGAAAGATTCTTTATTTAAAATAGACGGATTCAGATACTGAATACTCTGATCCATAAGAGTTCCCAATGCCAGGCATATTTAAAGCGCCTGGCATTTTTGTCTGGCGGTATTTAATCAGGACACCCTATCGGAAAGTCCATGTCACTTTTAATGTGTTTTTTCCTAATGCGAAAATTAACTATTGACAAATAAAAATATATTTCTATATTAGTAACATAATCGATTTAACATAAAAATCCTGTCGCAGGCAGCGTAGCGCCTTGATCTGCATCAGGATTATCAAAACGAATTGTCGATCAAAATGGGAATAATTTTTCATTGTCCAAGCGAAGCTCAGCAGTGTTTGTTTCTGAATTTAGAAACTCGTTTCTACGATTTGAAATATTTCTTAATTAAATATAAGCAATATAAACTATGTGATATTTTCCAACGCCTCCTCACCCAGTCACTGGGCAGAAACGCAAATAACAAAAGAGGGCATCTATATCACAACTGACCGAACCAAAAAAACAAGAAATTATCTGTCAACTGCAAGCTGCCAGGTGCAAGATTGAAAGAGAGGCAAATCGCCCATGAGTCAGGTCATTATTGAAAATCCGGTCATCAATTCTCCTTTCAGCGAGCCGACCCGGCATTTCCGCTTTACCGATGAGGGCATCACCAATGAAATCGAAAGCGACCGCCGGATCAGCTCCTATTTTGTTCCGATCGCGCAGCCTCGTAAAAAGGGTAAGCAGATCGCGTTTGATACCGAGTGGACGCAGGACCGGATAGAAGAGAACAAACTCGTCAATCAGATTCGTGTCCGCGTGAAGCACTGGCGGCAGGGTGGGTACGTCGGCGTGACACAGACAACGAACGGGCTACTTACTTATTGGACCGATCCTGATCGTGAAAAAAAACTTTTCTTCTGCCAGGTCGAAGCCCTTGAAACGGTCATCTATCTCACCGAGGTGGCACGGAAATACGGCGATGCCTGGATCGAAAACACGCTCCGTGCAGCTAATGAGACATCGAACCCCGGGCTGCCACGCACCGCCTTCAAAATGGCCACGGGATCCGGCAAAACCGTGGTCATGGCAATGATCATCGCCTGGCACACCCTGAACAAGCTCGCCAATCCTCAGGATGCCCGCTTCTCCGACACCTTCCTTATCGTAACGCCGGGCATCACCATCCGCGATCGGCTGCGTGTGCTACTCCCAAACGATCCGCAGAATTATTATCGCCAACGCGACATCCTTCCGGCGCATGCGCTGGAGCAACTGGGTCAGGCCAGGATTCTAATTACAAATTTTCATGCTTTCGGGCTGCGCGAGAAGGTGGCAGCCGGCAAGCTCACTAAGGCGATCCTTGCGGAGGGACAATCGAGCACCTTTACCGAAACACCAGACCAGATGGTGCGCCGCGTGTGCCGAGAGCTGGGCAACAAAAAGAACATCATCGTCATCAACGATGAAGCCCATCACTGCTATCGGCGCAAGCCGGACGGCGAGGAGGTCAAGCTCACCGGCGATGAACGCGTCGAAGCCAAACAGCGCGAGGAAGAGGCGCGGGTCTGGATTTCCGGTCTGGAGGCGGTAAAAGCCAAAATTGGCATAAAGGTGATTTACGATCTTTCGGCGACTCCATTTTTCCTGCGTGGCTCCGGCTATAGTAAGACAACGCCCGACGGGAAAAAGATTAATGAAGGAATCCTCTTCCCCTGGGTGGTCTCTGACTTTTCGCTGATTGACGCTATCGAAGCCGGTATTGTCAAGGTGCCTCGGGTGCCGGTTGCCGACGATTCGATGACCGGCGACCAGCCCACTTATCGTGATTTGTGGCTGCGCATCCGCGACGATCTGCCGCGAAAAGGCCGGAAAACCGAAGCAGTGGGTGGTGAGCCGAAACTGCCTTTAGAGCTTCAGGGCGCGCTGCACAGCCTCTATAGTAACTATGAAAAATATTACCATTTGTGGGAAAACAATGCAGAGGCACGAGCCAGGGGTATCACTCCGCCTGTCTTTATCGTCGTCTGCAACAATACCAACGTCTCAAAGCTGGTCTTTGATTATATCGCTGGTTGGGAAAAGCCCATAGGCGACAAAACTGTGGTCCAGTCCGGTCAATTGCCTATTTTTCGCAATGACGACGGCCGGGGTGGCTGGCTCCGGCGTCCCAACACCATCCTCGTGGACAGCCATCAACTCGAATCTGGCGAGGCAATGAGTGTCGATTTTAAGCAAATCGCTGCCCGCGAAATCGAAGAGTTCAAGGCCGAGTATCGTCTGCGATTTCCGGGACGCGATGCCGAAAACCTGACCGACGAAGACCTGCTGCGCGAGGTGATGAATACCGTCGGCAAGTCCGGCAAGCTCGGCGAGCAGGTGAAATGTGTGGTCAGCGTTTCCATGCTCACCGAGGGTTGGGACGCCCAAACTGTCACCCATGTGCTGGGGGTGCGCGCTTTTGGTACGCAACTGTTATGCGAGCAGGTGGTCGGCCGGGGATTGCGGCGTATGAGCTATGCTGCCAATGAGCAAGGCATGTTCGAGCCAGAGTACGCCGAAGTTTATGGCGTACCCTTCTCGTTCATCCCATGCAGCGGTTCCACCACTGAACCGAAACCGGGCCCAATGCCAACCCGTGTCCGTGCTTTAGAAAACCGAATTGTCTGCGAGATCACCTTCCCCCGGCTGGTCGGCTATCGTTATGATATCGCCGGTGAACGCCTGACCGCAACGTTTACCGGGGATTCCCGACTCGCGCTTTCGACCGCAGACCTGCCGACCAAAACGGAGAACGCCCCCATCGTCGGCGAGACCAGCATCCACACCCTCGACGACCTCAAACGCCGCCGGCCTAACGAAGTTGCTTTTTTGCTTGCTAAGCTCACTTTAGAGAAATACTTCCGCGATGACGATGGCAACGATAAACCCTGGCTCTTTCCGCAGTTGCTCGCTATCGCCAAACGCTGGCTGGCTGAGTGTGTGACTTTCAAGGATCACACCTTTCCGCAACTGCTGCTGCTGATCCAATTCGCCCACGATGCCGCCGACCGTATCTACCACGCCATCGTCGCCGCCACTGACGGCACGGCTGCGCTCAAGCCGATCCTTCGCCCTTATGACATGCTCGGCTCGACGCGCTATGTAGATTTTGACACCACCCGCCCGGTCTATGCTACGCGCGCCGACAAGTGCCACATCTCCCACGTCGTCGCCGACACCGAATCCTGGGAGCAAAAGCTCTCCCAAACGTTGGAAGATATGCACGAGGTCGTGCGCTATGTAAAGAACCACAATCTCGGTTTTACTATACCCTATACATTGAATGGAGAAGCTAAAAACTATATCCCCGATTTTATCGCCTGCATGAATGACGGACACGGAGAAAATGATCTGTTGCACCTGCTCATCGAAGTCACAGGCGCGAAAGATAAAGAGAAAGCGGCTAAGGTTGCCACTGCCCGAACGTTGTGGGCTCCGGCGGTCAATAATCACGGCGGCTTCGGTCGCTGGGCGTTTATCGAAATTGAAGATCCATGGAATGCGGAAAACACAATTGACAACTTGATGCTCGAGGAGGTTGTATGACGCAAAACCAGATGTCATCTATAGCCGCAGCGCTGGAAAACAATCTGTATCGTCTTAATCCCTGGTGGAAAGGATTGCCTCAGGCGCCGTTGCCGCCAGTAAAGCGCTGGGCTTTTCAAGTCGCACTCAACCGCTTAAAAACCGGTCTGACCAGGGCTACCGTGCTGACCGGGCCGCGTCAGGTGGGCAAGAGCACGTTGGTGCTACAAATTATTCAGACTTTATTGGATGAGGGTGTGCCGGCAACGCATATTTTTTACATTCAGTTTGATGACTTGCCGGAATTACGGAAGCTTGAGGAGTCCATTTTAAGATTAGCCGATTGGTTCGAACAGACCATCCTGGGTCAGACATTCAATCAGGCGGCGCAGGCTGGCCAGACGGTTTACCTTTTTTTGGATGAAGTGCAAAACCTGGACGCGTGGGCGCCGCAATTAAAATTTCTGGTAGATACCAGCGCGGTTCGTATCATGGTCACCGGAAGCTCGGCGTTGCGCATTGAGCAGGGTCGCGACAGCCTGGCCGGCCGTATCAGCACTCTGGAAATGGGGCCACTCTTTTTGCGCGAGATTACTGAGATTCGGGGCGAGGGTCGGATCCCTTCGTACCTGCCTTTCAATGGACTGGCGCCGTTAAAGGAAAAAGAATTTTGGTCCGGCCTCCGGCAGTATGGGTTTGATCATCTTGAATTACGAGATCGGGCCTTTCGCGCCTTTTCGGAACGAGGCGCCTATCCTATTGCGCACGCGTACCCTGATACCCCGTGGGATGAGCTGGCTGATTTGCTCAACGAAACCGTTATTCGGCGCGCGATTCAGCATGATCTGCGGCGCGGTCCAAGAGGGGCCAAGCGCGATGAGCATTTGCTGGAAGAGGTATTCCGCCTGGCGTGTCGCTATATCGGGCAATCTCCCAAACAATCTCTCTATCTCGACGAAATCCGGCGCATGCTGAATGCCAACATCGGGTGGCAACGAATTTTAGCTTATCTTAAATTTTTGGATGCCACCCTGCTTATCCGATTGATCGAGCCGCTCGAGCTGCGCTTAAAACGCGCCCGCGGCGCTTCGAAATTGTGTTTGTGCGACCACGCCCTGCGAGCCGCATGGCTGCAGGAGGTAATCCCGCTACATTCGGACGGTTTGAAGGAGCATGCTCACCTGCACGATCTGGCTGGACGCATTGCCGAGAGCGCTGCTGGCTATTTTATGAAATCAATCACCAATCTGGATGTGGCGCATTTTCCGGAGCGTGCCGCCGAGCCCGAAGTCGATTTTATCTTAACCATCGGAGAGCAGCGCATCCCGGTTGAGGTCAAGTATCGTTCCCGCGTGACCTGGGAGGACACCCGCGGGGTGCGGAGTTTTATCGAAAAATCGGTCTATAATGCGCCCTTTGGCATCGTACTGACCTATACGGATGAGCCGGCTTGCGATGATCCGCGGGTGGTTAGTGTTCCGTTGTCAACTTTTTTACTGCTCAGATAGAGGGAGCGATGAGCGTTTATCGAAATTAACGATTAAATCAGGAAAACTAAAAGATGTTAACACGAATCCAAATCAGAAATTTTAAGCGCCTTGACGATGTACTTCTGGAACTCGGCAAAGCGGTTGTACTGATTGGTCCCAACAATTCCGGCAAAACAACAGCTTTACAGGCGCTGGCGTTGTGGGATATCGGTATGCGCCGGTGGAATGAAAAGAGAAAAGGCAAATCCTCGCCGGAAAAAAGACCGGGAGTCACCATCAACCGCCGGGACCTGGTTGCCATCCCGGTGCCCAGCGCTAACCTGTTATGGCGCAATCTGCACATGCGTGACGTTAAACGAATCAAAAGGAATGAAAAAGACACCACGATAACCCAAAATATTCGAGTTGAAATCATCGTCGATGGCGTTACGAAAGGCAAAGCCTGGTCCTGCGGACTGGAATTTGACTATGCCAACGAAGAATCCTTTTATTGTCGTCCCCTGCGCGCCGTCGATCAGGGTCGCATGCCCATTCCCCCAGAGGTCGACGATGTTCAAGTAGCCTTTTTGCCGCCGATGTCCGGTCTGGCGGATCGGGAATTTATTAAACAGTCCGGCGAAATCGGAGTGCTCATCGGACAGGGACAGACGGCTCAGGTGCTGCGCAATTTATGTTTCCAGATTTATCAACAAAAAGAAAACAATAAGTACTGGCAAGAGATGGTGGATCAGGTATATAATCTTTTTGGGGTGCAGTTGCAGCCGCCTGGGTATATCTCCGAGCGCAGCGAAATTACTATGGCTTATAAAGATGGGCACAACAACACCCTCGACCTGTCTTCCTCGGGTCGCGGGCTGCAGCAGACGTTACTGCTGCTGGCACATCTATACTCGAATCCCGGAACCGTTTTGCTGCTGGATGAACCGGATGCTCATTTAGAGATTTTAAGACAGAGACAAACCTACAATCTGTTGGTCAGCGTAGCTGCGCAACAAAATTCTCAAATTATTGCCGCCAGTCACTCTGAGGTTGTGCTCTCAGAAGCCGCTGGACGCGATACTGTAATTGCATTTGTGGGCAAACCCCACAGAATTGATGACCGCGGTTCCCAGCTTTTAAAATCACTGCGGGATATTGGCTTCGATCAATATTATCAAGCTGAGCAAAAAGGCTGGGTGCTTTACCTGGAAAATTCCACCGATTTGAATATTCTTAAATCGTTCGCCAGGCGGCTGAATCATGACGCTCATGCCTGTCTGGAAATGCCGTATATACATTATGTGGAGACCAACCTGCCGCAACGGGCGCGAGACCATTTCTTTGGTCTGCAGGAAGCGAAAACAGACCTGGTCGGCATTGCCATTTTCGATCGGCTCGATAAACAACTCAAGTCCGAAAAAGGATTGACCGAATTGATGTGGCAACGCCGCGAGATTGAAAACTATTTTTGCCAGGAAAACGTTTTATTGGCTTATGCCGATTATGATTTGCCTGATGATCTGTTCGGATCTGAGGAAAGACAAAGCCGTGCGCAGGCGATGCACGAGTCAATCGCCGAAGTAACTAAATTTCTCGAAATAGATGAGTTGTCCCCCTGGTTGCCCGATGTCAAAGCCAGCGATCAGGTGCTTGATCGGATTTTCAGACTTTACTTCAAGAAGCTGGCACTACCGCTGCAATTGCGAAAATCCGATTATCATCTGTTAGCCAGTTTTGTGCCGGTCGAACAGATCGATAGTGAGATCACCGAAAAGCTGGACGCCATTGTGGCGACAGCCCAAAAAGCAAAACCACGAACGGAATGATCAGATATGAAGAAAATAAAAAGTACAAACCAACGAAACATCGATTCCATCCGCCACACCAAGGACACGCGCAAAAACATCCCCACCGAGGAGCTGCGCGACTTTGTGGCAGAGGATGAGCAAACCCCGAAAACCATGCTCTACCCACGCGATCCATCGCTCGACCCGCAATTAGTCTGGAAGGGCAAGGACGAGCAGGATCAACAAGACCTGGCCGTGCCGGTGGTGCCGATTTATATTCAGGAGAAGATACATCCGCAGGCGCTCATCAACGCCCTTCCGCGTAAAGCGCAGCCCGGCGATAATCAGCCCGATCTCTTTGCTGACTTTAACGGACTGCCAGAGGAGTTTGACCAGCGCGTGGACTTTTACCAGCACGACGGCAATTGGTCGAACCGTATGATTCTGGGCGACTCGCTGCTGGTGATGACCAGCCTCGCGGAAAAGGAAGGGTTGAAGGGCAAGGTGCAGACGATCTACCTCGACCCGCCCTATGGCATCAAGTTCGGCTCCAACTGGCAGGTGAGCACCCG
>Ga0209498_1001769_pt1 | contig 13151 bp, 13 predicted proteins | sample WalLakDeSediment_FD_184131 | JGI IMG/M metagenome (GOLD analysis project Ga0209498, IMG submission 184131) | Lake sediment microbial communities from Walker lake, Nevada to study Microbial Dark Matter (Phase II) - Walker Lake 11/02/13 Deep... | ecosystem: Environmental > Aquatic > Freshwater >...
ACAATGTGGATACATTTATACACCTTCCCCGAATGAAGTCGAACCCTCTGAATTGAGGGGGAATTTACCGGGCCGGTTATTTACCCCCTCTGGCTGGAAATTCAGGACCAGGCACAAAATTAGAATCTCTTTTCAATAGGTTAATGATTGTTGAGAATAGGGGCGCGGCTAACTCTTCTCCGCGGCATATCCCCTTTGACAGGGATCAGCCTGTTTGAGAAGAAGGCATCCTGAGGTCAAGGTTGGTTTATCCGTGGACGTTCTTTTTTCTTTGCAATTCGAGGCAGCCATGACAAGCATTTGGGAAGAGCTGAAAGGCCGGCTAAGAGAAAAGCTCACCGACAAGAGCTTTTCACTTTGGATCGATCCTCTCCACCCCGTGGAGGAAGAGGACAATGCTCTTGTGCTCGGCTGCCCGAACAAGTTCTCCCTCAATTGGATTTCGGAAAATTATATCGGCCTGATTCAGGAAAACCTCAAATCTCATGGACGCGGGAATTATCGTCTTGCTCTGAAAGTGCAAGCGCCGCCCAAGAAAGCCGCGCCCCCGGGCATGCTTAATGAATCAAAACAGTTGGCCCTGATGGACGTACCGCAGAACCGGAAAAACGGCTTCCGCACCCTTAATCAGGACTTCACCTTTGATCGCTTTGTCGTAGGCAAGTGCAATGAGTTTGCTTACTCGGCCTCAAAAGCCCTTGCCATGAACGGTTCTATGCCCTATTCATCCCTGTTCATCCTCGCAAAAACAGGGCTCGGGAAAAGCCACCTTTCCCAGGCCGCCGCCCATGCGATTCTCCAAACGGACCCCAGGCTCAGGGTGTATTACATCACGGCTGAGGATTTCGTGAATGAAATGATTTTTGCCCTCAGAAGCAACCGCATCGAAGAGTTCAAGAACAAGTACCGGCGTTCTTGTGACGTCCTACTCTTGGAGGAGGTACATTTTCTAAGCGGTAAAGAAAAAACCCAACTCGAACTCGGCTACACCCTTGATGCTTTGGCCGACGAAAGAAAACGGATCATCTTCACCAGTTCCTTGCTGCCCAGAGATATCCCCAATCTGAACGGAGAACTTTCCTCGCGTCTTACCTCCGGCATTATCACCACCCTGGAAAAGCCCGACTATGAAACACGGACCAAGATTCTCCAAAGGAAATCCTCCGAGCAAGCCATGGTTCTTTCCGAGGAGGTTATCGACCTGCTGGCCAAGGAGTTGACCGGTGATATCCGCCAGATAGAAAGCGCTCTAAGGTGCCTGAAGGCCAAATCGGACCTCATGAACGCAAGGATAGACAGGGATTTGGCCGGAGAGGTGCTTCAGTGCCATCTGCCGTCCCATCGCTCCGTCTCCATAGAGGACATCAAGACGCTCGTATGCCGGTATTTCAAGGTGGACCCTCTCATGCTCGAGTCCAAGTCGAGAAAGAAAATCTACGCCTTTCCCAGAAACGTCTTCGTCTATCTTTGCCGGCAACTCACGGCCCTGACCGTGGAGCAAATCGGCCGGTCTCTTAACCGCAATCACTCCACGGTCCTTTACGCTTCCGAGGTGATCGAACACAAGATCAAGGTGGACAAGAAGGTCAAGAACCAGGTGGACTTTCTCACCCAGAAGCTGACGGATGGAAAGATATGATTCGCCGACAACCTATTCCGATCAAGAACGCGCTTTTCAAGCTACTCATCCTTTGCGTCACTATGATTTTGTTTTACGGCCTCTTTCTCGGCGCCACCTCGGTCTGGGTCAGCCTCAGCCACCGGCACCAGGAGGGATTCTGGGCGCCGGCCCTTGCCGGAGGGCTCCTCATCGCCCTATTCATCTGGCTCTATGTGCGCCTCGTCCTCGCCCTTACAAGAGCCAGGAAGCGTTCCGATATTCTCAATCCCTAGCACTTCTCCTTATAAAAGTGTGTCAGCTCCATTTCTTCTTTGGGGGAAAGATTGAACCGCATGGCCGCCTCCTGGATGAGCTTTCCGATGGGCTTAGTGTCATCCTCCATTTTTTCACCGGAAATCCACTTTACAGCCTGCCTGACCCTCTCTGCCTCCGGCATGATCGTCGCCATGAAATCCTCCTTCACGTTTGATTTTTTGTATCAGTTTAGCTGTTTCAAAAAGCTCTGAGGATTATGGCTCTCTTTCTTGAGCGACTGGTGGGAAGGCGCCGTCTTTTCACGGTTTATCTATGGGGGAAACCCCTGGCCCCGAGCGAACGCGAGGGGAACAGCGGGAGGGGGCAAAACTCCCCCGTAGATAAACCGTAGAAAAGACCAGCCCGGGAGCCTTGGAGCAAAAGAAAGAGAGCCATGATCCTCATCATAGTTTCATAGAGCTAAAGTGATACGATTTTTTTTATTGTTCCTGAACTTGCTTTCAATTTCCACCGAAAACGTTCAAAAAACGGATTGCGCCATTTGAGAGGATGATTTATGAAAGAACTTGGGGTTTGGCCCCCATTGGCCACCGGCCCGTGGGGCGCACGCCCCGGAGGGAATGCCGGAATAGAGGATTTCTTCTCGTGGGCAAAAAAATCTTTCAGATCATTCTCCTGGTTCTCATGGTTCTCGGGCTCCCGGTCCTTGGCCTCGTGTTGAGCGGCAAACCCCTTTCCCCGTATTTCAAATTTCCGCCGGCCACGATGTTTGTCCATCGTGCGCCTTTTTCCTGGTGGGCCTTTACCGGTTACACCCTCTTTATTGCTGTATGTATCACGCCTTTTATCCTTCAAGGCATGCGAAAGCCGGGCGTCTCGACCCCTTCCATAGGTCGATCGGGAAGCTTTCCCTGGTGGGGCGGACTTGGGGCGACCATGGGCCTTTGCGCTTGGATTCTGGCCTGGACCCGCTTCCCCTGGTTCCACCCTTTTCAGGCCCACACGTTCACACCTCTTTGGCTCGCCTATATCCTCTTTGCCAACGCCCTGACCTTTTACCGCACCGGGCGATGCCTGATGCTTGATCGGCCGGGTCGTTTTCTCCTGCTCTTCCCTGCAAGCGCCGCCTTCTGGTGGTTTTTCGAGTACCTGAACCGATTCGTCCAGAACTGGCAGTACGCAGGAGTCGGCTTCGGACCCAGGGAATATTTTCTTTATGCCACCCTCTCCTTTTCCTCTGTGTTGCCCGCGGTCATGAGCACCCGGGAATGGCTCGGGACCTTTCCCCGCATCCGCCAAAACTTTGCCGCTTTTCTCCCCATCACTCTCCCTTTTCCCAGGTTTTGGGCGGTTTTGTCCCTTTGTGCGGCTGCTGCAGGACTTGCCGGACTCGGTATCCGGCCCGATCATCTCTACGCTCTTGTCTGGGTATCCCCCCTGCTCATCCTGGTTTCTTTTCAAGCCCTCGTGAGAGAGCCCACCATTTTCTCCCCCCTTGCCCCGGGAGACTGGAGGGGCGTCTTGAGTTGCGCCCTGGCTGCCTTGATTTGCGGGTTCTTCTGGGAGATGTGGAACTATTGGAGCCTTGCACAGTGGACTTATGCCGTCCCCCTTGTTCAACGGTTCCATGTCTTTGAAATGCCCGTCCTGGGCTATGCGGGATATCTGCCTTTCGGGGTGACCTGCGGAGTGGTCTCTGAAATGATTCTGGGGGAGCGAAGAGTCCGGTCCCCCATTTGAAATCCGCTTTGTCTTTGAATCAAAGATGGATCCTTGTTTCAAGGCCTCACCCAATCCGAGTGTTCAGGGGTTCAGCGTTCAGCGTTCAGGAAAGACGAAATCTGCCGGCGCAAATTTCACATAACGCTCCAACCATTCCGGTATGAACTCACGAACTCATGAACTTGTTTCCTGAACACTGAACCCCTGAACACTCTTAACGCTAGCGCCCTTCCTCGCTCTTGCCCCCTTCCTCCCACCTCCCGTGTCTCACGATTTCTCCTTCGATGAGGTGAATCACCTCTTCGGCAATGTTGGTGGAATGATCCGCCACGCGCTCCAGATGCCGGGACATGGTGTAGAGGTTGATAAGGTATCCCGATGCCTCCGGCTCATGTTTCATAAACTCCTTGATTCGATCATAGGTCTCCCGCTGCATGTGGTCCACTTCGTCGTCCATGGTGAGAACCTTGAAGGCCAGATCGATATCCAGGTTCACAAGGGCGTCCAGGCTCATGCGGAGCATGGATGCGGCCTTTTCCGCCATGGCGGTGTGGTCAAAGGAAAGCTGCAGCCTTGGCCGTCTCGCAATAGATTGCACCCGGTTGCCGATGTTGACCGCTTCATCCCCGATTCTTTCGAGGTCGTTGTTGATCTTGATCGCCGCGATGATGAAACGAAGATCCACGGCCACGGGCTGGTGAAGGGCCAGGATTTTAAGGCACTCCTCTTCTACTTCGATTTCAAGCTCGTCGATTTCATAATCCCGCTTGAGGATCTCCTCCGCCAGAGCGGCATCCCAGTCCTCAATGGCTTTAATGGCCATTCGGACCCTTTCTTCCACCATGGCGCCCAGAGCCAGGATCCTTTTCTTGATCTCCTCCAGTTCTTTTTGCAACCGCTTGGGCATAGGGTTTCCTCCTCCCACCTAGCCAAACCGGCCCGTAATGTAGTCTTCGGTTTGTTTGAGCTTGGGTCGGGTAAAAAGATTGTCCGTTTCCCCCACCTCCACGAGCTTTCCCAGATAGAAAAAGGCGGTGATGTCCGAGACTCGGGCTGCTTGCTGCATGTTGTGGGTTACGATGATAATGGTGTAGGCTTCCTTGAGCTGGCTGATGAGATCTTCGATTTTCTGGGTGGCGATCGGATCGAGGGCCGAGGCCGGTTCGTCCATAAGCACAACCTCGGGCTCCACAGCCAGGGCGCGCGCGATGCACAGCCTCTGCTGCTGGCCCCCGGACAGGCCGAGCGCCGAGTCGTGGAGGCGATCCTTCACCTCATCCCACAGAGCCGCCTGATGCAGGCTCTGAACCACCTTTTCCTCGACCAACCGCCTGTCGCGGTACCCATTGACCCGAAGACCGTAGGCCACATTCTCAAAAATCGTTTTCGGAAAGGGGTTGGGCTTTTGAAAGACCATGCCCACCCGACGCCGGAGGCTGACCACGTCCACGCCGGCATCGTAGATGTTTTCGTTGTCCAGGAGAACCTCTCCCTCGGCGCGGCTGTAAAGGATAAGATCATTCATTCTGTTGAGACATCGAAGCAGCGTGCTTTTGCCGCACCCTGAAGGGCCGATGAGCGCCGTCACCCGTTGGACCGGGAAATCAAGGGAAACGGCGTCGATTGCCTTGACCCCTCCATAGAAGAAATCCAGGCTCCTGACGCTGATTTTTGGGGATGTTTTCATGCTCGAACCCATCGGCTCAACCCATTCGCTTTCTTCTCAAGTGCGCCCGGTACACAATGGCCACCAGGTTGAGCCCAAGGACCAAAACAATCAATACTAGCGCTGTTCCATACTGAAGGTGCCGCGTTTTTTCGATTTCCGTTCCCGCTGTGGCCAGAACATAGACATGGTAAGGCAGGGCCATGATCTCGTCAAAAATCGATTTGGGAAGGGAAGGCGTGAAAAACACGGCCGCCGTGAACATGATCGGGGCCGTCTCTCCGGCGGCACGGCTCAAGCCCAGAATCGCCCCTGTTAAAATGCCCGGCAGGGCTGCGGGCAGAACCACCCGGTAAATGGTTTGCCACTTGGTGGCGCCCAGCCCCAATGAAGCTTCGCGATAGGTGTTGGGAACGGCCCTCATCGCCTCTTCCGCAGAACCAATGATTACGGGCAACGTCAAAACCCCCAGGGTCAGGCTGCCCGCAAGGATACTGATCCCCATTTCAAGGTAAATCACAAAGAAAGCCAAGCCGAAAAGGCCGAAGACCACGGAAGGCACCCCTGCAAGGTTGTTGATGGCCAGGCGGATCATGCGCAGCAGCCGGCCGGGCCGCGCATATTCACAAAGATAAACAGCGGAAGCAACGCCGATGGGCAGGGCCACGGCAATGGCCCCAAGACTCAGGCAGAGCGTGCCTATAATGCAGGGAAGGATCCCTCCTGCGGTCATGGAATCCATGGGGGGTTGGGTCAGAAAGGTCCAGTTGATCGCGCGAAAGCCTTTGCCAAAAACAAAGGCAACGATAATCAGCAGTGCGACGCCGTTAATCACCGCTGCAACCCGGAAGAGGCTGAACATGGAAGCTTGAACAACCTTGCGGCTCCTTGTAAGGCCGCCCCGGATCTCCGGGCGCAGGCCCCCACGGCTTCCTCTTCGGGAAAGGGAATCCTGACTGTTCACTCTCTCGTCTCCAGCAATTGCATCCCCCATGTGCAAGATCTTCTTTCCTCTAGAACTCTAGAGCGTGGCAGCGCCGACCTGCCGGTACTTGTTGGAAACATGATCCGCCACCAGATTGAACAGGAAAGTGAAAGCAAAAAGCACCATGCCCGTGGCAAAAAGGGCGTAATAGTGGTCCCCCCGAAAGGGCGCTTCCGCCATTTCTGCGGCAATGCTTGCAGGCAAGGGCCTGACCGGGTCGAAAATCGACCCGGGAATCATGGCCGCACCGCCTGCAACCATCAAAACAACCATGGTTTCCCCGATGGCCCTGGACATGCCCAGAATCACCGCCGTGGAAATCCCTGAAATCGACGCAGGCACCACGACCCGCCAGAGGGTCTCCCAGTGGGTGGCGCCAAGGGCCAGGGAGGCCTCTTTCAGCTCCTTGGGAACGCTGAAAATGGCATCCTCCGAAATGCTGCAGATGGTCGGCACGGACATGAATGCCAGCATGAGGGCTGCGTTAAAAAGATTCAAGCCTGTGGCCAGGTTAAAGGTTTCCTGAAGAAAGGGCGCCACCACAACCATGCCGAAAAAGCCGATGACCACGGAAGGCAGGGCCGCAAGAAGCTCTACCACGGGCTTGACAATTTCCCGAAGTCTGCCGGAAGCGATCTCCGCCAGGTAAAGGGCGGTCATCACCCCGAGAGGAATGGACATAAGGGATGCAACCGCGGTTACGGAGAGGGAGGCGACGATGAGCGGAAAGATTCCGAAGTCAGGAGGATCGTAGGTCGGGTACCAGTAGCGGCCGAAAATAAAGTCCTTCACGGACACCTTCGCAAAGATAGGCAGCCCTTCCATGAAAAGGAACACCACAATGAGGCTCAGGGTAATTATGGAGGCGGACGCAACGGCAAAGAAAAGGAGTCGAATGCCCTTTTCCATTCTCACCCGCATTTGTCCGCTCGGCCCGGTTTTCAGCACGTCCCACCCCTGTCAACACAGCGCCTCCCGGTTTCCCAGGGAGGCGCACCTCATTTTTCCTGATACCGCCCGTTCATTAATAAAGGGGAACAAATCCCGCTTCTGCCACAAACTTCTGGCCTTTCTGGGGATTGAGCATGAAATTGATGAAGCTCAGCGTTTCCCCCTTGGGCCAGCCCTGGGTAAACATGTAAAGTGCCCTGCTGACGGGATAGGTGCCGTTCAACGTTGTTTCCGGGGTTCCAAGCACGTTGTTGACCGTGAGAACCTTCACTTCCTTGTTGATGTAGCCGATCCCGATATAGCCGACAGCGTTTCGGTTCTTTGAGACGGCCTGGACAATGGCGCCGTTGGAGGCCTGCAAAAGAGCGCCTGGAAAAACCCGGTCGCCCTTGAGGACCTGCTCGGACCAGACTTCATAGGTTCCGGAAGACGTGTCCCTGGAAATGACCACGACCGGAGCGTCCGGCCCGCCGATCTCTTTCCAGTTCTTCACCTCTCCCATGTAGACTCTCTTGAGCTGCTCCAATGTAATATTGGTCAACGTGTTGCTCGGATGAACCACCGGCACGATGCAGTCATAGGCAACGGCAAAAGGCACAGGATAGCGTCCCTTTTCCACCGCCATGGCCACTTCTGCCGTCTTGATAAAGCGGGAACTGTTTCCCACATCCGCCAATCCATCGATGATGGCCTTGATCCCGTTTCCTGATCCGCCGCCCTCAATGGTAATCTTCACTTCCGGGTTTTGCTTCATGTAGGCCTCTGCAACTTTCTGCGTAATGGGGAGCACCGTGGTGGAGCCCTTGATAGAAATGCTCCCGGCCCAGGCGCCGTTCGCGATAAGAAAAAGCGCCGCACCCAAAATCAGCATTGCCATGCTTCTTGATTTCATCTGTTCTCTCCTTGGATTGATTTTGACATTAAACGTTCTTTGTTAGAATTCTGTTAGCTTTTCGTTAGGAAATAATGAGACCTCACCTCCTTTTTCAGGGCAGACGCAACCTCCAGCCCCGCGTTTTGCCGTCCAAGTTAGAGAAGGATTGTTAGAGAAGGATTAGAAATTCATGAGAATTGGGTAAGATTACTTGGGCTGCAGCCGAAGGCCTGCGTTGCTGCGGTTTGGAATATGAAGCGTAAAGGTGCTTCCCCGGTTGGGCAGGCTTTCCACGGAAACGCTCCCCCCGTGAGCCTGCATGATGTGTTTTACAATCGCAAGACCCAGCCCCGTGCCGCCCAGTTTCCGGCTTCTTCCCTGGTCCACCCGGTAGAACCTTTCAAAAAGCCGGTCCCGGTGCTTCTTTTCGATGCCGCATCCCTGGTCTTGCACGCGAATCGCCACACCGCGCCCCTCTGCGCGCGCCTCGATGCGAACGGGTTTTCCCGGCTCGCTGTACTTGACGGCGTTGTCGATCAGGTTCACCACGGCCTGTTCCAAAAGGGCAGGATTGATTTTCGCACTTATGTCCTCCCGGCAAGACAGCTCCAGGGGGATGTTCTTGGCCGATGCCTTGACTTCGCAGACCTGGGCGGCGCCGGCGAGTACCTCGCAGATCGCATGCTCTTCGAGGGCGAGTTCTCCCTTCTCCCCTTCTTTTTCAATTCTGGAAAGGGAAAGGAGGTCTTCCACAATGGCCTCCAGCCGGTCCACATGCTTCTGAACAATGGACAAAAAGCGCTCGGCATCCTCCGGGTTTTTTGCGGCGCCGTCCCGCAGGGTCTCCACAAATCCCTTGATCGCCGTAATCGGTGTTTTGATTTCATGGGAAACATTGGCCACAAAATCCCGGCGAATATTTTCAAGCTTTCTGAGCCGTGTCACATCGTTGAGCACAATGAGCGCGCCGATCCTATTTTTATTGCCGTCTCGAAGGGGCGTCCCCAGCCCCGACAGGATCGTCTCCTTCTCTGCATAAAGGACGATGTCCTTTTCCACCGATTCATCGCTCGACAGGGCTTGTTTCACAAATCGCTGCAGCTCGGAATGGCGCAGTACTTCCTGGATGCTTCGCCCCTGGGCCGACGAAGGGTCACACCCAAGGATGCGGCCCGCGGCAAGATTTATGCCGATGATCCGCTCCTCCCTGTCCACCCCGAAAACACCTTCCACCATGCTGGAAAGAACCGCTTCCAACTCGTTTCTCTGTTCGGTGATGGTGTTGATTTTTCGCTGGAGCTCCGAGGCCATCTGGTTCATCGCATCGGAGAGACTCGCGATCTCTTCCAGATCCGAGACAGGAAGGCTGCATTGAAAATCCCCGCGCGCGAAACTCTCGGCCCCCTCTTTGATCTCCTCGATCGGTCGCCTGATGCGACGCGACACAAGAAAGCTCAGGATCGTTGCCAATCCGGCAATGATCAGGCTCCCCACAACGATTTTGGTCTGGATGGCGCCGATCGCCTCATCGGCTGTGTCAAGGGGAATGGAGGTCCGCACCACGGCCATGGTTCGGCCGTCATAATTGATCGGCACGGCCACATAAATCAGCTTGGTCCCGAGTGTGGGGCTATGTCTTCGCGATACCCCGAGGTTTTCGCCTAGGGCCGCCGTAATTTCAGGCCGGTCCAGGTGATTGTCCATTCGGGAAGGCTCCTCCGCCGAGTCACCGACCACCTTGCCCGAAGGAAGGATAATCGTGAATCGCGCTTCTCCGGTAGCACCGGCCCTCTTGCATATCTCGTCGATTTTTCGATTGTTCAAGGGCTCCAAATGCTCGGATATCTGCGTGCCAAGCATATACGCCCGGGCTTTGAGATCGCCTTCCCTCTCCCTGGCAATAAACTGATTGAAAGAGGCGGAGGCATACCATCCCACGGCAACGAGGGACAAAAGGGTAATGAAAAGGTAAGACGAAAAAAGGTGCCAGAGGAGGCTTTTCTTTCTTGCCATAAGTTATTCCTTGAACCGGTATCCGACCCCCCGCACAGTTTCAATGCACTTTGCGGCGCTGCCGAGCTTCTTTCGGAGGCCCACGATCTGGACGTCCACCGCCCTGTCGGTGACAAAGTATTCGTCGCCTCTCACCGCATCAACAATCTGGGAGCGGGTAAAAACCCAGCCCGGCCTTCTTGCCAGGAAATTCAGGATCCCGAACTCGGTGAAGGTCAGCTCCGCCGGTTTTCCCTGCACCAGCACCTCGTGCCTTCCCGGATGAATGACCAGATCGTGGACGGAAAGAACCTTCTTTTCTTCTGCGGGCGCCGTCTCTTTTCTTCGCAGCACCGCCCGGATGCGCGCTGCCAGCACCTTGCGGCTGAAGGGTTTGGTAATGTAGTCGTCGGCGCCGAGTTCCAGTCCTTTCACGATGTCCCCTTCCTCTCCTTTTGCTGTAAGCATCACCAGGGGAATGTCCTGGGTTTGTTGATGATTCTTGAGGCGCCTGGCCACCTCCAGGCCGTCGATTCCCGGAAGCATGAGATCGAGCAGGATCAGATCGAGATCATGGGATTTCACCTTTTCCAGGGCCTCTTCTCCCGTGGTGGCGCAAATCACATGAAACCCTTCTCCGGACAGGTTGAACCGGAGCAGCTCCAGAATATCCTCTTCATCGTCCACCACAAGAAGCTTGGGGTTTGCCATGAACCTCTCTCCTGACCCTAGGAAATCAACTCTGCCTCGCCCATGTTAGTATTGCATGAGAATTGTGTAAAGATCTGGTTAAGAGAACAGCCTGAGCGACACGTCTCCGGCTACGATTCTTCGCAGATCGCCTTCTTGCGTTTCAAGGATGAGGGCGCCGTCCCGTTCGATGCGAATGGCTTTCCCGTCGATCCGTTCCCTCGCGGATTCGATTTGAACCGCCCGGCCCAGGATGAAACAGGCTTCGTTCCATCGCTTGTAAAAGGGCTCGATGCGGCCTTCGAGGATTTCTCGATAGGCGGCTTCAAGGCCTGTGAGAATCGCGACCAGCAGTTGATTTCTCGATATTCTGATTCCGGTCTCTTCCAGCACGCTCGTGGCCTGAGCGGCCAGTTCTTCCGGCCGCCGGTTGACATTCAAACCGAGTCCGAGGACGACCCAATCCACCTCTTTCCGGGTGATGGAAAACTCCGTGAGAATGCCCCCGAGTTTTTTTATCCCTGCATAGAGGTCATTGGGCCATTTGATTCGCGGCAAAAGGCCGCTCAGGCTCTTGACGGCGTCCATGGCCGAAAGGGCCAGGATCATGGTGAGCGAAAAAACCCGGTCAGGCGGCAGGCATGGTCTCAGGAGCACGGAGAAGAGCAAGTTCTCTTTTCCGGGCGACACCCACGACCGTCCCCTTCTTCCTCTCCCACCTGTCTGCTCTTCGGCAAGCACGAGGGCGCCTTCGGGCGCTCCTGCAACAGCCAGGTCTTTCGCAAAACGATTGGTGGAATCAATGGTTTCATGATAGATGATGCGGGAAGAGAAAACGGATGAAGCCAGCTCATGACCCAGCCATTCCGGCTGGAGCGTTTCTTCCTCTTGGCCAAAGGGGTCGCTCATCTTGGGCCTTTCCGATTTTCTATGAAGCACTGCCTCTCCGGGGAGGGTACAAGATCCGAGGGGAGCAATCAACCCTATTTGTCCCGGCAAAACGCTTCCGGGGAATTGTTGACCAAGCCATAACCTATGATATAGGATACCGAAAGAAGCGCCCACCGGGACCGCCGTTGATATCTCAGGGTCGATGAGAAAAAACCATGAACAATGCCGATGATCGAACAAAAGAAGTGGTTTGGCTAATTCGAAAGCTCGTACAGGGGGGGGAGCTATATACCAAAGAGCTGGACAAGGAGTATCATGTGAGCGCCCCCCAGCTCTCCTGCCTTCTTGCCTTGAGCGAGCAAGGGCCTCTGCCGCCCTCCCAGATCGCAAAATATATCATGGTGAACTCCAGCACCATCACGGGAATTATCGACCGGCTCGAACAGAAAGGCTTTGTCCTGCGTTCGCGCACCTCTCCGGACCGTCGGGTCATCACCGTATCCCTGACCGAAAAAGGCCAAGAACTCATCCGGACAGCCCCGCCCCCGCTGCAGAAAAAAATCGTGGAAGGCCTGAGAAGGCTTCCACCCCCTGAGGTGGACGAGATCGTTCAGGTCCTTACGAAACTCGCCACCATGATGGACGTCCATGAACTGGAGGTGGAATAAGGCGTTAGAGACATTGAGTGTTCAGGGTTCAGGGGTTTACCCGCCTCCGGCGGCGCCGAAGGCGACCAAGGTTCAGCGTTCAGGATCCCAAAACACAACGATTAGATGGCACTCTGGCCGTTGAGATTTCTTCTTTCATGAACGGCTTCCCTATTTCTTCACTCCCCAAAATTGATGCGTTCGTAAAAAGTCCGAAAACCGCTGATTTGTCATTGCGAGCCCTTCGGCTTCGCTCAGGGTAAACTCACTGCGGCAATCCAGTGCGAAGCACTGTCCCGAGAGTAACGAGGGCTCTCCTCTTGATACGGTGAGATCCTTCGATCCGCCTACGGCGGCCTCAGGACGACTTGCATTGCAAGTCGGATTGCCACGCTTGCCCGCCTCTGGAGGGGCGCTTTGCGCCTCGCAATGACGGACTGGGACTTTTTACGAAGCCGTCAAAATTACATGCCGCAGAAATTAATTCTTGACAGATTATTTATATTCCGATAGTTTGAACTGAAAGCATTTGGATCGGGCTTTTTCCCGGCTCTGGCATTCAACCCTAACAGAAACCCTTCGGTTTCTTCAACATAAGGAGAGAAAAGTGAATCAGGCACAGCTTTCAAAATCCCGGGCACTTTTGGGCGATTCAACAGTGAGCATGCTTCTTCAATCCCATGAAGACGCCCTTTGGATCCTTGAAAATCTCGGCGTCGGCTGCAAACAAACCGAAATCCAAGCGGCCTACAAGGCTCTTGAAGAGGAAGGGGCCGCATTCGTTCACGAAAATCGCATCTATGTCACTTCAGACCTTGTAAAACGATGCCTTTCCACGGTCCCGGGCGTAGCCGATT
>Ga0209498_1001771_pt1 | contig 13132 bp, 14 predicted proteins | sample WalLakDeSediment_FD_184131 | JGI IMG/M metagenome (GOLD analysis project Ga0209498, IMG submission 184131) | Lake sediment microbial communities from Walker lake, Nevada to study Microbial Dark Matter (Phase II) - Walker Lake 11/02/13 Deep... | ecosystem: Environmental > Aquatic > Freshwater >...
GACGGCACGGTGCTGGAGCTGCGCGACGGCGGCACCGAGGCTGCCGCCGGGCTCACGGCGGTGCACAACTCCGCCGACGCGCCGGCCGTGTGCGTGGTGGCCGATGATGCGGCCACGGCCGACGTCGAGCGCATCGAGCTGTTCGCAGGTGTGCCGTTCCGCGGCTTCGGCTATCTCGGCGCGGTTCCGCCGGGCAGCTATGTCGTGGGCCTGGAAGTGTTCGACGACGTCGAGTGCTCGGGCACCGTGGCCGTGGGCTTCGACGACCCGCTGACCTTCGCGGCCGGAGCGGAGGCCACCGGCATCGTGGTCGGCGGCCTGGGCGACGGCACGCTCGAGCTGCTGGCGCTGGCGGACGACCTGCGGCCGGTCGCGACCGAGGCGCGCGTGCGCATCGTGCACGGCTCCGCACTGACACCGGCCGTGGACATCTATGTCGTCGCGGCGGGCACCGATATCTCCAGTCCGGACGTCGCGCCGGCCTTCAGCGGCGTCGAATTCCGCGCCTCCACTGGCTTCGTGGCGCTGCCGCCTGGCGAGTACGACGTGCTGGTCACGCTGGCCGACGACACCACGCCGGCGATCTCGCTGCTCGGCGTGGCCCTCGAGGGCGGCGAGGTCATTACCGCGATCGCAAGCGATCCGGATGCCGGCGAGACGCTGCCCGGCGTGATCGTCATCGACCACGTGGCGCTCAAGGCGCCGATCCAGTAGGGCGCGCGAGCACGCACCCGACGGCGCCCGGACTCCGGTCCGGGCGCCGTTTTTATTTCAGAAGCCCAGCGAGTCAGAAGCCCAGCGAGTAGGGACCGCCTTTCTTCAGTGCCCGCTGGTAGGCCGCCCGTGCGGCGGCGCGTTCTACGAAGGCCTGCAGGTGCGGCCGTTGCGCGCCGAGCAGCCCCCCGGCAGCGGCGGCCTCGAGCGGGAAGCTCAGCTGGATGTCCGCGGCGGTGAACTCGCTGCCGGTGAACCAGTCATTTTCGCCGAGCTCGCTCTCCATGAAATCGAGGTGCAGGGCGAGCTGCGGGGCGACGAAACTCTGCTGGACCTTGGCCGCAATGCCGCGGATCACCGGCCGCACGAAGAACGGCATGGGCGCCTCGGGCATCTTGCGGAAAATCAGGCTGAGCAGCAGTGGCGGCATGGCGGACCCCTCCGCGTAATGCAGCCAGTAGGTGTAGCGCAGCCGCTCAGGCGTGCCGGCCGCCGGCAACAGGCCGCTGTCCGCGCCGTAGTTGCTCACCAAATACTCGATGATCGCGCCGGATTCGGCCACGGTCAGGCCCTCGTCGGTGATCACCGGGGACTTGCCGAGCGGGTGGACCTTGCGCAGCGCTGCCGGCGCCAGTTTCGTCTCCGGGTCGCGCGCATAGCGCTTCACGCGGTACTGCAGGCCCAGCTCCTCCAGCAGCCATAGGACGCGCTGGGAGCGGGAATTCTCGAGGTGGTGGACGGTAATCATGGGCGTCTCCGTGAATCGCAGTGCGCGATGCTATCGCCTCGCGGGGGGAGATAGAATGGCGCAATGAACAGTGGAACAGATCGCCAGGCGGCGGACGCAGTACTGATGGTGCGCCCGGTGGCGTTCCACGGCAATCCGGAAACCGCGGCCTCGAACGCCTTCCAGCAGCCGCCGGTCGCCGCGGATCCCGCTGCCGAGCAGGCTGCTGCCGCGCTGGAATTCGAGGGTCTGGCCGAGCGCCTGCGCGACGCGGGCGTCGAGGTCATCGTCGTCGCGGACACCGCCAGCCCGCCGACGCCCGACTCGATCTTTCCGAACAACTGGGTCAGCTTCCATGCCGACGGCACGGTGGTGCTGTACCCGATGATGGCGCCGAGCCGCCGCGGCGAGCGGCGGCGCGACATCCTCGAGCTGCTGAGCCAGACGCACGGCTTCCGCGTGGAGCACCTGCTCGACCTGTCGGGTCACGAGGCGGCGGGTCGCTTCCTCGAGGGCACCGGCAGCATGGTGCTCGATCGCGTCAACCGGGTCGCCTACGAGTGCCTGTCGCCGCGCACGGACCTGGAAGTGCTGGCCGAGGCAGCGCGCCTGCTGGATTACGAGCCGCTGGCGTTCGCGGCCACCGACGCCGAGGGCGTGCCGATCTACCACACCAACGTACTGATGTCCGTGGGGACGGATTTCGCGGTGCTGTGCGAGGAGGCGATCCGCGACGCCGGGCAGCGCGCCGCGGTGCGGCGCCGCCTGGAGGAGACGGGCCACGAGATCATTCCCATCCGCTTCGACCAGCTGAACTGCTTCGCGGGCAACGTGCTCGAGCTTGCCAGCCGCAGCGGCGAGCGCCTGCTGGCCATGTCGGCGCGCGCGCTGGACGCGCTGGATGCCGCGCAGCGCACGGCGCTCGAGGCCCGCTGCCGCCTGGTGGCGGCGCCGATCGCGACCATCGAGGCGGGCGGCGGCGGCAGCGTGCGCTGCATGCTGGCCGAGATTCACTTGCCGCGCCGAGCAACATGAACCCGGCCGAGAAGATCCTGATGTGCCCGCCCGATTATTTCGAGGTGGACTACGCCATCAACCCGTGGATGGACGGGCACTCCGGCCAGCCGGACCTGGCGCTGGCGCGGGAACAGTGGGACGCGCTCCGCGCGGCGCTGGCCGAGTGCGCCGAGGTGGTGCTGCTGGAGCCCCGCCCGGGCCTGCCGGACCTGGTATTCACCGCCAATGCCGGGCTGGTGTACGGCAATCGCGCCGTCCCCTCGCATTTCATGCCGCACGAGCGGCGCCCGGAGGAGCCGTTCCTGCGCGCCTGGTTCGAGGCCGAGGGATTCGACGTCCGGGTGCTGCCCGACACCATCGCCTTCGAGGGTGCGGGCGACGCGCTCATCGACCGCGGCGGCCCCTGGCTGTGGACCGGTCACGGCTTCCGCACCGAGCTCGAGGCGCATGAGTACCTGCGCCGCTGGTTCGACCTCGAGGTCGTGTCGATCCGGCTGGTGGATCCGCGCTTCTACCACATCGATACCTGTCTTTGCCCGCTGGACGGCGGCTATCTCCTCTACCACCCGCCGGCCTTCGACGAGGCGTCCCGCGCCGAGATCGAGCGGCGCGTGCCGCGCGACAAGCTCATCCCGGTCAGCGTGGAGAATGCCGGTCATTTCGCCTGCAACGCCGTCAACGTCGGCCAGCGGATTTTCATGAACCGCACCGGCGGCCGGCTGGTCGAGGCCCTCGAGGCGCGCGGCTTTCGCGTTACCCAGCTCGGCCTTTCGGAGTTCCTCAAGGCCGGCGGCTCCGCGAAATGCCTGACGCTCAAGCTCACCGAGCCGCGCCGCGCCGCCTGACCCCGTCGCTGCCCTCGCGCCCCGCCACGCGGCTAGAATGGGCGCTCGATCCACCGGGAGACATCGCATGACTCAACTGCCCCGTGTCTGCGTGATCGGCGCGGGCTCCAGTGGCATCGCGGCCGTCAAGGCGCTGCGCGACCGGGGCCTGCCGCACGCCTGCTACGAGAAGGGCGCGGACCTCGGCGGCAACTGGCTGTTCCGCAATGCCAACGGCATGTCGGCGGCCTACGAGTCCCTGCATATCAACACCGACGCGAAGCTCATGGAGTACCGCGATTTCCCGATGCCGCCCGGCACGCCGGATTACCCGAGCCACCGCGTGATCAAGGCCTACTTCGACGATTACGCCGATCGCTTTGGCCTGCGGGAGAACATCCGCTTCGGCGTCGAAGTGACGCGCGCCCGGCGGCGCCCGGACGGTGCCTGGGAGGTCTCGCTGGACAGCGGTGAAACCGAGCTGTTCGACGCGCTGGTGGTGGCCAACGGGCATCACTGGGACCCGCGCTGGCCGGACCCGCCGTACCCCGGCGAGTTTCACGGCGAGCAGATTCATTCGCACGCCTACCTGAACCCGCGCGAGCCGGTGGACTTTCACGGCAAGCGCGTGCTCGTCGTCGGCATGGGCAACAGCGCGATGGACATTGCCTGCGAGCTGTCGCGGCCCGGTATCGCCGAGCGCCTGTACCTGTCGGCGCGCCGCGGCGTCTGGATATTGCCGAAGTACCTGTTCGGCATCCCTATGTCGCGGCTGGGCATGCTGCCGCACTGGTTTCCGTGGTGGATCGGCAGCGCGCTGACGCGGCTCGCGGTCACCATCAACGCGGGCACGCCCTGGCGCTTCGGCCTGCCGCGGCCCGACCACCGCATGCTGCAGGCCCATCCGACCATCAGCCAGGAGATTTTCATCCGGCTGGGCAGCGGCGACATCCTGCCGCGGCCCGGCATCCAGCGCCTCGCGGGTGATCGCGTGGCATTCACCGACGGGCGCGTGGAGCTGGTCGACGCCATCGTGTGGTGCACCGGGTACAAGCTCAGCCTGCCGTTTTTCGACCCGGAATTCATCTCGGCCCCCGGCAACGACCTGCCCCTCTGGGAGCGCATGGTGAAGCCCGGCATCGACAACCTGTTCTTCGTCGGGCTGCTGCAGCCACTCGGGGCGATCATGCCGATCGCGGAGGCCCAGGGACGCTTTATCGGCGACCATCTGCTGGGCCGCATCGCGCTGCCGGACCAGGCGGAAATGCGCCGCGCCATGGAGCGCGAGCGCGCCGCCATGTTCCGCCGCTATCGCGACCGCTCCGCGCGCCACACCATGCAGGTGGATTTCGAGAACTACCTGCATCGCCTGCGCAAGCATGCCCGGCTTGGCGCGCGCCGTGCGGGCCAAGGTTTGCCGGTGCCGGCGCGCGCCGCGGCGGACCCGCGCTGAACGTGTCGGCGCGTGGTGGCATGGCGCGCTGGCTGGCGCGCCGCGTAGTGCGGCCCGGCATGGCCCCGGGCCGGCCGCTCGCCGGGCGCCGCCGGCGCGTGGAGTTCGCCGCGCGGCTCTTGCCGCTGCCGCGCGGCATCCGCTGCGTGCCGGCGGGCGCCGAGAACCCGGGCGGTGAATGGCTGCTGCCCGCGGGCCTCGACCCCGGCGACGCGCGGGGGGCCGTGCTCTACATACATGGCGGCGCCTTCATGCTCGGCTCCCCGGCCAGTCACCGCGGCGTCGCGGCGCGCCTCGCCCGGCTGACAGGCCTGCCGGTACTCGCGGCCCATTACCGGCTGGCGCCGGAGCACCCTTACCCGGCGGGCTTCGACGACCTGCGCGCCGCGTGGCGCAGGATCACCCTGGAGGGCGCCCGCCCGGTCGGCCTGGCGGGCGACTCGGCGGGCGGCTGGCTGGCGCTGGCCGTGGCCTTGCATGCGGCGGGCGCCGGCCTGCCGCGGCCGGCGGGCATGGCCCTGTTTTCGCCGCTGGTGGACCTTGCCGGCGCGGCGGCCATCCCGCCCGCCGTCGTGGACCTGCTGCTGCCCGCCGGCCTGGTCGCAGAAGGCATCGATGCCTTCCGCGGCGACATCCCCGCCAGCGACCCGCGCTTCGACCTGCTGGCCACGCCGCTCGCCGGCCTGCCGCCGCTATTGGTCGCCTATGACGATGGCGAAATGCTCGCCGGCCAGGCGCGCCGCCTCGTGCAGCGGGCGGTCGAGGCGGGCGTGCAGGTGCGCGTCGAGGAGCGCCGCGGGCTGTGGCATGCCTGGCCGCTGTTTGCCGGCCTGCTGCCGGCAGCCGACGCGACATTGCGCAACGCGGCGGCCATGCTGGCGCCGGCGGGCACGCTGCGGGGCGACATGTGAGGTTCCGGGACAACCCGACGCTGCGGCTGTTGTGCGGTGCAGCCTTGATCAGCTTCGCCCCGGTGTTCGTCCGTCTTACGCCGGTGAGCCCGAACGACAGCGCCTTCTACCGCACGCTGTTCGGCGGCCTGATGCTCGCCGTGTGGGTAGTGGCGGCCCGCACGCCGGTTGAGCGGCGCTCCGGCGTAGCGCTCGCGGCGCTGATCGCGGCGGGCGTGCTGTTCGCCGCCGATCTCGCGGCCTGGCACCGCAGCATCTGGTACGTCGGCCCCGGCCTCGCGACGCTGCTGGGCAATTTCCAGGTGTTCCTGCTCGCCTTCGTGGGCATCCTGTTTTACCGGGAGAAAGCGCGCTGGGAGCTGCTGCTGGCGATTCCGCTGGCGGTGGTCGGGCTCGGACTGATCGTCGGTTTCGAGTGGGGCACGCTCGATGAGCAGTACCGCTGGGGCATCATCTTCGGGCTCCTGACCGCGGTGTTCTACGCGGCCTACATCCTGTCGTTGCGGCGCGCGCGCGCCGAGAGCCCGGCCGGCTCGATCGTGTCCGACCTGATGATCGTGTCGTTCGTCTCGGCCGGCTTCCTGTTCGCCGGCTCGGGCCTGGTCGGCGAGGGCATCTCGCTGCCGGATCCGCGTTCGGCCTGGCTCCTGGCCGCCTACGCGCTGGTCGCCCAGGTGGTCGGCTGGCTCTTGATCTCCGGCAGCCTGCCGCACGTGCCCGCCTCGCGTGTCGGCCTGATCTTGCTGTTGCAGCCGACCCTGGCGTTCGTCTGGGACGTGCTGATTTTCGAGCGCGCCTTCGGCACCCGCGAGCTGGCCGGTGCGGCGCTCGCCATCGCGGCCATCGGCCTGGGATCCCGGCCGCGGCGCTGATCCGGCGGCGTCAGGTCCATAGCCAGAGCGCGCCCGGCGCCGCCTCGATGGTGAGACGCTCGAGCGCTTCACCGAGGAGTTCGCCGTCCGCTTGCGCCGGCATGGGCCGGTCGCTCTCGAGCTCGAGGCGCGTGGTGCGCGCGTGGCGCACGATCGCGAGCCCCTCGTGGCGTCCGCGGATCACGCTCGGCGCATGCCGCAGCACCTGCAGCCGGCCGAGCGCATCGGCCCAGACAATGTCGAGCTGACCGTCGTCGAGCGAGGCGCGCGGCGCGAGATGGAACAGCCCGCCCGCGTACTGGCCGTTGCAGGCGGCCGCGAGGACTAATGCGCGCCGGTCTTCGCCGCCGTCCCAGCGGAGCGTGCACACTGGCCGGCCGACTCCCTCGACCAGCGCATCGACCAGTCCGGCCGCGTAGGCGAGGGGGCCCGGCAGCCATTTCTTGCGCAGCATCGCCGCGGCGATGGCGGCGTCGAAGCCGAAGCCCACGCCGTTGATGAACCAGCGGCCGTTGACGCGGCCGGCATCGATCCGCCGCGGCACGCAACCGGCGGCCAGTCGCCGGCAGGCCGCCCGCCAGTCGCGCGGCAGGGCCGCCGATTTCACAAAGTCGTTGCCGGTACCCAGCGGCACGATGCCCAGCGCGGTCGGCGCGCCCGTGACCTCGAGCAGTCCGCGCGCGACCTCGGACAGGGTGCCGTCGCCGCCCACCGCAATCAGCCGCGCGCGGCCGCGCGTGGCCTCCGCCGCGGCGGCCTCGGCGAGATGCCCGGGACCGCGGCTGACGATGGTCTCCACCGCAAGGCCGGAGCGCGCCAGCAGGTCGACAGCGAGGCTGCCGAGCCGGCGGCCCCGGCCACTGCCGGCGGCCGGGTTGACGAGGACGACGACCGCTTCGGGCACGCTGCGAATTCTCCGGGGCTACGGGCGGGCAGCATACCCCAGCGGCCCGGCCCGCTTCGCGCGGGCGCGCGGAATCCGGGCTAGAATCGCGGCTTACTTAGGCCGCCGTCCCCATGTCCGAAATCCTAGCCAAGCTGATCATCGGTTACCTCGCCGGCTCCATCGTCGGCAGCCTGGTCGTGGGCCGGCTGCGGGGCGTGGACATCCGCCAGCTGGGCAGCGGCAACGCGGGCGGCACCAATGCCCTGCGCACACAGGGCAAAGGCTTCGCGCTCGCGGTGGTGCTGATCGACGTGCTCAAGGTGGTCATCCCGGTGCTGTGGCTGACCGGCGCGGCGCTGCCCGGGATCGGGATCGACGCGGCGGTGGCGCGCGAGGCCGTGGCGGTGGCGATCGCGGCCGGCGCCGTGATCGGCCATGTCTGGCCGGTATTTTTCGGCTTCCGCGGCGGCAAGGGCATGGCCACGTTGCTCGGCGCGTACGGCGCTATCCAGCCGCTGCTCCTGCCCGCGGTCATGCTGACGTGGATCGTGGCGTTCCTGTGGCGCGGGTATGTCGGGCTCGCCACCGTGTTCGCCGCCGCGATGGCCCCCGTGTGGCTCGCGGCCGCAGGCGTGGCCGGCGGACCGCTGTTCTGGTTTGCGCTGCTGATGGCGGGGTTCGTCGCCTGGACCCACCGCAGCAATATGGCGCGGCTGCGCGCCGGCACGGAGAGCCAGGCGTTTCGCGGGCTGGTGGGCCGGCGCCGGTGATTTACAACGTCGAGCTGCTGCGTGCCCTCGCACCGGGCGAGCCGGTGTCCGGCGAGGCCCTCGGCCGGGCGCTCGGCACCAGCCGGGCGGCAGTCTGGAAGGCGGTCCACCGCCTCGCCGGGCTCGGCCTGGACATCGAGTCGCTCCACGGGCGCGGTTACCGCCTGGACCAGCCGCTCACCCTGCTCGACGCTGACGCCATCATGCGCGCGCTCCCCGCGGCGGTCGCGGCGCGGGTCGGGGCGCTCGAGGTGCTGGCCCAGACCGATTCGACCAATGCCCGGGTGCTGGCGGCCAACCTCCCGGTGGGCAAGCTCGCGGTGTGCCTGGCGGAGTACCAGTCCGCCGGCCGCGGCCGGCGTGGCCGGCGCTGGCTGGCGCCGCCAGCCTCGGGCATCTGCCTGTCCGTCGGCGGGCGCCTGCCGGCCGCACCGTCTGATTACGCCGCCCTGCCGCCGGCCGTCGGCGTGGCCGCGGCCGCGACGCTGGAAGCGCTCGGCGCGACCGGCATCGGCCTCAAGTGGCCGAACGACCTGCTGCTGGACGGGGGCAAGCTGGGCGGCATCCTGATCGAGTTACGCGGCGAGGCGCAGGGCCCCGCGACTATTGCCGTCGGGCTCGGGCTGAACGTCCGGCTCGGCGCGGCGGCGCGGGCCGAAATCCTGGCCACCGGCGGGCTGCCGCCGGCGGAGCTCTCCGCCGCGATGGCGGCGACGCCGGACCGCAACCGGCTCGCGGCGGTCCTGGTGGCAGCCATCGCCGGCTGCCTGGACCGGGCGCCCGCCGGGCTCGGCGATGCCGTACTGGCCGAATGGCGCCAGCGCGACGCCCTGTGGGGGCGGGCAGTGCGAATCGACGATGCTGGCGCGCCGCTGAGCGGCCTGGCCCGGGGGATCGACCCGAGCGGCGCGCTGCTGCTCGACACGGCCGACGGGACGCGGCGGCGCGTCACGGCCGGCGAAGTCAGCCTGAGGCCCGTCGAGTGACCCTGTTGCTGGATCTCGGCAACACGCGGCTCAAGGCAGCCTGGCGCAGGCCCGAGGGCGGGCCCGGCCCGCTCGGCGAGGCGGACCATCGTTCGCTGGGCATCGCGGCGGCGCTCGAAGTGGTGCTGGGGATGGCGCCGGGCGGCGCACGGGTGCAGGCCGACGCGGCGCTCGTCGCCAATGTCGCCGGGGAGGCGGCTGGCGAGGCGCTGGCGACAGCACTGCGCACCCGCGGCGTGGCCGTCCGGTTCCTGCGGGCGGTCCCCGAGGCCTGCGGCGTGCGCTGCGCCTATGCCGAACCGTCTCGGCTCGGCGCGGACCGCTGGGCCGCGCTGCTCGGCGCGCGCACGCTCACCGGCGGCGCCTGCCTGGTGGTGGATGCGGGCTCGGCGTTGACCGTCGATGCCATGGCGCCGGCAGGCCGGCACCTCGGCGGCTGGATCATCCCGGGCATGAACCTGATGGTCGATGCCCTGGAGGCACGCACCGGGGACCTCGGCGCCTTGCGCCGGGCGTCGTCCACGGGCGCGTCGGTGCCGTTCCCGGCAGATACCGCGCCGGCGATGGAACAGGGCGCGCAGCTGGCCGCGCTCGGCGCGGTGCAGGTGGCGCGTACGCGGCTGGAGGCTCATTGCGGCGCGCCGGCCCGGTTACTGGTGACCGGCGGTGATGCGGGCCGCCTGCTCGCGGACATCGGCGACGCAGAGCATGTGCCGGACCTGGTGCTGCGGGGCCTGGCGCGGGCCGCCGAAGGTCTTGCGGCGGAGCTTTCCTGAGCAGGCTTTCCTGAACGGCAGCTGAACCCGGGGCGGCGCCAATGTCGTGGGCTTTACGAATGTTCACCGCGTTGACCGGCCGGTATCCTTGCTCTAGAAATCAGGATTTGCATGTCCAGGAGGACTTGAAGATGAGAAAGCTGACAATCGCATTGCTTGCCGTTCCGCTGGTAGCTTTCAGTGGCGCTGCACTCGCGGGTGACGCCGCTGCGGGCAAGGCCAGGGCCGACGCGCTCCATTGCATGGATTGCCACGCTGGCGAGGATTTCGAGGGCATGTCGCTCGACGAGATCATCGAGGCCAACAAGGCCGTGCTGTCGGGCGCGAAGCCCCATCCGCCGGGCCTCGAGGACATGACCGAGGCTGATGTGGCGGATCTCAGCGCCTACTTTTACGCTGAGGCCGGCGGGGAGTAAGGGCTCTCCAGGGAACTGGGCAGGCGCCGCTCCCGATGCGTCGGGAGCGGCGTCTTGCGTCCGGGCGCAGCGGTTCATTGCCCCGGCCGGAGGGCGACCCTAGAATGCGGGTTCCGGCCGGTGTAGCTCAGTTGGCAGAGCAGCTGATTTGTAATCAGCAGGTCGCAGGTTCGACTCCTGTCACCGGCTCCAGTCCGCTCCGCTCGTGTCGAGGATCACGTTTCTTGAACGCTGTTTGTTTTATTCACCCGAGGACACGCCCCATGAAAAAGCTGACTACCCTGATGATTGCGCTCCCGCTGGCCATGTTCAGCGCTGCGGCCCTGGCTGGCGATGCCGCCGCCGGCCAGGCGAAGGCCGAGACCTGCATGGATTGCCATGCGGGCGAGGATTTCGAGGGCATGAGCCTCGACGAGATCGCGGCTGGCATCGCCGCGGCCCTGAAGGGCGACGTCGCCCATCCGCCGGGCATGGACGAGATCACGGAAGGCGATATCGCCGACGTGGCCGCGTATTTCTTTGCCGAGGCGGGCGGCCAATAAGCAATTAGCCGGGGGGGCGATGTCCTCCCGAGGCGCGCGCGCTCGCCGCGCGGCACACGAGGGGCCTGCTGCATCCAGCAGGCCCCTCGGTTATACTGCCCAACCCCTGATTTCCGATTGCCGAGGTTAAAGCCCATGAAGAAGCTCGCCATTGCACTGATTTCCCTGCCTTTGGTCGCCTTCAGTGGAGCTGCGCTCGCCGCCGACCACGGGGCCGGAAAAGACCAGGCCGATGCCTGCCTCGACTGCCATGAGCCCGATGACTTCGCGGGTTCCAGCGCTGCTGAAATCGAGCAGATGATCCGCGACGCCATCGCCGGTAAGGTCAAGCACGGTCCGGAGATCAAGGACCTGGCCGAGGAAGACATCGCGGCCGTGGCCGCCTGGTTCGCCCACGAAGGCGGGAATTGAGCATGAGGAAGACCGGCACGCCGGCGTTGGCGCTGGCGTCCTTGTCCCTGCTGGCGCTGAACGGCGTCGCCTTGGCGGGCGATATCGAGGTCGGCAAGGCCAAGGGCGACGTCTGCCTGGACTGCCATGAAGAGGATTACTTCGCCGGGTCGAGCGCCGCAGAGATCGAGGCCCTGATCCGCGAAGGGCGCGCTGGCGGATTCGAGCACAAGGACGACGCCATCCGCGACCTGGCCGAGGACCACATTGCCGACGTGGCCGCCTGGTTTGCCCACGAGGGCGCCAAGTAGCCTGATGGCCGGCCATTGCCCTGCCGCCCGCCAACCGGCGGGCAGCAGGGACTCCGCCGGGCCGCGTGGCACCCTCAAGTTGGCCGCGTCTTCTGTTGACACCCCCAGCCCCGCGTTTAATAATACGCGGCTTGCGCTTTTGGGGAGGGGTACCCAAGCGGTCAACGGGGGCAGACTGTAAATCTGCTGGCTCAGCCTTCGAAGGTTCGAATCCTTCCCCCTCCACCACGTGCCTCGCGGCCATCAAGTTGCGCGGCGTCGGGTGGGAGGCGGAACCGGGGTAAGGCATCAGGGCACGCGCGGGCGTAGTTCAATGGTAGAACCTCAGCCTTCCAAGCTGATGATGTGGGTTCGATCCCCATCGCCCGCTCCAGTCAGGGGGCCTCTGCGGGGGAGCAGAAGGGAGAGAACAGGATCGAAGCCCACATAGCTCAGTCGGTAGAGCACTTCCTTGGTAAGGAAGAGGTCACCGGTTCAAATCCGGTTGTGGGCTCCAGTACAGGCGCAGAATGAATCGGGTGGGCCGCCTTGGAAGGCGGCACCAAATTTTCTTACAAATTGATTAGTCCGGAGTCGAGCAGCGATGTCCAAGTCCAAATTCGAGCGTACGAAGCCGCATGTGAACGTGGGTACGATTGGCCATGTGGATCATGGCAAGACGACGCTGACGGCGGCGCTGACGAAGGTGATGGCGGAGCTGCACGGTGGTGAGGTGAGCGCCTACGACCAGATTGACAAGGCGCCGGAAGAGAAGGCGCGGGGTATCACGATTGCGACGGCGCACGTGGAGTACCAGTCGGCGAACCGGCATTACGCGCACGTGGACTGCCCTGGGCACGCGGACTACATCAAGAACATGATTACTGGGGCGGCGCAGATGGATGGCGCGATCCTGGTGGTATCGGCGGCGGACGGTCCGATGCCGCAGACGCGCGAGCATATTTTGCTGGCGCGGCAGGTGGGTGTGCCGTACATCGTGGTGTACCTGAACAAGGCGGACATGGTGGACGATGCTGAGCTTCTTGAGCTGGTTGAGCTCGAGGTTCGGGATTTGCTGAGCATGTACGAGTTCCCGGGCGATGACACGCCGATCATTACGGGTTCGGCGCTGAAGGCGTTTGACGGTGACACGAGCGAGATTGGTGTGCCGTCGGTGGTGAAGCTGGTCGCGGCGATGGACAGCTATATTCCGCAGCCGGAGCGTGCGATTGACGGTGCGTTTTTGATGCCGATCGAGGATGTGTTCTCGATTTCGGGTCGTGGCACGGTGGTGACGGGTCGTATTGAGCGCGGCATTGTGAAGGTGGGTGACGAGGTAGCCATTGTGGGCATCCGTGACACCACCAAGACGACGGTGACGGGCGTGGAGATGTTCCGCAAGTTGCTGGACCAGGGTCAGGCGGGCGACAACGTGGGGGTGCTGCTGCGCGGCACGAAGCGTGATGACGTGGAGCGTGGCCAGGTGCTGGCGAAGACCGGTTCGATCACGCCGCACACGAAGTTCCAGGCTGAGGTGTACATTCTGACGAAGGAAGAG
>Ga0209498_1001772_pt1 | contig 13129 bp, 19 predicted proteins | sample WalLakDeSediment_FD_184131 | JGI IMG/M metagenome (GOLD analysis project Ga0209498, IMG submission 184131) | Lake sediment microbial communities from Walker lake, Nevada to study Microbial Dark Matter (Phase II) - Walker Lake 11/02/13 Deep... | ecosystem: Environmental > Aquatic > Freshwater >...
GACTTTTTAATGATTTTTATTCTTTTTGATCCAGGAAAAACCTTAACCTTAATAAATTTCCCCATTTGCAAAATAGTTCCGGTTATTTTTTAATTTGACATTTTCTCAATGTCTGTTATGCTAATATTACACTAGGCTCGTTAAAAATTGAAACTATTGTCCTGAAAGGAGGTAAAGATATGAAAAAGGGGAAATATGAGCAAATAACACATAACTACGGTAAGGCGTGGAACGAAATGGCGAACAATACGGATATCAGAATCTTTGCTCATAGGTTAAATAACCAAATTATTCCTTTAGAGGGTGAACTGACGGAGCTTAAAAAATGGAGAAAGATTCTTTTCTTCTGGCCTTTCACTTTTTTCTTAGACAGACGTATAGGTTTTTTACAGAGCCAAATCAATTCCATAAGAAATATAAGAAACGCAACGATCAAGGGCCTATCAGAAAATGAACGAGAATTTTTCCTTCTTTATTAAATATCAATGTTTTTCAGTATATGTTTTATTTTAGCAAAAAATCGCCTAATTGGCGATCTTTTTGTTAATGATGTATAAAAACAAATATTATTCCGAGAAACTTTTTATCCACTCCGGCTCAGCCGGCGCTTTTCCGCTTTCCAATAATTCCCTCCAGGCCTCATCGGTCAATCTGTCTACCATCGGCTGCTTGAATTCGTAATAACTGAATACCGGCCCAAAAACCAAAAGTATGTATCCTTGAGCTTATAAAATAGTAAGCCCCGCCGACAAACAAAACAACTGAAATAATTATCTAGACATACTCTGATTTTATTTTTTAAAAAATAATCAACCGGTCGGTTTGTTTGGCCCAAGGTCGCTATGTAATCTGATTTTATTTAAAAACCAGCGGCCTGTTTTAACCATCGGCCGTACTTACAGTCAGCACTGTGCGCAGGCGGAGATGTTTTTCTCAAAACCGAAACAGCGTCTTGGAAAAGCTCTGGAACGTCGGAAGGATTAGTTTCTATTTCATGCAGCTCTTTTCTGAAAGGCAATTTATCGTTAAAGCCGTTTTCTTTATCAACTATGTAAAAAGCCAAATACCCTTTCCTGGGTGTCGCAAATCCGTTCTTTTCTAAAAGATAAGTATAAATATCCATTTGGATCTGGAAACGGTCATAAACATTGGCTATCTTACTGCCGGTAGACTTATAATCCAAAGGCGCTAATTTTCCGTCATGAAACTCTAAGACATCATCAACTGCCCCGAAAAGCGTAGCATCCAAATCAGAATCATAAAATCTTATACCAACAAAATTACTACGCCACTGATTTAATAACGCCTGGTTCGAAAAAAGCTTGGCCTGAATATTATTAGATGAAATCAAGGGATGGATCTCGCCTTTGGCCCGATAACCGTCGAATTCTTTTTTCAAGAGAACATCCACGGCCTGATTCAAAGCATAAGGATAAGGTGGGGGCCTTTTGACTCCCTGATGCTTTTCCAACCAAAAACAATGAGGACACTCTAAGAATAAATTGAGAGAATTTGGCGAAAGCTTTAATTGTTTTCTGTCCATTGCTTTATTATACTAGAAAATTAAATTTTAGGCGAATCGCCAAACGCTAAAATTAAAGAACAGGTCATTTTAAAAAATTCTTTGTCTTAAACAAGCAGCCCTATCTAAGAATCCTTTTACGAAAAAAAAGGGGCCACTTCCTGAAAGAAACGGCCCCTATCTGTTCTTTTTTTTGGCTTATCGGCAGTACGATCAAATATTGTTCAGCATTTTTGTTTCTTTGCAGAATTCTCGGAGAAAATCCTTAAATTCCTGAAGTTGGGATATGGGCAATCTCACAAAGAAGGTATAGTATCCTTTTGTCGGACCGATGTAGCGTTTGCCGGATATTGAAATAACAACTCCGCATAGCTTTTCTTCTTTTCTAATTTCAGAAAGAAGTAATTCTCCTTTTTTTTCATCTGACAGCTCTACGTAAACAATCGCTTCAATCAGCGGGATTATAAGCTTGCCTTCTTCCACCTACTTACTCCTTTCAGGCCATAGTATCAGTAACGGGTCAATAAATGGTCTGCTGGTTTTTTTCAAAACAAAGCTTCAAAAAAACCAATGCTGCCAAGATAAGCGCTTATTTGTTTTTTTAATGTGCACCTCCTTGATGATTTGTTATTTTCTTTTTACAGCTTCTAATAAAAAAAACAAGATTTGATTCCTCCTATAGTTACGCAACGCAGAAAATATGCGCCTTGTCTGAACAGATGAAGATATTTTTATCTTATCTGGAATTCCAGCTTATCTCCGACCACCAAGCCGATTTCAGAAGCCAGGCCTCCGTTTATCTCAAAAACATATTTAACGGGACTGTTGGGCTTTAGGCTCGGACAAGGAAGCTCAAGACAAGGCTGAGCGTTTTCTGAGATATGAACTACTTTTTTATCCTGATCAAGCCAAATTATGTCCAAGGGGATCAAAACGTTCTTCATCCAGAAAGAACGCATTTCTTCTTTTTCATAAACAAAAAGCATGCCCCTGTTTTCTTCCAGGCTTTTCCTGAACATGAGGCCCTGTCTTTTTTCCTCTCTGGCCAGGGCAAGTTCGGCGATAAAACAGTGATCTTTAAAACAAACCTGCAGTTCTTTTTTTTGAAAATAAGGAGAAACCATCAGCCCCGCGATAAAAATTAAAAAAAATATTAAGATTAACTTGCTGACCACCTCTTGCCTTCCTATACATGGCTTTCCTGCAATCTTCTTAAGGCTTAAAATGAACTTTGGATCTGTTTTTTTCATTATTTTACCAACTAAAAGACTTTCAAGCGTTCAACTGCCAATGGCAACCGAAAGAAACAAAGCAGATATTTTCTTTTTCATGATTCAAGTATAGCTTATTTTTTAAAAAAAACAACGAAAAAGACGGCTTTTATGCCGGCCTTATCGCTTAAGACCCTCACTGAATAAAAATATTATCAGTTATCAGCTGCTTTTTTGTCTTATTTTCTTATAAAGAACTATTTGATATTCCGTATATCATTTCTTGGCTATTTTGTAAATAAGCGGCAAATCATGATTATTCGTCGCTTTCAGTCCCCGCTTCTTTTTTAATTTCCTCAAACTCGTTCTCTATTTTTTTAAGCCTTTCCCTGCTCGCTCTGATAAGTAAAGCCGCCTCTTTGACTTTTTTCAGTCCTTCTTCCACATCAAGCTCTTGCTGATCTTCAAACCACTCTGTAATTTCGGCAAGTTTCTTTAGATTGTAATTTAAATTTTTATTATCCTTTTTTTCTTTTTTCATGTTTTTTATTTATATTTCTTACTCTGGAAATAATTTCGCCGTCTGCCAATGAAACCTCCAGATCTTGTCCTATTTTAGTATTTTTTACGCTTCTGATCAATCTTCCATCAACTCTGGCAATGCTGTAACCCAGTTTTAGCTGCGTTTCCGGATTACGCAAATAAATAATTTCTTGGGAGTGATCCAGTTGCTGTTTAATTGCAATCAAAAGCGAACTGAAACCGGAAGCCACCCTCTGCCAATCTATTAAAAAGCCGGCGTTTTCCAGAACTCTGTCATAAAAACTCATGATTTTGTTTTCATATTCTTTTAGGAAAGAAGAAGCCTGCTCCCACGGCTTGCAAAGAATAATAGCAGCCATGCTTGGTGTAGAAACCGCTAAATCAGCTGCCAAAGCTGCCAAAGGAACATCCTTATGGTGACCAATAGCAGCTATAACAGGTACCGGGAAATCAATTATTTCCCTGACCAAAGATTCATTGTTAAAGGCCTGCATTGATTCTAATGATCCTCCTCCGCGCATAATCACCAAAGCTTCTATTTTTTCTTTTTTTATGGTTTTAATAGAATCTAAAAGATCTGCGACAGCTGCCTGGCCCTCCACGCGAGAGTCTATCATTGTTATTTTAAATCCGAACCTTGCCAGATTATTCAAAAAATCGGCCAGAACAGCTCCCTGCTTTGAAGTAATCAGGCCAATTCTCTGAGCATATTGCGGAATAGGTCTTTTTCTTAATTCTGCAAAAAGACCTTCTTTCGCTAATCTGTCCTTAAGTTTTTCATATTCTTTTTTCAAAACTCCTTCCCCTGCATATTCAATAACCCGGCATTTAAAAGACAGCTTGCCCCAGGGCGCATATATTTCAGGACAGCCTGTTGCAATAACCTTAACCCCTTCTTTCAGTTCTACGCCGTAAACATCATAAATAGACTTCCAGATTACGCACCTGATTAAGCTTTCATCTTTTTCGTCTTTTAAAGTAAAATAGGCGTGACCGGTCGGCCCGAAGCTGATTTCGCTGACCTCTCCCATGATCTTAGCTGCAAAACCCTTTAATCCCTGATTAAGAATTTGGATGTAATCTGAGACTGAAAAAATTTTTTCTTCCATGGATTTATTTTACCCTAATGCTTAAAAAGTGAAAATCCCCTTTCGGGGATCTTCAATTTTTTACCAGCGGTCTCTTTTGTCCCTGCCAAAACCGTGCCTGTCTCCGCCGCGAAAACCGCGCCTAAAACCGCCTCCTTCGCGAGATCGAACCTCCATGGGTCTTGCTTCATTTACTGTAACCGCTCTTCCGTCAATCTCTTTGCCGTTAAAGGTTTCTATCGCTTTTTTGGCCTCTTCTTCAGAAGACATTTCAACAAAACCGAACCCCTTGGAACGACCTGAAGTTTTATCCGTAATCACGTTTGCTGACTCAACGGTACCAACCTCAGAAAAAACCTCTTTCAAGGTCTTTTCAGTGGTCTCGTAAGATATTCCGCCTATAAATAGTTTTTTTGCCATGATATAACATTACTTAATAATTTATCAACGAGTAAGCCGACCTTCTATATTTTCTCCTTCAAGACTTACGTGTTTAATAAACAGGCAAAAAAGAGAAAAATTAATAGAAATTTACTTATTCTGTTACGATAGCTCGACGTTAATAAAAAAACAACAAATTTTATTTAGCTTGAGCGGCCTGGTATATGTCTTCTTTTTCTTTGGAGCTCAAGGAAGTAAGCCATAAAATAAAAGGCCTTCTCAGTTTGTCTATAGACCATTCATTATTTTTAAAAAGCAGCGCTTTCTCTGCTCTGAAACGAGAAAGCAAGAACGGTGTTGCTTGCAAATTGGTGGGAGCCAGTTTATTATGTTCTGCCAAAAATTGCTGTTTTTTGGTCATCTTGTTTTTATCATACCTTTATTTCTTTAAAAAATCAAGCAAGCCATTGACAGTTAGGTAACATAAACTATAATAAATTCAGGCTTGCAAGTCGAATTAGCTTAGTCTTAGTAAATTAAGTATAGCGACTTAATGGTCATAAAGGTCGCTTTTTTATTCTTAATCATTAAGCAAAAAAACATGGCTTTCAACGATTCTGATTCCGACAGAGGCTTCTCCAGGAGAATGTACCAAGGAAACTGGAAATGCTCTGAATGCGGAAAAGAAATTACAGAGCTCCCCTTTGAGCCTTCAGGCGACAGGCCTCTCTATTGCAGAGAATGCCACTCCAAAAGAAAACCTCAAAGATTCGGACGCTACTAAATGAAAAGCCGCCCCATGGGGGCGGTTTTTTAATCTGTTAACTCATCTCTCGCAAAAAACGTTATGATAACAGATGAGCCTGTTTTTACTTCTACCTGGTAAATTTCAGGTTCATCTTTAACCTTTTCCATTACCTTGGCAAAGGCCCCGAACCAAGAGCCCTTTTGTTTTACGCGGAGTGTTTGACCCCGCTCAAAACTATTATTATTCTGCATTATCCTCCTTCCTAAGCTGTTTTCTGCATTCTTTATAGGCCCATTTATAGGCCTGTTTTTTTTCTGCTGGGAAAAATTCTAAAAATCCTGAGGTTCTATAAATAACCCTTGCCCGCCTCCAGACAGGGACAAGGTTCTTATTGTCTATATTAAACTCAAAAACACAATCAACCTCTGTACCATCCCCAAAAACAGGGACTGCTATCATCAGTTGACCTGCGATTCTAAAGATCAAGGACTCTTTTGCGTTAACAACTATTGCCACAACATCCATAACCTCTCTTAATCTCCTTTCTGCTGTTTTTAAATAACTTATATATTATACCAAATGCTCCAAAAAAGTCAAGGAAAAATAATCCTATCTGTCTATGCTTATGAGCAACACAACAAGTACCGTTGCATATTTCTTAATGATTAGAACATCAGCAAATTCAATAAAAAACATATAAAAGCCAAAATCACTTTTAATGAGAACATCTTGCTTCATTTATTCAAAAAATAGCAATGTTTAATCTCAAAAACCGTTATTTTAAACCCTTTTTTATCAAGAAATCAACAAAAACACCGCTGCGAAAAGCGGTATTCTTGCTTTGTTCAAATAAAATAACCTTTAAAGATAAGTTGCCACGATAACGGTCTTTCCTTTGAGCTCTTCCTCATGATCTTCGAGCATATAAACATGGGAATCATCCATGGTCAGGTCGTAGGAAAAAATACTTATGCCTATTACCAGCCCTTTGTTTTGTTCCACCCAATCCATAAATTCTTCTTCTGAATCCAGGACAAACATGGAATTGAGCGTATCAAGATCGTATAATCCGTAACCGAAAACAGGGTCCTCTTCGGTCTCAAAGCCGGGAAATTCTTGTACATAGAACTCAGCTACTTCGGCTAAAGAAGCATCTACGGCGTAATAATCGGTTGTGACGAAATCGTCGATATCCTGCATGATAAGTTCGGCTCCCAAATAAACAGGGAATCCGAAAGAGGGCTCTTCAACGCCATTGGCCACCGGATCTTCTTTAATATTTTCTTTGTCTGAAGCGAATAAAACGTAAGCTACCACGACAACGACGATGACTAAAATTGCAATAATTATTTTCTTCATAATGTTTTAAAGTTAATTGAAATTAACAATCGACCTTTATTTTCTCTTTTTCTTTTCCAAATCCCTGATTTGTTTTTCATCAAATCCGAAATGATGGGCTATCTCATGCCAAACAACGTTTCTGGCTAACTTTCTGATCTCTTCCGGATTGCCGGCGAATTGTTCAATTGACCCCTGGAAAATAGTGATTTTATCTGGCAATATCATCCCAAATCCCCGGCCATAGGTTGTTTTGGGAACCCCCTCATAAAGCCCCAGCAGAATGCCTTTTGATCTTGTGCCCAATTTTCTTAATTGCTCTGCAGTTGGATTTTTCTCAACACAAAGAGCAACATTCTCCATTTTTTGTCTGATTCTTTCGGGCAACTCTAAGACGGATTCTTTAACCAGTTTTTCAAAACGCGCCTCATTCATTTATTCTTGAACAACAATCCTAATCAATTTATCCCCGATTTCTACGGTGAATTCTCCTCCATACCAGGTGCGGTGAACTTCTCTGATCTCTTCTATCTCTCTGGTTTCACCAGGACCTATTGTATAAGTCCAGCTGTGCCTGCCGTCAAAAAGATCACTGTTTCTTCTTACAGACAAAGATATTTCAGCCTCTCTCTCTGTATCTTCGTTCCTGACAAGAGCGGTAATTATTGACTGATCATCCAGATTTAAGGTTATGAGAGGACCCTCTTCTCCGTTTACTTTTAAATATTCCACTGTTATTTTCGGAGCTTCGGGGGCCTGAGCTTTTTCTCCGAAAACAAAAAGAACAATAAATAAAACTACTATTATGACAATAATGGCGATAATTAACTTATTATGTTTCATAAAAAATTATAATTTAGCTTTTTTCAACCCCGCAAGACTATCTTAACACGTTATTTTAAAATAAAAAAGGGTCTGTGTGGGAAATTTACGGGCTTTGTGCTATTATAAAGATGTCATTGGCAATTGACCAGAAACGTTATATAATATTATAAAATTAAAGCTATTATGTTAATTTCCGAAAAAGAATTAGAGAAAATTTTAGTGGAATCAGGCCGTATTGAAAAAATAGACTTTGAAACGGTCAAAACGCTATCCAAAGAATCAAGACAGCCTTTGGATAAAATGCTTATAGAAAGAGGGCTGATTAAAGATGAAGAAATGGGAAAACTGATTGCAAAAGCCAGCGGCTATCCCTTCATTAAGCTTAAAAGGGCTATTGTGGATGAAATAACCCCTGAATTATTAGGATATATACCGGAATCGGTTGCTCAGTCCCAAAAAGCGATTGTTTTTGCAGAAGAAAACGGAACGCTGAAAATTGCCACCACTGACCCTGGAAATTACAGTTTTTTAAACTTACTTTCGAAAAAAACAGGCAAACAAATCAAAGCTTTTTACGTCACTGACTTTGACATAGATCAGGCTTTGAAAAAATACAAAGGAGATATAACCAAACAGGTGGAAAAACTGATAGCAGAGCTGAAAAAAGATCCCAAAAAGAGCGAAGAAAACATCGTAACCATTGTCGACCTGATTATTGATTACGGATACACCACCCTGTCTTCTGATATTCATATTGAACCTTTGGCAAAAATAACCATTGTCAGGTACAGAATAGACGGAACGTTATACAAAATAGTGGAATTTCCCAAAGAGTTCCATATCAGAATTGTTTCCCGCATTAAGATATTAGCCAGGCTAAGAACTGATGAAAGGGCCCGGGCCCAAGACGGTCGCTTTGAACATGATATCAGAGGGGCAAAAATCGACCTACGGGTGTCTATTATGCCGACGACCGAAGGAGAAAACGTTGTTATCAGAATCCTTATGCAAAGAGGAAAAAGATTTGAACTGTTGGACCTTGGTCTTTTGGACAATGATCTTAAAAAACTTAAAAACAACTCGGAAAAACCTTACGGCATGATTGTGACCGTCGGTCCTACAGGATCGGGCAAAACCACTACGCATTACGCCATTATGCAGATGATAAATAAGCCTGAAGTTAATATTATGACGATTGAAGATCCTGTTGAATACAGTATTGAAAGGGTCAGACAAATACAGGTAAATCCGCCGAAAGACATAACCTTTCCCAAAGGACTAAGGTCTATTGTCCGCCAAGACCCGGATGTTATTATGGTCGGTGAAATCCGCGATAAAGAAACAGCTGACATTGCCATTAATTCAGCCATGACCGGGCACCTGGTTCTTTCCACCCTGCACGCCAATGATGCTCCGACGGCTTTTTCAAGATTTTTGGAAATGGAAGCCAAAGCGCATTTGTTGGCCGCTTGTATCAACGCGGTTATTTCGCAAAGATTGGTAAGAAAAATCTGCGTGGAGTGCAAAGAAGGTTATTTTCTTCCAAAAGAAGAAATAGATATTATTGAAAACGAACCGACGTTCGCGGAAAATATAAAACAAATATCCGGAAAGAAAAATATCAATGAAATAAAATTTTACAGAGGAAAGGGCTGTAAGTTCTGCAATAACTCAGGCTACGAAGGCAGAGGCGGCATTTTTGAAGTACTAGATGTTACAGAGGAAATACGCGAACTGGTAACTCAAAAAGCCTCAATGGATACCATCAGAAAAAAAGCCATAGAACAAGGCATGACAACAATGGTCCAAGACGGAATAATTAAAGCTCTTATGGGAATTACTACCCTACAAGAAGTTAAAAAAGCAGCCAAGGTCTAAAAATCTGTACCAAAAATTTAAAAAAACTTAAACTATGCGACTGCGCTTTTTCAAAAAAGTAAGCACCGGGCAAAAAAAAGATTTCGTAAAAACATTAAATCTTCTCATCAAAAGCGGAACCCCCATAAACGAATCTTTCCGTGTGCTTTCGGAGAGAGCCAGATCGCCCGTCCTTAAGGAAGTTCTTGAAAAGGCCAGGGAAAGAACTGAAAAAGGAACCCCTGTTTACCAGGTTTTTGAAGAAAGTCCTTATTTTGAAAAAGTTTTTTCATCTTTTCTCAGGGCCGGTGAAGAAAGCGGAACCCTGGAAAACAATCTTAAAAACCTGACCCAATGGCTTGAAAGAAAACAAATGGTGGAAACAGAATTGAGTTCTGCCACTCTTTATCCGAAAATAATTCTCGTTTTTGCCATGTCTCTGGGTATAGGGCTTGTTTATTTCGTTCTGCCCAGATTGGTCCCTATTTTTGCTGCTCTGGACGTACAACTGCCACTGCCGACAAGAATGATTTTATTTATGGCTAATTTCATACAAAACAACGGGCTCTATCTCCTTCTCGGGATAGTTGTTTTTGTAATACTGGTCCACCTGATAAGAAGAACCGAAACGGTCGGAGCAAAAATCGACGGTTTGATCTTAAGGGTTCCTTTGCTTGGCGGCTTTATCCGCGACTACCAATTAACAATCATTTCCCAGCTGTTTTATACTCTGCTTCAAAGCGGCTTAATGATCACCAAAATAGTGGACATAATTTCCGATTCAACAACCAACAGAACCTATAAAAAGTCTCTGCAATATATAAAAAGCAGAATAATCAGGGGGGATCCCCTGTCTTTGGCTATCAGCAACTTCCCGACACTTTATCCTGACATCTACGTCAGTATGATAACTACTGGAGAGGAGACAGGAGCTTTTGTCGATTCGTTCGGCTATTTGGCTGACTTTTTTTCCGCATCAATCACGGATAAAACTAAAAAACTGCCGGTGGTGTTGGAACCGGCAATTCTCATTTTCATCGGCCTGATTGTCGCTTTCGTGGCCAGTGCCACCATCCTGCCCATATATGAAGTAACCCAGGGATTCTATTAAAATAAACGAACCGTTAAATAAGACTTGCCATCTTTCTGCCAGATGAAACTGAAGTTTTCCGAACTCAACCGTAAATTGCTGACTTTTTCATAAGGACCGTAAAGTTGTTCATTTATTCTGACGTACCATCTGTCATCAAGCTGATAGAAATAGGCAAAATTTTCACCGGAGGTCGTTAAAGCAGCAATATCATCGTAGGGACCGGCCTGCCAATCATTAAAATCTATATGCCACTTGCTGTCCAGCTTATAAGAGAAAGTGGATTCACCGAGATAGGATATGAGTCTTCCGATTTGTTCATAAGGACCGTAAACCTCATTGTCTATTCTGAAGTACCAAAAATCGTTTTCTAGGTATTCGTAGCCGAAACTAGCATCTGCGGTCAGCTGAAACATCACAACATCTTCGTAGGGGCCGAAAATAACGTTATTGATTCTCAGGTAAGCTGAGCCACCTTCAGAAAAACGATAAGCAAAGTTATTGCCGGCTACTCTCAAAGAATCAATTCGATCGTGAGGCCCGTATATCTGATCGTTGAGATTTAAATAAAGGTCCTCCCCCTCTTTATAGACATAAGCCAAACTCTTCCCCGAAAATAAAACCAGGTTCAGATAATCAAAAGGACCCAATATCCTTAATCCTTTTTCCGGCTCCGGGAAATGGGCCGGTATCTCTATTTTTATTAAATCTAAATCAGTTGTTGCTTCGAGAGGGGGAATAACAGCAATTTCAACAAGTCGCTTATACTGATTTTTTACAGAAGCCAATTGCCAAACCATTATTACTAAAAAAATGCCAAGCAAGCTGCAGAGAATCAACAATAATTTCCTTTCGTTTTTTTCAGATAATAGCTTCATATGAAAAATGGATTTACAGTTCTTGAGTTTTTAATATATATTGTCATCCTGGCCATAGCTCTGGCCGGCATGATTCTGGCCTCCTCGAATATTTTCCAGGTAGGAACAATAACTGAAGTATACCAGGAGGTCAGCCATAACGGAAGCTTTGCCGTACACAAAATAGGCCAGTCCGTAAAAGAAGCTTCAGGTATCTCCATCAAAGAAGGAGGTAAGGTGCTGGAACTTTCTTTTAAAGATAAGAATCCTACTGTTTTTGATGTTTTTGACGGAAAGCTAAGAATAAAGGATGGAAACAGCGACTATGTAGACCTAACCACAAACAAGGTTAGGGTTGACAGCCTCCTTTTTGATAAAATATCAGATTATTCCGTCAGGGTGGAAATGCACGTTTCATTTAGCAACCCCCAAAATCTTCCTCAATATGATTTTAAAAGCTACTTTACAAGCTCTTTCACCCTGAAAAACTAGCGAATATTCTCTAGTTTTTCGGCTTCAGGAGCAGTAGAAAAAATTCTTACTGCTTTTTCTGTTCCTTCATGAACATACTCTATCATGTAACTGTGTTTCGGATGATCCGGCTCCACGATAACCAAGTGCATAAGATAAGGAGTCAATTCGTCGTAACAATTATTAATATTTACTGCCGGCTGATTTGTTTCCGGGAGACAATCGGGGAAAACGCCGTTGTGATCCGTCGCATAAGCATAAACAGCCGTCATAAGCAATTGCATATGGCTCTGTCTTGTTATATTCCTCGATTCTTTAAAAAAATCTCCTGGCCTCAAGACCAAGCCAACCCCCAAAACCAAAACAAGCACAATTATCCCGATGATCAACAAGTCAATCTTGGACTTATGCGACTCCATAATTTTTACTTGGTTAACTTAATTCTTTTTTCGGTTGAAGTTGGATCCCCCTCTTCATCCAATCCCCATGTTTCCGGGGCCTCGGACCAAACCATAATACCTTCCGGTGCTGACCTGTCGCCTAAAAATTCTATCTGATAAAAATAACATTCCAAAGGATCTACGGGCACCTCGCGAAGATATGCTGGAACAATCTGACCGTCCTCTTCGCACCAAGGAGGTTCATCCACATCATCTAACTCACATTTTTCTCTTAGGGCTGCATCTGCCGGATAGATGACCAAAGGGTCATCTTCATCGCCGATACAGTCTGCGGGATAAGTCCCTCCGTGTTCTATGGCATAACCGTAAACAGCCGTGGCTATGGTTTCCATGTGACGCAATCTTGTTGAATCTCTCGCCTGCCTGAAATACCTGGCAGGATTAATACCGACAATAATTGCCGCAGCCAAAATGGCAATAATGGCAATAACGATCAGCAACTCCATCAGGGTAAAACCCTTTTTGTTCTTTAACATAAACTGTTAATTATAATTATTTTGTGGAATAACGACCTTTCTTAATACATTTTAATATTATTTTAAAAAATCGTCAAATAGATATAAATAGACAAGGAGCAATGCTGCGATAATGACAACAACCAAAACTATCTTGATTGCAAGCAGCTTCTGCTTGTGCCTTTGCCAATAAACCTTTTTTTCTTTTTCTTTGATTTTATCCGGCAATAAGTTAATTCCCGCTCCCAGAGGATCTTTAACTGTGCCTCTCAGGGCCAGGCC
>Ga0209498_1001774_pt1 | contig 13122 bp, 8 predicted proteins | sample WalLakDeSediment_FD_184131 | JGI IMG/M metagenome (GOLD analysis project Ga0209498, IMG submission 184131) | Lake sediment microbial communities from Walker lake, Nevada to study Microbial Dark Matter (Phase II) - Walker Lake 11/02/13 Deep... | ecosystem: Environmental > Aquatic > Freshwater >...
AATAGTGTCCGGCTGGGGCCTGCGCATCCACCGTGATCAGATGCTCGTCAACGATCAGCTCCCCCGGTTCCCAGAGCAGCGTGGGGTAATCACCGTTGACGGGGGGACCGTCTCCCTGCCCCCACAATCCGCCAGCTGCATCCAGGAGGTGGACAAAGACCGTATAATCGTCGGCCGTCGAACCGACTACCTCCCAATACAGGGTCACACGAGGGATATCCCCCAGATCGATCTGGTATCCCACCACCGTTGCCAGATCCCCTATCGAGTAATGGATGGGGTTCGGGATTGTCTCGACCCGGCGCTCTGAACTGGCTACCTTGACCTCAGCCACGATGACCAGATCCAGTTCCAGGCCCGCGGGCGTGGAGGGCACCAGTGCCTCGCCGGAATCCGGATCAAATACCCCTACCGCCACCCGCCCCAGTGTCGGCGTCTCGGCGTCCTCGTCCACGCTGATCCATTCAGTGGAGGGCAGGACCCGGTTCACAGGCCACAAACTGGTGGGAAACCGCCCAGAGCCCGGGTAGCCATGTTCCTTGCCGATCGGATCGAGATTACGCCCCAGCAAATGGTTAAAGATGAAATAGTCCTGCTCGATCGGGACCAATGCCTCCCAATAACAGGTGACAGCCAGACTCTGCCCATCTGTTAGCCGGTCCTCCTCGGCCTCGCATCCGTGCAAAAATAACTCGTCGCCAAAGCAGAGCTTGAGCGACGCGAGCCCGGGTGGAAGATCCTCCGGGTCCATGAGCTCGGGCAGCCCATAGACCGGTCTGATGAGCCATCCGGGCAGCACGGTTGCCAGCAGCAGTAATCCGGCCGCTCCGATCAACGGCAGCACCTCTCGCCCACGCCCCAGGCGCCGGGGCATCCATTCGGCCCACCCGAGGGCCAGGACCAGAGCGATCGTGGGCAATGCCGGAAAGAGAAGCCGCCCTTGAGAGGCTGTTGTCATCAGAGTCCAGCGGGTCAAAGAGATGCTGATCAGGAAAAGCCAGAGCAACAGCAACAGGGTGGCCCGTCGGGCGCCCGTTCGACCTCGCGCCCACCAGCGAATCAGGCCCAGCACACCCAGCAGTGTCAACCCGTCCAGAACGGTGTAAACCCAGTCGGGCATAAGAATGCTGAACCAGCCAAAGAGGCCCCAAAAGGACGCCCTCAAGCCGACCAGCTCCGATCGCACGGATTCCCAGGTGAGTTCTATCAGAGTTGGCCGGCCGCCCATGACCGCCAGATGAGGAGCTAGGCCGGTGAAATCCCCGTAAAGCTGCCAGTTTCGCACATACCACCAACCGGCAATTACCGCCACCAGCGCCCCGATAGTCAGGCCGCCCTGGACCAGCGGGCGCCACGATTTTTCGCGCCAGGCCAGCCCCATCAGGACCAATCCGCTGAGCCCGATCAGAGCCAGACCGCTTAGCTTGCTCAAGGCAGCCAGTCCCAGCGTAACCCCCAGGGCCAGATAGGCCCTGGTTCCGCTCGGCTGCGGTCGGCTGATCAGCCGGACCAATTGAAGCAGCGTCAGAGCCGAGAAAAAGGTGATGAGGCTATCGTTGCTGACTGAACTGCTGATAAAGAGATACTGAGGGATAAAGGCGTTGATAGCGGCGGCCCCCAGCGCCAGATACGGCCGCTCTGGGACAATCGTGCGCACCAGTACGAATGTGAGCAGGACGGTCGCTGCGCCGATCACCAGCGAGAGCCAGCGGGCCATGTGAATGGCGAGTACGGCACCCTGATAAGGCCATTGCTCATCCTCTGTGTGAACGATCACGTTCTTGTTGCCGGGGCGGGCGGGGTTGCCGATGTTTCTTTGGGGATTCACCCAATAAAGCTCGCGGGCGTCCGGGTCATCTACGTGGGAAATCAGCCAGGCTGCCAACAGGTAGTAGAGCGGCGGCTGTGTGCCTTCTTGTTCCCACAGCTCTTCTCCCGGGCTTTCCATCACAGGCAGGGACCGCTCTTGAGCCAGATGCTGCACGAAAAAATAATGATAGGGCTCATCCGGCTTTTCGAAAATCGGGATGGCCGTTGAATACACCACACCCAGGGCCAAAAAGGTGACCAGGATGACAGAGAGGAGATAGGGTATGGGCGAATGCCAGGTCGAGCTATTCATCATCTGGCTGGATGTGGTCTGCACCTTGATATTCGAGCCTGATCAGCCTGCCAGACCGCCCGCCGGCCGCACGCCGCCATGATGCTCGACCTCGTCGACCACGCGCGACAGGCAATTGGTCAGATCCGCCGTCACCTGACCCGGCCGCAGGTGCACGGCCGCGGCCGGCCCATCCTCGTCCCAGACCACGACCCCTACTGTGCCGGTCCTGCAGGGTATGGCAAGGTCGGCGATATATTGCTTACCCCCCTCGCGGATGCGATAGTGGCGTTCCGGCTGGATACCGGCCTCGCGTAAGGCATAGTACAGCCGGTCGACGTACGGCGCTCCCTCAATAAACAGGTCGTTGATCTCGCTCGCGTCGACAAAGCGATCCCACGTCGTATGGATAAAAGTGATGCGACGCCAGCGGAGGCTCAGGATCGGCCGCAATAGCTGTTGCAGAGGGCCGAGCTGGACCTTGTAGTAGAGCTCGTCAGCTCGCGGGTGATCCGGCTCGCCGGGAAAGAGGTCGCCTCGGCGGACCAGTTCGTGGCCTTCTTGGCGGGCGTAGTAATGGATCGCCCACTTTTGGTCGCCGAACACCCCTCCCAGGTAAAAGGCAAGATACTCAGCGTGCACCCCCTTTGGTACCCGCCTCTGCGGGATTCGGTACCAGTGCTCGTCGCGCGCCAGCGCCAGGTCGGCCGGTGACGTCATAATCGCTACCAGGACACGGTCTTCAGGGTACATGGTAAGAAATCCTGGGTCTCCCCCGTCGGGTTGATAAATGGCTCCAACGAAATTATACCGGCTCGGTTTCCCAACGGCAACTCAAACGCCGCCCGCACGTAGTGAGACATAGAATTATCAACAGCCTTGAAAAGGCGTTTGGTTTCTTTTACAATGGGGATAGAATGTCTACCAAGGAAAGATAGATGGGTCGGGTAGCGCTTTTTGAAGGCCTCATTGCCACTGAATCCGGGCAACCCGTTGGGGTGGTCATGATCGGTCAGGTTCCACACTATGTGGTGCCGGACAATGATTTCATGCGTCACGTCGAATCGGAACGCGTTGACCGTCAGGTGCTGCAGATTCTCCACGAGCAGCTGGAAGCGCATCGCGAATTGGCCGTCGAGGCTGCGCTCAAGATGATCGGCAAGGATGATCTATTCACCAAGGCCATGGTCGAAGCCTCCATCAACCAGATGGATCGACTGCTGGACCAGGGAATACCCGAGGAAATGCGGGCCTGGCTTGGCATGACCGGGTTTCGAGTGATCGTGAACTACCGAGGCGATGTGGTCCACGTGGAGCAGCCCGGTCAGATCGATCCTGACGAGTAGCCCTTCGTCTGAACAGACCGATTCCACCGCCTACAAATGGGGCAGGCCCACCGTGAGCCCGCCCCGTTTTGGTTATTCCAAAATCCAGGGATCGAGGCTACGTTCCCAGCTGATCAGTTCCTCCTGGCCGAAAAACAGATCCACTTCGAAAGCAGCCGTGTCCGGTCCGTCTGAACCGTGAACGAGATTCCGGCCGACCTCCAGGCCCAAATCCCCACGAATCGTGCCCGGCGCAGCCTTTGCTGGCGCGGTCGACCCCATCGTGTTGCGAACCACCGTGATAGCATTGGGCCCTTCCCAGACCATCACCACCACCGGGGCCGAGGTAATATAGTCGAGCAAAGGCTCGTAAAAGTCCTTCCCCTCATGAACGCCATAGTGACGACTGGCAAGCTCGCGCGAGATCTGCATGAATTTCATGCCCACCGGGCGTAACCCCCGCCGCTCAAGACGATTGATGATGGTGCCGATGAGGCCACGCTGAACCCCATCCGGCTTGACGATGACCAGCGTCCGTTCCACGGTTAAACTCCTTTGCCATGTGACATAAAAACATCCAAAGCCAGACCGGCTTTGGATGTTTCAGAACCCCCAGCGGGGTTACAGCGCGCTCAGGGCCTGCCGGTATGCGTCGAGCGCTCCGGCCAGGTCGCCTTGCTTCATATAGGCGTCGCCCAGCATACGCCGCGCGGTGGTATTGCGCGGCTGCAACGCGAGGATCTGATCCAAATCCTCGATCACTTGCTCCAATGCCTGGCTCGCCGAGATCAACTCGTTGTACTCGCTCAGCGCCTCATCAAACGCCTCTTCGTCGATCAGGGCCCGTGCCAGGGTCAGGCGGGTGGCACTGTCGTCGGGTGCCTCCGCCAACTGCTCGCGAATGGCAATGATGCCGGCCGGCGCCTCTACCTCCTCCTCAGGCTCCCATAGCTCCTCTTCCGGCACAGCCTCAGCTTCTGGCGCCTCGACCTCAGCTCTTGCCATCTCCTCACTGGGGACCGTCTCGACTTCCTCAGCAGGGGCAACCTCCGCTTCTTCGGCAGGAACAAAGACTGTTTCCTCGGCCGCAACTGCTTCAAGCGATTCCTCGGCGGCCTCGATTTCCGCCTCGATCGCCTCTTCATCCACCGCGGGCTGCTCTGGTTCCTCTTCCAGAATCTCCTCAATCTCTTCCGTCACCACCTCTTCTGGGGGCTCACCCTGGAGCCATTCAGGCAGCTCGAGTCCTTCTTCCTCAATATCAGCCACCAGTTCCGCTTCTGCAGCCTCGACCGCCTCTTCGTCGACCTCTTCCCGTAGCCATTCAGGTAGCTCGAGTTCCTCTTCTACCAGGGCCGGCTCGATCTCTTCCTCCTTGGTGATATCGACCGATTCCTTCCATACCTCTTCGCTCAGCCACTCGGGCAGTTCAATCTCCTCTTCGTCACTGGCTGGCAGCTCGGCCGCCTCCGCTTCCTCTGCCTCAACCTCTTCTGCTGCCTCGTCCCGCAACCATGCCGGCAGCTCCAGTTCCTCTTTCACTGCCTCGGCTTCAACGGCAGGCGGCTCCTCGGCCAGTACCTCGTCGCGCAACCATGCGGGCAACTCGGCACGCTCTTCGGGCTCAGTCTCTACGGTCTCAACAGCCTCTTCTCGTAACCAGTCGGGCAGGTCCAGGTCCTCGTCGGCCGGCTCGACCGGCTCTTCCTCTTGCTCCCCCGCCGGAATCGCTGCCTCTCGCAGCCAGTCAGGAATCTCTGGTTCCTCGGCCTCCGCTGCCGGAATCGGTTCCTCACTTGCCTCGCGCAACCATGCGGGTAGCTCCTCTTCCGCTTCCGTGGGTTGGTCGGCCGGCTCTCCCTCGACCTCAGCCGCCTCGTATTCCGCCTTGAGCCAGTCGGGCAGGTCCACGTCCGGCGATTCGTCTGCCTTGTACGTCGTCAACTCGTCCAGGGGCGCCCCTTGGCGGGCAGCCAGGCTTTCCAGCCACGCCATGGCCTCGTCCATGTCCTCAGGCATCTCGTCGTCCTGGGCCGTCTCCAGGCTTGGTTGTTCGCGCTCCTCTTTCGGGGCCAGTTCTTTCTTCAACCAGTCCGGCATTTCGGGCTCCTCAAACGCCTCCGGGGCCCCCTCATCTGCCGATGAAGCCAGCTCCTCCAACCAGGCCATCGCCTCATCTGCCCTCGGCAGAGTTTCCTTCTGCTGTGCCGCTGCGCTCGGTTCCTTCTCCTCGTCTTCCCCAAACTCTTCCTTGAGCCAGTCCGGGAGATCCACGTCGTCATCCGCTGCCCCCGAGGCGGCCGGATGCGATGACTCAGCCGGCCTGGCGGCAAGTGTGTCGTCCGTTAGCCAGTCGGGAAGCCCAAGATCCTCCGAGTCGGTCTCTTCCTCGGCCGAGCCGGGCACGTGGCCCGAAGCCGCCGCAATTTCCTTGAGCCAGTCTGGCAGTTCCTCGCCCGGAGCGATCTCTTCACCGCGTTGGAGCGATGGCAGTTCATCCAAAGGAGCTCCCTGGCTGGCTGCCAGCCGCTCCAGCCACTTGATCGCCTCTTCAGGATCGGAAGGCATCTCGCCGAAATCGTCCTCTTCGCCCGGCGTCCTGTATTCGTCCTTGTTGCTCTGTGGCATTGCCGACTCCTCTGCTCTCTCGGATTCGCTCTCTGGCTCGATCGATTCAGTTGCGTCATCAACCTCTTCCGGTTCCCAATCCTGCCAATCAAACGGAAACTCGTCTGGTGCAGTCAGGTCTTCAGGGGGTTCTGATGTCGATCCCTCCCGGCCGATTTCCAGTTGCTCCCATCTCAGCTCACCAAATCCACCGGTTCCACCGTCTCGTGGCCGTGCCGGTTCGCCCGACTCGGTCGCCGGCTCTTCGCTCTTTGGCTCAGGCTCCTCGACGTCCAGTTCCAGTAACCAATCGTCCGCTGGAACATCCTCCACTGGCTCAAGTTCCTCTTTTTTTTTGCCTTCCCACTCGACCGCGTCGGCCAGCCAGCTCGGGAGGGGCTCATCGGGTGGCCCGCCGGGGGCCTCCGCTGCCTCGTCCTCCGGTTCGTCAAACTCGATGACCGGCTCACCCTCATCGTCTTCCAGCAAACCCGCATCTCGTAGCCAGGTCGGGATCGTTTCCTCCAATGCCTTCTCGGCTTCCCAATCATGGTCCGCCTCGGTTGCCCCATCCTCCCCGCCGGAAGGTACCATGTCGCGCAACCAATCTGGTACGACCTCGGGACCCTCGCTGGTGCCCGGCTCAAAGGGCCCTGTCGCCGCCTCCACGGCCCCTGGCTCATCTTGTTCGTCAAAGTGTAACCCCAAGTCCTTGACCCAGTCGGGCACGCCCATCATCTCTTCTGACGCCGAAGGGACATAATCCAGCCGTGGAATCTCAATTTTCGGGTGCGGCCCAGCCGGCCGATCGCCCAACTCCTGGGCCAGAAACGGATCCAGGGCCTCCACCCGTTGTTTGTAAAGCGTCGCCTCCTCTTCGCGGTCCGTACTCTGCCATATCTCGTACAGGATGGCGTTGGCTTCCAGGCTGTACGGTAGGTGTTGCAGAATCCCCTGGCAGACTTGGACGGCATCGATGCGCTGCTCATTGTGCCACAAGGCCTTGGCCAACAAGACCTGAAGGTCAATTCGATCCGGTGCCTCCTTGAGGGCCACCTGCAGCTCTTCAACGGCCTGGGCATAGTTGCCGCCACTGAGATACAGACGGGCCAGCGCACCACGAGTCAGCCGAATTCTGCTCGGAGCCACCCCGTCTCGGCGCCCGTAGAGACGTTTCAGTTCCTCCTGAATCGCTCCATTGTTGGGCTGCGTCTCAAAAGCTCGGGCCATGTGTCCGACCGATTGAGTCAAGTTGCCTTCTTCCTCACCGATGATCGCCAGCCCTAGGTGGGCGACGAAATCGTCAGGCGTGGCACTCAGAACCCGATACAACACGTTCGCCGCATCGGCAAACTGCCGCTGTTCCAGCAAACCCTTGCCCAGCAGCCGGTACACAGCCAGATTCTTTGGATAATAATCCAGAATGTGGCGGCAATGAGCGACGGCTTCCAGATTGTTCTCAGCCGCCAGCATCTGCTCAATCTCACTGATATAGTTGCCTAGCTCGATATTGGCCATGGGAGCGCCCCTTTGGGCTACATTATGCAGTGTTTTGCCCGTTTTGGCAAGTTCGGACGATAGGAAAATGGGCCTCATCGTCCTTGCTCAGGGCAATCCACAGGTTGCAAGTTCCGTACCGAGTCAATTGCTTTGACAACTGCTGCGCCCTGTGCTACCATCGCCCCGCAGAGTCACTGGGGAGGAACGCCATGCGCACTGTCGAGTGGGAAAAAGGTTCGATCCGGCTGATTGATCAACGGCAGCTGCCCTGGAAGCTCGAGGTGATCGAGCTGCGCGACCCGGCCGCCGTGGCACAGGCGATCACTGATATGGTCGTCCGCGGCGCCCCGGCCATCGGCGCCACCGCAGCCTATGGCATGGCGCTCGCCGGATTGCGTAGTAAGGCCGACTCGCTGGACGCGCTGCGCACCGACCTGGAGGCAGCCGCCGAACTCCTGCTCCAGGCAAGACCGACGGCTGTCAACCTCGCCTGGGCCGTCAGGCGCCAGGTTGATCTGTCCACCGACCCTCAATGGGCGACGGCCGACGAGCTGCGCGCCGCGCTCATCCGCCAGGCCCACGCCATCGCCGATGATGACGTCGCCATCAACCAGCGGATGGGTGCCTATGGTGCCACGCTTGTCCAGGACGGCGATACGATCCTTCACCACTGCAACACCGGCGCACTGGCGACCGTGGACTATGGTACCGCCCTCGGGGTGATCCGGGCGGCCCACGAGTCCGGCAAGCGAGTTCATGTCCTGGTCGATGAAACCCGACCCCGCCTGCAAGGTGCCCGCCTGACCGCCTGGGAGCTCAAGAACCTCGGTATCTCGTTTGATCTCATCGCCGACAACGCGGCCGGCCATTTCATGCGCACCGGCCAGGTCAACCTCGTCTTGGTCGGCGCCGATCGCATTGCTGCCAACGGCGATGTCGCCAACAAGATCGGCACCTACAAACTCGCGGTCGTCGCCCGCGAGAATGGTATCCCCTTTTACTCCGTCGCCCCCACCTCGACCATCGACCTCGACTTGCTGGGTGGTGACGACATACCCATCGAAGAACGCCCGGCCGAGGAGGTCATCACCATCTCCGGACAGCCCATCGCTCCCGAAGGCGTCTCGGCCCGCAATCCTGCCTTTGACGTCACCCCCCACCGCTATGTCACTGCCATCGTGACCGAAAACGGGATTGCCTATCCACCCTTTGTTCGCAACCTGAGGCGCGCCGTCGAGGGCGAGACCCTATGAACGAGCCGCTGTCGGTCGTGATCCTCTGCGGCGGGCAAGGTACCCGCATGGGAGCCGGCGGTCAAACGAAGAAAGAGCTGGTCGAGGTGGGCGGCCGGGCCATCATCTGGCACGTCATGCGGATTTACGCCGCCTTTGGCTGGACCTCCTTTATTCTTCCCCTTGGCCACATGGCCAATGAGATCAAGCGCTACTTTCTCGATCTCAAGACCGCAGCTCACGACCTGACCTTGACCCTTGGATCCGAGAATCAGATCATCTTGCATCACCCACCGCAAGAGGCCGGCTGGAAGATCGCCATGGTCGATACCGGCCTCGAGACTCCCAAGGGCTCGCGCATTGGCCGTGTTGTTCCCTATCTCGGCACTGCCGCCAACTTTTCCGTGACCTATGGCGACGGTGTCGGCGATGTGGACATCAACGCGCTCCTCGCCTTTCACCTGGCACATGGCAAGCTGGCGACCATCACCGGTGTCCGCCCCACTTCCCAGTATGGGATTGCCCATGTGGACGGCGACGGCCGGGTATCCGGTTTTGAGGAAAAGCCCCTGCTGGACCACTGGATCAACGCTGGTTTCATGATCTTTCGCCGCCAGGTGCTGGACTATCTGGTGGGTGATGACGTCGATCTCGAACGCCATACCCTGGTCCAACTGGCGTCCGAAAACCAGCTGATGATGTACCGCCATCCTGGTTTTTGGCGCTCCATGGATACCTTTAAAGAGGCGGTCGAGCTCGACCAGGTCTGGCGCCAGCAGGCCCCATGGAAGGTCTGGTAGCCACCGACGCCGGCTCCTTTCGCCGCCATTCGGTCCTGATCACCGGCGCCGCCGGTTTCATCGGCCGCCGGCTGACCTTCGCGCTGGCTCAAGCCGGCGCCGACGTCACCATCGTCGAGCTGCCCTCAGCCGATCTTGCACCGCTGCATCAGCTCCTCGCGGCCGATGCGACCACGGCCTCCCGTGTCCACCATTATCCTCTCGATATCCGTGACCGGGCGACCCTGCAGTCTCATGTCAGCCGCATTGCCCCTGCCTACGTCTTTCACCTGGCAGCCGTTGGCGTCACCGACCCCTTTCTCGACCTCGATCTGGCGCTGAGCGTCAACCTCTCCGGCGCTGTCTGTCTCTTCCAGGCCTGCTTTGATCGCCCCCCCACCGAAACCCCTCCCATCCGCTTGGTCCATACTGGAACCCCATACGAATTCGGCGAGTGCGGCCGCGAGCCCTATCCGCTCAACCCTTACGGCGCCTCCAAGGCAGCCGCCTTTGCTCTCGCCCGTATGTATCACCGCACCCGCAACTGGCCGATCGTCACCGTGCGACCCTTTCAGGTCTACGGCCCCGGTCAGCCCGAGTTGGCGCTCATCCCGGCCGCCATCCGCGCTGCCCGCACCGGCCGGTCCTTCCCCATGACCGGCGGCGAGCAGGAACGGGATTTCGTCCATGTCGACGATGTGGTGCGGGGTTATCTGCGGGCAGCGTTCTTCGGCCGGGACGGCCAGAGCTACGACCTCGGCTGGGGACAGACCCACACGCTCCGGCATGTCATCACCCGTCTCTATCAGCTCATGGGAACTGCCGCCATACCCGATTTCGGAGCGCTGCCATACCGGCCGGGCGAAGTGCGGTGGCTGCCGGCCGATCCGCACCCGGCCGCCCAGGATCTCGGCTGGCAGCCGGTGATCTCGTTAGATCAGGGGTTGGCGCTGACGGCCGCCGGCGCGACCGCTCTCACATAGGGAGACGATGGGTGCCGGGTGATGCCGCCGAAACGATCGTCTTGCCCCCGACGATCGACACCCATCAGGCCAGAAAGTCTTCCAGCTCCTGCAAACTCTCCGGCTTCCGCAGGCGCCCCAACGCCTGCGCCTCAAGCTGGCGTACCCGCTCGCGCGTGATGCCCAGACGCTGGCCAATCTCGGCCAGCGTATACATCTGCCCGTCCTGAAAACCGTATCGCAGTCGCAGGATGCGCTGCTCCCGAGGCGGAAGCGAGTCAATCGCCTCCAGCAGCTGCTCGCGCAGCAGTACTTGCGAGACCCGATCAGTGGGCGATTCGCTCTCCTCGTCCTCGATAAAGTCGGCCAACTGACTGTCACCATCCTCGCCGACCGGTTTGTCCAGCGAGACCGGAATGCGCGCATACTCGAGCATCTGCTCGATCTTTTCCATCGGCTGTCCCGAGTATTTTGCCAACTCCTCGGTGGTCGGCTGGCGATTGAGCTCTTGCGTCAGTTCGCGACTCAACCGCATCAAGCGATTCAGCTGGTCGCCGATGTGCACCGGCACCCGGATGGTCCGCCCGTGGTCCGCAATCGCCCGCGTTACCGCCTGCCGGATCCACCAGGTCGCGTACGTCGAGAACTTGTGACCGCGTTTGTAATCGAATTTGCGCGCCGCCCGCAACAGGCCGACGTTCCCTTCCTGAATCAGATCCAGAAACGTCAACCCGCGCCCGACGTACTTTTTCGCAATACTGATCACCAACCGCGAGTTGGCTGTCACCAGGTGATTGAAAGCCTCACGCCCGCGTTCGATCTGCTCTTCGTATCGCCGGCGCTCCACTGCTGACAGATCGCCGTTTCTGCTGGCATACAGCTTTTCCTTGGCGAACTCGCCTGCCTCGATCTGCTTGGCGAGCATCACCTCTTCATCCTTTGTCAACAGCGGGATAAAGCCTACTTCCTTAAAGTAGACCCCCACGCCATCGTCCATGTCGGCCGCCAGGACCAGGGCCTCCTCGTCCATGCGCGGACCAACGGGTTGGTCGTCAGTTAACTCTGGCTCTTCCTCCGGTGGCGACTCGAGGACTGAGACACCGGCCTCCTCGAGAGCGGCGATTAACTCGTCCAGATTCTCCAGGTTCTGTTCCGCATCCGGTGTGACGCTCAGAATCTGATCGTGCGTCGTCCACCCATCTGCCCTGGCGCGCGCCAACAAGGCCAGCTGCTCTGGAGACATGGCCTCGGTGCGACTGCTTTCGCTCTTCTTTCCTCTATTGTTGTTTGACATCAATCCATATTTTCAACTACGTCTCTTCTCGAGTTTTACTATACCCCAACTGACACAAGAATACAAGCACTGTCATCAGGGTAGATATCCTGCCAGCTTCTATTCTTACCCTTTTGAGCCCCTCAATTTCTGCTATAATCATCTACAAAATAGTTCGTTAAGTGGAGGGGACGAATGAAACCAGATTCCCATCAGGGTGTAATCGTAGGCATTGCCGGTGCGGCCGGTGATGGCCTTGACAAAACCGGAGATACGCTGGCCAGGACTGCATCCCGTCTCGGACTGCACGTCTATGCCTACAACAGCTACCAGTCGATCATCAGAGGAGGGCACACCTGGCTGCGCATCCGCCTGGCCCAGGACAAAATTCACAGCCACGGCGACCATCTTCATGCCCTTATCGTTCTCAATCAGGATAGCATGGAACGTCACGCTCCCGAGGTAGAGCCCGGCGGCGTCATTTTCTACAACGGCGACAAGATCCAGTGCGACTCCTCCCTCTTGCGCGAGGATGTCCGGTGTCACCCCTTGCCGATACGAGAGCTCACCAAGCCCTTTGGGCGCATCCAGCCGGTCATGCAGAACTCGGTCATGCTGGGTGCCATGTTGCACTGGTTGGGTCTTGATTTCCAGATGACCGAAACCGTCTTCGCCGACACCTTTGCCCACAAAGGGCAGGAGGTCATCGATCAGAATACCGGTATCGCTCGGGTCGGCTATACCTATGCCCAGGACAATGATTGGCCCCCGGCCGGCCTCCAGTGGGACTTTACCACCGTCCGCCGCCCGTTCATCACCGGCAACGAAGCCATCGCCATGGGCGCTGCGGCGGCCGGACTCAAGTTCTACGCCGCCTACCCCATGACGCCGGCATCCAGCATCCTGCACTGGCTCGTCGCCCACGGCACCCAACTCGGTGTTCTGGCCAAGCAGACCGAGGACGAGCTGGCAGCCATGAACATGGTGGTCGGTGCCGGCCTCGCCGGAGTCCGTGCTATGTGCGGTACCTCCGGGGGTGGTTTTGCGTTGATGACCGAAGCGATCGGTCTCGCCGGCATCCTGGAGACGCCCGTTGTGGTCATCAACGCCCAGCGCGGCAGCCCGTCGACGGGCCTGCCCACCAAGACCGAGCAGGGTGACCTGAATCAGGTTCTCGGCGCCTCTCAGGGCGATTATCCGCGCATCATCATCGCCCCGACCTCCACGCCGGATGCGTTCTATGCCGCTGCTGAAGCGCTCAACCTGGCCGAAGAGTTCCAGTGCCCCGTTATCGTGGTCTCTGACCTGCTGCTCAGCGAGCACCCCGAGACCGTCGAGCCCGA